>Ga0315273_10008191_pt1 | contig 13170 bp, 9 predicted proteins | sample YL17G02_0_MG_FD_205753 | JGI IMG/M metagenome (GOLD analysis project Ga0315273, IMG submission 205753) | Sediment microbial communities from Yellowstone Lake, YNP, Wyoming, USA - YL17G02_0 | ecosystem: Environmental > Aquatic > Freshwater > Lake > Sediment | place: USA: Wyoming | collected...
AGCGCCTCGGCGCCCGCGACCGTGTAGAACTCGTTCCCGCCTTCGACCAGCCCGGGCGCGGCCTCTTGGTGCAGATCGGCGTCGAGCGCCACGCCCAGGATGTCCGCTTCGAATATGCCATCGTCGGTGACGACCCGCTTCGCAGTCGGATCGATGGAGCGCACGGTGGTCTGCAGGAACCGCACGCCCGGCTTGACGAAGTCCCGGTATGGATGGCGCGCGGCGGACGGCAATTGCCGTCCGAACATCACGTCCAGCTTGGAGAAGCCAAAGACGAACGAGTCACCCGTGTCGATGAGCACGATGTCGATCGCGTCACCGAATGCGTCCGAGAGGATTGTTGTGAGCTCGAGGCCGCCGAAGCCGGCGCCCAGAACGACCTCACGGGGCTTCATGGGAACCATCCTAGCAACTGCCGGACGCGGACTGGGGGGGGCGATTCCCGCGGCATTCGCCATGCCGCCCGGGCCGGGCGACCCGAAGGGTGCGCCGCCGGCTGGCTTCGCCCGAAGCACGACCTCGCGATCCGCGCGATCCGTGCGTAGGCGATGTAGCCGTCGGGGCGCCAGTCCGGGGGTCTGGATCGTCCGCCGAATGGTCTGAAGATCTATGACGCACACCATAGAGCTCAGCGCCTCGCGCGGAGTAGAAGCACGGCAAGCTCGATTGTTCCATCGGGCCCCTCATGCTGCCGATCGCGAAGGACCGCCCTCCCTCATCCCGACTCGCGGGACTCAAGATCGACAACTCCCTGAACCGGGTCCAAACCCGGAGGAGGCGTTGTCATGAAGCGTTTCATTGCTCCCACGATCTGCCTGCTGGCGATCGCGCTCTCGAGCGCCGGTTGCGGGCGCTCCAACCAGGTGCTTGGCCCCGGGCACGAACAGGCCGGTCGCTCGGCGGCGTTCACCACCGCCGGCGCTCCGGCGGGAATCCCTGCACAGACTGTGGCTCTCGTGGCCGGGCAGACAAAAGAGATCGGGTCCGTCAGCGTATGGCTCGATCAGGGGCGTCTCGCCGTGCAGTACGAAACCCAGGCGTCCTGGGTCCTCGACGCGACCCATCTTGCGGTGGCGGCGTCGATCGGGGGCATCCCGGTGAACAACAGCGGCAATCCGGTCGTGGGGCACTTCCCGAACACCCAGTCTCACTCGCCGGGAGTCACGCAGTACACGTACTACATCGATCTGGCCGCGGCCGGCCTCGAGAACGAACCCATGCTCGAGCTCGCCGCCCAGGCGGACGTATCGCTTCTCTCCGGCACGGGAGACGTGACACAGCGTGAAGGCGCGTGGGCCCGCGGGGAGCCGTTCGACCCGGTGTTGATGTCGGGCCGTCCGGGCAAGGGACAGGGCGGCAACTGGGCGATGCACTTCGCCGTCGACATGAACCAGCTGCGCGGACTCCTGCTCTGGAACAAGCTCGGCTCTCGCGACGAAGTGGAGCACAGCGTCGTCGGGCCGAACGGCGTCATCACGGGGGACATCACGTACCTGGCGTGCGAGTACGGAAACGGATTCAAGGCCATGCCGCGGACAGGCGACCACAACATCCCGAACAACTTCGTCGAGTTCCCCAACCTCAACCTCGGGCCGAAGGGATGCATCGAGTTCTGGTTCCTGCCCGATTGGACCGACTGGCAGGTCGGGAAAGTCGTGGACGTCCTCTGGTACGCGGTCCCGGGGACCTCGCCGCTCGTGAACTACCTGGCCATGGGGTACAACGACTGGCAGGAGATGATGAACTTCGGGGCCGGCAACGATTCGAACAACGGCCTGCAGTGGAGCATCGTGCCCGGCTCGACGCCCGGCTGGTCGACGACCGTTCCGTTCCACGTTGCGATCACGTGGGAGGGCACGCTGCCCAGCGTGCCGGACCGCCTGCAGGTGTACCTGAACGGAACCCGGGTCGGTTTCCTCATGGCCAACACGGGGAATCCCACGTTCACGAACTGGCAGGCGAGCGCCGTCCTGCGTCTGGCCAGCCGGTTCAACTCCGGGGACTGGAATCGCCACAACTGGGATGCGGACCACATGGTCATCGACAACGTGAAGATCTGGAGCTACCCGAAGCGGGATTTCTCCGATCGCTTCCACGAGTGAGTGATCCAGGCACGGCCTGAGGTCACTGGTCCTGAGCAACGAACGGGGGCGCCATCCGCGGCGCCCCCGATTTCGTCCTCCAGATGATCACGACAAAGCCACCCTGGGCGCCGCCCAACACCCCTCGGCGACACCGGGGCCGAAGAGCCGCAAGAGTCCCGTCTGCGGTTCGCGCTCGAGCGTCGTGCGGCGGAACTCTCCCGCTCGCATCGCGGAAGAGGACGACTCAGCGTATCAGTGCGGCCTTCCGACAGTATTCGCAATCTTGCGAAGTCTGTGAAGGCCGGGGGCGGATGGTGGGCCGGGAGCTGCCGCGCTTGCGTCGGCCCCTGCCCGTGTTCATCTCTCGAAGGATCGTATGTGGGCCCTGGGACACTGGGCCGGGCCGGTAGAGAATCGGCCCGTCGAACACGGATCACCGCCGGCGATGCGGCTCCCCATCGGCCGGGATCATCCGGCCCTCGCGCAGGCGCATCGCCTTCACCAGGATGCCGAGCTCGCCCTCGTAGCGGCGGATCAGCCGCAGCTCCTGCTCGGTCACGATCGTCACTGCCTGGCCGTGCGCCGCTCCGCGCGCGCTGCGGCCGACGCGGTGCAGGTAGGCCATGCTCTGGCTCGGCGCATCCATGTTGATGACGTGCGAGACGCCCAGGATGTCGAGCCCGCGCGCGCCGATGTCGGAGGCGACCGGATAGCTGTGGCCCAGGTGCGTGCCGCTGCCTGACCTGCCGGTTGAGGAGCGCGAACCGAGGCATGGGTTAAAGATGGCCAGCTTCCAGCTGGGCACCGACTACCCGAGAGAAAGATTTGTTCAACCGGCCCTCGAGCGCCACTTCTACGCTCCGGACTACGAACCGCTCGAAGTCGGCCAGGTGGACCTAGCTTGCGTCCATAGGCCTTCGGGCGAGCGGTGGATCATCGAGGCGAAGGGTGTGACGAGTGACGTGGGCGCGTCCAGGTTCTCGATGCGAAGGACGGCCGGCAGCTTGCAATCGCGACGTGTGACTAGGCGCGGTTCATCGGAGCTCGGATCCGCCCACCGGACCGGGGGCTTCCGCAATCACGATCGCGGCGCCCGAGACCCCGACGCAATGAACGCCCCACCATAGAATGGATGCGTCGACAGCCCGCGCTCCCGTCGCTGCGCCAGGAATCGACGATGGGCGGCCCGAACCGCGGCCACCGGATCGGTCGAGCCCTCGAGATAGGCCTGGTGGAACAGGACCATCCACGTGCGCGCTGCCTGATCGTCGACCTTCCAGAGACTGAGAACTACGCTGCCGGCGCCCGCGATCGAAAACGAGCGCCGGAAGCCGAGCACGCCCTCCCCGGCCACCGGTGAACCGATTCCACTCTCGCACGCCGACAGAACGACGCAGTCAACGCTCGAGAGGTCGAGTGCCACGACATCGTCGGCGAAGAGGATTCCGTCGGAGGGCGCGCCCGCGGAGCCCGAGGCGGCCTGGTTCGCACCGGCAAGAGCGAGGCCGCAGCGGAACATCGGATCGATCGCCGGATCGCTTGCGCTGCCACACGCGCCGCCGGCGACGAACCCGTGCGTCGCCAGGTGCAGGAATGCATGCCCTGGGGATAGGCTCATGAACCGGGACTTCGTCGCCTCGGCACCTTCGAGCAGGACCACGGATCCGGAGTCGGTCCGCGGCGTTCGCCAGAGCCGCGCGATGTCACGACCCTCGCTGCGCGTGCCTGGCACTGGCTGGAAGTGCGGCGGCGCGGGTTCATCGCAATTGCGCGTGATGCCGCGCAGGGCGACCGTGGCGCGATCGGCCTGCTTTGCGAATGACGCCCGGGCCGACGACGAGTCGGCCCCCCGGTCGAACGCGGGGTCGCTCAGGATCACGATCCCGGCGCCACCCGGCGGGCGCGTCTCGGGCGCGACGAGATCGCGCTCGGCCGTCAGGATGCGGAGATCCGTCGAGCCCTCGACGAGGTAGCGGCCGGGCTTGCCCGGCAACACGTCAAAGTTCACGAAGTGAAGCAGACCTTCGGGAATGACGTACACGCGCGCGGAAGTCGTGAGCAGGGATGCAACCGGATCCCAGATGCGTGTGCGCAGGGAGTCGCCGACGGCAAGCGCGCGCTTCATCGCTTCGTCGCTTTCCTGCGGTGACGACGCCGGGCGCGTCGATGCCTCCCGGTGCCAGCGCAGCACGAGCTGGTCGATCTCGTCTGCCCGGCCGACTCGAACGAGATCCGGCGCCGAATCGCCCTCGCGCAGCACGTACGCGACGTACCAGCGCACCGAATCTGGGCGCGCGACCGGTCCGGAATCCACGTACTGCGCATAACCGACGACCGACGACTTCGGTCCGAGCGCCTGTGCCATCTCCGAGAAACCGGCGCGCCGTCGCCGTTGCTCGAAACGCAGATCGTATCCGAACTGGGCGAGCTGTTCCTCTTCACGCTCGAGCCGGGCGCTCGTCGACCCGATCAATGCCGTGACCGAATCTCCCGCCGGCGCGTTCCCCCTGTACAGGGCATCGAGCTGCAGCACGAGATCATGCACGCGATCGATCGCCTGGAGGCGTCCCGTGGAGACGACGAGTCGGTCCGACCGGCGGCGCCATGCCATTTCCTCGAACGCCAGTCCGCGCGCGCGGATCAAGGCGTCCCAGGCGGCAACGCGATCCTCCGCACGCGAGGATCTCACCGCGATGGCGTGGATGAGATCGAGCGTCGCTCCCTGATTCGCCGCCATTATGACGGCGCGATTGTCATCGAGGATGCGCATGTTCCACGACAACTGGAATCGGTAGAGGCTTGCGCTTGCCTGCGCATGCGCCATTGCAGAGTCCGTGTGCTCCTGTGCAAACTCGATCTGGGCGGCCAGCTGGTGGGCCTCTGGCCAAGTCTCGGACAGGGGATTGCGCATCCGCGGATACTCATCGAGCGCCCTCTGGACCCTGCGGCTCGCGTCCGCAAGTCGGCCCTCTTGCAGCTCGATGCGCGCGAGCTCCGCTTCATTTTCGATGCAGGCGACGGTGGAGTCGGCGGCCGATCCGGAGGCCCGTCGAATATGCGCCGAGTGTTCCAGGTGCTCGCGGGCCGTGCCCAACTCCCCGGCCTTGCGTTCCAGAATCCCGAGGTTGTAGAGACTCCGCGCGGACTGAAGGGACTCGGGCCCGTAGACGCGGCTCCGATCCGCCTGGATCCGAGACGCCAACCGCCTCGCTTCGATGAAGTCCCCGGCTCCATCCGCCAGCACCATGAGGATATTGTCCGCTTCGATCAGCCAGCGGTGATCGGGGACGAGAAGCGACGCCCACAGCGCCCTCGCCTTGACGAGCCTCGTGCGCGCCTCCGAAGGATTGGAGAGCCTGGATAGTGCATAGCCAGTGCGATACAGCGACTCCCCGCGCTCGAGCGGGGACGCCCCGGAGACGCTGTCACGAAGTACGCGCGCTTCCTCGGCCAGGAGATGGTCGGCGCGCCAGTCACCGAGGTAACCAAGCACCCGCGCCTGCTCGTCGACAAGCCGAGCGCGCGAAAGGGGATCGAGGATCCGGTTGCGCGCCCTCAATTCGAGAACCGAATCACACAGCGCCCGCACGGCCATGAATCCGCCGAGCATGCGACACTTGAAGGCTTCGGTTTCCAGAAAGTCGCACCACGCGGAGGGCGATTCCGCAGCATGTGCAGTGAAACCCGGGCGGGCCGTCTGCACGAGTGTGTCCGCCCGTTCTCCATCTCCGTCGGCCGCACGCCAGAGATAAAGTTGCGCGAGAACTCGCAGGGCCTCCGCATGAACCAGGGTCGTTTCCGACTTCCTGCCGGCGGATGCCGCGACGGCAGCGCGCGCCCACGACTCTGCCGCATCGAACCGATCCTCCAGCACGAAGGGAACGATTTCCGGTGGCAGGCGGAGAAAGCGCGATTCCGGAGTCGGATCTGCGGGCGTTGCGGCGAACGCTCCCGCAGGGCAGAACAGCATGGAGGCGAGCAAGAGTCTCGATGCCGCAGTCCGGAAAGGATGGAGAAGAGCCATCAGGCCCTAGGAATGAACGGGTCGGATGAAGTAGTGCGCAACGAGCGTGTCTGGCTCGTCTCCCGCACCCGCACCGGGGGATAGAAGGCGCAGTGTGTAGATGCCCGATCTCGCATCCTTTTCAAGACGAACGAGCAGCGTCTTGCGCGGGAAGAGATCGGCGACACGGAACGAGTCCCGAGCAACGATCGTCTCGTTCGGGCCGAGAAGTTCGGCGCGAATGGTCGCGTCCGAAGCGGCGCCCTCGAGCGCGGCCGGGATTTCTAGACGAGCGGCAAGCCCGTCGGCAGTCGATGCCGTAACGCGCCCTCGCAGCGAATCACCCGCAGTCATGGTGAAGAGATCGGTCGAGCCCGAGGAGCCGCGCGAGGCGAGGAGCTCCGGAATTGCCTCGGACCGACCCATCGCGATGATCTGAATCGAGCCTCGCGTGCTCGCGAGCAGCTCCTGTGGCGTCTTCCCGGCGGCAACAGGCGGAGTCTCCACCGGTGGCGTCACCGGGGACGGGCCCTCGGTGGGAGGACGGCTCGCGATGACGGGCTGGTTCGCGAGTCTCCAGAATAACTGCGGATTGAGCGCGACCGAAGCGATGACCGCAGCCGCTGAAGCGAGGACACCGAGAATTCTGCCCCTGAATCGTCCGGTCATGACACGCGATCGTCGAGCCTGCGGCTGGGGCTGTCGCTCCGCAATCTGAAGATCGGGTTCGGGGTCCTTTGCGATGCCCAGCCACGGCGGGGCCGCGGACTCTAGCTCAGGGACGATCGGTAGCGCCTGGGCGTGGCCGAGCACTCGCAGGGCGCCAGCACACGTCGCGCAGGAGGAGAGATGCTCGCGGTAGAGCGCTCGTTCGGCGCCCTGCAGACGGGCGGATTCCGCAGGCCATCGCGCCAGGATCGCATCTGGAATGTGAATCAGGTCGTCGGTGATCGCCTGCGGATCACCTGCCTCCACGTCATCGCTGTCATCGATGAACTCGAGCGCAGCCCTGCACGCCTCACAGGTTTCCAGGTGCTGCCGACACGTCGCTTCCTCGGACTCGCTCAAGAGCCCGAGCCCGTACATCGGCAGCCGCTGCTGGATCTGGAGATGCGTGTTCGCGCCGGGGGCCATCGCGCTACTCCCCGGTCGGCGAAGCCGGGGTCGAAAGAACACGCAAGGCCGGACCCTCGACCACAGCGAGATGACGCAGGAGGTGCTCTCGGCACCGCGACCAGCGCTTTCGCAGGCTGACAGCAGTCTCACCGATCTTCTCGGCGAGCTCGTCCCAACTCGTCCCGTCCGCCCTGCCCAGGAGCAAGGGCTCGCACTTCGGATGGTGCTTTCGGAAGTACAACAGGCCGACCGTTGCGATGCGCTTGCGCAAACGACGCAGCTCGATCGGCGTGTCCCCCGAACCAATGCGTCCCACCAGGTCTGTCGGATCCATCGCTGTCTCCCAGCGGTTCAGGTAGCCCATCCTTCGATGGACATCCTTGGCCTTGTTGCGTGCGATTGCAAAAGCGAGGAGGCGAAGGGACTGGGGTGGGAGATCTCGCTGGACCAGCTTCCACACTCCGACAAGCGCCTCCTGAACCGCATCCTCCACGAACGAGGCCCGGTCTCTCCCGACCTGGTGGCGGATGGCCGTGCGGATCTCGAATGCCAGTTCCGTCCAGGCCGCCGAGTCTCCACTGCGCAGAGCTTCGAGATCCACGCGGCCGAGTTCCCGCCCACCGAGGGCTGAGGGTCGGCTTCGCGCCTCCACGACGGATATCGTGTCGGGGCAAAGCTTCGTGACAGAAAAGGGTGCACCCGTCTCCAGAGACTCTTTACTTGTTCGCGGTCAAGAGCTTAGCCGAGCCATCCACTCCTCGCGAGTTCTATCTGAGCCTGCCCCCGGAACTATTTTCCAGGGATCCGTCACACACATCGGGCTCGCCCGATGGGAGCAGCAACGGAACCGTGCGCAACGGCGCACCCCCGAGCCCATCGCAGCGAGCGTGGGCAGACGACCCCCAGAACGAGTCAGGAGAACGATCACCATGCGATCCAAGTCTTCGTGCCGCGGCGCACAGCGCGCCTTCGTGATCGGCCTCTGCGCCCTCATGGCGGGCTTCGTTGGTCCGAACAGTGCAAGCGCTATCAAAGTTCCCAGGATCAGGAATCCCGTCGCCGGTATCGGAGACGTCTTCGACCAGATCCGGCGCGCGAACGAGTTCTTTGCCAAGGTCGACGCCACGATCACCTCGACGAAATACCAGTACCACGAGGCGATGGTCGGCAAGTACCGCGCCCTCGCGCTCGGCAACGACCTTGACGGCCTGCTCCATGGAAACTGGAGCTCCATCCTCGGTGTGGACGCGACAAGCGGAGCGGAGGCGGGCGAGCCCGATTCGGATCTTCCGGCCCTGGTCGTGACGACTGCGTCGGAGCGATCCACGGTCGCGTATGCGGCGGATCAGGGCGACCCACTGGGGGCTGCTGTCGCGAGTTGGCTCGAGGCGCGCGTCCCCGGCGGGGACGCCGAAGAGCTTGTCCTGACTCGCAATCGCACCGAAAGTGCCGCGAAGTTTCGTGCCCGCGTGGCCGCAGCCCAGGCCGACCTCGACCACAAGCTCGCGGACGCCGGGGACATGGCCCGAGTGTTGACGATCACGGGACTGCCCATCACGGTGGCGAAGCCGCAGGGGGATCGCTTGCCGGTGTCGGTCAAGTTGGGGCTGATGTCTCTGACCCCCAACGGTTTGTACGGCTTCGATTTTGAGGGTCTGGCGGAGAAGAAGGGCGCGGAGTTCGTCTCGGCCGGCGAGGGCGTGACCTTCCTTGTCTATGGCAAGGGCGAATCGCGCACGGCCCTCGAGAAACTCGTGAAGTCGCCGGATCTTTCGCCCGCGACGCTGTATGCGGAGGTCGACGTAACGATCGCAGCCATGAGCGAGATGATGCCGCGCGCCCACGCCGCGATGCTGCGCGCGGCCAGGGCCTCGCTCGAGGGGTCGGCCGATCCCAAGGCGGCGTCACTGCTCGCACTTCCCGCCGTCCACATCCGGGAGCTGCGGATCAAGTCGGGTACCGCGGGACTCTTGATGCGGAAGCCCTATTTCATCAAGGAACTGCTGGCTGGTGACCTGTCGCTGGTCGGCGATTCCGAGTGAGTTCCGCGAGTGTCCGGGTGCGCGTTCGTGCCCGGACGCTCAAGTTTCCAGACACGCTGCTCCATGAGACCATCAGCAGGAGGTATCAATGATGCGCACCGTTGGTTGTCTTCTCGCCCTGTTCGGCCTGGCCGCAGTCGAGGCCGCGCCAGCCGCCGCCCAAGCCCCCGCCTACATCAGCCAGTGGGGCTCGATGGGCGGCAGCAACGGGCAGTTCTTGTTTCCCACGACAATCACGATGAACGCCGCCGGAGACGTCTATGTGACGGACACGGTCAACAACCGCATCCAGAAATTCACCAACACGGGATTGTACGTCACCCAATGGGGCACGTCCGGGGGCGGCCAGGGGCAGTTCCAGTTTCCCCTGGGAATTGCGACCGACGCCGCCGGAGATCTCTATGTGACGGACACAGTCAACAACCGCATCCAGAAGTTCACCGGCGCTGGCGTGTACCTCGACCAGTGGGGCACGGCAGGAAGCGGCGACGGGCAGCTCAACAACTCCTCCGGGATCGCAATCGACCCCGCCGGGGACGTCTGTCTGGCAGACGCGGGCAACAACCGCATCCAGAAGTTCACCGGCGCTGGCGCGTACCTCACCAAGTGGGGTACAGAAGGCAGCGGCAACGGGCTGTTCAAGTATCCTTTCGCGGTTGCGGCCGACGCCGCCGGGAACGTCTACGTGGCGGACGCACAGAACCACCGCATCCAGAAGTTCACCGGCACCGGCGCGTACCTCACCCAGTGGGGCGAGGCAGGCAGCGGCGATGGACAATTCGACAATCCCCACGCGATTGCGACCGACGCCACCGGAAACGTCTATGTCGCTGACTCGGGCAACAACCGCATTCAGAAGTTCACCGGCGCCGGAACGTACCTGACCCAGTGGGGCACGCTGGGCAGCGGCGACGGACAGTTCGACAATCCCTCCGGAGTCACGATCGACGCCGCCGGGAATATCTATGTTGTGGACAATCACAACCACCGCGTCCAGAAGTTCGGCTATGCCTCACCGGCGACCCCCGCGACCTGGGGCCGCGTGAAGGCCGCCTACCGGTAGCAGCGGAGTTGTGGTGGACCGCCTCGAGCAGGAGCAAGGGACTGCAATCCGAGACATGCTTCTGAACGGCCCGCCTTGTGCCCTGAGGCACCCTGTGCCAGACTCACCGCCCCCTTGATCGCGTGGAGGTTGAAGATGGAGCCCGGATTGAAGGTCCGGAGGGTACCTGCGGACGAATCAGGACGTGGGCTCCAGCATTGCCCGTCGAATCCCACTCGCCAGCCTGGGGGTGGTTGCGGGCGACACGCTTCGCCTGGCTCGCCGCGGGGCGTTCGCCTATGTTGCCGGGGGCGACCAGGTCGGCTACACGGTGGACTGCATCTTCAGCGCGGACTCGGTGCTGCTCCTGACTCCCTCGCTGCAGTTCCGCGTTCCGGGGGCCATCGCCGCCGGAGTCCCTTACGGCACGGCGCCGACCACCATCGGCGGTCTGCCCACCGATGTTCCCGAAGACTTCGCCGTCATGGACACGACGGACGTGGTCGTGCCAGTAGGTGCGACGTACCTGTTCGCGGCGGCCGATGACGAGTACTTCGGAGACAACGAGGATCCTGACGGCGATTTCGGGCTGAGCATCCGCCGGTTATGCCACGGCACGACCGACGTGAATCCGATCTCCGGACCGGTTCGCCCGGAACTCCAGCTCGTGGTGAGTCCCAATCCGATCGGATCACGGCTTCGCTTCAGCTGGGTCACGCCGAACGCCGGGTCCGTAGAGTTCAGCGTGTTCGATGTAAGCGGGCGGTTGATTCGGGAGTGGCGGCGCGAGGCGGGGGACGGCATGTCAGGGGTGGAGGACGTCAGCCTCCAACGCGGCGGCCCAGGCAATGCAGCACCTGGCGTGCTGTTCGTCCGCATGGGGCAGGACGGGCATGTCGTCACCGAAAAGGTGGTCGTACTCTCACGGTAATGGCCGGACACGTTCATTCCGCACGCGAAACTCAAGAGGGAGAAGTTCAGCATGCGCACCGTCATCCGCACGTGCAATTTAACCGGCCTGACCATCATGCTTCTTGCCTGCTTCTCACGGGTCGCGGGCGCTGCATGGCCCCTCGACCCCACCGCAAATCTTCCCTTGTGCACCGCCGGGAATTTCCAGGGCAGTAATCCGCAAGCCACACGGCAGCCCCAGACGATCACGTCGGTAGGAGCGGGCTGCACGATCATAACTTGGGAAGACTACCGGGCTGGGGGCGCGGACATCTACGCCCAGCGAATCCTGGCAGACGGCACACTTGACCCCGTTTGGCCACTGAATGGTCGGGCACTCTGTGTCAATGCGAGCAACCAGACTGGTCCAACGATCATCGCGGATGGCGCGGGTGGCGCCATCGTCACCTGGATGGACTCGCGCAACTTCTCCAGCCGCATCTACGCGCAGCGCGTGAAGGCGGATGGGACGATGGCATGGACACTCGATGGCGTCGCCCTGTGCCCGCCCACGACGGATGGTCAACTTTATCCCACGATCGCCACGGATGGAGCCGGCGGGGCCATCGTAGCCTGGGAAGAAGCCCGGGGTGGCAACTTCGACATCTACGCTCAGCGCATCAGGGCGGGTGGCCTCGTCGACCCGAACTGGCCGGTCACCGGCAGCGTGCTCTGCTCGGCAACGAACAATCAGGTCTACCCGCAGATTGCCCAGGACGGCGCCGGCGGCGCCATCGTGACCTGGTGGGATTGGCGCAACATGTTGCCCGGAGACACGAGCACGGACATTTACGCCCAACGAGTACTTGCCAATGGAGTCATGAGTTGGGCACCCAACGGCGTCTCGCTCTGCCGCGCAGCGGGTGAGCAGCAAGATCCGACGATCAGCGCGGACGGGTTTGGCGGGGCGATCGTGGCCTGGGAAGATCGGCGGCTCTACTACCAGATCTACGCGCAGCGCGTTCGGACGAATGGTACGACGGTCTGGCCCACCGACGGCGTCGCGTTGTCCGGTGCCCCCCCATGGATTGCAGCATCACCCGTCATCGCGGCGGATGGAGACGGCGGCGCCATCGTCGCGTGGCCCGGGGGGAACATCTTCGTCGCACTCGGAATTTTTGCCCAACACGTTCTCGCAGCCGGCGCGATCGATCCTAGATGGCCGACCGAGGGCCGCGCCCTCGGCACAATCGCGGTGGACTCTACGCACCCCACAACGGTCTCCGATGGTCAAGGCGGTGCCATTGTCACCTGGGAGGACAATCGGAATGACGACGGAGACATCTACGCTCAGAGAGTGTCTCCGGACGGCACACCGAGATGGCTCACCGACGGCGCTCCCGTGTGCACGGCCGAGAACCGTCAGTATTATCCCCTCATCGCCGCCGACGGCCCGGGCAATGCCGTCATCACATGGACTGACACCCGCAACGGCAACGAGGACGTCTACGCCCAACGCATTCAAGCCAACGGCAGCCTGGGTGGCGGAGTCGTGGACGTCCCGCGCGAACTCGCGGTTGATTTCGCCCTCGATCCCGTGCGCCCGAATCCGATGCGCGGTCGTTCGATAGTCGTGAGCTTCACTCTCGCGGTGAGCGGGAATGCATCGCTCGAACTTTTCGACGTGGCCGGCCGACGGCTCACCTCACGCGACCTGGGCTCGCTCGGCACCGGGCGGCATGCGGTCGAACTTGGGATCGCGAGTCGCCTTGCGCCGGGGATCTACCTCGTGAGGCTGCGGCAGGGCTCCGCCATTCGAGTCTCCCGCGTGGCCGTACTCGGCTGATGCACCGTCCTGCGTCCTGCGCGTCCACGAAATCGACCGTCGCACCGTTCGACACCTCGGCGGTTAAGCTTCCCCCTCGCCTCCAAGGGGTGTCTTTTGATGCCCTTTTCATGCGCCCCCACATTGAGTTTGCCTGGCGGGCGGGG
>Ga0315273_10008192_pt1 | contig 13170 bp, 10 predicted proteins | sample YL17G02_0_MG_FD_205753 | JGI IMG/M metagenome (GOLD analysis project Ga0315273, IMG submission 205753) | Sediment microbial communities from Yellowstone Lake, YNP, Wyoming, USA - YL17G02_0 | ecosystem: Environmental > Aquatic > Freshwater > Lake > Sediment | place: USA: Wyoming | collected...
GATAGAATCTGGGGCGCATTCGGCAGGCAGGGATAGCTGACTACTTCATTACTGGGGTTGGAATACCCATTTCCGTTATATGCGCGCACCCGATAACGCATGGGCGTGCAAACTCCCGGATTATCAATATACTCTCCCCGGGTCATCCCTACCCAACTCCAACTTGCATAGATCGCCTGCCAGTCACTCAGCCCGTTAGGAGTGCGTTCAATCCGGTATCCATTGCTGTAAGTCGGGTCAATTGACCAGCGCAACTGAACCCGGTTCTCTGCTACAGGGCTGGTGGAAAGCGAATAGGGTGTATAGGCAGGACCAACTCCATCCCGGAACATGGCCACCGTGGGAGCGGTATTGTTCAGTGTCAGGCGATTATCCGCTCCATTAGTTGCGCTGGAATTGATTCCGGTTGGTATACCTCCGTACAATACATTCGGGTTGGACCAGTAACCCACCCGCGGGCAGCCTCCCGAACAATTGTATGCCATCACGGTGCGGAAAGCCCGGTTGGGAGCCTGGTAACCATAGGAATACGTATACGCTCCGCCTCCGCTGGCATTGAGTCGGTCATGATGCGCACCCATATTGTGGCCCATCTCGTGTGCCATGGAATAGGAACCAGTGGTGATGCAGTCTTCTGAAACCAGGCTGAAACCGTAAGGAGCAAAATTGGAGTTGACATTTTGCATCAACCACCCCATACCACAGTACTCGTAGCGAGCAACGAGAAGCACCACAAGGTCAGCCCCATAAGTGTTCCGCCAGGTGTGCACCAAATCCATCACGCCATCCGTGGTGTTGGTCAATTGGGTGAGAATAGTGCCCCAATTGGATGTGGCAGCATCGTTATAACTTACCTCGTTGGTATAAACCAGCCGCATCCTTTCATTAATCTGGCTGTTTGCATAACTCTGGTTGGTGGCGCTCATCTGCAGGGTGATCTGGCTTTGAATTCCAGCAGTGCCGCCCCAGGCAATGCGCACCGCGGGTGTATAAACAACCATCACGTCAATGATGGATCCATCATCTGTGGTCGGCCCAGCGTCAAATACCTGGGGTGGGTCTGTAATGACCGGCACCAGCGAATCGGCGCCTTCGGCAAAGCCAGCGGCATCAAGCTGGAAAACCACATGTGTGCCATCTCCCACATACTGCACCTGGTAATACCCCTGGGGAGATTCAATATCCCCCGTGATCACATCCCCCTGGATTGAGAGAAATACCTCGCTGTATGGGATGCCTTCCAGGACACCCGAGTAAACGGTTCCACCGGTTATGGTCGCTTCACTACGCTCCAGCCGGGCAGTATACAGGGTATCGGGGAACAACTCCAGGGTGATTATCGATGACGCGCCTGAACCCGCGGTGGCATTTACTGCATCCAATGCTTCCGGGTGAAAATCCACATAGCGCATTCGCAGCATGTTGGGAACACTGGCCGCGGCGTTTACCGGCGGGTTAGCCGCATCGCTGAATAGCTCCTGGTCACTCGTGCTGCCCGCGAGAACTGCCTGCGGCCTGGCGAGCAAACTGGTGCCCAGTGCCAGACAGAGCATAAACAGTGTAACGAAGCGCAGCGACTTTCTCATGTAGATGGTACCCAATCAACGTTCGAAGCGAAGATGGTGATAAATAACCAACTCTATTATAACCAGAGTCGAATGTCAGGAATATATTATTTAATAACTGTAAGGATTCCGTAAGGCGGGTTGACCTATTTTCCCCACTCAACCACAGCATAACTGGCATTTTCCGGGATGTGTGCATAGACTTCGGCAAGAGGGATCTGGCGCGCCCGGCAGATCAATGTAGCTATCGCAAACCCGTGCGAGATCACCAGCACGCGGCTGTCCGGGTACGCCGCGGCGATTTCATCTGTCGCCTGAGACACCCGTTCCGCCACCTCCAGGGTCGATTCGCCTCCCGGTGCGCGCGCATGCAGCGGATCTTTTTCGTTTTCCGCCAGATTTTCGGCAAAAATCTGGCGCAGTTCAGACAACCGCATCCCTTCCCACTCGCCCTGGCAGATTTCCCGCAGGCGAGTATCCTCGTTGACCGGAAGACCCAGGCAGACCGCCAGCACGTCGGCAGTCTGGCGGGCACGCTGTAAATCGCTACTGTAGATGGCTTTAAATATCCACCCATCAAGCTTTTCAGCCAACGTATAAGCCTGTGCCAGCCCGGTACTGTTTAGCGGTACATCCGACTGCCCCTGGTAACGCCCTTCCAGGTTCCAGTCGGTCTGCCCGTGGCGGACAAGCCAGAGTTCGGTCATACAAACACTTCACATCCCATTGCGTCCCAATTATAATCGGACTTATGAGGACTCATGCCATTACAGCCCACCCGCGACCGGGTTGACCCGGAAAAGACTGATACCACCCCCATCCGCCGACCCGGCTGGATCAAAGTGCGCGCTCCCTCCGGGGATACGTACCAATGGTTGCAGTCATTGGTGCGCCAGAAAACCCTGCACACCGTCTGTGAAGAGGCTGGTTGCCCTAATATGGGAGAATGCTGGGGCAGCGGAACTGCCACCTTTCTCATGCTGGGCAATATTTGCACGCGCACGTGCGGCTTTTGCGACGTACGCCACGGCAAACCTGAACCGCTGGATTGGGAGGAGCCTGAACGAATCGCACAGGCGGTGAAAGCCATGGACTTGAAGCACGCCGTGATTACCAGCGTGAATCGCGATGACCAGAAAGACGGCGGAGCACACATCTTCGCAACCGTCATCCAGCGCATTCGACAGGTGCACCCCGGCTGTTCAATTGAAGTCCTCATTCCTGACTTCAAAGGAAGCCTGCAATCCTTGAAGATCGTCCTGGATGCCTGCCCTGAGATCCTGAACCATAATGTGGAGACTGTACCGCGCCTGTTTAAGTCCGTTCAACCCCAGGATCGTTACATGTGGAGCGAAGCCATCCTGCGGAATGCCAAAACATTGAACCCTGAAGTACTTACAAAATCCGGAATCATGGTCGGTCTGGGTGAGGCGATCGATGAAGTCCGAGCCACGATGAATGACCTGCGGGATTGGGGGGTGGAAATTCTAACCATCGGGCAGTATCTCCAACCCAGTCGCAAGCACCTGCCCATCGCCCGCTATTACACCCTGGAAGAATTTGATGAATTAAAAGAATACGGCTTGAGCCTTGGTTTTAAATGGGTGGAAAGTGCCCCCCTGGTACGTTCGTCCTATCACGCCGTCGAGCAGGTGCGCGCCTTGAGCGCCGTGCACCGGAAACTGTACCCTTAAGCAGCTCCACACCATTCCAGCACAAATCTCCCCAGCACCTGGGTTGATTCCATCAGGCTGTCAATATCCACATATTCATCGGTGACGTGCAGGGGGCTCCCACCCGGACCAAACAGCACGCTGGGAATGCCTTGATTCAGCAGCGGCAGGCGCAGGTCACACCCGCCTGTCCCCAACAGTTGCGGCTCCCGTCCGGTGACCTGCTTGCAGGCGGATACCAGGGTGGTGATCATGGGGTTACTTAAATCATTCGCACTGGCTTCGAACCACAGACCAAACCATTCAATAATAGGAAGGTGATCCTTCAACCAGGAATCGTCGCGAGCCACGTCCAACAGATAACTGCGGAATTCTTCCTTCACCTGGTGAATATCTTCACCGGGCAGGCATTCAATCGTGCCCTCCATGACACATCTGGCTGGCAGGGTGGAAGGCCAGCTCCCAGCCTGGATTTTGCATACCGCCAGCGGGATTTTCGTCATGTTGCGCTGCGGGTAGCTGGCATACAGCGGGTGATTTGCTTGGGAAGTCCGTTGGGTGGAATACCGCTGCACTGCCTGGAACAGGAACATGGCTTTTTCGATCGCATTGGGATTGGCTTGCATGAACATCACCCCTGCTTCAACCCCGGGCACGCTGATGCGAAAAAACTGCGCCCCACGGTTGGCAACCAGCACCGTGTCGGTACCGGTACTCTCCAGGAAGATGAATCCGTCAGCGGTGTAGCCGCGCCCCAGGGCAGCCAGCGTTCCGTTTCCCCCGTTTTCTTCATCCACCACGAAATGAAGCTGCAGGTCTCCTTTGAGCTGGATACCGCAAGCCTGAAGGGCGTCCACCAATACCAGCGCCTCAGCGATGCCCGCTTTCATGTCAACCGCCCCGCGGCCGTAGACTTTGCCATCCATATAAGCTCCGCTCCAGGGTCCGCCGTGGGACCAGGGTGCCTCTTCCACCGGCACAACGTCCATGTGACCGTTAAGTGCCAGGGAACGTCCCCCGCCAGTGCCCCGGATGACAGCTACCAGGTTCGGTCGCCCCCGGTAATCCCCTTTCAGGTCTACAAAACCACGCAGGTCACGGATATCTTCAATCTCCGGTTCCCACACATCGGGATCGATGCCGCGCTCTTGCAGCCAGTCCCCGATATACTTGCCAACTTCCAGTTCGGATTCAACAGAAGGTCGCTGCACCATCTCCTGAACTAAACGGACAGCCATATCCCGCCTTGCAGCGATGGCTTGCGCTAACCGGGTTGTCTTCTCGTCTGTCATGGTCAATTTCCAGAATTTCTCAGGTTAGATCCAACGAACTATGGGCTTTCGATGCAAAAAGGACTGCCCTGAAAGTCAGCAGCAGGCAGAGCATTAGAGGAGCAAAGCGGCATCCACCGCCACCTGGAACATGTAGCGGCGGATATCTCCGCGATCAGCCCAGGCGCGCATATCCCACCCTTCGGGAATGACCAGGTCGCCAGCGTAAACGATCTGCCCGCAGGTCACTCCCCGAAACTGAGCCACGGCAAAAAATGCGGCGGCTTCCATTTCCACCACCTGGCAGCCCTCCAGCAAACGGAGGGCGCGGCGGGCACGTGTCTCACGGTAATAACCATCCGTAGTCCAGGTTTTAGCCAGGCGGTATTCCAGATTATGCTCCCGGCAGGCCTGTTCCAGCGCAGCCACCGCCGCCGGGTGCGCCGCCACCTCGCGCCCCGGGGGCAGGTAATGATACGAGGTACCCTCATCCCGCACCGCGGCAGTCAGGATGAACGGGTGACCCACATCACTACCGCTCTCCAGCACCCCGCACCCGCCGCAGACGATGAAACGGTTCACGCCTGCCCCTACCAGCTCATCCAGGAAAGCCCCAGCCAATGGGGCGCCCACTCCGGGATGAAAAACCAGCACGTCGCCACCCGGGCGGGTGTACTGGTAAACCGGGTTGGGGCCCATCTCAGAACCCAGCCGGCCCACCTCAACCAGTTCGCCCTTTCCCACCAAATCCTGGATTACATCCATAAAAAAGCACAGCACACAGCGGCCGGGGTTTTTTCCAAAAAGCCCGCTCGCACCCGGATTCAGGATGGCCTGCGGGTCGGGATCAAATTCAAGGATCGGATATGGTCTGGTCATTTTTTCCTCTCCAGAATCTGCACAGGGGTAAATACTCTGTTGGGTATTGGAGGTTAAAGTTACTCTTCCGCCAAAACAATCACCCGGTCACCTTTGATAAAAACGACCGGCTCTGACTTGCATGGGTTGATTGTCACACCATAATGAGATGCCGGGTCGTGAGCGTACTCGTCCTTGCGATAGCCAATTGCCACCTCATTTCTCCGCCGGGCGGCCTCCACTACAGTATAGAAATTGACCGGGGTATTCAGATGGACATAATCCTCGACCGGCTTCAGGTAAATTTCTGAGCCTTCCGGGTCAAACAAATCGGTGAAGACCGCGTTCAATGTCTTATTTTCTGCCACCTGGGCCATGCGCAGGCTGACCAGTTTATCACTGACGATGAAATCATCAGCCTGTGTAACCACAGCCAGGTCGCGATTTCGGATATCCAGCATCTCACTGACGATGGCAAAATCTGCTTTCGCTTTTTCGGCAATATCGCGCAGGTGCAGCAACGTGATCAGCGTACGGGCATCCGCTTGTTGGGGCTCAAGCTTATCAGAGCACAACAAAATGATATGGTTGAATTGAACCAGATCCAGCGCGTCCAATGTACGCCGGTCAGTCGTATCCCCATGTTGTAAAGTCACCCCCAGTCGTTTCAAATCCTGGCTGCACTGCCGGACAGTTTCTTCCAAACCCTCCTCATCCGCCACCAGCAGCAACTTCGAACCAGAAGCAACATAGTCGTTCAGTTCCCGGATGATTTGTGGACCGCGCCAGTTCCAACCCAAAACCAGGGAATTTTCCGGAGCAGGCGGCTTTGGCGCTCCTTTAGAGATGAGTTCTGCCTGGATCGAGGCTTTTTCTGCGGCAATGAAAATCTTATCATCGTCCTCAGCTATTACGATGAGTTTATCCTCAGGTTTCAACAGCGTATTCATGGGCGGATTCAGTCTGGAAACCCCACCAGCCTGGCAAACCCCCATCACAGCATTTTTCTCAAAAGCGAATAGTGCCTCTGCAAAGGTTTTTTCTGCCAGGGCAGGCTCCGTATGGAAATATATCTCGTCCCCGCCAAAGTCCATCAGTTCGGTATAGACCACCGACAGCCCTGACTGCCGGCAGGTCTGGGCAGTAATCCGGGCAATAAAATCACCCACCTCAATCCATTCCACCTCACCCTTACCTACTACCTGGGCCACTTCCAGATTCTTTGGAACACGAATCCCCGCCACAATATGATAGGGGTGGTCGTGTTGCCGGCCGGGCCGGTTGGTGATTGCCAGAATGGTCTTAATGACCGATGAATCGGGCTCTTCCTCCGGTGAAAGTACAATAATCGCCCTGGCTGCATCCAGGTTGAGAATCTCCAGGTCGGCCATTTCCATCGGGCTGCCAGAGCGACAGACCATGCGCGTCTTACCATAGCTGCCGATGCGCTGCTTTAGCTCGTCCTCCATCTCTACCTTATCCTTATCTGCCATAACAACAATACACGAACGCGCCAGGTTTTCATTGGCTGTTACCAGTTCAGGTATGATTGTATAAACTTGCTCTGTCCAGCCAAGGATAACCGTGTGCCCCTTTTCAATCACCCTCGATCGCCCTTTGCGTAGTTCATCCAGCTTACCTTCAACCCCAGTGGTCAATACGCCAATCAAGGTGCTGATGATAAAGATGCCGCCAACCGTCACTCCAAGCATCACCAGGCGGAAACCCCAGCCAGTATCACCACCCATCGTACCGGCGTCAAAGGTGCGCATCAGGCCTTCCCAAAAGGCTTCAAAAAAATCGAGGGGCGGCTGATCGGTTTGGGAAAACCCGGTCACCACCAACACACCGGCCGCAATGCTGACAATGGCCAATGAGAACACCGCCAGGGCACCGATTAACGCGCCAGTGCCGCGCGAGAACAGGTTATCCATCGCATAACCCAAGCGGTCTCCGAGACTCACCCTTTTTTCCATGACGACCTCCACAATGAAATAGATGTGTTGATGATACCGGAGATTTTCTTACAAGGCAAGAAAGTACTGTGCGATGAATAATTAATGCGTATGTGTTAATGTCTATTTGAAGAGGGGTGGTCTTCCAGATGGCAGTCCCGTTTCAGCCGGTAGCGGGCGATAGGAAAAACCATTCATACTGTTATTCATTACTTCATAAACCGGATATCACCATTACAGCCTTTGCTGCAATTAGCTTGAGTCGCCTCCTCAATATAAGCCGGCCAGTTGGGGGTAGCTGTCGTTTCGCGGTAATAATAAAATGATGTGACGGTACCGTCTCCACTTGGATTGGCACTGAAGCCAACTCGCAACTCATCACCAAATTTATATGCGATGTTATTTTTGAACGTCGCTGTGAACTTACGGATCTCGGTGACTGTACGAGGTTTATTCCACTCATCGGTGTCGTTGGTGATCTCGGTCTGGTCATAGGTGATTTCGCGCAGCCCATACGTAACAGGATCCAGGGTAATGGTGGCAGTACCTTTGTAGTCTGACTTTGTCGGGTAATTCGGATCGGGCAGGTCGTGCCAGTTCAACGAGATGGACGGGCTGGCGAACTGGAATTTCCGGTCAATGACGATACTAAAATTATCCCTCTGCTTCGTGGTAACCACCCCCCCTTCAGTATGCGTCACCGTTGCCCGCAGAACGAAATGCAATACTATCCGGGAATAGTCAAATGACTGGACGGGTTGTTGGGGTGTGGCTTCCTCAGTAGGCGCTTCCTCGGGCACGGTCAGATCAATCTTCAAGTCAAACGGGTTGTCATGGCCCCCGTCATACTCCTGCTGATAGGCGCTGTCCACCACCAACACCAGGGGCGTGACGCCGTTTTTGGCCCACTGGCTGACATCCTCCACCAGAACTTCCTGCCCGCTGCGGTAAAACATCGGCTGCCCGGAAAGCACCACAAATACCACCACCTGCATTTCTTCGGGACGCATATCTTTGTCTGTGTTGCTCAACGAAAAACGCAGCTTTGCCTGTGGGTTAAGGTTTGGGGTAAGGATATTTACCCGGTACAATTTGGCCGAGAGATTCCACATGCTGCTGGAGAAGGTGGTGGAAATGGATTTGTCCGAGGGGATATTGAAGGTATCCGTGACCGCATTTAGAAAGATATCTGCTCCCACGTTATAGATGTGCCCGCTGACGTATTCCTTGTAGAAATCCGGCAGCCAGGCGCTGGCTGGGTCCGGTACCTGGTCCAGGAGCAGCCGGATGATGCGATTGGACGTATTAAGTTGTTCGTATATATTGGGGATGGTGGATTTGCCATATTTATCCGATAGATATTTCATCACCGGGGATAAACCGACGCCGTTTATGATCGCATCCTGCAGGTTAATATCCTCTTCGATGACGCGCAAACCACGCAGGGGCAGTAGCTCCTTTCCCTTGAAAGCCGGTGGAGAAAACAGCGCAGAAGCGACCATCTTTTCCTGCACCCACTGCGCCACTGCATTGTGAAACCAGACGCGGTCGCGCTCGAGCATGCGCGTTGTCTGACCAAGGCGGTCCTTGCCATTGGCAACCACCCACAGGAAAGCACGCGCCACAGCCATGCGCATTTTCTGGTTGTTCACATCCTGAACTAATTTTTGGTTGATCTCAATATACCCAGACTCTTGCATTAACCCGGGACCCGGGTAGGGTTGCTTGTACCGCGCCTGGACGTTCTCAGGAAGATCGATAATCACCGCCAGGATTGGTTTCTTCAGACTCTTCAGTTCAAATCCAAGGTTTTCAAATTCGGTGTACACCTCTTCCAGCAAGTTGAGGACATACCCGGATTCTTGTCGGAAAAGAACTGCATAGCCCAGCTTGAAGTGTTCGCTGCGGATGTCCTCAAAATTGGTGGCACCCAGGAACTGCATAGCAATTGCACCACCGAGGTCCTGGCTCACCGGGCGCCCTGCGAGATGTGCCAGCCCGCCCCTGGTAGCGATGGGCGCCTGGTTGTTATAAGCAGGGAGCTGGCCCACCAGGTAGCCTCCCTCTTCACTGCCTGGGAACAAATGAAAGAACACTGCCGGGCTGCCATCCTCCGGTTGGACGGACGGCATGCCAGCCGCCAGATAGCTCTGGTTGCTGAGCAGCCCGTTCAGGCGTAGACGGACCTCCAGCGGCTGGGTCAACTCTGCCGGCAGCCCATCCACCTGGAAATGGCCGGTCACTGCCTGCCCTGCAGAAGGGCTACTCTCGGTCGGGGCGGAGAGTTTCAGGTTTACCTCGGTATTCAGTGCACCGGCAGGGATATCCAGCACAAAATCGGCGGTTTCCAGGCGCCCACCTCCCGGACCGATGGTTGATTCGGATAACAGGACTGGGTTTTGGGTGGCGAGGGGCGGCGGTGTTTCAGTGACGCCTTCCACAACGCTGGAAACGACGGCAGTCTCTTCTTCAACAGCGACAACCTGCAGATCAAACGGCAGGTTACACGAAATCAATACCATTACGGCGATGAGGGCGGTTACGAAGGATAGGTGGCGGTTCATTTTCATCTTCCCTCCCGAGTTCTCTAACCATTCATACCAACTTCATTATAACAAGAATAGGCTCAGTTTTGTTTCACTCCCCGATAATCTTGACCAGCACGTGCTTCCTGCGGCGACCGTCAAACTCGCCGTAAAAAACCTGTTCCCAGGTACCGAAGTCCAGTTTTCCCTGCGTGACCGCCACCACCACCTCGCGCCCCATCACCTGGCGCTTCAGATGGGCATCAGCGTTGTCCTCTCCGGTCAGGTTATGCCGGTAGTGGCTGACCGGCTCGTGGGGTGCCAGTTGCTCCAGCCATTGCTCATAATCCTGGTGCAGGCCGGACTCATCATCATTGATAAACACTGAGGCGGTGATATTCATGGCATTCACCAGCACCAACCCCTCACGGATGCCGCTTTCCAGCAGGCATTCGCGCACCTGGGGGGTAATGTTTAGAAATCCGCGCCGGTTCGGCAGGTTAAACCACAGCTCTTTTCGGTAACTTTTCATTTCCCGGAACCTCCATTAAACTCCTCCACCGTCATCCCGTACCAGAGAACATCTTCATATTTTCCCTGGCTGAAAAACATGCGCCGGTGAACGCCTTCCCGCTGGAAGCCCAGCTTTTCGTGCAGGCGGATCGAAGCCAGATTATCGCCGTGCACCGGCACGGTCACCTTCTGGTAGCGCAGTTCCCCAAAATAATAGCGCAGCACCAGGCGGATCGCTTCGCTGGCGAAGCCCTTCCGCTGGTGTTGTGCGGCAATATCCACCCCGTAACTGAAGGTGCCGTTGCGTGGGTCGCAGTTGTGCGTGCTGATCGAACCCACCGGGATACCGTCCAGGGTCTCAATCACCCAGTGAAATGCACCATCTTCCAGCCTGCGCAGGGACTGTTCTTCGGTCCAGGCTGCCACCGATGCCTGGGACACAGGCGGCCAGAAGAAATCCAGGTGGCGCGCCCGCTCGCTATCCAGGTTCCATTGGAAAAAGAGCGCCGCGTCGCCGGGTTCAATGCCCCGTAAGCACACTTTTTCAAGCTGCCAGAAGTTCAACGTATCCTCCCTTGCAATACTGAACACTGTTCAGTATTCTATCAGTGATTAATTCGCATTCAGCGCACCGTGCGAGCGCAAAACAGGGTTAGCGCATAAAGACGCTGCTCAGGCGTGAGGGTACAGGAGGCAATTGGCTGGTCCGAGGGGCAGTTTGCATCCATTGAAGGGGTCATCACGCTGCTCAACAAACAAATATCCCTGTTCCGGGTGAAACCGGTCGCAATGGCGGTAGGACCATCTGCCTGGAACTTTGGCTCTTCAGTCCATCCCTGGGCGCTCATCAGCGCCAGCATCTTTGCCATCATCCCTGAATTGTCCGGTAAAGTGGCACCATCGCCTTTTGCCACCAGCTTGCAGCCTGTGCCAACCCGGCTGGTGGTGTATTCCGTAAAGATATTGGTGGATTGAGTGACCGCCACACCCAGGGCGTTCTCCATCTCAGCCTTCAACCCGCTGCAATCCTCCGCCGGGATGGGCAGGAAGTCGGTATCGGGCACCGCGCTGGGCTGCCCGCCGCCTGGCGCACATTCGCCGCGCAAAAAAGCCCATTCCTCGCATTCCGAACCATCCTCAAAGATACAATAACCCACCTGACCGCCAGTCTCGTCCCGGATTTCCGACTTTCCACCCTTCTCGATACAGTTCACCGAGGCCGGGTTGGCTATGTTCGGATTGGCTTCCGGCGGGGTGACGGTTGCCGGTGCGGTCGTGGAAGCCGGGTTGGCTGTGCACTGGGTGAGCACAATCAACAGAATGGAAAATGAGAATCGGACGATTTGTTTTTTCATGGCACTGCTCCTTTTTGATCATCATGTGCGAACATAGGACGCACCTGCGGCTATTTTTGTTCCCAGTATACACCCTTCAAAGATAAAAATCCCTTCTGCACCCTTTTATTGCTCTCACGGGTTGTAAATTGTGGTATTCTTAAGGGAGATCTGACATCCCTGAACTGCGAGCATTTCATTCAACTCTCCTAAGACTGGTTCAGATAACCTTTTTATGAAATTTGACAGAACAGTGAAGCTGGCAATCCCACACCTGGTTTTGTTTTTTGCGTTGATTCTTTCCGGCTGTGGCGGCACTGGCGCATCCTCCGCACAGGCTGCCGCACCTGCCACCGCCATCCAGAACAAAGGCTCCGACACCATGGTCAATCTGGCACTCGCCTGGGCTGAACAGTACCAGAAGCTCCACCCCGAGGTCAGCCTTTCAGTCACCGGCGGCGGTACAGGCACCGGCATCGCCGCCCTGGTCAATGGTACGGTGGATCTCGCCAATGCTTCGCGCGCCATGAAACCAGAAGAGGAGCAGCAGGCCAGGGATAAAGGCTACCAACCCCAGGGATTTGTGGTGGCGCGGGATGCTATTGCGGTCATTATCAACCCAGAGAACCCGGTTACACAGCTCACCTTGCAGCAAATCTCGCAGATCTACCGCGGCGAGATCAACAACTGGCAGGAGCTTGGCGGTGAAAACCGGCCGATTGTGCGCCTCTCGCGCGAGACCAACTCCGGCACGCATGTTTATTTCCTCGAGACGGTCGTCCGCCTGGGAAACAGCAAAGATAAAGCCCTCATGGCTACCAACACGCTGCTCTTGCCCTCCTCGGAAGGCATTATCGCCGAGGTGCGTGATAATCCCAACGCCATCGGGTATGATGGCCTGGGGTATGTGACCGGTGAGGTGAAAACCGTGGGCGTGGCAAAAAAGCCGGGCGACCCGTACGTCATGCCTTCGGTCGAGTCGGTGAATGCCAACACATACCCGGTTGCCCGAGACCTGTATATGTACACGATGAATGAACCCACTGGGGCAATCAAAGATTACCTGGATTGGGTGCGTTCCGCTGAAGGGCAGGATATTGTCGCCCGGCTGGGATTTGTGCCCGTTGCCACAAAATGATCGGTCGCAGATGATAAACAGACGCACCTTCAATAAACTTACGGAATACCTGATCACCCGCAGCATCCGCCTCGCCGGCTATCTAAGCATCCTGTACGTCGCCCTGATCTGCCTTTTCCTGATCCGGGAAGGCTTTCCGGCGCTGTTCAATGTTCCGTTCAGCAGCCTGTTCGGCATCACCTGGTACCCCATCGAAGGACATTTTGGCATTCTGCCCCTCTTCCTCGGTTCACTGACCATCACTTTTGGAGCCATCCTGATCTCTGTGCCCCTGGGAATAGCCACCGCCGTCTTCATTTCTGAGATTGCTCCGCCCTGGGTGAACCAGGTGTTCAAAC
>Ga0315273_10008193_pt1 | contig 13168 bp, 11 predicted proteins | sample YL17G02_0_MG_FD_205753 | JGI IMG/M metagenome (GOLD analysis project Ga0315273, IMG submission 205753) | Sediment microbial communities from Yellowstone Lake, YNP, Wyoming, USA - YL17G02_0 | ecosystem: Environmental > Aquatic > Freshwater > Lake > Sediment | place: USA: Wyoming | collected...
AGGATCGCGTCCGGCCAGCGGATCGCCCAGTCGGGATTGTGGGTGCCGACGGAGAGCCGGGCCACGCCCCAGATCCCCATGTTGAGGACGAGGGTCTCGACGGCAGGAAGGACCCAGCTGCGCTCCGGCGCCTGGGGGGCGAGTTCCTCCCCCCAGGTCCGCAGGGGAGACCCGATCAGGGCGGCGAGGAGCAGCCCCGCGAAACGGTTCCTGAAGTTTCCAGCGGACATGACTCCACCGGCTGGAGCGAACCGGGACAGTCGAGAGGTGCGTGGGCCACGGTGGCAGCGTACACGCCGAGGGCGACAGGGACCGTCCACGGCCAATCGGTGGCCGTCATCGCTGCCTTCGGCCACGTCGTTGCCGCCTCATGCCCACCGTGGCGTCGCTGGGAAGGACGCCAGCCGGAAACAGGCCCTATCAGGGGTGTGTCTTTGCTACATCGGCTGCTACGCCAGAAGCCGCTGGTCATTCAACAGGGGGCTGGCTTTTTGAGCCAACCCCCTGTTTTTTCTGGTAGGCCCGGTCGGGATTGAACCGACGACCCCTACCGTGTCAAGGTAATGCTCTACCACTGAGCTACGGGCCTTCGAATCGTCGGAAGCGGGCCGTTTCTACCCGCTGATTCGCGGGGTGTCAACGTCCCGAGGCATCGTGCGCGCGCCGTCCCACGCGGACGCTGGCGGTGAAGGATGAAGCGTACTGGGCCGCGCTCCCGGCGACCAGCGCGCAGGCCAGCACCGAGAGCGCCGCGATCCAAGGACCGCGCCGCACCATCGGCGTGTCGTGGTAGTCGGCCACCAGCACCACCACGACGATGAGCGCCACGAGAGCGGTGGCGTACTTGCCGACCCGCGTCGGCCGAACCGGAATCGGGGAGTGGTGCACCGCCAGGAAGACGGAGCCGGCCGCCAGCAATGCGTCGCGCCCCACCACCACCCCCGTGAGCCACCAGGGCACCTGCCCCTTCACCGCCAGCGCAATGAGCGCGCAGGCCATGAGAAACTTGTCGGCGGCCGCGTCGAGGAAGGCCCCGAGGCGGGTCTGCTGGCCGAGCAACCGGGCGGCCAGGCCGTCGAGGGCGTCGGTCGCCGCTGCCACCGCGAAGGCGATGAGCGCGCCGTCCTCGTCCCCGCGGAGGTAGAGCCAGAGGAACACCGGGGCGAGGAGGAACCTCACCACCGTGAGTGCGTTGGGAACGTTCAGCCAGCCACTCACGTCGTCACCTCCCGCGAGGGAGAGCCTAGCAGGCCTGGACGTGTCCCATCACCACCGATCGCGCAACCCTCGCAACCCCACGAAGGCCTCGTCGCTCTTGGCCCGGAGGAAGGGATTCAGGAGCGCCTCTTCCCCCAGTTCGGTGGCCTCCGGCTCCACCCCGGCGGAGCGGGCCGCACGCACCGCTGCCAGTCGCCCTGCGGCGGCCTGGTTCGACGGCTCCAGGTCGAGGACGAACGGCAGGTTGGCCTCGGCGTAGTCGTGGCCCGGGTGGACCTCCAGCCGGGGGTCCAATCCCCGGAACACCGACCGGAAGGTCGCGGCGAGCCTGGCCGGGTCGCCCCCGTGCCGGCAGTTGCCGCAACCGCTCCAGAAGAGCGTGTCGCCGGTGAGGAGCTTCCCCCGCCACTCGAGCAGCACGGACCCGGGGGTGTGGCCCGGCGCCGGGTGGATCCGGAGATGGAGATTTCCCAGAGCGAGCTCGGTCGCACCGGCCAGGTCCCGGTCGGGCGCGAACCAGGCGGCGTCGGCCCCGTGGCCGATCACCTCGGCGCCCAGTTCGCCACGAAGCCGGGCGCTCCCACCCGAGTGGTCATGGTGGCCGTGGGTGTGCAGGATCCACCTGGGGTGAACACCGCGCCGCCGCGCCAGCTCCAGTGCGACGTCGGGATCGGCCGGGTCGACGAGCGCCGCGTCCTGGCCGTCGGCGAGCAGGTAGAGGTAGTTGTCCTGGCCGTATCGCTGCCGATCGAAGGTCACGCCTCCTCCGGCCAGTGGGAGAGGGCCACGTGGTTCCCCTCCGGATCCAGGAAGAAGAGCGAGAACGGGCTGCGCCGAACCACGTCCACGCCGGCCAGCGCCAACCGCTCCTCCCAGGCCGCCCGGTCGGAACGCGCGATCCCCAGCGCCACGACCTGCCACCCGGCCGGGGTGTCCCCGAAGGCGCCGGCCATCCCCGGGCTCGACGCCCGCTCGAGGGCGAGGAACCCGAGCCCTGTCGAGAGCCAGACGCTTCGCTCCGACCCACCCTCCCCGGGCCAGCGGCGCAGCACCTCGAGACCGAGCGCGCCGCGGTAGAATCCCACGCTCTTCTCGAGATCCGCGCAGCGAAGCGCGACGTGGTGCAGCCCGTTCACCCGCTCCATTCTTGCCTCCTGCCGGCGCCGCTGCGCGGGTTTTCCCTTGCCCCTTCGACGCAGCGCGTATATGAGACGCGCCGCTTCCCCTCCCTCCCATGATCGCCAGAGACCGCATTCGCAACGTGGCAATCGTTGCCCACGTCGACCACGGCAAGACCACGCTCGTGGACCACATGCTGCGTCAGGCCGGCGTCTTCCGGGCCAACGAGCTCCTGGTCGAGCGGGTCATGGACTCGAACGACCTCGAGCGCGAGAAGGGCATCACCATCCTGGCGAAGAACACCGCCGTGACCTGGGAAGGCGTGAAGGTCAACATCGTCGACACGCCGGGACACGCCGACTTCGGCGGCGAGGTGGAGCGGGCGCTGCGCCTCGTGGACGGCGTGCTCCTCCTGGTGGACGCCGCCGAGGGGCCGCTCCCGCAGACCCGCTTCGTCCTCTCCAAGGCGCTGGCGCTGGGCTTGCCGTCGGTGCTCGTCATCAACAAGGTGGACCGGCAGGACGCGCGGGCAAAGGAGGTCCTGGACCTCGTCTACTCGCTCTACATCGACCTGGGCGCCAACGAGCACCAGATCGACTTTCCCGTCCTCTACGCCATCGCCCGCGAGGGGCGCGCCGCCCACACGGTCGCCGGCGCATTCGAGTCGGCCACCCTGAAGCCGCTCTTCGACGCCATCCTCACCCACATCCCGGCGCCGCCCGAAGGCGAGCAGTCCACCCTCCAGATGCTGGTCGACAACCTCGACTACGACGAGTACGTCGGGCGCCTGGCCATCGGCCGCATCACCTCCGGCGTGGCTCGCGAGGCCGCCGCCATCTCGGTGATCCGCGAGGAGGGCAAGATCGTCCCCGGGAAGATCGTCCGGCTCTACGCCTTCGACGGCCTCAAGCGCGTCGAGGTGAAGGACGCCGGTCCCGGCGAGATCGTCTGCATCGCCGGCACCGACGAGATCGGCATCGGCGACACCATCTGCGATCCCTCCGCCCCGTTGGCCCTCCCCCGCATCAGCGTGGAGGAGCCCACCATGTCGATGGTGTTCCGGGTGAACGAGGGGCCGTTCGCCGGCCGCGAGGGCAAGTACGTCACCAGCCGGAACATCCGCGAGCGGCTCTACCGCGAGGCCTACCGAAACGTCTCGATCCGCGTCGAGGACACGGAGGCCCCTGACGCCTTCAAGGTGGTCGGCCGCGGCGAGCTGCAGCTGGCGGTCATCGTCGAGAACATGCGGCGGGAGGGGTTCGAGCTCACCGTCTCCAACCCCGAGCCGGTGCTGAAGAACATCTCCGGCGAGGTCCACGAGCCGATGGAGTTGCTGGTCTGCGATCTGCCCGCCGACGGCGTTGGCCCGGTCACCAGCGCGCTCGGCCCGCGCAAGGGGCGCATGGTCGACATGCAGCCGCTCGGCTCCGGACGCACCCGCCTCGGGTTCCGCGTCCCGGCCCGCGGTCTCATCGGCTTCCGATCCGAGTTCCTCACCCTCACGCGCGGCGAGGGGATCCTTTCCTCGCAGTTCGACGGGTACGAGCCCTGGCAGGGGCGCATCGAGAAGCGCCAGGCCGGGGCCATCATCTCCGACCGCGAGGGCGAGGCCGTGGCCTACGCCTGCTTCTACGGCCAGGAGCGCGGCAAGCTCTTCGTGAAGCCGGGCGACAAGGTCTACAACGGCATGATCGTGGGCGAGCACTCCCACGACAACGACATGGAGTACAACATCTGCCGGGAGAAGAAGCTCACCAACATCCGAGCAGCCGGCCGGGACGAGAACATCATCCTGGTGACGCCACGGGACATGAACCTCGAGAAGTCGCTCGAGTGGATCGCCGAGGACGAGCTGGTCGAGGTGACGCCGCTGTCGATCCGTCTGCGAAAGAAGGCCCTCGACCCGAACGCCCGCTACAGGCTGGAGCGCGACCGCAAGCGCGGCGGCTCCGGAGCGGCGCCCGAGGTCGCGGAACTATAGCGGCGACTTCAGTCGCCGCTGCTAGACCTTCGGCTTCGATCGCTCGCGGACGTCCTGCTTCTTCTTGGGCTTGGGCTGCCCCTTGGACGCCGTGTCGACGAAGACGAGCGCGTCGGGGTGGCCCGGGACGGCCCCCTTCACGAGGAGCAGGTTTCCTTCGGCCTCGATCCCGGCCACGATCAGGCTCTGGATGGTGATGGTCTCGTTGCCGAACTGGCCAGGGAGGTGCTTGCCCTTCCAGACCTTGCCCGGCGTCTTGCGCTGCCCGATGGCGCCGGGATGCCGGTGGTGCTCGTGCGCCGTCGACGAATCGCGTGCGGCGCCCTTCATGCCCCAGCGCTTGAACACGCCGGAGAAGCCGCGCCCCTTGGAGATGCCCGTGACGTCCACGCGCTGCTCGACCTTGAAGACCTGGTCGACCTTCAGCACGTCGCCGGTCTTGAGCTCGCCGAGCAGCTTGGGATCGCCGGGACGGACTTCCTTCAGGTGGCGGAACACCGGGGTCCCGGCCTTCTTGAAGACGCCCACCTCGGCCTTGGTCAGCCGCTTCTCCTTCTTCTCGGGAACCTCGACGAAGCCCAGCACGACCGCGTCGTAGCCGTCCTTGTCGGACGTCTTGCGACGGATGACGGTGCAGGGACCCATCTCGAGGACGGTGACGGGAACGCAGTCGCCGTCGGGGGTGAAGATGTGGGTCATGCCGACCTTGCGACCCAGAAGACCCGTTGCCATTTTACACCTCGCATTGGTCCGCCCCGCGGCGGCTGGCCGGGGAGGACGTGCAGAAAAGCGGATGGAGAGCGCGGACTTGTAGCGGACGACCCCCGCCCTGTCAAGGCTTCGAGAGTGCCGGTGCTAGCTGTGGCGCTTGGGGGCTTCCGGCGCGGGAAGCTCGAGCACCCAGGCCTCGCCATCGATGCGAATCGACCCACCGAGCAGCGCGCAGACGCGGCGGGCCACGGGGAGCGCGAGCGCGGAACCGCGGGTGTCGCCCGGGTCGCCCCGGCGAGGGTCGGCGAGGTCGGCAGCCGAGGCCGGTGCGCCTTCGGCCCGGAAGCGGGCGACCCGGCCGCGGCGCGTGCCGATGACTCGAACGTCGGCCCCGCCCCGGGCTGCGGAGAGAAGGACCCCCTCGACCGCCCGCCGGGCAAGCGAGGGATCGGCCACGACGACCAGGCCGGTCTCGAGTTCCAGCTCCAGCGACCCGGCACCGATCGTGCTGGCGCTCGGAAAGATCTCTCGCGCCGGGATCTCCTCCAGCTCGATCGGGATGCCGCCGACGTCGAGGCGAACCGCCAGGAGATGGTCCTCCACGAGGCGCCGGAGCCGCGTGAGCGCGCGCATCGACATGCGCGAGAGCTTCTCGCCCCGGGCGCCGCCGCGCTCCTCGGGCGTCATCCGGGCAAGGAGCTCGACACTCCAGAGTGCGGTGGAGAGCGGATTGCGGATCTCGTGAGCCACGAAGGCCAGGTGGCTGGCCTTCTCGTCGGGGCTGGCGAGGCTCTCGGTGGATGTGGAAGGCGGGTGGAGGTCGCTCATGGCCGATACCCATCTACGATGCGGCCCAGCTGCCGCGCGCGCAAGGCCCTGGACGCACCCGGATGGGTCGGATCAGGCCATCCCGTGCTTCTTCAGGCGGTAGCGGAGCGTGTCCCGGCTGATGCCGAGGAGACGCGCCGCCCGCGATTGGTTGCCGGTGGAGCGGTCGAGCGCCTCCTGGATGAGCTTCTTCTCGACATCCTCGAGGACCAGCCCTTCCTGCGGGACCGCCGCGACGGGCTTGTCGGCTCGCTTGACGGCCGAAGCGGCCGCGCCGCGAAGCTCTGGCGGCAGGTGCTCGGGCCGGAGCTCGTCGGCGCCGGCGTGGAGGATGAAGGCTCGCTCGATCACGTTGCGCAGCTCGCGGACGTTTCCCGGCCATCGGTAGGCCTGCAGCATCTGGATCGCGTTGGCGCTCACCCCCTTCACCTGGCGCTTCATCTCCCGGTTGAAGCGGGCGATGAAGTGGGCGCAGAGCGTGGGGACGTCCTCCGGGTGCTCCCGGAGCGGGGGCATGACGATGCGGACCACGTTGAGCCGGAAGAAGAGATCGGCACGGAACCGTCCCTCGGAGACCCGTTCCTCGAGATTCACGTTGGTGGCGGCGAGCACGCGCACGTCGGTGCGCAGCTCGGTGACGCCGCCGACGCGGCGGAAGGTCTTGTTCTCGAGGAGGCGCAGGAGCTTGGCCTGGCCGCCGGGGTGGAGATCGCCGATCTCGTCGAGCATCACCGTGCCGCCCTCGGCGCTCTCGAAGAGCCCGCGCTTCTGGGTATGGGCGTCGGTGAAGGCGCCACGCTCGTGGCCGAAGAGCTCGCTCTCGAGGAGGTGCTCCGGAAGGGCCGCGCAGTTCACCTGCAGGAAGGGGCGATCGGCGCGGGCACCGGAGAAGTGGATGGCGCGGGCCACCACTTCCTTGCCGGCGCCGCTCTCCCCCTCGATGAGCAAGGTGGTGGCGTCGCTGCCGGCCACGCGCGAGGCGATGGCGCGCACCTGCTCGACCGCCGGCGATCGCCCCACCAGCGCGGCCAGGGCCTCGGCGCCGCCCCGCCGCTCCTGGGTGAGGGCCTGGATCTGGCGCCGGGTGCGGGCGGCGGCCAGCGCGCGCTCCACCGCGGCGTCGAGCGCCTGGAACGGGAAGGGCTTCACCAGGAAGTCGATGGCGCCGTGCTTCATGGCGTCGACGGCGATGTCCACCGTGCTGTGGGCCGACATCATGAGCACCGCCAGCTCGGGCGCCTGCGTCAGCGCCCGCTGCAGCGTCTCCAGCCCGTCGATGCCCGGCAGCCGAACGTCGAGAAGAATGAGGTCGGGGGACTGGGCGGCCAGCACCTCGAGGGCCTCCTCGCCAGACTCGGCGGAGAGCACCTCGTATCCGCCGCGCTGCAGCCGCTCCCCGACCGACCAGCGGATGAGCTTCTCGTCGTCGACGACGAGGATGCGTGCCGGGTTGTTGGTCATGCCGTCAACTCCGCGGGGCGTTCCGCGGCGGGCTTCGCCGGCTGGAGCGCGACGGTGAAGATCGTCCCCCCACCCGGCGGGCAGCGGTAGCCGATGTTTCCACCGTGCTCGGCGACGATGCGCGCCGAGATGGCGAGCCCCAGTCCGTTGCCCTCGCGCTTGGTGGTGAAGAAGGGCTTGAAGAGGTTGGGGCGGACGTTGTCCGGGATTCCCGGGCCGGTGTCCTCGACGTCCACGGTCACCCGCCCCTCGGCGACCCGCGACCGGACCGTGAGCCGGCCGCCGGTGGGGCCCATGGCCTGGCAGGCGTTGAGGCAGATGTTGAGGAAGACCTGCTCGAGCTGGCTGGGGTCGGCGAGGACGTGCGGCACCTCGCCCAGTTCGGCCTCCACGTGAATGGCGGCGAGGCGCCGCTGCTGGCGCACCAGGAAGAGCACCTTCTCCATGGCGGCGTTCAGGTCGGTGTCTCGGAGCTTGGACTTGGGCGGACGCGCGAAGGAGAGCAGGCTCTCCATGGTGTTGGTGAGGCGCGATACTTGGTGGCGCATCTCGCCGACCACCTCGGCCTGGCGAGGATTTCCGCTCAGGTCGTCGGCGAGCAGCTCGAGCGCTCCGGAGAGGCCAGCCAGGGGATTCTTGATCTCGTGAGCCAGGCCGGTGGCCATCTCGCCTACCGTGGCGAAGCGGTCGGCCCTCACCATGCGCTCCCGGTAGAAGGCCTCGAGCTCGGCCTGGCTGCGGCGCAAGGCGGCCAGCGTGGCGTCGAAGCCGCGAGCGGCGACGCCCAGCTCGTCGGAGCGCCCCTCGTCGGCCCGGACCGAGAGGTCGCCGGCCTCGGCGCGGCTCATCGCCCCCACCAGACGGTGCAGGGGCGCGACGGCCTCGCGGCCGATGAGCCACCAGATGATGGCCAGCAGCATGAGCAGCGCCACGCCGGTGCTCACGCCGAGCGTGCGCGCCAGCTCTCCCTGGGCGGCCATGGCGGGAGCGCGCGTGAAGCGGAGGTCGACCCAGCCGTTGATGCGAGATTCGCGGCCGTGGCAGGACGCGCACTTCTCCACGTTGGCGATGGGGCGCATGACGGCGTACTGCGACTGCTCGCCACCGGGCGCCGACACCACGCGCGGCTGGGCGAAGCTCGACATGTCGCTCCACGGGTGGGTGCCGGTGAGGCGCCGGTCGGTGGAGTAGGCAACCTGGCCGTCCGGGCGGAGCAGGCTGATCGACTGGAGGTCGGCCCGGTGGCTGCGCGCCAGCTCGAGGAGGTCGGGCACCTGGTTCGGTTGCCCTTCCATCATGGTCTGGGTGACGCCGGAGGCGACGTTGGCGGCGAAGATCTCGGCCCGCTCCCGCTGCACCTTCTCGATGTCGCTGCCGTAGGCGCTGACGGCCACGTACACCATGGTCCCGAGCACGGCCGCAAAGAGAACGGCGGTGGGCAGGATGATCCGGGCGCGAACGCTCCGTTCGAGCCTGCTCCACGCCTTCACGAGTGGGTCCATGCGCCGAGGTCGCTCCCGTCAGGTGGGGCGTTTCGCAAGGAGCGCGCCATTTCACCCACCTTCACCCAAGTAGCTAGCATGTTTGGGATTTATATGGCTCCGCGAGTGCGGAGTAGCCCGTAGGCGGGAGCTCGAAGGGGTTTCTTCTCGCTCGTTCTGCGCCCCTTGGTCCCTACGACGCAAGCTTTGCCGTCTGGAGGCGACCCAGGGAAGACGTCATCCAGCCAGCGACGCCGGGCCTGCGACGGCCTGGACGTCGAAGATCCGGGCCGCGGCGGCCATGAGCTCCTCGCCGCGCTTCGGGTCGTGGCTGGCGCGACGAAGTCGCACGCTCGGCTGGTGGAGGAGCTTCGAGACGATGGCGCCGGCGAGGGCGTCGAGGGACCGCTCCAGGTCCGGATCGCCGCCGAGGCGCCGGACCGTCCGCTCGACCTCCTCGCGGGCGATGGCGGAGGCGCGGGTTCGAACCGCCGCGATGATGGGAGCGGCCCGGCGCTCGGCAAGCTCCCGGGAGAAGCGGGCGACCTCCTCGTCGATGATCCGCTCGGCGTCCTGGATGGCGCCGACACGCGCCTCCTGCGCCCGGCGCTGGACGCGCGCCAGGTCGTCCACGTCGCAGACGTAGATGCCGTCGACGTCGCCGAGCGCCGGCGGCACCGCGCGCGGGACGGCCAGGTCGATGAGGAGCAGGCGCCGGTGGCGACGTTGCCTCATGAGCGCCGGGGCGCCGGCGGGCTCGAGCGCCGCCAGTGCGATGGGGGCCGCCACCACGACCACGTCGGCGCGAACCAGCTCCTCGCCGAGCGCCTCGACGGGGTGAGCCATCCCGCCCATTTCCCGGGCGAGTGCCTCGGCATTGGCAAACGTGCGATTGACGACCGCGACCTCCATGCCCTCGTCGCGGAGGTGCTGCGCGGAAAGGCGCGCCATCTCGCCGGCGCCCACCACCAGCGCGCGCCGGTCGCCGAGCGACCCGAGCACCTTCTCGGCGAGGTCGGCCGAGGCATGCCCCCAGGAGACCCCGGCCCTCCCGATGGCCGTCTCTGTGCGAACCCGCTTCGCGACCTGCAGGACCCGGGCGATGACCGACGAGAGGTCCTTCCCGACGGTGCCGGCCTCGGCCGAGCGGCCGAAGGCTGCCTTCACCTGTCCGAGCACCTGGGGCTCGCCGATGACGCCCGACTCGAGGCTGGCGGCGACGCGGGAGAGGTGGCGGAAGGCCTCCTCGCAGCGGAGGTCGAAGACCGGCAGGTCGCGGTCCCCGGCCCGGGCCCGGAGCGCCTCGCCCAGGCTGGCGGCTGCGGCGGCGGGACAGGACGATGCGGCGTAGACCTCGACGCGGTAGCAGGTGGAGAGGACGAACACCTCATCCACGCCGTCGAGCGCGCCGAAGGATCGGATCACGTCGGCGAGGTCGTCGCCGCCGGCGACGAGCCTCTCGCGCGAAGCAACGGACGCCCTCTTCCTGTCCACCCCGATGGCGACGAGCATCGACTCCTCCGGGCGAATCCGATGAGCAATGCCCGTGCCCACGAAATAGCCTGGCAAAACAGGTAGTTATTCGGTCGTGCGGGTGCAGGGGTTGCGCACGAGCTACCCGCTTCAGGTCCCCCGCGAAAGGGATGCGGGCGAACCGCCTCCCAGCGCTCGGAGGGTTCAGGCCCGCGGAAGGGTCGCGAGGGGGGCGAGCGCCCGCCGCTCCTCCTCCGTGGCCCCGGCGAGCATCCGATCGCGAAGCGCTGGCGCGGAGAGATGCACGCGCCAGGGACCGGAGCGACGCCCCTCCTGCGCGGGGTCCCGGGCGGCCCGCTCCGCGTAGAAGCGCCGGTAGCACTGAGCCGCCGAGGAGGCCACGTCGTCGAGCGCCATCCCGCGCGGCTTGACGACCGGGTCCCGATGGTTGAAGCGCCGGTAGTCCCGGGTTGCCACGTGGGCTCCGTAGACCCGCCAGGCCGGCGTGTAGGGCAGCGGCGTCAGGAGCGAGAAGTGTGCGACGTCCGGGTCCCAGGTGCGCGCACGCAGAAGCAGGTCCTCGATTCGCTGCGGGGTCTCGTCGGGGAAGCCGAGCCAGAACGAGGCCTCGGACGTGATGCCGTGGTCCCGAAGCGCCTTCACCGCGCGCCGCCCCTCGACGAGCGCTCGCTCCTCCTCGAGCCCCTCGAGCCGGTCCTCGGCCGGGTCGCGGCAGAGCCCGATGTGCACCACCCCGGCGGCGCGCCAGCGCGCCAGGGCCGCCTCGTCCCGCAGGAGGTCGTGGACGCTCGACCAGAGCACCAGGTCGAGGCCGAGATCGAGCTCGGTGATGCGGGCCAGCAGGTCGGCGAACCGCGCGCCGTCGGTGGCCGGGGCGTGGTCGAAGAGCCCAACGACATCGACGCCGTGATCGCGCCGCAGCAGGGTCAGCTGGTACGCCACGCACTCCGGGGACCGGGCGCGCCAGGTGCCCTCGTACTGGGTTGCCTGCGAGCAACTCGCGCAGCGCCTCGGGCAGCCGCGCGAGGTGGTGATCGCTCCCATGCGCGACTCGGGCCGCCCGGCCCACGTGTACCGGGACCAGTCGAGCAGGTCCCATGCCTTGGGAAGCGGATCGAGCGCGGACAACCGGGGGCGCGGCGCGGTCCGGATGACCCTGCCGCCCAGCGAGAAGGCGACCCCGGCCACTCGCGCCGGGTCGTCACCTGCCTCCAGGCAGCGAAGCAGCTCCGGGAGCGTCTCTTCCCCCTCTCCGACCACGGCGAAGTCGGCGGAGCCTGTGGGCAGGAACTCGGAATACATGAACGAGGCATGGATGCCGCCCACCACGGTCGTGCAGCCGAGCCCCCGGGCCCGCCGGCACAACTCCATCGCGGCCGGGAACCCCGCCGTGGCCGCCGAGACGCAGACGACGTCGGGCGCACTGGATTGGATGATCCGGTCCAGGTCCGCGGGACCGAGGGCCAGCGACAGCGCATCGACCAGCTCGCACTCGTGGCCGGCGGCGCGCGCCGCACCGGCGAGGTGAACCAAGGCAAGGGGCGGCCAGGCCCCCGCGGACTCCGCCGCGTGGCCCGGCTCCGGCGCACTTGTGAAGAGAACACGCACGCTCCCCCCGCCCCAGACCGTGGTCGCTACCCTCCCGGAGCGGCCACGGCGAAGGAGTGGTTGAGCAAGAATCGGTCCGCGGGGCCGGGGCGTGAAACGGGCCTATTCAAGCACTTCCCGTCGCGCCCCCCCCCCGAACAGGTGGGGGACAACGCCCAGTCCGGTCTGGAAAGGGGGATATGGCCCAGCTTCAGGGATCGACGCGGATCACGCCGCGCCGAAGCGCGAAGCGGACGAGCTCGGTGCGGTTGTGGAGGCCGAGCTTCTCCATCACCTTCTCGCGGTGGGACATGGCCGTCTTGACGCTGATGCCCAGCACGCCGGCCACTTCCTTGTTGGCGAGCCCGTCGGCGACCAGCTTCAGGACCTGCTTCTCCCGGTCGGTGAGGGTCTCGTAGGGGTCGCCGCCGCCCGGCGCGGTCGGGCTGGAGTCCTCCATGGCCGTGCGCGCCACCTCCGGATCGAGCACGAGGCCGCCGCGGTGCACCGCCCGGATGGCGTTTGCCAGCTCGGCGCCGGCCGACTTCTTGAGGAGGTAGCCGGACACGCCGGCCTTGAGCAGGCGGCGCACGTACTCCCGGTCCTCGTACTGGGAGAGGATCAGGACCTTCGACCGCAGGCCTGCCTTCTTGATCTCCAGCGTGGCCTCGAGCCCGCCCAGCCCCGGCATCGCGATGTCCATGACGACCACGTCCGGGTCCAGTTGCCTCGTGGCCTCGACGGCCCGCTGCCCGTCCACGGCCTCGCCCACCACCTCGATGTCGTCGGAGAGGCCGAGCAGGGCCCGGACCCCCTCGCGCAGGATGGCGTGGTCGTCGGCGAGGAGCACGCGGATCTTGGCCATCGCCTACCCCTCCTTATCGAAGCGGGACTTCCAGGTGAATGCGGGTCCCCTGCCCCGGCGCCGAGTCGATGCGGACCTTCCCGCCCAGGATCTCCACCCGCTCCTCGATCCCCATGAGGCCAAAGTGACGCCGCTCCGCGTGCGAGACGTTTCCGGGATCGAAGCCGCGGCCATCATCCTCGATCTCGATGCGGATCACACCATCCGCCTCGGACAGCTGGATGAGCACGGTGTCGGCATGGGCGTGGCGCGCGATGTTGCTCATGGCCTCCTGGCAGACCCGGAAGAGCGCGGTTTCGAAGGCGGCCGGGTAGCGCCGGTCCTCCGCCTCGAACTCGCAGCGGACCGAGAGACCCCGGGAGACCAGGTGGCGCTCGGCGTACCAGCGGATCGCCGACTGGAGGCCCAGGTCGTCGAGCACCG
>Ga0315273_10008194_pt1 | contig 13167 bp, 7 predicted proteins | sample YL17G02_0_MG_FD_205753 | JGI IMG/M metagenome (GOLD analysis project Ga0315273, IMG submission 205753) | Sediment microbial communities from Yellowstone Lake, YNP, Wyoming, USA - YL17G02_0 | ecosystem: Environmental > Aquatic > Freshwater > Lake > Sediment | place: USA: Wyoming | collected...
CGAGAAGATCCTGATCCCGAACAAGGTCCTCGGAAACACCAAGCTCGCCGTCGACGAAGCGTGCACCAACATCGTGAAGCACGGCTACAAGGGAAGGCCGCCGGGCTACATTGAAATCGTGGTCACCGGAAACGGCCGCGAGTTCTCGATCGCGATCCACGACCAGGGTCAGGGATTCGATCTCCGGAACGTCAAGAGCCCCGACCTCAAGATGTACGTCGAGACTCGCCGGCGCGGCGGCCTGGGCGTCTTCCTGATGAACCAGCTCATGGACGAGGTGCGCTATCGCTCGGGATCCGACGGCAACGTCCTCTCCATGTCGAAGCGCCTTACCCGGAACCGCGGGCGCAAGGGCAAGGGACCGAGGCGGCGCTCCCTGCGCTTCGCGTACACCATCCAGGCGTTCGGCACGCTGACCTTCCTGGTGGCGGCGGCGTTCGCGGTCATCCACGTGCGCCAGATGCAATCGGTGCGCGCCGATGAAGTGGCCCGGGCGCGCAGCGTCGCGCGGGGAATGCTGGCGCCCGCGGTGGAGGTGCTCTCGCATCCCGAGCCGATGTCCATGGCCCAGACTCTCCTGAATCAGTCGATCCGCGCGGCGATGAAGGCGAACCCCGATCTCTCCTCGGCGCGCGTGATGGACACGACCGGCCGGGTGTGGGGCTCCAGCAGCTTCGACGAACTCTTCACGCGGCGCGCTCCTCCCATCTCATCGCCGGCCCCGATGGGGGCGCGCGGTTCCTCGGCGCGCCCTGCTCGACGCGCGGGTTCCGTGGGAACGATCGTGGAGCCGGTCCAGCTCGCGACGTTCTCCAAAAAGTCTCCGCCGATCACCCTGGGCTGGGTGGAGGTCGGCGTCAGCGAGGAGGCGGTTGCCGCGCGCATCCGCCCGGTTCGGACCGAACTGGCGACGATCGCACTCCTGGCCCTCGTGCTGGGCTACGCCCTCTCGACGATCCTGATCGGGATCTTCGTGAGGCCGATCCAGGTCCTGTCGGACAACGTGCGCGCGATCGGCGAGGGCACGATGGTGGCCGAGGTCGGCGGATCGGGGAACGAGGACATCGACGACATTGCCCGGGCCTTCAACGAGATCACGGCCAAGTTCCGCGCGGCGCAGGGAAACCTCGTCGAGCAAGAGCGGCTCCAGAAGGAAATGCAGGTGGCGCAGGAGATCCAGCAGAGCCTTCTGCCGCGAAACGTGCCCGACCTCGAGGGCTACGAGATCGGCGCGCTCTACCGCGCGGCGAAGGAAGTGGGCGGCGATTACTACGACTTCGTTCAGGTCGACGATCGCACGATCGGCGTGGTCGTCGCGGACGTTTCGGGGAAGGGTGTGCCTGGGTCCTTGGTCATGACCATGATCCGCACCGCGCTCCGGATGGAAGCTCGCGGCAATCGTTCCGCTTCGGACGTCATGGCGCGGATGAACTCGTTCGTCACCGAAGACATGAAGAAGGGAATGTTCGTCACGATGTTCTATGTCGTGCTCGATTCCGTGAACCGGATCGTGACCTACGCGAGCGCGGGGCACAACCCGATGATCCTCTACCGGAGCGAATCGGACGCGACCTACTTCCTGAAGCCGAAGGGCATTCCGGTCGGCATCAGCACTATGGACGAGAACCTCTTCAGGAACACGATCAGCGTCGAGAAGCTCACGCTGCGTCAGGACGACATGATCGTGATCTACACCGACGGTATCACCGAAGCCATGAATCCCTCGCGCGAGCAGTTCGGTGAGTCGCGCCTCCTCTCGGCCATCAAGAGATACGGCCACCTGAGCGCGCAGGAGTTCGCGACGGCCCTGGACAAGGAGATCCACGAGTTCACCGCGGGCGCTCTCCAGAACGACGACATCACGCTCGTGGTGATCAAGGAGAAGGTGAAACCCGAGGAGCGCATCGAGGCGAAGCGGCGAGAGCTCTTCCGCCTGGTCGAGCAGGAAGGGGTCCCGATCGGGGAAGCCTGCGAGCGGCTGCAGGTGGCCACGTCGACCTACTACCGTTACCGCAAGCGCGTCACCGAAATCGGCGGCGAGGAGGGGCTCAAGAGCATCCGCGCGCGCGCCGGCTTGGGTAAGGCCAGCGTCGAGGAAGAAGCCGCTATTCTGGAAATCGTTGTGAGGGAGCCACTTCTGGGCGCCAAGCGGATCTGGGAATTGCTCAAGTCTACCGGGCGGTGCGGGGCCGAGCTGTCGGCGGCAACCGTCTATGCAACCTTAAGGCACCACGGACTTAACACGAGGGAAAAAAGGCTGGAGATCGCCCAAACCGGCACCGATAAACGTATGGCAAGGCTGGCCCAGGCGTTGTCACAGGCCGCCCCGGCCAATCCTGCACAGAAGGAGGGGGAGAATGAAGGGAATTGACGTCTACGTCGAAGAGGCGCCCGAAAACCGAGGGGTCTCGATTCTGCGCGTCTCGGGGTACGTGGACACCACGACGAGCCCCGAGCTCGAGCGGCGCCTTCAGGCGCTCCTTCGGGACAAGCGCTTCCACATCGTGGTGGATCTGACCCGCGTCGAGTACATCTCCAGCGCGGGATGGGGAATCTTCATCAGCGAAATTCGGGAGATTCGCGAGCAGGGAGGCGACTTGAAGCTGGCGGGAATGATTCCCGACGTCAAGGAGGTCTTCGACCTGCTCGAGTTCGAGAACATCCTCCAGGCCTATACGGACGCAACGCTGGCGGCCGCCTCGTTCGGTCCCATCGTGCCGGCGAATGCCGTGCCCGGCGGTCCGTCCACGTCGGCGTCCTCGCCGTCGGTTCAGCCGCCGGCCGGTGAAGAGACGTCGCGCCGCACCGAGACGATTCTCTCCGACGAGGACTTGGTCCGGGAGATCGCGCGGCAGCATCCCGACCTCGGTCTCATGCGCATCCAAAAGGAACTCCGGCGACCCGAGCGGGGCGGACGTGAGCTTAACCCCGTCCAGCTCTACGTTCTCCTGCGCAAGCTCGAGCTCGACACGCGCGAGCGGCGCGAGGCGTACGCCAAGGGGAGCACGACCGCCAGCCCGACACGCGGCTGAGCCTCGGAGATCATTCATTCATCGCCCCGCGCCGATACCGGTGCGGGGCGTTTTCGATTGAAATCTCCGCTTGACCGGGCGCGGCTCCCTTCGTAACGTCATTCCACGACGCGCTTCCACCGACGATCTCCCCGTAACTCGACCCCGCACTTGAGCCGGACCTTAACTTTGATCGTGGATCGAATCAGCGCGATGCGGAACCCATGAAGCTCTCAATCGACTTATCGCCCAATATCGTCGCGCTTGCCGTGCTGGCCTGCTGTGTCGCGCTCGCCGTGGCGGCGTACACGACGCGGTATCCCGCGCTGCCTCGGCACCGGCGGCTGATCCTCCTCGGCGCCCGGGCGCTCTGCCTCGCGGCTCTCCTGTTCGCCTCGCTTGCGCCCGTTCTGAGCTACTCGAGCGCGTCCCGGGAGCGGAACCGGCTTCTGCTCCTCGTCGACCATTCGGGTAGCATGGAGGTGCGCGACGGGGGTGGTGGAGGGCGGACCCGGCGCGAAGCGGCCGACAGCGCGGCCTCTGCCGTCGCGAGCGAGCTGGGCGGTCGTTACGACGTGCGGGTCGCGCCGTTCGATATCGCGCTGGGGCCGATCGGAAAGGCGGCATCGTGGAAGTCGGCGGCCCCCGCACCTGGGGCGGGAGAAACCGCGCTCGGAGACGCGCTGCGCGAAGCGCTCGAACGCGCCGACCCGGACTCCATCGCGGCGCTCCTCGTGCTGAGCGACGGAGCGGTGAATCGCGGCGAGGACCCGGAGCGTGCTCTGGGCGGCGTGCTCCCCGCATTCGCGCTCGTCGTGGGTTCGGCGGAAGACCCTCCGACGACCGGCATTGCCGGAGTCGAATCGCCCGCCGAGGTCGTATTGGGCCGGCAATCCTCGATGACAGTCACGATCCGCCAAGGCTCCCGCCCCGCGATTCGCGGCACCGCCCGATTGAGCGAGGGAACGAGGGAGTTGAGCCGCGCTTCGTTCTCGCTCGCGGGACCGGGCGCTTCGACGAACATCTCGATTCCGTTCACGCTGACGGAGCGTGGAAAGCACTTCCTCTCCGTGACGCTGGACAGTATCTCCGGGGATCCGCTGCCTCAAAACAAGCGTCGTCTCGTGGCCGTGACCGCCCGGCAGGCGAAGCGCACCGTGCCGATCGTCTCCACCTCCTGGGATTGGGACCTCCGCTCCTTCTCGCGCGGGGTCGAGGAGGACACCGCCTGGGCTGTGCGGCGTCTGTCGTTGGCCGGGGACGCGCAGGTGAAGCCGTTCGGCGGCGCCACGCAAAGCCTGACTTCGGCACTGGACGGCGTCGAGGCCGTGGCGGTGCGCTTCGACGCGCGGACGATGACGCCGCGGCGCGAGGCGGAGCTCCTACGGTACATCGAGCGCGGAGGCGGCGCGCTTCTTTGGATCGATCCCATGTCCCGTCCGGCCGCTGGTTCGGCTCTCGCGAAGGCGCTCGGGCTCACGTGGCGCGAATGGCTGCGCGCGCCCGGGCTCTCCACCTCGATCGAGCTGACGCAGGCGGGCCTCGGTCACGAGATTTCGCTTCTGGGCGGGGACGGGGCCACCGCGGCCGCCACGTGGCGCGACCTTCCTCCCGTGCAGGCGCCGATCGCGGTCACCACGAGGAGCGGTCCTTTGACGGCGCTCCTGAACGCGCACTTCGGTTTGGAAACCACGCCGATTCTCCTGGCGGGGCGGCTCGGCGCAGGACGCGTGGCGGTGCTCGATGCAGCCGGCGCCTATCGCTGGGGCTTGACCGCGTCCGGTCTCGGCGGCGCCGGCATCGAAGCGTCCTTCTTCGGAGGGCTCTGCACGTGGCTGTCCCGGAGCCCGGATGACCGGGCCGTACGAATCTCGGCGCTGGATCTCACGCCCGGAGGACGCGCGGTGCCTGTGCGCCTGACCTTGGCGGATGCGTCCCGCGCCTCGGGCGCGCGGGCGACCGTCGTGGCCCATCCTGTTCCGGGGAATGGCTCGGCCGGCAGCGCGACGCTCGGGCCCGCATCCGCGACGCTCGGGCCTGCATCCGCGACGCTCGGGCCTGCATCCGCGACCGGCGACTTCTCCGGATCGATCGCGCTTCCGGAAGGGGTCTACTCGCTGGTGGGGCGCGTGGAGCGGAGCGGAACTCTTCTGGGTGTCGACAGTCTGCGGATCGCGGTCGGAGAGCAGGGAATCGAGTACGAATCGCTGCGCTCCGAGCCCGAGACGCTGGAGCGCCTCGCGGCCAGCTCGGCCGGAATTTCCGCTCCGCTTCGAGGCCCCGGGCCGGTGCTGACCCGCCTGCGGTCTCCCGAAGTGGCGCGCTCTCGTCTCGTTCAGATGGATATCTTCCACAACCCCGTGCTCTTCTTGGCGCTCATTCTGGGCGCCACGGTCGAGTGGGTGATGCGAAAGCGCTATCACTTGCTGTAAAGCCGCGCCGCGGGCGTTCCCTAATCTCCCGCGCGCCGTGACCCCGCCCACCCCGGCGCGGGCGATCCACCCCGAAACTTGCTGATCTCCCCTCGCCTCCGTGACCACGGAGGACCGCTATGTCACGCGTCACCTGTCTTCTCGCGATTGTTTTGGCGTTCACGCTCGCGCTCGTCCGCGCCGCGGGCGCCGCCGTCGCCGCGAACGCGGCCGTCGCCGCGAACGCCGACATCCTGTTGAACGAGGTGCTCTACGATCCGGCCGGAGACGATCAAGGAACCGAATTCGTGGAGTTGTGGAACCCCGATTCGGTGGCACAGACCCTCGCCGGCGTGCTCGTGGAGGCAGGCGACGGCGCGCGGCCGGGCACCTGGACGACGGTATACGCAGGATTGGCGGGCGATACGATCCCGCCACACGGCTCGTTTCTCGTCGCGGGCTCCGGCCTCGTCGGCGCGCTTCAAAACGGGCCGGACGCCGTGCGCCTCTCCCGCGACGGTCGTGTCCTCGATCTGCTCGGTTACGGAGCGCTCACGGCGACCGAACTCTTCGAGGGCGCGCCGGCCCCCGACGCGGGGTCGGGCCAAAGCCTGGCCCGACGTAACGATGGGCTCGACTCCGGCGTGAACGCGGCGGACTGGGACGTGGAGCCCATCCCGACGCCGGGCCGCGCGAACCACCCCGATGTGAGGTTGGCGTTTGTCCGCGCGGCGACGGTCGTGATGCCCGAGGTGCCCTGGCCGGGCGACCTGGTGCGGGTACGTGTCGCCGTGAGAAACGCGGGCCGCCTCGCGGTCTCGAGCGCGCGGTGGCGGGTGGAGATCGATCTTGCCTCCGCGGTGGAGATGCCCGGCGAGACCGCGTGGCCCTCTCGCCCGGCCGCGCAAACCGCGGGGGTGGCGATCGCGGCGGGGGAGAGCGCCGGTGTGGATCTCTCCTTCTTCGCGCCCCCGCCGGGACCCTTCTTCGCCCGCGCGCGTCTGGCCGACACCGTCGAGGATCCTCTCTCGGCGGAGATCGCCGACACGACCCTGGCGGCACTTCGCTCGACCGCCGGGCCCGCGGTGGTGAACGAGGTGGCGTTTCGCGACACGGGCGCCGGAGAGTGGGTCGAGTTCTTCCTTCGCGAGCCGATCGACGACGTGGGAAGAATCTCGCTCTCGGATCGCGGGGCGAGAGCCTACGCCATCGATCGCGGAGCGGCCCCGCGCGCCGCGCGGTTCGGCGAACTCCTGGTCGTGGCCGAGTCGCCCGAGCTCGTGCGGGCGCGATACGCGCTGTCCGAGAGCGTTGTCGTCGGTCTCCGAGGAGGCTGGCCCGCCCTGAACGACGCCGAGGGCCCGGACGGCATCGCCGATGTGGTCCGCGCGTTTCTGGACCAGGGCGCGCCCATGGACGCGGTGCCGTACGGACCGTCCCAGACAGCGCGCGGAGGAAGCCTGGAGCGACTCGATCCCTCGCTCCGCAGCGGGTCGCCGGCGGCGTGGGCGGAGTCGATCGATCCCGCCGGTGCGACCCCAGGGCGGCCGAACTCGCTCCGCGCGCCCGACGGCGGACATGATGGCGCCGCTGCGCTTCTTCTCGCCAGCGCGCGTGTTCTGCGTCGCGGCCAGGGTGCCGACGTCGGCGCCGTCGTTCTTCGCATCGGCCCGGAGGCGCAAGGGGAGCGGCTTCGCGTGCGCGTCCACGATCTCCTGGGACGCCCGCGGCGGTTGCTCGTGGACGGACAGCGTTTCTCGGGTGAGAGCGCGTTCGTCTGGGATGGCCGCGACGATTCGGGCGATCCGGTGCCTCCCGGCGTCTACCTCGTTCGCGCGGAGACGCTGCCCGAAGGGGACGCGGCGCCCAAGACGGCCGGCCTCACGGTGACCGTTGTCGATCGGAGGGCGCGATGAGGACGTTTCGCGCGCCGGCATCGATCCACGGGCCGCTCGAACTGGGGTGGATGCTCGCGGCCGCCCTCGCGCTCGCCTCCACCGCGCCTCCCGCGGCGCGCGCATCGTTCGAGCTTCGGGACGCGAGCCCCGCGGCGCTCGGCGCCGCCTCCACCGATGGGGCGCTGGCCGCGCTCTTCATCGTCCGCCGGCCTCCAACCCCCGTCGAATCGGACGGATCGGCCGCGAAGCGGGAGGCGGCCGCGTGGCACCTGGCCGCGGGCCGCTCGGCGATCTTTCAGGTGGAAGGTCTCGCCATGAGCCGACTCGAAGCCAGGGTGGACCGACCCTCGCTCGGACTGTCGCTAAATTGGAGTGGGCTCACGGCTCCGGGCGCGCGCGAGTCGAGCGCGAGGCTCACGCTGGTGCGGTGCTCCGAGCACGGGCTCTCGCTGCACGCGGTCGTGGAACGCCTGGACTCCTTCGCGGAAGGGGAGCCGTGCCAGGGTGGATGGGCCGCGGGCGGCGGCGCGGGTGGATCCTTCACCATCGGCGCAGTCCGTGCCCAGATCGCGTTTCACGGGGAGAGGCTGCTGCGAAGCGCCGCGCTGGAGCGGGCGCGCGTCCCGCCATCGGTCGGGTTCGGGATGGCGTTCGATGTGGCGGGAGCGGCGCTGACCCTCGCCGACGTTTGGGAATCGAACGGGACGCGAAGCCCGCGGCTCGTGCTCGATTTGCCTCTGGCGGATGCCGCGCGCGTGCGCCTGGCGCGGGGAGGATCGCCGGGGCGGATCGGCGCGGCGATCGTCGTTCGGGCGGGGCGGTTGGAGATCTCGGCGGGCCGGCTCGACTACGCCGCGGGTATGAGCGTCTCCGGCGCCATGGTTGGAGTGCGTGCCGGAAACGACGAGCGGTCCGTCCCGAGGGAGGACCGCTCGTCAAGATCGACGGATCGCCGAGGCGACCGATCAGCGCAGCAGAATCAGCTTCTTCGAGTCCTGGTATCCGCCGGCCGTCTGGAGCCGGTAGAAGTAGGCCCCGCTGGGGAGCGAGCGTCCCTGGTCGTCGGTCCCGTTCCACCGCGCGGTGTAGGCGCCGGGAGCGTGAACTCCGTCCACGAGAGTCCGAACCAAAGCGCCGCTCACGTTGTAGATCCTGATCTCCACGCGGCCGGGCTGCGCGGCCGAGTAGTGGATCGCGGTCTCGGGGTTGAACGGGTTCGGGCTGTTCTGCGAAAGCGTATTTCCGATCGGGGGCGCCTGGCTCGTCGGATCCATCTCCACCGCCGTGGCCACGTAGCAGGCGTTCTCCTTGAAGTAGTCCTTCATGATGTTGCGGGCGAGTTGAAGCCGCTCGCCGCCTTCTTCGACGAGGTTGAAGCTGAAGCCCATGAAGAGGGCGCGGGCGCTGTCCGAGCCGAACGAGTTGTACTTCGTCGCATAGCGAGTCGCGGCGCCGAAGGTGGTCGGATAGGTGAGGAAGAGCCCCGCCCGGCCCGTGCTCTGCGTGGCCGTGGACGACAATGCGACCGTGTCGAACGTGTTGAGGATCGGGCAGTCTCCGTTCACGTGCGGGAAACGCCCCGCGGACGGGCTACCCGTCACGCCTGCGAGGCGCGGGTGCAGCGAATCCTGGGGCAAGCTCTCCCAGACGTTTCGGAGGTACCTCACGCCGCACGTGAATCCGAGAAAACTGTTGTACTCCTTGCCTTGCGTCGCGAGCTCGTAGGCCACGTCGTCGCCGCTGATCCAGAAGTTGCGGTTCTTTCCCGGTTGCTGGATCCAGGACTGGATTACCGCTTGGTCCTCCTTCGTGATCGTGAACGCGCCCAGATCGCCCGAGTGCCAGACGATCGTCGAGTACTGAAGCAGGTGATCGATGTCGGTTACAGGCCAGTGGTACTGCACGTCCGCGGGGTCCGATCCGCCGAGGCAGTTGCCGACTCCGCTGGTGGGTCCGTTCACATCCCACGTGTCGTACTTGTATCCGAGCGCGGTGAGCGTGGCGGCCACCTGGGATTGTGTCTCCCGTCCCGAGAAGTGGTTCACGAAGAGGACCGACGCGAGGCTGTCGACACAGCCCATTGGAATATTGATCGCGGACTTGACCGGGAGAATCGAAGCCGAGAGGTACTTCTGGCTCGATATCGCGTTCGAAGGGTAATACGCGGTCTGGTTCAGGCTGTCCGTCGCGGCGAAGTAGTACTCCATCGTCGTGTTTGCCGGATAGCTTGCCGCCGGCACGTCGGCGTGGAAGTGGTGCGGAAGCGCCGGCATGACGTTGACGAGGGGCGTCGAGGAGAACGAGCCGCCGTTCAGCCGGTAATACATGAAGCCCTGCTTGTATCCGTGCGAGGCGTTGACCTGAATGACGGCCGTGTCGCCGATCGCCGTGTTGAAGTTGTCGTCCTGGAAGAACGGCGTCGTCTGGAATGTGTCGTTGAAGAGGTCGATGTCCCGCGAGATGAAGGAGGGTGGCGCCTGGGCGATGATGCCGAGGGCGACGTTGTCGAAGAACGCGTACGTGTTCGACGGCGCCGACACCCCATCGCAGAAGGCGATCGCGTAGTCGCGCAGACCCAGTTCCACCTGGACCGAGTCCTTGCCTCCCGCGCCGGCAAGCGGAATTCTCTGTCGGGCCCAGTCCTTCGTCGCGCCGTAGTAGACGAAGAACGTGGGGTCGACCCAGTTGCTCCATGCCGCGTCTCCGACGTTCTTCGTCCGGAAATTGAGGTGATAGAAGAAGCACGAGTTGATCGGGAGATTCCGGTAGACGTCGAAGGCCACGAAGACCGTGCTCGCCTTGTTGGTGGCGATGGGCGGGGTGACGACGAAATTGTCCAGGCCAGAGACGAGCGATTGGAGCACGTTGTTCCAGTCGGTCCAGACTTTGGTCTTGTTCGGAGAACAACGATCCTCGGTCACGAGGTCCTTTTGGATGAAGAAGTAGTCTCCGACTCCGGGGGAGACCGTCCGGTCCCAGGAACCCATCCCGCTCTCGCAGTCGTCGAAGAAGAGGACGGACGTTCCGCTCCTCGCGGTGATGTTGTCGATGACCCAGCCGTCGCCGGCGTAAAGCCCGTCCGCCGAGGAATAGGCCATGTCGCTGTTGAACTCGAAGCGGAACGGGATCGGGATCGGCGTGAAGATCGAATCCGCCGGGGAGCCCGCGTACCACTTGGATACGATCGAGTCGGGGATCGTGACGGAAAACGTGTCGCAGCCCGCGCCGTTCGGCAACTGACCCGTGAACGAGCCGAGCAGCACCCAGCTTTGGTCGGGATCGAGCACCTCGACGTACCCGTAGTCGTAGAACGGCTCCGCGTCGAAGTGGTACTTGAAGCCGAGGGTGACGGCCGCCCCCGAACCGATCGTCGAGATGTTGATGTGGTTCGAGAGCCGCTGGATCCAGTCGTTGTCGTAGCCCGCGCGGTTCGGGTCGAAGATCCAGGAAGAATCGACCAGTCCGCACCACCACGCGTGGTTCTGGCACCCCAGGACCGTATCGACGTGCCATGCCGTCGGTTTTTCCGAGGAATCGTAGTGCGTCCACCCGCCTTCACCGCTGGGGCTCGTCCGCGTATTCAGGCTGTCCACGAAGACGTAGACCGTCTCCCCGACGGCGGCGGTGCGCGCGATGCGGCCCGCCCGCGGGATCTCCGGATACACCGCAGACTCCGGCTCCTGCGTCGGCATGACGCCGGGCAGCGTCGTGTTCTCGGGAGGAGCGGGCGCGCGCGAGGAAGCCACGGCGACTCCGGCTGCGAGCGCCAAGAGGGAGAGGGATAGGATGATCGCGGGAGCGCTACGTCGCATGGGGGGCTACCTCCGGGAAGGGCCGTTCGGAATCGGAAATGGCCGGGCAGGTCTCTATCGTAGAAAATCGCAAGGTGCGGAACATGTCGCCTCGAGTAGCCCTAGGATGTGTCGGTCTCGCGACAGCTGCGCGAAGCTGGATCGCCCAAACAGCAAGCAGCCGAATCAATACTATCAGATTTGGACGCGGGATGCCATCGAAAATGCGGTGGCGCCTGAAGTTGCGCCGCTGTGGAATGCGTGTAGTGCGTCGGGCTCGTTGTTCCCGAGGGGGGCGTTGTTGGGCCCGCGACCCTCTGCTATCATGCGGTGGCACGGTCGGATATGGCCGATCGCGCGGCTCTCTCTCCTCGGCGTTGCTTTCTGGAGCGGCGTCGCGTTTTCGGAGCCCATGGCCCCGTGGCTGCCCGGCGTCGAAGACGACGTCGAGCGGCCGGACAGTCTGGAGGAGGCGCAACCGGTCTTCTCGGGCGCGCTGCTTCGTGGCGGGCTCGCGGGCGGGCAGTTCATTCTCCGCCGCGTCGCCGCGGACGCCCGGCGCGGATCCGCGCGGTGGCAGGTCTCGGCGCTCCGCGATCGAGAGACGTGGCGGCCCGCCGCGCTGGTGGGAATCGGTGACGGCCGGGAAGCCGTGTTCGGACGCGTGAGCGTCGGAGGGTTCGCGGCGCTGTTCGGCGAGGCGATGCGTCTTTCGCGCGCCGTCTCGAGTGTGCGGGCCCCACGCTGGGGCGCGCCGTCGCTGGGACCCGCGCTCGGCGATTCGCCGGGCGTTTTGGACGGGGGAGCGATCGCCGTGAGAGGCGCGTCATCCTGCTGGGCGGCCGCGGGCCGGCGCGCGGACGGTAAGGGCCGGCTCGCGGCGATCGGTGCCGGCATTCGCGGCAGGCGTTCCGCCCTCGCCGCGGCATTCGGCGCCGAGGAAGCGCGAAGCGCCGCGCTCGCGAACGGTGCGCGCGTCGCCCCACGGGTCGCCGCCTCGATCACGGGATGGCGGCGCGGACGCGAGAGCGATGTCTCGCTGGAGACGCTGGTGCGGAGCGGAGGATGGGCCGCGCTCTTTGCCTTGGATCGGCGGCGCGGGCCGGTCGCACTCGAGGGCCGTTGGCGGTATCGTTCGTGGACGCCTCGAAGTGTCGCGGCGGAGTTGACCGCGCAGACGGGGGGGCACGCGGCGCGAGCGCGGCTGACGTGGCGCTCGTGGACGAGCCGCGCGGCCGCCGACGACGGCGTGATCGAGCTCGAAGCCGCTGCCAGGCGCGGCGGGGCCGGACCGCTGCGAGTCCGCGTGGGCGCTTCCGGGTCGCGAAGCGAGCCGAGCACGCTCGGAGCCTCGACGCGCTACGCCGTGGCGGACGCGACCGTGGCGCGCGACGGGCCGCGAAGCTTCGTGCTCTCGGCGTCGCGCCGCGAATCCACGCGGGGCCGCGTCCTGACCGCGGGCAACACGGTCGGAGCGCGTCTCGGATTTCAGGGCGGGGCCTATGGCGAGCACATCGTCGCCGTGGAAGCGACCCGCGTCGAGCGCGGCGTGTTGGATGACTCGCACGGAGCGGCGTACGGTTTGGCGCTGACCGCGTCGGGGGCGAGCTTGCTGACGAATCGCTCGGGTTCCGGCGTGTGGTTGTCGGTTCGGGGCTCGATGGAGCGGTTTGGCGCCCGCTTCGGCTACGCGCTCCAGCGGGCCGAGGACGGAACCGGCGCCAGACCCTGGAGCGGGACCGTTTGGCTTTGGGTTGGCCGGTCCTCGCCGCTGCGCGAAAGCCGCGCGGCGGACGACCGGAACCCCTAGGAGAATGACGATGCGATACGCGGAGAGAATGGGCCAGCTCGGGACCGAGACGGCGTTCGAGGTCCTGGCCAAGGCAAGAGCGCTGGAGGCGAAGGGCCGCTCGATCGTGCACCTGGAAATCGGGGAGCCCGACTTTGACACACCCGCTTCGATTCGCGAAGCGGCGGTGCGCGCACTGAACGAGGGGTTCACCCACTACGGTCCCTCGGCAGGTCTTCCGGAGGTGCGGGAGACGATCGCGGCGTT
>Ga0315273_10008195_pt1 | contig 13167 bp, 8 predicted proteins | sample YL17G02_0_MG_FD_205753 | JGI IMG/M metagenome (GOLD analysis project Ga0315273, IMG submission 205753) | Sediment microbial communities from Yellowstone Lake, YNP, Wyoming, USA - YL17G02_0 | ecosystem: Environmental > Aquatic > Freshwater > Lake > Sediment | place: USA: Wyoming | collected...
ACCGCAATGGTCTCGTTCTTCTTCTTATCCAGGCCATATGCAAGGCTCGAGGCGGTCGGTTCGTTGATGATCCGCAGCACCTCCAGCCCCGCGATCTTTCCCGCGTCCTTGGTGGCGTTGCGCTGGGCGTCATTGAAGTAAGCCGGCACGGTGATGACCGCCTGCGTGACCGGCTCGCCCAGGTAGGCCTCCGCGTCGCGCTTCATCTTGGTCAGGATCATGGCCGAGACCTCGGGCGGGCTGAAGTCCTTGCCGTCCATACCGACGCGCACATCCCCGTTCTCCGCCGCGCTGACCTGGTACGGCACGCGCGGCATGGTGCGCTGCACTTCGCCGTCCTCGTACTTGCGGCCCATGAAGCGCTTGATCGAGAAGATCGTATTCTGTGAGTTGACGATCGCCTGGTTGCGCGCCACCCGCCCCACCAGCCGCTCGTGGTTCTTGTTGACCGCCACCACCGAGGGCACCAGCCGCTCCCCCTCGGACGAGGGGATGACCACTGGCTCGCCGCCGATCATCACTGCAACGACAGAGTTGGTCGTGCCCAAATCAATGCCAATAATTTTGCCCATGCAATCTCCGAGGTCGAATCACTAAGAACAAATACACCCGCTCCCGCTTGGGGCGCGGTGGGCACACACCTACGCCGCGACTCTGACGAGAGCATGGCGGACGACCCGGTCGCCCAGGATGTAGCCCTGTTGGACGACGGAGATCACTTGACCGCTCTCGCAATCCTCATTGTGCTCGTGCGAGATGGCTTCGTGCAGGTTGGGGTCAAAGGTTTTCCCATCGGCCTCGATGCGCTTCAGGCCCTCGAGGTCGAGGATGGCGAGTAGCTTGCGATATACCAGCTCGATGCCGCCAACCCAGGCGTGCTCGTCGGACGGGCGGTTTGCCAGCGCGCGCTCCAGGTCGTCAACCACGGGCAGGAAACGCTTGATCACGTCGCCGCGCGCGACCTCGCGGAACGCGGCATTGTCCCGTTCGAGTCGCCTTTTGTAGTTGGCGAACTCGGCCTGCGCGCGCTGCCAGCCTTCGAGATATTCGGCCGCCCGCCCTTCGGCCTCGGCGAGCTGGGACGTCAGCAATGTCACTTCTTCGACAGAAACGGATTGAGTGACAGCCTTGTCCTGGGCCCCGTCGTCGACCGGGTCGTTCTGGACGGGCATTGCTTCTTTGGGTTTGGGTTGCTTGTCAGTCATGGCTTACCTTCGAATCTGGAATTTTGAATTTGCGCCTGCGTAACTGCTTAAACGATTCTGCTTACCGCCTGCTGATGACCGATCACTGGTCACTGATTACTGATCCCTCTTCCCCCCCGACAGTATCGTTTACGAGGTCACTCAGCAATCCGGCCATGTAGCGCACGGTGGGGATCGTGCGTGCGTACGACATGCGCATGGGGCCGACCACGCCGAGCGTCCCCGTGGCCATGCCTGGAACGCCATACCGGGCGAGCACCATCGAGCACTGGCGCAGCTCCTCCCATGCCCCCTCGCCGCCGATAAGTACCTGTACGCCGCCCACACCGCTGTTCATCACTGTGCGGGCCAGCAGATCCTGCAGGGTGGAACGTTCCTCGAAAAGCTTGAGGGTGCGGCGGGCTTCGTCCGAGTCATTGAACTCGGGCTCCGAGAGCACGTTGGTCAGCCCGTCCACATACATTTCGCCCGAGCCGCGCTCGTCGGCCCGGCGCATGTCACTGGCGATGATGGTCAGGATGTCTTGCTCGAGGGCGTCGGAGCGGGCCGGAAGCGCTTTTAGGTCTGATGACGACTTGCCCTGCATGAGCGGGTTGAGTCGCCCCGCCGCTCCGCTTAACCGTTCCTGTGAGACAGGCTCCGCGAGAGACAGCAATTGCTGGCTTACTTCGCCGCCTGCCTGCACCAGTACCATCAAGACCTGGCGTCCCTGGGTGGAAATCAACTCCACGTGCTTGAAGCGCGCCTTTTCGGCGTGCGGCGCGGTCACCAGGGAAACAGCCTGAGACTGGTGAGCCAGGATGGAGGCCGCCAGCGTCATCCACTGGTCAACATCGGAACGGGCCTGGTAGAACTGGTGGCTGATCGTATGCTGGATAGATTCAGGCAGGTCCACCTGGTTCATCAAATTGGTGACGAAATACCGGTAACCTTCCTCTGTAGGGACGCGCCCCGCGGAGGTATGCGGCTGCCGCAAATAGCCCATCTCGGTCAACGCCGACATCTCATTCCGCACCGTCGCCGAGCTGAGACTGAGGTGGTACTGGTCCACCAAGCGCTGCGACCCGACAGGCTGGGCCGTCTCGGTGTAGTCGCGCACCACGAGCATCAGGACAGTTTTCTGGCGGTCGGTGAGATCAGTCATAGAAGGCTATCGAACCAGCATCCACGGAGCGGATTGGCACTCAGAATTGGAGAGTGCTAACGAGATCCATACAATGATAACATGCTGGATTTACGAGAGTCAATCATTTGCTCCCCGCTCAAATACTTCTCTAATTCAGCTCTCTGCCTGCTCCCCGCGCTACTCCCCCATCGGTTGCCAGACGGGGTCGAAGTCCTGGCCCAGATCACTGGTCAGCTGGGTCCGGTCTCCGCCGCTGATGATCGTCCGGTAAATATCCGTACTCTGGCCATCCGAGCTTTCGAAGATGAGCCAGAAACCGTCGGGCGAGACCTGCACGTCCACCACCGGCGTTTGCGCCTGGCTGCGGATGCCCCTGTCAGTCTTCCCGGGTTCGATGCTCATCAGCCAGGGCGGGGCCAGAAAATCCGTGCTCGTTTCGCTATAGAAGATGATGTCGCTATCGGGGCCAAAGGCGGGCATGAAGTCGTTGTGGAGGCTGCCGGTGCGCACGATCTGAACCGGGTTGACGCCATTCCTGGCTACCTGCCAGATCTGCAGGACACCCACGCGCCTGAGCGCATAGGCGAGCGTTAGCCCGTCCGGAGACCACGCCGGCTGGCGGGCAGTGACATCGCTGGGGGTGTCGGTGATCCGGGTAACCTCGGACGTGGCCAGATCGATGGTGTAGATCTGCGGGTAACCGTCGCGCAGCGAAGTGAAGGCGATCTGCCTGCCATCCGGAGACCAGGCCGGGTCGAAGTCACCATGGGCAGAGGCAAGCAAGGCTTTCTTGCCGGTGCCGTCCACATTAATAATGTAGACGCTGGTGCCCTCATAGGTATCCTGCGGGCTTCGCTTCAGGCACGGGGATATGTACGCCAACCGTTTGCCGTCGGGCGACCAGGCCGGCTGGCACGCGCCCTCCGCTTCGTTCGTGATGGGATCCTGGGCGCTGCCGTCGAAGTTCATCAAGTAGATTTGAGGCGTGCCGCCCCGGTTGGAGGCAAAGGCGATCAACCCGGCGCCGCCCATTGGCGTGTTCGTGGGCGTCGGCGTGGCCGTGGAGCGCAGCGTAAGAGTGGGCGTCGTGGCAGGTGCGGTCTGGGTCAGGCCCGCGTCGGTAAGGGTGACCGGGGGCAGGGTGGAGAGGTCCAGGGTGGGAGTGACGGGCACTTGGGTGGCCGTGGGGAGGGGCAAGATGCCGGCGGGCAGGAATCGCACCACCTCCTCCGGAATCATAGCCGGGAAAGAATAGAAGAACTTTCCGCTCGCGGTCAGCGATATGAGGACGAGCAGGATGAACAGCAGGCAGCCGGCGGTGTTGCGCCTGCGCCTGCGCGCGCGGGATTTGACCTTGGAGGCGCCGCTCCGGCCACCGGGGGAAGGGGAGGCGAGGTCCTCGCTGTATTTGATCTCCACGCCGCCATTCGGGTTGTCGGGCGCCAGGGGCAGGCTGAGGTCGTTCAGGCGCTGGGTCTTGCTGCCTGCACTGAGCAGGGCTTGTTTGAATTCATCGGCGGCCTGGAAGCGATCGTCCGGGAAGGCCTCCATGGCCTTTTCGATGGCTGCCGCCAGCCTGCGCGATACACCCGGGTTGCGCTTGCGGGTGGGTGTAAGCCCAACGTTGTCCATCACCCGCGAAAGCCCATCCTCGGGGATGATGCCGGTGAGTGCGGCGTAGAGGGTCGCGCCGAGCGAGTAGATATCAGAGCGGGCGTCGGTGCGGGCAGTGCCGTATTGCTCGGGTGGCGAGTAGCCGGGGGTCATGGCGCGCGCGCCGGTCGTAGTCTGCTGGGCGCCGCGCACGATTTTCGCCAGCCCAAAGTCCACCAGGTAGACCTGCCCGTCCGGGCCGAGCCTAACGTTGCCTGGCTTCAGGTCGCGGTGCAGGATGGGCGGCTTGCGGGTGTGCAGGTAGGTGAGCGCGTCACAAATGGCCGCCCCGATGATGATGGCTTCCTCATCGGAAATGGTGCCAACCCGTTCCATGCGTTGGCGCAGATCTTCCCCCTCGATGTAGTCCATGACAAGGTACTGCCCCTGCGTGCCAACCACAAAATGGTCGGTGACGCGGGGCATGTTCTGCTGTCGCAAGCCGGCCAGGATCACGGCTTCAAGTCGGAACTGGCGGGCGTATTCGTCTGAGGTGAACAGGTTCTCCTTAACCGCCACTTCCACGCCAAGGTTTTCGTCTATGGCGCGGTAGACAGACCCCATCCCGCCCTGACCGAGAATATCAACGATGCGGTAGCGGTTGTGAAGAAGCTCGCTCTGCTCAAGAGACATACGTGTGACCGTTGCCTGCGGCTTATGCGAAGCAGATTATATCAGAGGCGTGTATTCGTCTTAACGACGCTTAAGTAATTGCAAGGATTAGGGTCAGCGCCCGGGCATAGGGCGCGCGAGGCCCAACCGGACAAACAACCATGGCGCCCCGGCTGAAATCCACACCCCCAGCAGCCCATACCGGATGAAACGGAATACCTGCCCAACTGCGGTCTCCCCGGAGGGGAAAACGAGCCTCAGTCCCAGGTAGAAAATCAGGACCCCCGCCACCCCGAGCAGGTAGCGGTAAACCCGCTGCGAAGTGGAGCCGGATGCATCCATGCCCCCCCGGCCGTTGAGCCACGCCAGGCCGCTCCACAGCCCGAATAATACCGCCGCGGGAGTCACGACGTCACCCAGGGCGGCCGATCCGGGCACCTGGTTAGGGAAGGCACGGGCGGCATTCTCCAGCCATTCCGGCGGAAGAGTCCAGCCGCGCAGGGTGAGGGTGGAGAGCGCGCCGAGCAGGATGATGCCCATGGAGGCGGCAAACGCAACCGCGACCTGGCGCCACAGGGTCATGCGGCCCGCCCAGGTGGCCACCGGCTCCCAGAGCCGGTTCACCACCCACAGCAGAATCCCGCCAAGGATCCAGCCCAGCAGGACGTCGTGAACGAAGTGCACGCCCAAGTATACGCGCGAGAGACCGATCAGGAAAATGACCAGCAGGCATGCGATGGTGACCCAGGTGCGTTTGTACCAGAGCGCGATGCTCCCCCAGACCGCGACCGACTGTTGCGCGTGCCCCGAGGGGACACCGAACGAGACCTCCCCGGCGTAGGGGGTCACTTTGGCACTGTACCAGTAGGGCCGCGGCCCGCGGAAAAGCACCTTCAGCATCGAGTTAAGGCTCGAGCTGAGGAGCAAGTTGACGCCGATGCGTGCGCCCAGCCCAGGGTCCACGCACCAGAAGAAGATGGGCAAAACAAGAAAGAAAAACGGCTCTGTGCCCAGGAAGCTGAGGAATTTCATGGGCATCAGCAGCCCGCCGCCCAGGCTTTGCACTGCCAGCGTGATGTTGATACCCAGATTCCAGAGTGATTCCACGTGGCCGTCCTGATTTGCAGAGTAATTCAAATTATTGTACACTCAATCGGTGAGCTCGAGTCCATCCCAACGCTGGTGGGACTACCCCTCGGCGATCCTTTTGCTTCTGGCGATGCTATTCGCCTCGGCGCGCCTGGCTGCCACAGATTGGGTGCCGCACCTGACCTTCGCCATCCCGCTGGCACTGCTGGGCTGTCTGCTGGGGCTGGCATTGGGCGCCAGCACCTTCGGGCGCTGGGGGGTGACTTGGCTGGTCGTGGGCTATTCGCTGGTAGTGCTTCCGTGGCAACTATCTTATGTCACCCGCGACGCCAGTGACTGGGTGGAGCGCCTGGCCAGCCTGGCAGGCAGGATCCGCCTGTCGCTGGCACTGCTGGGGGATGGCAAGCAGGTGGACGATTTCGTAATCTTCCTGATCTTCGTCTGCATCCTGTTCTGGGGGCTGGCCATCTTCTCGGGTTACGCGCTGACTCGCCGCCAGGATCCTCTCTCTGCGCTGCTGCCCGGGGGCTTGGCTATTGTTCTGATCAGCGTCTATGACTATTACGCCGCCAGCCGCGTGACGTATCTGGCCTTCTATCTTTTCCTGGCCCTGGCTCTCTTCGGGCGCTTGAATTTCGTCCGTAGCCGGAAAGAGTGGATCGCCCGCCGCATCTATCTCAACCCCGATGCCACCACTGACCTCTCGATGAGCATCGTGGTTTCTGCCGCGCTGGTGGTTGTCGTAGCCTGGAATATGCCCCTGAGCATTGCCGAGTATAAGGATGCCGCGCAGGCCTGGTCCGATGCGGCCAAGCCGCTCAAGGGAATCAAGGAGAAACTGCGCGACGCCTTTGCCCCCGTGCGTCAACCCATCCCGCCTTCTGGCCGTGATTACTACGACCGCGACCTGGCTCTGGGGGTGGGAAGCGTGCATAGTGACGCCGTTGTGCTCTCGGTCAAAGTGCCACCCGAGGCTTCAAGCCAGCCGCGTCTTTACTGGCGAGGTGTGGCCTACGACAAGTACGAGAATGGCCAGTGGCAAAGCACGGCCTCTGCCACGGCGAGATTCCAGCCGGAGGATGAGTTTCTGCCCCTTGCCGATAACACCTCCCGCCTGGCAGCCCGGTATGTCTTCAGCACCAATATGGGCGGACAGCACCTCTTGTACACCCCGGCCAGCGCCGTCTGGGTGAGCCGTGCCTCGGGTGTTCAGTTCTTCCCGGCTGGCGAGGCCAGTATGGACGTGGAGAGCATCCGCTCCCTGAGACTGCTGGCACCAGGGGAGAGTTACCAGGCCAGGGCTCCGGTCCGCAACCCCACGGTGGCTGAGTTGCGCAAGGCTGGCGAGAGCTACCCGGACTGGGTCCTTGCAAACTACCTGCAGCTTCCCGAGGGTTTCTCACCCCGGCTGGCAGGGCTGGCGCAGGACATCGCTGGCGGGGCTGAAACGCCCTACGACCAGGCAGCTGCCATCACGGACTACCTGCGCAGCGATATCCAGTACAAGGAGCGCATTTCCGCGCCGCCCCCCGGCGCCGACCCGATCGAGTGGGTCATCTTCGAGAGCAAGCAGGGATTCTGCAACTACTACGCCTCCGCCGAGGTGCTTATGCTCCGCTCGCTGGGCATCCCTGCCCGCCTCGTGGCCGGGTTTTCGCAGGGAGAGAAGAGCGAAACCGGCAACACCTACACCGTTCGGGACAAGAACGCCCACGCCTGGCCGGAGGCCTACTTCCCCGGCTTTGGCTGGGTGGAGTTCGAGCCCACTGGCAACCAGGATCCACTGCTGCGCCCGCCAGGGTTCACAGGCTCCGGGACCGGCCTGCTGCCTGCCCCCACGCTTCAGCCGGACAGAGTGCTTGATCCCGCCGACCTGGAAGTCCCCCAGGGAAACGCTACTCCCATCGCCCCGGTGGGATTTGGCCCCCTCCTCCTGTGGGCTGTAATTTTGTCCGCAGCAGTGGTATTATTCCTCACGCTCCGTGGTTCCCGCCGCAGGCGGTCGGGGCTGGCAAAGCAGGCTTCCGCGGCCCTGCGCGACTTTCTGAGCGCCCGCAATCTGCCCGTCCCCGGCTGGCTGAATAACTGGGTGCGTTGGATCGAGATGTCCTCCATCGAACAGTCATTCCACGCGGTCAACCAGGGCCTGACGTGGCTCGGGAGGCCGCAGCCCGTCCACGCTACACCAGCCGATAGGGCGGCCGCGCTGGGCGCGATCCTGCCCGAGGCCGATCAGGAGATCCGCGCGCTATTGGCCGAACAGCACGCCGCTCTGTTCAGCGCCAAGCCTGGCGACGTCACCAGGGCAGTCCAGGCAGGCCGGCGGGTGCGCTACCAGGCTCTCCGCAAGCGACTCACACTGCTCTTTTCCCGAGAACAACCATGAACCCAAGTACGGAAACCCCCTCCTCCCTGCCACTGGATAAGCAGATCCTGGTGCTCAGCCAGCAAGCCGGACACGTCCGCTCGGGGCTGCTCGGAATACGTAATCAGCTCCAACCCAACACACTCGAAGAGCTGTCCCAGATCGAGAGCCGCCTCCACAAGGCCAGCCAGGAAGTTGCGACCTCGCTGGAAAAATACACCAACCTGGCTGCCCTGGCGGATATCGGGCAGTTGGTCAACTCGACCATTGAGCTCGACGAGGTGTTGCGCATCGTGATGGATACCATCGTCCGGCTGACGGGCGCGGAGCGTGGTTTCCTGATGCTGCACGACGAGACGGGTCATATGACCACCCGTATCGCCCGCGACTGGGAGCAGGAGTCGCTGAACGCCAGCGAGTTTGCCATCAGTCGTACCGTGATCAAAAAGGTGATCGACTCGGGGACGGCGGTCATTACCACCAACGCGCAGGAAGACCCGCGCTTCGGCGGTCAGGAAAGCATTGTGGCTTACAACCTGCGCTCCATTTTGTGCGTTCCCCTCAAAGTTAAGAATGAACTGATCGGCGTCCTCTACGCCGATAACCGCATGCGCAGCGGCATTTTCACTGACGCTGAGCGCGACCTTCTGATTGCCTTCTCCAACCAGGCCGCAGTGGCGCTGGAAAATGCCCGCCTGTTCGCCTCCCTGCGCCGCACCCTCGAGGAAGTGACCGAGCTCAAGAATCTGATGGACAACATCTTCGCTTCGATCACCAGCGGAGTCATCACTGCTGACGTCCGCGACCAGATCACGCTGAGCAACCGGGCTGCCGAAGCCATCATCGGCCAGACGACAGCGGAGATGCTGGGCAAACGCCTGGACGAAGTGTTGCCTGCCGTCGCCGGAGAAATCGGAACCCACATGGCCGCTGTCCGCGCGACGGATCTTCCGGTGACCGACCTCGAGCTTAGCCTCGACTCGGTCCGGGGCCGGCAGGATTGGCGCTTCAGCCTGTCGCCGCTCAAGGATGGTTCACTTGCCACCCAGGGTGTGGCCATTGTGCTCGATGACCTGACCGAACGCAATCGCCTGGAGGCCCAGCGCAAGCTTTTCGAGCGCATGGTCTCACCGGCGGTCATCGCCCAGATCGACCCGAACGGCCTGGCCCTGGGCGGGCGCCGCGTGGACATCACCGTGCTTTTTGCCGACATTCGCGGATTCACCAGTTTCAGCGAGCAGCAGTCCTCCCCTGAGCAGTTGGTGGCGGTGCTGAACCGTTACCTGGGCGCCGCCGCCGACGCGGTGCTCGAGAATGAAGGAACGGTGGACAAGTTCCTCGGCGATGCCGTGATGGCCTGGTTCAATGCCCCCATCCTGCAACCGGACCATACGCTTCGCGCCGTGCGCGCGGCGCTCGCCATCCGTGAGGCGATCCAGCGCTTGCACCGCGAACTGCCGCCCGAGCGCCACCTATCCTTCGGTGTGGGCATCCACTACGGGGAGGCCGTCTTGGGGCTGATCGGCACCGAGAAGCGCCTGGAGTACACCGCTATCGGCGACAGCGTGAACACTGCCAAACGCATTCAGGAGAACGCCGGGAAGGGGCAGGTGGTCATCAGCCAGGCGGCCTACGAGCGGGTCCAGGATCGGCTCGAGGTGGAGCCCATGGAGCCGATGCAGGTTAAGGGCAAGCGCGATCCGGTTCAGGTGTATCAGATTGTCGGGCTGAAGTAGCGCGCAGAGAGTAGTAAATGGAGCAACTCCCCGTCACTTTCACCGTGACGGGGAGTTGTTGTCTGATGCGTCCCCTAGGCCGGTGAATCCCAGGCTCTGCCGACGAACTGCGCCACCGACTCCAGCCCTCTCTCCAGCGGCTCGAGATTGATGGATTCTTTGGTCGTGTGCGCTCCGCTTCCCTTGGTGAGGCCCAGCACCAGCGCCGGGTAGCCGCGGCTGAGAGGGACGTTGGCATCCGTTGAGCCGCCAATAAGCGATGGAGATTCGCCCAGGCCCCGGAGGCAGGATTCCGCCAGCTGGATGAGAGGATGGTCGGGAGGAATGACGCCGGGTGGGCGGTCACCGATCAGTTCCGTCTCCATACTTACCCCGGGCTTGTGTGCTGCGACGACCAGCTCATCGACTCTGCGCACGAGCGACTCCAGGCTGGCGGCGTCCTCGGAGCGCATGTCCAGCTCGAGAGCGGCCTCCGCCGCGACCGTGTTGATCGATGTGCCGCCCCAGATGCGGCCAACGTTGAGCGTCGTGCGCGGGTGCTCCGGGAGTTTCAGCGCCGAGATCCGGCTGGTAAGCTCCGCCAGTTCGTGAATGGCGGATGGTTTGCCGTAGTCGGTCCAGGAGTGGCCGCCCGCGGCGTGCGTAGTGATGCGATAACGGCGCACGCCGATGCCTCGATGGTAAATGTGCCCGAAGGCCATGCCCTCCAGCACGAGGTACGCTCGAGGCGAAGCGCCGAAGCGGTCGACCAGGGCACGCATGCCGCACAGGTCGCCCAGGCCCTCCTCGCCGACGTTGGCCACCAGCCACAGGTCACCGGGCAGCGATACGCCGCGCTCGCGCAGCCTCCACAGCAGGCCGAAGAGCGCCGCCACGCCCAGAGAGTTGTCCCCGATGCCCGGTGCGGTGATGCGCTCCTCGCTGCGCTGCGGGGTCAGATCGGTATCCTCGGGGAAGACCGTGTCCAGATGTGCGCTGACGATCAGCGGTGCGGAATCAGGAGTGACTCCCGGCAGGCGCGCCAGGACGTTGCCTGCTGGGTCGATCTCCACTTGCTCAATCCCCTCCCGCAGGAAAAGGTCGCGAACGAAGGCCGCCCGCCGCGCCTCACGGAAGGTGGGGGCGGGGATTTGTTGGATCTGCAGGGTCAGGTCGAGCAGCCGGTCGATCACCGAGTCGCCGCGGTCCATCAGGCCTCGCGGATGAGTTCGGAAAGGCTGTCGAGGCGGGCCTTGGCCAGCCCTGGCAGCGCTTCGAGGGCGAAGAAGGCCCCGCTGCCCTCCACGGCCAGCGAAGCCGAGATGTTGCCGTACATCGCCCCTTGCACCGCATCGAAGGATTGGGAGTAGCCGATCAGGAAACCCCCGCAGAAAGCGTCGCCCGCGCCGGTTGGGTCCACCGTGCGCACAGGGTAAGCCGGGATCTCATAGCGGCGACTGCTGGACGAGTCGTACAGCCATTGCCCCAACCCGCCCCGTTTGACGATAACCATCTCCACTCCCCAGCTGGCAACTTCCTCGATCATGGCCCACAGATCGTCCGTCCGCCCCCAGAACAGTGCGCGCATTTCCTCTTCGGATGGAACGAAGGCGGTCAGCCCGCGCAGCAAAGACTTGAGGGCCGTCAGGAGTGCGGGCAGCATGTAGCCCGGGGAGGGGTCGAGGGTGATCGTGAGCGCTCCGGCACTGCGGAAGAGCGGGAAGAGCTGGCTGTGCGAGACGTAGTCGGTCGGGCAGAGATGAACACCCTTGGCCTCGAGATACGTGCGCGGGACATCGGTGATACGCGGGGAATCAGGCGCGGGATGTGTGCGGCTGTCTGTCCCGCCCGCCGGCGGCTGGTACCCGAGCAATGATTTCGGGAAGGGCAGCCCCAGCCGCACGAAGTGCGAAACCGGGTTGGCGGTCTGTGAGCTGATAGGGTCGGTGTAGGCACGGAAGGAGCGTAGTTCCAGCGACTCGGGGACCACCCGGATGCCCTCGGTGATCAACCCGCGTCCGGCAAACTGGCGCAGCCACTCGTGGGGGTAATCCTCACCGACGCGCGAGACCAGCCCCAGCTCTTTTTCCCACACGCCCGCTCCGGAGGCGGCGTAGAGCAAATTGCCGCCGGGTGCGTCTATGACCGGGCGGCCCTCGGGAGGGAGCAGGTACTCACGGCGCAATTGGCCGGCGATGACAAACTGGGGATGCATCAGCTATTCTTCGGTATAATCTGCGTGGTACGGGCGCTTGCGCGGCCCCGGCGTTTGCCCCCTGGAAAGAAATGGCTGTGCCGCAGGGCACGGCTGGGTCCACGAAGGTGGCATGGTCAATCGGCCCACGATAATCCTGGGGCTTTCCTTCTGGCGGGGCCTGAGCAGTAAGGATTATACTTCATGCGCCTCAGCGAATGAACGGGTTCTGAGTGGGCTGCGAGAGCTCTGTGCATTCATGACAAGTACTAAGGAGAAACTGCATGGCTAAGAAGAAAGTCCGCGTTGCCATTATCGGTGTCGGCAACTGCGCCTCGTCGCTCATCCAGGGAGTGCAGTTCTACAAGGGCACGCCTGATGATGCGACCGTGCCCGGCCTGATGCACGTCAACCTGGGTGGCTACCATATCAGCGACATCGAATTCACCCTCGGCATAGACGTCAATGTGACCAAGGTGGGAAAAGACCTTTCGGAGGCGATCTTCGCCGAGCCGAACAACACCTACAAGTTCAGCGCCGTCCCGCATCTGAACGCGCCGGTGGTGCGCGGCATGACCCACGATGGGCTGGGCAAGTACCTCGCGGGAGTCATCACGAAGGCCCCCGGCCCGACCGCTGACATCGTCAGCCTGCTCAAGAAGACAAAGACCGACGTGGTCGTTTCATATTTACCGGTCGGCTCGGAGATGGCCACCAAGTGGTACGTGGAGCAGATCCTGGAGGCCGGCTGCGCCTTCGTTAACGCCATCCCGGTGTTCATTGCCTCATCCGAGTACTGGGGCAAGCGCTTCGCGGATGCCGGCCTGCCGCTGTTGGGCGACGACATCAAGAGCCAGCTGGGCGCAACCATCCTGCACCGCGTCATCGCCAGCCTGTTCGTTGACCGGGGCGTGCGCATCGACCGCACCTACCAGCTCAACTTCGGCGGCAACACGGATTTCCTGAACATGCTCGAGCGCGAGCGCCTGGAGAGCAAGAAGATCTCCAAGACCGGCGCCGTCACCAGCATGATCCCCTACGACCTGGGCGCGGACAACGTCCACGTGGGCCCCTCGGACTACGTGCCCTGGCTCAGCGACCGCAAGTGGTGCTACATCCGCATGGAGGGCACCACCTTTGGCGACGTGCCCCTCAACCTGGAAGCGAAGCTCGAGGTGTGGGACAGCCCCAACTCAGCCGGGGTCATC
>Ga0315273_10008196_pt1 | contig 13164 bp, 9 predicted proteins | sample YL17G02_0_MG_FD_205753 | JGI IMG/M metagenome (GOLD analysis project Ga0315273, IMG submission 205753) | Sediment microbial communities from Yellowstone Lake, YNP, Wyoming, USA - YL17G02_0 | ecosystem: Environmental > Aquatic > Freshwater > Lake > Sediment | place: USA: Wyoming | collected...
GGGCGCCGAGTTCAGCGGCCTGTTCACCATATCGCCTCTCACACCGCGGGTGTGGCACCAGATGCTCGGTCTCGGCAAGGAAGGTCTCATCGCGCCGCTCTACAAGAAGGCGAAGAAGCGGCGCGACATCGAGGTCGTGTTCGAGACCGAGGTCAAGAGTCTGGTGATGGAAGACGGGCGGGCGGCCGGTGTGATCGCTGAAGACAAGAAGGGCGACATCATCCGGGCGAAGTCCAGGGCGGTGATCATCGCCTCCGGTGGCTACCAGGACAACCAGGAATGGGTGGACAAGTACTGCAAATCGGGGTTCACAAGACCGGTCGTGCCGGCCCGCCAGGTAGGGTCGGGCATCCGCATGGCCTGGGAGGCCGGAGCCGAGCCCTACGACATGGGCGTCATGCAGACGATCGTGCTGGTCCCCGAGGAAGAGCTCACCTCCCAGCTACTCACGGCCGGCTTTCAGCCCCGGCTGTGGGTCAACAAGCTCGGGGAGAGGTTCGTCAACGAAGCGATCTGCTGGAAATTCCCGATGGCCGGGAACGCTCTCGCCCGGCAGCCCGGCGCCGCCGCCTGGTGCATCTTCGACGACGACGCCAGGGTGTACATGAAGGAAGAAGGCGTCTCGTACGTCCTGGGCGAGTTCTACGACATCCTCAAGAATCTTCCGGACATCGATGAAGAACTGGCTCGCGGCATCGAGGCCGGGAAGGTGCTCAAGGGCGAGTCTCTGGGCGAGCTGGCGGGCAGGATCGGGGTCGACCCGGGGACGTTCCTGGAGACCGTGGATGAATACAACGGATGCTGCGACGACAATTACGACTCGATCTTCGGAAAGGACCGGGAGTACCTGCAAGCTATCAGGAAGGCCCCGTTCTACGCAGTGAAGCTTGGGCTTGCCGCGTTCATGACCAACGGAGGCATCCGCATCAATCATAGGACCGAAGTCCTCAAGGAAGACCGCACGGTGATCGCTGGCCTCTACGCGGCGGGGTGCTCGGCCGGCGGGATCCTCGGCGACACCTACGAGGTGTCGACCACGGGTGGTTCGCTCAGCTTCGCCGTCAACAGCGGCCGGATGGCCGGGGAGAGCGCCCTCGAGTATCTGGGGAAGTAGCTTCGCGGAAGGATCACCCCAAGGAGGCGACCGAGTGGAAGGCGTGATGAGAGAGTTCGCCCAGTTGGCCACCGATAGGCCGGCTGAGCTTCGGAAACGCAAGGCGGACGGCAAGAAGGTCGTCCCGTACATCGGCCACTTCGTCCCGGAAGAGCTGCTCTATGCCGCGGGCGTCGAACCGTATCTGATCTGCCGGGGAGGCGAGCCGGAACCGCCCGAGGCGGTGCTGGACGACATGCTCCGGTTCCTCAACCCGCTGGCCCGGTCGATCGCGGGCTTTCACGTCATGGGCCTCGACCCGGTCATGCCTCTGGCCGACCTCATCGTTGCCAGCCAGTCCGAATGCCACGTCCAAAGGATGGCGGAGTACCTGGAGTTGATGGGCCTCCCCGTGTTCAAAGTGGGCGTCCCCCAGAACTGGGACAGGGCTTACGCCGGCGAGTACTACTTCCACGAGCTCGAGCAACTCAAAGCCAGGCTCGAGGAGCTGACAGGCAGCCCTCTGAGCGACGAACGAGTGCGCGAGAACATCGGCTACACCAACCAGATCCACGCCCTCCTCCGCAGGATCGACGCGTTGAGGAAACGCGAGTCCCCGCCGCTGGGCGGGTACGACTTCATCCACCTGAACCACTACTCGTTCTTTACGGACCCGCGGATCGCTATCGAGAAACTGACCGCGATCGCCGGCAAGCTGGAGGCCGCCGAGGGCAAGTTCGCCAAGAAGGCGCCGCGGATCCTGCTTGCAGGCCACGCGGTGGCCGTCGGCGACTACCTGGTGGTGAAGAACCTCGAGGACGCCGGCGCGATCATCGCCACCGAGATGCTCGACGAGGGGCTGCGCTGGTATCGCTGGGACACCGTTGTCGACGGCGATCCCCTGCGGAACCTCTGGCGTGCCAAGTACCTGGACAAGGTGCCCGTCAATATCTTCCAACCCGCGTGGAAGGTCCGCTTCGAGCACATGAAGTCTCTCATCGACGAGTACCGGATCGATGGAGTCGTCTGGTACCAGCTGGCCTACGACGAGATCTACGACATGGAGTGCACCGTCATCACCAAGTGGCTGCGCGAGCTGAAGGTGCCTCTCCTCAAGCTCGAGACCTCCTACGAGTACTCGCGCGAGGCGACGGGCCCCCTGAACACCAAGATCGAGAGCTTCGTCGAGAGCCTTCGGAGAGGTAGGTAGCCATGGCCGGTACCGCTTATGAAGAATTCCTGGAGCTTGGCAACTTCGAGGGCGAAGAGCGCCGGCGGATGTTGCCTCAGTGGATCGAAGCCGCCGGCCGCCTCGGTCTTACCGAGAACAACATGGAGTACGCGGTCAAGGAGTTCATCCCCGACATGTGGGACCTCCAGTACCTGGGGATTCGCAAGATGATCGGAGCCATGACCCGCGAAGCGGTCGATCACACCCAACTCAAAGAGCACCGGCAACGGGGCGTGAAGCTGGTCTATGGCATCATCCCGGCCATCCTCACGCCGTACCAGGCGGTCAAGAAGGCCGGCGGAGACAAGGTGTTCGTCAGCTTCCCCGACATGTGCCTGATGAACTTCCTGCAGCCGCTCTTCCACAAGGGCGCGGCGCTCTTCGAGTTGGCGGAGCAGTCCGGGCTTACCTACGGGTGCCGCCATTGCGCCCTCAACAAGCTGAGGATCGGGCTGCGGCTGCGCGACGTCGTCCCCACCCCCGACATCCAGTGGTCGTTCGGTCTCGTGTGCGACGAGGCTACCAAGGTCGACGAGTACATCAACTGCATGTTCGACGACAAGTGGTTCGCGGTCATCACCCGCCTCCCCCACGACACCTGCATGGGGGAGGTCGACGACGAGATACCGGAGCGCGTCGCCTACCTGGCGGCAGCCTTCAAGGACGCCTACGAAGAGGTCCAACGCGTGACGGGAGTACAGGTTCGCGACGAGCACATCGCCGCTGCGCTCGACGACTTTCAGCGCTATCTGGGCAAGACCGACGTGCTGACAAGGTTGAACGCGGAAGCCGACCCGCAGCCGTTGCGCGGCTCGGCGCTGGTCAACTTCTGCCACCCCTTCTCCATGCCGTTCAATACCGGCATCGAGTACATGGAAGACGCGCTCGACACCATGATCGAGGAAGTCAAAGTGGAAGTGGCGGCCGGCAGAGGCATCTACCCCAAGGGAGCTCCCAAGGTCGGCGCCTACTTCATTCCGTACGCCGTACCCTGGGTCGACAAGATCTTCATGGAGAACGGGGTCGCCACCTCCTCCAGCCTCACGATGATCCCTTCCGCCAAACAGTTGATCCCGCCGAGCGGGACCGACCTGTACCAGAACGTCGCCGAACAGTGGCTGCGGATGGTGTTCGGCATGGGCTGCCACGTCGAAGTCAACACCTGGATCGAGAAGGTCAACCGGGCGCGGCCCGATGCGCTTCTGATGGGCTTCTTCGACTACGACCGCTGGCTTGGTCAGATGCACAAGATGGGCGCCCGGGAAGTGGAGAAGGCCACGGGCGTCCCCACTTTCTATATCGAGGCCGACTTCTTCGACGATCGGGACTACAGCCAGGAGGCCCTTCGTACCCGGATCGAGAGCATCAGCCAGGTGATCAAGATGAGGAAGGCGGTCAAAGATCGGCCTGCTTCATAGCGAGGCGTCCCTCTTCGCCGGCGTCGATATCGGGTCGACGACCTCCAAGGCGGTGTTGATCGACGGCGAGGGCCGCGTCGTCGCCTACTCCATCATCGACACCAAGCATGACCGCGATCAAAGCGGCGAGGAAGTCCTCGCCCTGGCTCTGGACGCGGCCGGCAAGACCGCCGGCGATCTGGCCCTCGTCGCCTCGACCGGCTACGGCCGCCGCTCGTTCAAGCGCACCCAGAAGGTGCTGCCGGAGATAGTCTGTCACGCGCGGGGGACCGAGCACCTCTACCCGGGAGTGAAGACCATCATCGACGTGGGCGGCCAGGACAGCAAGATCATCGCGGTAGGCGGCCACGGCACGGTGGAGATGTTCGAGATGAACGACCGCTGCGCCGCCGGCACCGGGCGTTTCTTCGAAGTGCTCAGCCGCCGGCTGCTGGCCGTCCCTCTCGACGAACTGGGGCCGCTCGCCCTCAAGTCGCAGGACCCGGTGTTTCTCAGCAGTGTCTGCACGGTCTTCGCCGAGTCGGAGATCATCTCCTATCTGTCCGCCGGCACGCCGGCGGAGGACATCGCGATGGGCATCCTCGAGTCCATGGCCAAGCGGGTCGTCTCCATCGGCCGCCAGGCCCGGATCGACTACCTGGAGCCGGTCGTGCTCACCGGCGGCATCGCCCTGAACGTGGCTGCCAAGCGAGCATTCGAGGAACAACTGGACAAGGAAGTGATCGTTCTCGAGAACCCGCAGATGCCGGCGGCACTTGGGGTCGCGTTGCTCGGCCGGGACGACTGGAACGAGGAACGGGGCGAGTCGGCCGGATGATCGCTATGAGAAGATAGGGCGCAAGAGACAGTAGCGACAAGGAGCGGAGAATGGGCAGAGCATCGACGGCAGCCGTCGTACGGCAACCCGGTGACAAGTTCACGCTGGAAGCGGTCGAACTGGACGATCTGCACGCCGGCGAGGTCTACGTCCGCATCGAAGCAGTGGGCGTATGTCACACGGACATGAACATGCAGCAGGTGGTGCCCATGCCGGCGGTGGTCGGCCACGAAGGCGCGGGGACAGTGGAGCAGGTCGCGCCCGGCGTCGACTACGTCAAGCCGGGCGACAGGGTCATGATCTCCTGGCCGGGGTGCGGGGACTGCCCGAGTTGCGCCATCGGCCAGAACGTTGTCTGCGACCTGCAGTTCCCCCTGCTCTTCGGGGGGCGCCGCAAGGACGGCTCGCAGACCATCAAGCTGAGCGGCGAGTGGATCTCGGGCGCCTTCTTCCAGCAATCGTCGTTCGCCACGTACGCCATCGCCCCGGCGGCGTCCCTCATCCGCGTCGAGGACGCCGACCTCCCCTGGGAGATCCTGGCCGCCTTGCCCTGTGGGATAATGACCGGCGCGGGCGCCGTCATCAATTCCCTTGGCGTGAGTGCGATGGACGACCTGATGGTGCTCGGTGTGGGCGCGGTAGGCATGAGCGCCGTGATGGCCGCGCATTTGGTCGGCGCAGATCCGATCATCGCCGTCGATATCAACGACGATCGGCTGGCCCTGGCGCTCGAATTGGGCGCGACCCACGCCTTCAACGCCAAGAACGAAGACGTGGTGGCTCGGGTGAAAGAGTTGGTGCCCCGTGGCCTGCGCTTCGCCTTCGATACTTCCGGCGTGCCCGCCTCCTGGGCGACCGCGGTGCGGAGTCTTTGCATGGGCGGGACGTTCGGCGCTGCCGCCGCGCCTGAGGCCGAGACCCTCGGTTTCCATCCGGTGGAGGCATTCGGCAAAGGCCTACGCGTGCAGTTCATCATGGGAGGATCGGCCACGCCTCGAGTGTTCCTGCCGCAGCTGATCAAGTGGTACAAGCAGGGGCGCTTCCCGGTCGACCGGCTGGTGAAGACCTTCCCGTTCGCGGAGATCAATACCGCGTTCGCCGAGTCGCACGCCGGGCGGGCCGTCAAGCCGGTGCTCCTCATGAAGTAGCAGACATTCGCGGGTCCGCCGCCGCGGCCGGTGCCGCCGGGGCAGCCCGCCCGCAAGTCCGCGCAGGTGGAATCCATGCGCGGACGTAATAGCATCTTCGCCCGATGCAAACTCCTTGAGAAGGGCAGATTCGCCTGCCCCGTGAGGCTATAGTGGCATTGCTGCTGGTGCTTCCGGGATGACAGCATGCTGCTCGCTTTCGCTGGGTGAATACCGAAAGGCGGTCCAATAACGTGGAAGAGATGAAGCAGGACCTTGTCGGTCTCTTCGGGGACAACCACGTCCTCGACGACCCGGCGATCCTGGAATCATACGCACGGGACGAGAGCTTTGTCCCTCCCATAAAGCCCAGACTGGTAGTCAGGCCCGGCAGTGAAGGCGAAGTGCAGGCTCTCGTCGCCTGGGCGAATCAGACCGGCACGCCACTGGTCCCGGTGAGCTCCGGCGCCCCCCATTTTTATGGGGATACGGTGCCGAGCGTGCCCGACTCCATCATGGTCGACCTCAGCCGTATGAACAAGATCCTCCGGATCGACCGCCGCAACCGCATGGTGGTCATCGAGCCCGGCGTCACCTACGCTCAGCTTCAGCGCGAACTGGCGAAGGAGGGCATGCGGGTCACGCCGCCCCTCTACCCCCGGGCCAACAAGTCGGTCATCGCCGGTCTGCTCGAGCGGCAGCCGACGCTGATCCCGCGCTACAACTACTCCCTGCCCGAGCCGCTCCGCAACTGTGGTGTGATCTGGGGCGACGGGACGCGGTTCTTCACCGGCGAGGCGGGCTGGGGCCCGGCGGATCTCGAGGGGCAGTGGAAGGCGGGCGGCCGCCAGGTCGATCCCAAGGGTCCGGCCCAGACCGACTTCTACCGTCTGCTCACCGGCGCTCAGGGCAGCCTGGGCATCGTCACCTGGGCGTCGGTCAAGTGCGAGTTGCTCGCCGACCCGAAGAAGACCCTCTTCGTCACGGCCGAGAAGCTCGAGGACCTTGTCGACCTGTGCTATCGGCTGACCCGGATACGGGTGGCCGATGAGCTGTTCCTCGTGAACGGCGCCTATCTCGCCACCCTGGTCGGCGCGGACGCGGCAGTAATCGCCGCCCTTCGCGATGTTCTCCCCGCCTGGACCTTGGTCCTCGGCGTGGGGGGCCGCGCCCTATTCCCGGAAGAGCGGATGGCGGTGGCCGAGAAAGACATCGCCGAGGCGGCGGCGGCTCAAGGCATGCGCCTGCTCTCCGCTATCCCCGGCCTGGTCACCTCTCGGGTGGAGGCCGCGGTGTACGGGCCGGCGGGTGGTGATGGGGCCGGCGCCGAGGGGGCTGACCGCGCCGGCGCGGCCGGTCACTGGAAGCTGCGCTACAGGGGCGCGGTGAGCGACATCTTCTTCCACACCACCCTCGAGAACGCCCCCGGCTTTCTGGCGACCCTGCTCGACGCGGCGGTCGCCCACAAATACCCGGTCGCGGATGTAGGCGTCTACATACAGCCTCAGCATCAGGGGGTGGCTTACCATTGTGAGTTCAGCCTCCCCTTCGCCCCCGACGATAGGCGTGAGGCCGACAAGGTGCGGGCTCTTTTCAGCGAGGCCAGCAAGCGGTTGATCCACGAGGGCGCGTACTTCTCCCGCCCCTACGGCGAGTGGGCCGATCCGGTCTACAACCGGGACGCCGCTTCGCGCGACGCGCTTCGCACGGTGAAGAAGATCCTTGACCCCAACAATGTGCTCAACCCCAGCAAGCTCTGCTTCTGAGGCGAGGAGAAGAGGAGTAGCCACGATGGCACTTGACGATTATCGAGCGGACGGGATGCGGTGCAATCGCTGCTCGTACTGCAAATGGATCCCGTTGGACCGCATCAAGAGCTGGGAGTTCGCGAAGGGGTGCCCCAGCGTCGACTACCGGCACTTCCACGCGTACTCGGCCGGCGGCCGCATGATCACGATCCTGTCGCTCACCGACGGGCGCAGCGAGATCAGCGACGAGATGGTCGACATTGCGTACGAGTGCACCCTGTGCGGCCAGTGTGACGTGAGCTGCAAGGTATGCCGCTACGACATGCATATCCTGTCCGCCGCTCGGGAGTTCCGGTACTACCTTAACCAGAAAGGAGTCGTACCGGCGGCCTACCCGGAGATCATCGGTAAGCTGCGGGAGAGCGGCAACATGGCCGGCGCGCCCCAGGCGGATAGGGCGAACTGGGCCGAGGGGTTGGGGCTCAAGAAGCTCCGCGCAGCCGGCGCGGTGCCCGGCGCGGCGGGCGCGGCCGACCCTGACACCGTGGACAAGGCCGAGGTCCTGCTTCATGCCGGCTGCCGCTACTCGTTCGACCCGACGCTCCGCACCGCCGTCCAGGCGGCGGCCAAGCTCCTCACCAAAGGCGGCGTCGACTTCGCCATCGACGGCGACGAGGGCTGCTGCGCCGGCAAGGCCTACGACATGGGCTACCGCGACGACTTCACTGCCGCCGCCGAGGCCAATCTCAAGAAGTGGGCGGAGGCCGGGGTCAAGACTGTCGTCGCCCCTTGCGCGACCTGCTTCTGGACGTTCAAGCGGCTGTATCCCAAGGTCGCCGCAGGCGGCTACGAGATCGAGGTGCTCCACGCCGTGCAGGTGGTCGACAAACTGCTCAAGGACGGCAAGCTCGAACTCAAGACCCCGGTGCCGATCAAGGTCACCTACCACGACCCCTGCCACCTCGGCCGCCAGGGCGAGGACTACGTCCCCTGGGACGGCAAGGAAGCCAAGATCTACGGCCAGGCGGTCGTCTACGATCCTCCCCGCCCGCGCTACAACGGCGCCTTCGGCGTCTACCAACCCCCGCGCGACGTGCTGAAGGCCATCCCCGGCCTCGAGCTGGTGGAGATGGAGCGCACGAAGGAAGCGGCCTGGTGCTGCGGCGGCGGCGGGGCCGTCCCGCAGGCCTATCCGGAGTTCGGCGCCTTCACCGCCGGCAAGCGGCTGGACGAGGCGAAGAGCACCGGGGCCGAAGCCATCGCCACTGCGTGCCCGGGCTGCGTGAAGATGCTCGGTGGCGCGGTCGCCGCCGACGGCAGCACCATGAAGGCCATCGATGTGCTCGAGCTGGTCGAGCAGGCTCTCTAGAGGAGGGGAGGAGGAACCATGGCTCTCTCTGATGAGACATACGCCGCCCTCGAGGATATCGTCGGCAAGAAGAACGTCTCCCGCGACCCGGCCGTGCTCGACGGCTATGCGGTGCAGATGCTCGCGGAGCTCGTCCGCCCTGACTGCAGCCACTACATGCCGCGGGCGGCGGCCATCGTCATGCCCGGGTCCACCGAAGACGTGCAAAAGGTCGTCCGGCTGGCGAACAAGCACAAGTTCGGGATCAAGCCCCACGGCACGGGCTGGTATCACTGGGCATCGGCCATGTACGACGACCGGGACACCGTCCAGCTCGACCTGCGGCGCATGAACAAGATCGAGATCGACGAGAAGAACGGCATCGCTATCGTCGAGCCGTACGTGATCCACGCTCAGCTGCACGCCGAGGCCATCAAGCGGGGTTGGAGCTGCAACATCATCGGCGCCGGCTCGTCCTGCTCGGTGGTCGCCGCCGCCTGCGCCTACTCCGGGATCGGGGCCGGCACCATGTGGATGGGTGGCAACGCCGAGAACGTGCTCGGCATGGAGTGGGTCACCCCCAGCGGCGAGATCGTGCGCAACGGTTCGCTCGGTTCGGGCGACGGCTGGTTCTGCGGCGAAGGCCCGGGTCCGAGCGTGCGGGGCATCATGCGCGGCACTCTGGGCTGCCGCGGGGGACTGGGCGTCTACACCAAGTGCGCCGTCCGGCTGGTCCATTGGCCCGGCTCCACCGATTGGCCGGTCTACGGGACCGTCCCGGCGTACCGGTTGCCTCTCGACAAGACCTTCCGCGCGTACACCGTGGCGGTCCCCACGTGGGATGCGTGGACCGATCTCTACTACAAGATCTACGACAACGAGATCGGCTACACCCTTCACCGCCAGTACAACCTGGCCGGCGCCGACCTCGCCCCGACGTTCTGGCTCATGTACAACGACGCGACCAAGCAACTGAGCGACATCCCCGAGATGGTCAAACAGCCGGGCATGGCCGAGCTGACCGAGGAGATGCGCATCTCCCTCCAGATTGTCATGGCCGGCCGATCCGAGGCCGACATCGAGCTGCAGGACAAGGTGCTCGACAAGATCCTCGAGGAAGTCGGCGGCTGGAAGGTCGAGCGCTACTGCGAGAAGGACATGGCCGAGTTCACCAACATGTACATGAACCGGCTGGGTCACAAAGAGATCAACTTTGTCTACGCGGGCAACTACATCGGTAGCTGGATGCAGGCTGGGACCCCCGACTGGGTCAAAGGCTACGTGCCGGTGGCAGCGGCCGCCCTGGAGCGCGACTACAAAGACGGTCTGCTCGTGCAGAGCGGCGGCGACTCGATGATGGGCACCGTCGGCGCCTACCCGGGCGGCGGGATCATGGGCCTGGAGCAGTTTGTCTCCTACGACGGCAACGACATGGATTCGATGAAAGCCGCCTGGTATCACATGGACGACGCCGTCAAAGACGCGGCCTCTATCGGCTACCCGCCCGGCAAGGAAGCCCTCTACATCGAGATGCGCTACACAGACGAGCAGTGCTTCGACAAGTGGTCGAACGCGAAGCAGCCCTTCGCCTACGTCTTCCAGCGCAAGATCAAAGACCACTTCGACCCGAACAACGTCGGCGACCGGATGTACAACTTCATCCCGGAGGAGTGGGACACCGCCAAGAAGGCGTAGCAGCGGCGAGGGCCTAGCCTAGCCTAACGTGGCGTACGCGCTCACGCTCCTCCCATCGATGCGGCCTATCGGATAGCAGGCTTTCGAGCGCGGTGGTGGCTCCGCCGAAGCGGTCGTGTAGCTCGACGATCAGCAGGTGGACCGCATCGAGGCAGGTCGGGTCGTTGAGGAACAGGTCGCATTCGGCGCCCTCGATATCGAGCTTCAGCAGGTCGATCCGACCTGGGGACATGGCGACGAGATCCGCCATCGTCAGCGTGTCGAAATCTGACTCGGTCGCTTCTCGGACCCGAAGCGCCCACTTGTTCTCGCCTGTGACTCTCAAGGGTGTGTGGTTGCTCCAGAGCGCTGCCCGCAGCGGCCTCACCCTTGGATACCGACGGGTGTTTCTGACAAGGAGTTCGAAGTTGGATGCGTCGGGCTCCAGGGCCACGATTTCAGCCTCCGGCCACCGCTCGGCGAACAGCACGGAGGCGTAGCCCACATTGGCCCCCGCGTCGACTACAAACCTTGGCGACAGCCGGCAATCGTAGCTGTCCAGCGTGAAGACCTCGCCGTAGGCGTAACCATCCGTAGTTCCCAGCCGGCCCCAGACGCGGCTCGACGAGTGAGGCACCGGGAGAGCGATCACGCTGCGGCCAAGGCCATATTTCTGGCTCAGGTTGAGCGACCTAACGGCCAGCGCGGCCCACGGCCCGCGCCATAGCCCGAATGCTTTCTGGTACCGCTGCAGCTTCTCTTGCATCACCCTGGCATCTTGTCACGCTGCGAGTAGGAAGGGCAACCAGAAGACGCGATAGGCCCGCCCGGTGGTCGGCGCCAAGCACCCGGCGCGTTGCGACTTGCAAGTCTACGCTAGGACGAAAGCCACGCCCCGCGTATAGAAGTGGTCGCCGGCCGCATTCCGGCCGGTCATTGGCTCCGTCACGCGCACCTCTTGAGTCACCCGGACGAGGCCGGTAGCCACCAGAGACCGGGCGATGTAGTCCCGCTCGGCATCGAGGTTGGGATCGATGTGGTGGATGGGCATCGGAAACAGACGGCCGACGCCCACTCCCGCGTCGAACGACGCTGTGGCGACCCACACTTGCTTGCCCTCGCAGGTGAAGTCGGTGAGCCACCAGCGGGCGTGATGTCTCCGGCGGGAAGAGCCGCCAGGGTTGGTTTTCTGGAACGCCACGTCGTGGAGGTTGCCGTCGAGGAAACAAGGGAACACGGGAGCGCAGTGGTACGGCCGGTTGAGCACGCCGCGGCCGAATGCGCGCAACGCCGTGCGTGGTGTTATCCGTTCGGCCACGTGCCATCCGCCGGCAGCGAAGGCTTCAAGCAGTCCGCAGCCGCTCCCAAGGAAGATCAGGCTCACCGGGGCCTGCGTAGCCCCCGTCATCTTCGCGGAGAACCGGGGAAGCAGGCCTACGTGATCGTGGTGGATGGCCAGACCGGAGGCGCCATCGAGCAGCGCCGGAAGCGACCGGTCCGCAGGGGTGACCTTTGTCCGAGCATGTACCGGATCCGCCTGCGTCCCGATCATGAACTCTCCGACTGTGACACAGGATGCCCCGAACGTCAGGGCCGCTCTCATCATCCGGGTGCGAGGCTCTTTCCCCTCTTTCGTGATCGTCTCGTGGGCCCAGATTAGGAAGACGGTGCACGCCACGGCAACCGCAAGGGTGAGCATCAGCAGGAACTCGCGGCCCTGGGCGTTGCCGATGGCGCCGCGGAGCAGAGGGAGCACGGCCATGAGAGCACCGAGAAGGCCGAGCCGGGCGAGCCAGAGCGGCCAGCGCCGTGCAGCAACCGACTCGAGCGCGAGATCCGCTCCTCGGGGCCGGTCGTCGAATGAATGTGAACGGACCTCTGAGCGAGGCCTCGAGTATGTTTGTCGCACGGTACTCCTTATCCTGGCAAAGGATACCCCATCCGATGGCATGCGCAAAGAGCGATAACCGTTTCTGGTATACTCGTTTCGTTTTCTGGTATCTCTGATCGGTATCTCATCCCCACAAGGAGCGCTGAAGATGTCGAACGTCACCATTGATCCCGCCAGCGGGCTTCAGATGGTCGAGTTGAGCCACGTCTGGGGCCACGGGGCTCCGTCCTATCCCGGCCAGACCGACGTCAAGATGCACCGTGCCGTCAAGCACGCCCAGCACGGGGTCCTCGCCTGGCGGATCACCACTGTGATGCACACCGGTACCCACATGAACGCTCCCCTTCATCTCATCCAGAAGGGGGCCGACCTCGCGGCCGTCCCGCCGGATCGCTTGTTCGGCAACGGCTGCGTCCTCGACGTACCGAAGAAGCCCTGGGAAGTGATCACGGCCGCCGACCTCCAGAACGCCAAGCCGGGGGTCAAGGAGGGCGACATCGTGGTCATCGTGACCGGCTGGCATCACAAGTACTCGGACGCCCTTGAGTACTATGGCGAGGCGCCGGGCCTATCCAAGGAAGCGGCCGAGTGGCTCGTATCCATGAGGCCCAAGATGGTCGCCATCGACACCCCGTTCATCGATCATCCCATGGCGACTTCTATGGCCGGCCACCGCGGCGGCCCGCAGATGAAGCGTCTGAACGGTGAATACGTGAAGGCGACCGGCCTCGATCCCAAGAAAGAGCATCCCGAGTGGAACATCGCCGGGCGGACCATCCTGGGCGCCGGCATTCCGGTGGTCGAGCAGGTGGGCGGC
>Ga0315273_10008197_pt1 | contig 13162 bp, 13 predicted proteins | sample YL17G02_0_MG_FD_205753 | JGI IMG/M metagenome (GOLD analysis project Ga0315273, IMG submission 205753) | Sediment microbial communities from Yellowstone Lake, YNP, Wyoming, USA - YL17G02_0 | ecosystem: Environmental > Aquatic > Freshwater > Lake > Sediment | place: USA: Wyoming | collected...
GCGTAGTCGAACGGCCCGCCCTACAAGACGGCCGTAAGCATTGCGCGCGCAACGAGGCTTCGACGGTGAGCCGCTCAGCCGAACCGTTGCACGCCCTATTCACTTTACTTTACTGCCGGGAGAAGAAATCGTCTCGTATGAGCGAACGAACGAATGCGGACAGAAACAGGCACAATGAGATTCCAAACACTGTCATAAGGGTAAAGGCCGCCACCATGAATATGGGCGCACCCCAGTTGGTGGAAACAAGCCCCGCAACCATAAGGACGGCGAACGCAGGCCCTATCAGGAACATGCAAAAGAACGTAAACAACAGGACTTTTCCAGATCGGGATTCCAGCAGAAGGCGAAAGAACCTCCCGGCCAGCCTTCTGAATCGTCCGATGGGTGAACGCCAACCACAAGCGGGACACCGCCCTTTGATGATATCGATATCGGAGTGGCATTGAAGGCAACGCCGCATCAATTACACCTCCAGGTTGGCTGGTTGTCCCAGGAGGGGGGCGTATTGTTTTCGGATGGGTTCGACGGTTTCGGCGAGGAACTCATCGACCTGTTGGGGCGCTCGGCCGACGAAGGCGGCCGGGTCGAGCATCCCGTCGATGTCCACCTTGGCAAACGCCGTATCGGCCTTGAGGCGATCCAGCAGGTCGTTGGGCCGCCCGTGCGTCTTGACCTGCTCCCCTGCCGCCTGGCTGTGACGGCGGATGCGTTCGTGGAGGTCCTGTCGGTCGCCGCCGGCCTTGACCGCCGCCATGAGGATATTCTCGGTGGCCATGAAGGGCAGCTCGGCCGCAACGTGCGCGGCGATACCGGCCGGGTATACCACCAGCCCCCGCGCGATGTTGAGGCATATCAGCAGCGCCGCGTCGGCAGTGAGGAAAAGTTCCGGCATGGCCAGCCGCTTGTTGGATGAATCGTCCAGCGTGCGTTCCAGCCACTGCTCGGCGGCGGTGTGGAGCGGGCTGGCCGAGACGTCCATCAGGAACCGCGCCAGGCCGGTGGCCCGCTCGGCCCGCATCGGGTTCCGCTTGTAGGCCATCGCGCTGGAGCCAACCTGCGTGGACTCGAAGGGTTCTTCGATCTCCTTGAGGCCCGCCAGCAGCCGCAGGTCGTTGCAGAACTTATGCACGGTCGCCCCGATGCCCGCCAGGGAGGCCGCCACGGCGGCGTCGATCTTGCGGCTGTAGGTCTGGCCCGTCACGGCGGCGATTTTCTGGAAGCCCATTTTCTCGGCGACCATCGCCTCCAGCTTCTTGACCTTCTGGTGGTCGCCGTCGAAGAGTTCCAGGAAGCTGGCCTGCGTACCGGTGGTTCCCTTGACCCCGCGAAACTCCAGGTTTTCGCAGCGGTACTCCAGCTCGCGGAGGTCGGCGACGAAATCCGCGCACCACATGGCCGCCCGCTTGCCCACGGTGGTCAGTTGGGCCGGCTGAAAGTGCGTAAAAGCCAGGCAGGGAAGCTGGCGCCACTTGGCGGCGAAACCGCTCAGGGCGTCGATGACGTTGGCGAGCACGCCCGCCAGCAGCCCCATGCCCTCGCGCATCAGGATGAGGTCGGCGTTGTCGTTGACGTACTGGCTGGTAGCGCCCAGGTGGATGATCGGCCGGGCGTCGGGGGCGGCGTCGCCGAAGGCGTGGATGTGGGCCATCACGTCGTGGCGGAACCGCCGCTCGTAGTCCTGGGCCTTGGCGAAGTCGATGTCGTCGAGATGCTCGCCCATCTGGCGGAGCTGCGCTTCGGTGATGTTCAGGCCCAGTTGGCGCTGGGACTCCGCCAGCGTCAGCCAAAGTCTCCGCCAGAGGGAGAACTTCCGCTGCGCGCCAAAAAGCTCCCGCATCGCCTTGCTGGCGTAGCGGCCTTCCAATGGGCTGGAATACGTCAGATAACGTTGGTCCATTGTTTTCACCCGACGGCGATAAACCGCGACCTCCCGGGGCGCTCCGGTCACGGCGACTCACGGGCGCTTCGCGGTAGCGGCGGATACAACGCCGCCACGACGAACCCCGCGCCGGCCTGCCAGGATCGCCGAGCGTATCCGCCGGCCTATTTGATGAACTTGATCGACAGCGGATACTTGAACGATAGGCCGTTGTTTGCCTTCACCGCCGCCAGGATCACCATGATCACATCGACCACCAAAATGGCGATCAGCAGCGGAATCCCGATCAGCACGAATGTGAGGGGGAAGGCCGCAATGGCGTAGATGGCCATGGAGATCTGGAAGTTCAGCGCCGACTTTCCCTGCTGGTCCACGAAGGGGAAGTCGTTCTTCTTAATCAGCCAGATCACCAGCGGACCGAGGATGTTGGCAAAGGGAATGCCTAAGAACACCGCCAATGCCGCCAGGTGGCAGAGCATGCCCCACAACCGTGCATCCTTATCCGGGGGCGCCTGTTGAGCGGATGGGGGCGGCGGGGGACTGCCCTGTTGGGTTTCGTGCATTTCTGTCATGGCTCACCCTTTCCTTAAAAGTTGCCTGTGGAGGTGACACGTCCCAAATGCGCACCGGAATCATATCGGCCGGGGGGCCAAAAAGCACCTTGTTTTGTTGACAGCCTCCAGGCTGGGAAGCCTTCCCGCCGGGGGACGTCAGGTGAAACACCTACTTTTAGCGCGCAGAAAATGTACCAACGATTGGGAGGTGGGGCAGAAAAATAAGATTTTTTGGGGCTAGGTTCTACCGAGACTTACGTCAATTCCCGGCCGAAAAGGGCCCGTTTTGCGCTGCGCTTTTGAGGTCATCGCCAGAAGGGTGAGGAGACGTACGATGGGTTTCGAACTGGAGAACTTCGGGGACGCCCAACTAGACGCCGACTATGTGACCTACCTGGTGGAGGAAGTCCACCCCGACGCCTTGGAGCGGTACGAGCGATTCTGGAATTACTTCCGCAATCCCCTGCTGCCTCTTGCCGCCCTGGGCGGCAGGATGGCCAACACGCACTGCCGCCCCTACTTCCAGGCGCAAGAGGCGGGCCTGCCCGCGCGAATCACCGGCGTGGCGCGTGGGATGGGCGGCGGCGAGCAGATCACCGACCTCCGCCGCAAGGAAGTCGTCATCGAGAACGACATCGCCTGGCGGATCGAGACGGCCATCGACTTTCTCTTCGGGCACAAGCCCGTGATCCGCTGCCTGGCCGATCAGCCCGCCGTGGCCGCCGCCGTCGAGGCGGTACTGGGGGCACTCCTGGAGGCCAACGGCGGCGTGGGATTCCTCCAAGAGCTGGCGCTGTTCGGCGCCGTTTACGGTTTCGTTGACATTGCACTTCGTCCCCCGGCCGAGAGTTCCCAGGCCCAGCCACAATCACCGTGGCGCCTGTCGGGACAACCCGTCTCCGCGCTCCCTGCCGCCGCGGAGACGGGCCGGCCGGGCACTTCTCCTGGTTCCGGTTTCGGGTACACGGCCGGCGCTGCGCCCGGGCCGACCGCTTCGGCGGTCGCCCGGGCCGTGGCGTTCGCGGCGGGCCTTCAACTGGAGGCCGTCGAGGCGCCCCGCGTCCTGCCCATCCTCGACGAGAACGACTACCGCCGCCTGCGGTACTGGATTCAGAAATATCACAAGCACCCCGCGCGGATGGGCGAGCCGAGCCGGCCTTGGTACTCCATGGGCCTGATCCGCCGGCCTGCCGGACCGGAAATCGTGGAGGTCGTCGAGATCATTTCCCCCACCTGGTGGCAGCGCTACGAGGACCGCCGCCTGGCTGCGGAGGGGCCAAACCCCCTGGGGGTCGTGCCCATCGTCCACATCCAGAACACCGCGCTTCCGGGCAGCTACGACGGGTCCGGCGAGGTGGAGCCTCTGGTGGCCCTCCAGGACGAGTTGAACACCAGGCTGTCGGACCGGGCCAACCGCGTGACGTACCAGTCGTTCAAGATGTACCTGGGCAAGGGCATCGACGACTTCCTGGAGCGTCCGGTAGGCCCCGGGCAGATGTGGGCCACGCACAACCTGGACGCCCGCATCGAGGAGTTCGGTTCCGACCCGGGTTCGCCCAGCGAGGACTCGCACATCGAGGGAGTCCGCCAGGCGTTGGACAAGGTATCGGGCGTGACGCCGCTGGCGGCGGGGCTGATTCGCGGGAACGTGGGCAACCTCACCAGCGCCACGGCGCTGAAGGTGGTGCTGGGGGGCTTGCTGGCCCGCACGGCCAAGAAGCGCCAGACGTACGGCGCGGGATTGCGGCGGGTCTTCGAGATGGTGCTGGGTTGGCTGGACGCATCCGGCGTGCTTCGGACCGCCCCGGGGGACCGGTGCGTGGAGATTCACTGGCCCAGCCCGCTGCCGTCCGACGAGGGCGAGCAGCTCCGCAACGCCCAGATCAAGGCCGCCCTGGGCATCCCAACCGAACGGATACTCGCTGAATTGGGCTACCAGGCCCCTTCGAGCGGCTCACCGCAGGCCGCTTCGGCTGAGCGGTCAGCCGTGAGCGTAGTCGAACGGCTCAGCGTCGAAGCCCCCCAGGCCGCGGACAGCGACCAGCAGGAATAACGCCAGGCCCAAGAGACGGACTGATTTCCCAAAGGAGCAAGTCATGACACAGGACGCAGCAGAACCCCCCCGCCAAGCCGCCAACGACGGCGCCCCTTCGGTTGTGAGATCAGGGTCGAACAACTCCGGGCGCGTCCCGGTGGGCGAGACGATCAAGTACCGCCGCCGTGCCCAGCAGGCGGAGGAACGCCTGGAACAACTCCAGCAGCAGGCCAAGGACCTCCAGACCCGCCTGGAGCAGCGCGAAAAAGACCTGGGCCTCAGTGAGGCCCAGCGCGACGAGGCCCGTCACCAGCTCGTGGCCGTGGAGAACCGCTCCCGGGCCGAGCGGATGCTCGGGGAGGCCGGAGTGGTGGACATCGAGGCCGCCTCCCTGCTGCTATCCAAGCGCGTGGACTTCGGCGAGGAACTGGACGGCGAAGCCATCACCCGCCGCGTCGAGCAGCTCCTGCTGGACAAGCCCTACCTTCGCGGCGGGCCCAGCGGAACGCTGCCGCCCAAGACCGCCTCCGCCCGGTCCGCCCCGGCAGGGGGAATCGCGCAGTTGACCCGGGCAGCCGATAGGGCGCTGGCCAGCGGAGACCGCCGGGACGTCGCCGAATACCTCCGCCTCCGCCGACAGGCATCCAAGATCGCCAAGGTCTGAACCAACCAACAAGTAAACCCCAAGAGAAACACAGGAGAATCACATGGCATTCACAGGCAAAGCAACCTATTCCGCCGGCGCGACCTTTCCGGAACTCGCCGAGGACGTAGCCGACGTCGTCAGCATCGTCTCGCCCTATGAGACGCCGCTTCTGGACCACCTGGGCGACGCGCCGCGCCCGGCCTACAGCACCTATCACGAGTGGCTGGAGGACGAGCTGCTGCCCAACACCGACGCCGTCAACGACAGCACCTGGACCAACCCCGCCACCGACACGACCTTCGGCGTGGATCACGTCGAGCGGTTCCGCGTCGGCGACCAGGTCCGCCCCGAGGGCAGCGGCGAGCTGCTGCTGGTGACGGAGATATCCACCGTCAGCGGGCTGATCTCCGTCGTCCGCGGATACGGCGGGACCACCGCCGCCAACCTCTCGGACAACCAGGTGCTCAACATCCTGGGCAACGCCGCCCTGGAAGGCGACGACGCCCCGACGGCGCGGTTCACCAACCGCGTGCGACGAGGCAACTGGACGCAGATCTTCACCTCCGCCTGCCGCGTCAGCGGTTCGGACCTGGCGGTGCGAAAGCTGGCCGTCAGCGACGAACTGGACTACCAGAAGCAGGAGCGCCTCCGCGAACTGCTCCGCGACCTGGAAGGCACGGTCGTCAACGGAACCAGCCCCTCGGCCAACCCCCAAGGCAGCGAGACGGTCCGGCGGACCATGAAGGGCATCATCCCTTCCCTGTCCACCAACATCTTCTCTCCCGGGGTGGGCGACTTCCCCTCCGATTCCGACCTCACGGAGGCACAGCTCAACCTGGCCTTGCGGAGGATATGGGAACGCGCCTCCAGCCGCGTGGACACCATCGCCGTCAACGGCTATCAGAAGCGCCGGATCAACTCCTTCATCACCTCCACGCGGGCCTACGGGCCTGCCGACGCGGCCTACCGGGACATGGTCAGCGTCTACGAGAGCGACTTCGGCGTCTGCCGCGTGATCCTCTGCCGGGCCGTCCCCGCCGACGCGCTGCTGCTGCTGGACAGCTCGCGGGTCGACGTCGTCCCCCTGGCCGGGCGGAGCTTCCACTACAAGCCCCTGGCCAGCAGCGGCGACTACGAGGCCGGAGAGGTCATCGGCGAATACACCCTGGAACTCCGCAACGAGTCGGCCCACGGGATGGTCACCGGTCTGGACGTGTCCTAGCCGTTCGGCTGAGCCGTTAGCCGTGAGCCTGGTCGAACGGCTCACGATCGAAGCCACACTCGGCGCGAGGCGCCGGGCCTGCCCCGCCGCTGCCCCAGGACCGGTTAGGTCGGCGCAGGAACGGAGCGGGGCAGACTCGGCGCCTCCCGCCATGCGAGAGACAACACCATGAATGACTTCTGCCAAGATAGAGACCTGCTGGCCCTGGAACCGGGCGTGTTCCTCAGCAGCGCCTTTTCCGGCCTGAATCTCATCGCCGGAACCGACGGGACCATCGAGGAGACGACCTTCTCCAGCGACGGGGCGGACTTCCAGGCCGCCGGCGTGGAGGCGGGCATGGTCCTGGTGGTCTACAAGACCACTCCCTCCGAGGGCCTGGCCGTAGAGATCGTCTCGGTGGACTCCGCCGCGGAACTGACCGTCTCGGTGCTGCGGGCCGATGCGCAGGCGACGGCGACGGCCCCGCCGGCGGGGGAGGAGCTTCGCTTCCACGTCCGTAGTTTCCGCCCCCAAATACGCTCCATCTCCGAGTCGCTGGCGGAGAAGCTGCGCTCCACCGCCGAGGTCGAGGGCGTCCGCTCCGCCGACTTCTCCGACTCCGCCCAGTTGCGGACCGTCTGCGCCCACGGCGTGCTGGCGGCGGTCTTCGTCGCCCGCGCCGAAAACGCCTCCGACTCCGACGCCAACTGGATCAAGGCCGCTTTCTACCGCGGGGAGTTCGCCCGCCTTCAGCCGCAACTTCGACTCGTCCTGGACGCCGACGGCGACGGGTCCGCCGAGCGGACACGCTCCCTGGGCAACGTCAACCTCAGGAGGGTCTAGCGCGATGTCGGAACCCGCCACGGACATCCTCCAGGACATCGCCTCCTCGCTTCAGTCGGCCGGGCATTTCGCCCTGGTGACCCTCGGGTCCGCCGGGCCTGCCGGCGAGGTCCCGCGGGCGGCGGTGCTCCTGGAAGGCCAGGACTACTTTCAGGCCGACGACCGCAGTTCGGCGCTGTGGGGGCGCCTCCGCGCGCGGGTCGCCGTCCACGTCCGCTGCGACAACGAAGCCGACGCCCTCGCCCGCGCCGGACAGCTCAGCGCCGACTGCGTGCAGACCCTCCTGGCCGATCCCTACCGCGGCGGGCGCTGCAAGGACCTGCCCATCGGCAGAGCCACCGAGGTCGGCCGGGTCGAACTGACCCCCGGCCTGCGCCGCCCGGAGGCCGAAGTGAGCCTGGCGGTCCGCTGTCACTTTGAGATCGAGGGCACGCCATGAGCGAGCGATACCAGGGCATCTCGTCGGTTGCCTTCGGGCAGACGGACTTGCCGCTGGCACTGTCGGTCCGCCTGACCCGCCAAGGGCAGGCGGAACCCGCCGGCGGGGACGGCGACTTCTTCGCCACCAGCGTGCAACTGGCCCGGCCCGCCGTCGCCGCTGAGGTCCGCCTCCGAGACACTGCCGTCGCCGAGGACCTCGCGCTGGGGGCGCAGGGCGACTTGTCCTTCGTCGTCGGCGCCACGCAAGACGAGGCCTCGGCCCGGCTGATAACACTCGCCGGGGCGGTGCTGGTTGCCGTCGAACTGAACTACGAGCAGAACTCCTCCGCCGTCGCCGTGCTGAAGTTCCAGGCCGAGGCGCCCGACGGCGCGGCGGATCCCTTTGCCGCGCAGGAGGCCCCATGAGCGCCTTGGACGGCCTGGACCTGTTCGGTTCCGGTCCGGCGAGCTTGCGGGTCGGGCCTTGGCAGCGGGAGGTGCTGCGGCGGGGTTTTGCCGGCCTGGACGGGGAGGCCCTGCTGGACCTGGGACTCCGCTCCCGCCCGCTGGTCCTGGCCGGAAGGCTCCAGGCGGCAACGGCGGCGGAACTGGACGCCCTGATCTCGGCCATCGAGGGCCGGGCCGACGGACGGCTCCACACGCTCACCGACAACCACGCACGGGAGTTCCCGCGCGTGCTCATCGAGGAGTTCGAGCCTTCCGGACCGATCCGCGCCGGACGCGGTTTCTGGTGCGACTACACCGTGGGTTTCCGCCAACTGCCATGAGCGAGACATTCACCACCGACAATATCGACCACCTGACCGCTCGGATGCTGGGCGACGCGTGGGAGATCACCTTCCGCTCCGGCAACGAGGGGATGTGCCACCAGCTTTACGTCAACGGGCGGCTTGGCGACTGGACCGACTCCGCCGAGGTTCGGCGGTTCCTGCTGAAGTTCGCCCAGGCCCCCTGCGAAGTGGCGGTGGCCGCCGTCGATCGCCGCTACCGCCGGACGGATTACTCCGGTTCCAGCGCGGCCCTGCCGGCCCGGCCGAACTGGACCACCACGGTCTCGGTGGCGCGCACGTCGGGCCTTGGCCCGTTGGCCCGCTTGGCGCTGCTGGGATACAGCGGGGATGGACAGATCGACCCCGTCCCGCTGGACATTCGCGACGCCTGGCCGGCGTGGATCGACCGGCGGCCCTGGGCACGGGGGCCTTTCGGGCTGGAAGGCGGCGGCATGGGCGGTTTGGACTCACCGGGCCTTGGCCTGGGGGCCTTCGGGGCCGGGGAGTTCGGCCTGGACGCCGACCTGATCGCCCTGGAGGCCAAGTTCCGCTCCCCCGGTGTGCAACGGCTGATCGTCCGCGCCATCGGAGCCGACGGGGAATTCGCCGACAGCGAACCGTTTGCCCTTACCGCCTCCCCGCCGCCGCTTGCCCCCGTGAGCCTCCGCCCGGCCGCCTACGACCCGCGGACCGACACGCTGACGCTGGCCTTTGCCCTCAGCGCCGACGATGACAGATAACACGGAAACCCCGCGCGTAAGCGCAGGGTTGGATTCCCCCGCCTAACGGCGAGGGCTTTAGGAAGCCCCATGCGTAAGCATGGGGGAATATTCCCACGCCTCACGGCGTGGGCTTTGAGGCGGTGACAGGATGACGACGGAAACCTATCCATCCGACGAAACACTCAATGCCCTAAGCGGACAAAACGATGCCGAGCAGGAGGTACTGTTCCTTCGGATCGGCGAGGCCCCCTACTACACCAGTTTTTACAAGATGCTGTACCGGCTCCTGGATGTGGCCAGGCGCGCGGGCGACCTCCGCGTCTACAAGGACTCCGCCGGGGCGCTAAAGTTCGGCGTCCGGCCCGGGCGTTGGCTCGACGGAGACTCGGCCGTCAACTACGCGGGTGCGACGAATCAGACGCTCGCCGACAACGCGACGAACTACATTTACCTCACCGCCGCCGGTGTGCTCACCGTCAACCAGACCGCCTTCCCCGTCGCCTCGGTTACGCCGCATATCGCACTGGCGACGATTGCCACGGGGACGGCCTCCGCCGCCGGCGTCTCCGGCGCCTACGCCCACGAGGATATCACCGACTACCGCGGCCGAGCTTTTTTGTCGGTGCCTGGCTCGGCATCGGGTGGTGGTGGAAATGCCGAAGCCGACGCCTTCTTCGCCGCCACCGACATCACCCCCCCCGAGGCCGAGACACTTACGGCTGGAAGCTCCAGCGATGCCGACAGCCTCCACAAGCACGCCAGCCTGGATGAGGCCAAGACGTTCTTCGCCGCAACCGACGTGACGGGCACAGAGGCCGAGACGCTCACGGGTGGTGCTTCCAGCGACGCCAAGGCATTGCACACCCATAGCGACAAGGCCGGACTCAGCATCTTCAAGCAGTTGAACGACGAGTTCCTGGCCAACGGACGCCACGGGTCCATCATCAACTGCAAGTATATCACAAACACGCCCGACGCCTATCTCGGCATGGACGACGCCACGCACAACGCGACGTACCTGTTCAACAATCGCTACGCCCGGCTGGATTTTCGCGGCGTCGTCAATCGCGTGATCCTGTCCATCGGCAAGCTGACCGACATCGTGCGTATCCGGCTGGTGATCTTCCGGTTCGTCGCCTGGAGCGGCGGCGGCTACATTTCCTCCGCCAGGGTCGTCTCGACGAGCCAATGGATTGCCAAGGCCAACCTCGTCGCCGACGCCGACAATGACTTCTCCAGCCTCACTTGGGCCTGGGCCGCGTGCGAACATTACCACGACATCGGGGATTTTCTCGGCATCGAGATCAACGGCGAATCGGGAGCGGGAAGTTCGTCCCAGGCCCTGGCCATCAAGACGGGCCTGACGGCGGGGTGGACCGATTGCTCATCCGCGACCACGCTGCCCGACGCCGGAACCGTCGTCAGCTTCACCAGCGCCGGACAGACCGGAAAGCAACCGAAGTTCACCGTCTATTCCAACATTCCTCACATCGTGATGTTCGGGGATTCCGTTGCCATTGGCGCCGCCGCGACGTATCCGTACTGGACCCCCTTTATGAATGATTCGCAACGACCGGACCCTGCCTATCAGAACCCCGCGAACAATCCGGCGTGGTGGCTGGCCAGCGAGACGGGCCTCGATTGCGCAACCATCGGCGAGGGCGGCACGACGGTTTGGACGTGGTTGCCCGCTAACGGAAGCGGGCGATTCTCTCGCCTTACGGACTGTACGCCAAAGGCGGCCGTCTGCGTGGTCGGCATCAACGACATCTACGCCGAGGCGACCTACGGCGAGGGAATCGAAACGTATATGACGAGGCTGTTCGGGACCAGCGGGATATTCCCCACGCTGATCGCCGCCGGGACGCTCTGCATCATGGTTTCCATCCCGCCCATCTCGAAAACCTCCGGCAAGCCCGCCCCCTGGGACGATTCCAACAACCTGGCGTTTGAGGTCCGGGCCTGGAACAACCGCCTGCGCAAGGAGTGCCGGACGCTCGGCGTCGCGTATGCCGATTTCTTCAATTCCGTCATCAACCCGTACACCAGAATCGGCTATGCCGCGCCGTATGACTTTGGCGACGCCGTGCATCTCAGCACGGCAGGGAACAAACTGATGGCCGACAGCATCGTCGAGGCGATCCGGCAGTCGGCGAGCTGAGGAAAAATAGGACAACCATGCCAACCACATATCACAAAGCGGCCTTGGCGGACACCCCGGTCAGCCCGCTTGCCCTGGCGAGCGGCCACATCCTCGTAGGCAATGCCTCTGGCCAGGCGACCGACGTCGCCATGAGCGGGGATGCGACCATCGATAACGCCGGCGCAATCACCGTCGCTGGCAGCGGCAACCCCGCCCGTTCCGATCTCGTCGAGGATGCCCTGGCCCGGTATCCGGTCAACGTCCTTGACTGTCGCCAGGCGGATGCGGGCTACCCGCCGCTCCCTATCGTGCAAACCGTGAGCACCTTTTATGTGGTCTTTCCCGGTGATTTCGCCACATTGCTGCTTTACGGGTATGCCATCACGGGCGACAACGAGCAATCGCAGTTGGCCTTCGAGTTCGATCTGCCCGTGGAATACGTCTCCGCCGGCGATGTCAAGCTGCGGGTTCATGCCAAGTATGCAGGCAGCGGGACGGCGCAGGCTAAGGCCATCGACGCCTCCGCCGCGGTCATCGGCGACGACGGGGCCTTCGCGAGCGACCTGGTCGCCACCAACGCCCAGACGCTCACCACTTCCTGGGCGGACTACGACTTCACCGTCACGGCCACCGGCCTGACCGCCGGAAAGCGGCTGATGGTGGTCGTGACGACGTCGCTCACCGAGAACGGCGAGGTCAACCCGCTCCACGCGGAGATCGGCGCTCTCAGCCTGCTTCTGGATGTGAAGGGATAACCCTTCGACTACGCTCAGGGTTTCCCTCATTAAGGATATTGGAAGCCCCCGCTGTGAAGCGGGGGGAATACTCCCCATGCTGACGCATGGGGCATTGGAAGCCCCCGCTGTAAAGCGGGGGAGAATACTCCCCATGCGGTTCGGCTGAGCGGTCAGGCGTGAGCATAGCAGGTAGGTCGGGCACGGCCCGACGACTGAACGGATGCGGCGGGCTGTGCCCGCCCTACAAAAAATGCCCGGACAATACAACATCTATCGCGGCGAGGGGGCGGCCGGCAACATCGACTGGGATGCGCCGGTTGGCAGCGTGCAGGCCGGGGCGGCCTCGGCGGAGTTGACGGCGCTGGGGCACACGCCCGGCGTGGAATACTGGTACGGCATCACGGCCGAAAGCGATTCCGGGCTGGAAGAGCAAGGCCGGGGGGTCCTGGCCTGCGTCGAGTTGGACGCGCAAGGGCGCCTTCTTCCGCCGCCCTTGGCCGGGCCGACGGAGCTTACGGCGCGGGTGGACCGAGGCGGGGTTGTCCTGCTGGGATTCTCGCACCCCGTTCCGGGCGGTTTCGCCGCGGCAGAGGTGTTCGAAGTCTTCCGCGACGGGCCGGACGGGAATATCGACCTGAATACTCCCCTGGCGACCGTGCCCAACCGCGCGGGCGCCGCTGCCGAGCTGGAAGTGACGCTGGCGCTGGCTGAGTTGCCGGCGCGGCTTGCCGTCCGCGCGCGGGCCGGCGCGCGCATCGGCCCGCTCAGCGAGACCGTCACCATCGCGGCGGCGCCGCCCCCCCAGGCCGTCGTGCTACCCATCTGAGCAATCCAATGGAAAAATTAATTCTCGCTGCCCCGTCGCAGGTCTCGCCCGTCCGTTCGCCGGCCGCGCCGAGGGTGTACATCGACGGCGCGCGGCGGCGCGACCTGCACGTGTTGACGTGGGAGGTGCTGGGTCCGCCGCTGTTTGGCCGGGCCGTGCTGACGGTTCAGCCGACGGCGCCGGGGGCGGCGCCCGCGCGAATCGAGGAGCGTGGCTCGCTTCCCGAAATCGGTTCGGCCGTGCTGATACAGCCCGCCGATGAGTCCGCCGGGGAGGACTTCCGCGGCGCGGTCAGCGCCCACCGCCTGGAGATCGGTCCCGAAGGCGAACGCCTGGTCGTCGAGGCCGAGCACCAACTGGCG
>Ga0315273_10008198_pt1 | contig 13161 bp, 20 predicted proteins | sample YL17G02_0_MG_FD_205753 | JGI IMG/M metagenome (GOLD analysis project Ga0315273, IMG submission 205753) | Sediment microbial communities from Yellowstone Lake, YNP, Wyoming, USA - YL17G02_0 | ecosystem: Environmental > Aquatic > Freshwater > Lake > Sediment | place: USA: Wyoming | collected...
ACCATCTTCTGCTAGAAATCCTTGCTGTTCCCCCAAGTAAAACTTCCACCTACGAACATACGCTTCATGGAGGCGTCTTTGCTCCGATGTTAAAGTAAAAGGTGTCTTTACAAAAGTATCCAGCATGGGCTGTGAACGGGCCAATACACATCACCTCCCCAATATAAATCATTTATATCAGTTAGCCATACAACTGACTAACATATCCCTAAACAATGTTGATGAAACACACTAGCAAAAATACTACCATCTATTGCCTCTGCATACTTTTCGTACTGCTGCACCACTGCTTCGTATAAAATCTCATCTACATCATCATGCACTAGATAAGGATTTGCAGACATCTGTAGAAACCTCTGCACCGATCCATCTTCTCTGCGTGATCCATAAATATGGTATGAATTAGCGAAATGGGTGTAACTTCCTGCAAGTACTTTCCTACCCAATCGGTTTGATAGCTCCAATGCCAGCATCCACTGCAAAAACCCAAACGCATACATATTCATGTATGCCGCCATTAATGCATCATTACTTCTAATATGTATACACATCTCCAAAGATAGAAAATCCCCACAGTCTAGAACCCTTACGGCCACGTTCTGGAGACACGCAGGATGTTCTTCTCCAATATCAGTTAAAGGATTCCAAGTAACCGCTATTGCCCTACGAGTATAAGGTGCTTCTGTCAACTTATCTAATATATAACTAATCTGATTTACTCCCTGATAATCAAAAAGTCTTTGATGATATGTATAAGTCCATGCTGTATCTGATGTTCCAACTAGATTATCTTTAGTACCAAACGCAACCTCCAGCGCATACTCTACCAAGCCATCTAAACCGCAAGGAATAAACCTTGGAATTCTTGGTTCCCTAGATATATCATCAACTCTAATTGCGGCACAACAATCTAAGGAAGGAGATTCTTCATTATATTCCGTCGGTATTGAAATTCCTCTAGCAATAACTTCTTTAATAGACTTTACCCACGCCTCTGCAAGAGAATGTTCCTGTACATGAATTAATGGTATCATTTCCTACTCCTAATATAAATCATTTATACTTCAAACTTACCAGTCTCATTCCCCCACGAATCCCATCCAAAATATGACTGTCTCGCAAACAATTCTATCTTATCCCCGCTGTTTTCATCATCTAAACCCATTAACATTTCGATCCTTGCATAGAGTATATCTGGTTTACGAGAATGTTCTCTCAAAGGTTCTGGAAGAATAGGATCGTCTATAATCTGTCTTATCTTCCTACTATGCCTAGATGGATTTCCGCGTAACCCTAAAACACATATCTCCGCATTTGCTCTTGTCCAGTGCCCAAGACCCATCTTCGTTAGATTAGAGTTATTCTTTAATGTCTTAATCCATATAAATGCCGCTGTACTATAACGAAATCCCCAAGCAGACATAACTTTCTGAATTGGGCCTAACTTTGAACAATCCTCGTCATACAACATCGGCATCGTTCCCCACAAAAACAAACAACAGTTTTCTTTTGCCAATGTTTCTACAGGTAATGCCGCAATCTCATCTACTTCCATTGTATGATAATGTGCTTCTGCTGCTTTTGATCCATGCCATCTACCATCATCATCTTGCCATTCATGTGGTTTGTTCCAAGCCTCATATCGCCAAGGAGGATCGGCAAGAATTACAGAATAAGTCTTTGTCGTGTAGAATGGCGCCGAAAGTATTTTTCTCATAATAGATATAAATGATTTATACTTCTATCTCCGTACACCGAGTAAAGTCCTGCCTCTAGAAACTCCCAGTGCTTTTCTCTTGCGTATCGGTGCGAAGAGAATATTCGTCCCCATTTCTACGCCCTCGCTCAACCATGTCTTAGCTGCGTCTAAACACATCGCCATGCTATCAGGAATATCATCTTTAGCAAACCGTTTGTTTGGATTCTTATTTACAACTAAATAACCAGAAGTTGTATGCTTCTTAACTAAACCTATAAGCTCTTTCCTTGATTCACTAAATAATCTTGTACGCCTTGCTGTCCCCCCGCCTGCAATATGAATTCTTCCTGCCTGAAGTTCAGTTTGAAACTGCTTATAGATTCTACTCTTTTCCGAGGGAGAAAATGGAACACCCTTTATATTTAAGTAGTTCAATCTGCTTTCATTGGATAACCTGTCATAAATTGGATCACCAACACTGCCAGGTGTAGAATCTACAGCAAGAACTTGTACATTGTAGTTAGATATAAACTCAATTATCGACTCAAACTGACTATCATAATCATCACCGTGCAACATCAACATTGCAATTATGTTCAGAGTAAAAGTTGTTTCATTATCAAATGATAAGATAGATTCTGGTGGCAAATCACCTATAGTTACTACTGTGTCTCCCTGGTTTTTTGCCCAATCCACAGCAGCTACTTGTATTCCAGTTCTCTTAGAAGGAATCCAGTCATACCTACTAGCAATACCCCGCCCTTCCCACTCATTCCTCCCAAAGAACATATCATCTGTAATAAACATACCCCTTTCAGTAGGCCAAACTAACTTGTAACTCATCTGGTACTCTACACTATTCTCACCAATGCGCTTTCTTTCGGCCTCCAGGAACCTACTGTAAAGAATATTACTTTTCTCAACAACATCTGAATCTATATGAAAGTAATTTCTTGCTTGTGTTGGATCAGCTATTGCATCTTGAATACAATCATAGAAATCACAATCTGAAATATCTGCCTTAGGTGAACCAATTTTAACAATTGATCCAAACCTAGCCGCGACCATAGGATGCAAACTTTTCCTGATAATACCTGAATCAATATCTTGTGCTTCATCCAGGATCATCAAGTCAAATGTAAAGGTTTCAATCTTAGCTGTTGGAGACGCAGACTGTACTTGTACAAAACTATAATTAGACAACTCAACAAAGTTACCCGCACGAGAAGTAACGGAAAGACCAATGCTATTCAGAAAGTCTCTATATTCTACACTACCAATGTTTCTTTTAATCTTCTTAAACAAATTCCTAGCCTGATGATCAGTAGGTGCAAAAACACCTACTTTTAATCCACCTTTAATTCTCGATATAGAACTATCCTCAAACCTTGGGTCCTTAGCTAACTCAGGTAGAATAGCCAGTAGAGGAGGAACAATATTACCAATAGTAGAAGTCTTTCCTGACTGCCGTGCCCACTCTGCAATTATCAGCGCCCCATCATTTTCAATAACACTCTCAATTATCCTCGAACCAAAGCCTTCCTCATAAGGGTATAGTTTATCAATCTCCACATCAAATTGACTTCCTAATGCCAACGCCTTATCAGAAATAGCACTAAGATGTTTATGCAGCATCTAGTTTTAGCCCTAATGTCTCAGCAACTGATTTACTAGAACTGGGTTCAAACGCTGTCTTCTTTAGTTTCTCTAGAAGATCAAACGTACTTTTTCTTAGTTGAGATAAACCCTCTGCATCATCCACAAATCCAATTCTAAACAACGCTTCTTGTTTCTTCAGATTATCCAAGGCATCCTCTACAATGCCCTCTTGTAATGACTGAATGTCTTTTGAACTAGATAGCCTTACTTTCTGAGATTCTACCAAAGAACAAGTAGAATCCTTTCTAGACTGCGGACACGAACCTTCGTAGAAACACTTACTACACTCATCAACTAGCATGTCTACAATGCTAACTGACTTTCGCGCTTCCTTTGTCTTTACGTCCTTTGGATCATCACTAGAAGGAATTTTTCTCATCTTAGTAAGGACTTCGCAATCCGCCTCTTTTAATATTCAAGAGTTGAGACTCTTTACCCCACCGCCGTTTTCGATATTTTTCCAATAAGTAGATTGTTAGTAATGTAGTAAGACACCCAGAGATACTACCACCAATAACACTGTAAAATAGAATGTAGTATTCCACCCAAGTCACCTAGTATAAATCATTTATACTTTACTCGCCGTCTACTACGTAAAATGTTGTAAATCTTAATCCACTAATCTGTTTTGGTTCTTTCGCACCTGTTTCCTTATCCCGAACTGTACCAGCACCATCAAACCAACGAATTCGTACAAGAACATCTTTGACCCCAGTAGGGAAACCAATAAGCTCGTTCGCTACAATAGCTACGGCCTTAGCCGCTACGTTGCAAGGGCCTGCTCCAACTACATCTAGTTCTTGATTTCTCCCTTTACGAAAACCAGTAATAATAATACCAGCTAAGTCCTTTGCAGAGGTTGTAGAAGCTGCTCGTAGTTGATCGGTCTCAGAAAGTTCCACTACTTTTAAAGTCTTCGTAGTCATTAAATACTCCTACTATTAAATGATTTATACTCCTATTACCAGTAGCTTATATTCTATCACATCCTTCTAGTCTTTGTCAAGATAAAATCTATCTAGCTTCCCTACTCGATTCCCATGCAATACGCCTACGAGATATTTCTCTGGAGTAAGCATCCGCAAATCGCTCGTATCCTAGTGAACTTGTGTGTAGTAGCTTATACACAGCCAATTTTTCCAAGTACACTTTTGCCCAGTATCTATGCCGAGGTGAAATCTTTGCCTCAGCTTTTCTGTCCTCAGCAGAAGAACCTTCAGCCCTCAGAATTCCCTTGGAGAATACTTCCTCCATTTGTTCCTTGGCATAAACCACCTCAATATCGGCCCTAGTGGAACATGCCTGGGCGTAAGCAGCCCATTGCTGAATTGCAAAATATCTACGGCCTACTTCTTGGTCAGCAAGTTTTGTTATATCAGTAAACTCTAACAACTTAACATCTGTATCTGGTTGTAAAAACTCGTGTAATCCTAACTTCTTTACACGAGCAGTAACTCTTTTAGAAAACCGTCTTACTTCAGCATTGAGTTGCTGTTCCAGTGTGCTGTTTTCATTTGCTCTCATATTTTATCCTTACCTTTCCTCCCACAAGAACATCTTCCAAGGAAGACACTTGCTTGCACATCCCAAAATCATTACATTTTGCACAATTTGGCTTCATAGGAGGAAGTTGTCCGTTTTCCCACATTTTAACATAACCTCGTAAATCTTTCAGAATACTCTTCTGCAGTTTAATATCTTGAGAAACTGGTTCTAAAGGCGCCCACTGCATAGAATCCCTATTAAGAACTATATACCAAATAGAAGATAATTTTTCTTCATGCAGCATATTCCAAAGAGCAACATATAGATTCGCTTGACTCGAATAGTAGTCAGGCATACCCATACGTCCTGCTTTTGTTGCTTGTGCTGAACTCATTGATTTAATTTCTACAAGATGTCCTTCAGAAGGAATTGCTCCATCAATATGTCCACGAATAGACAATTTTGGCACACTCAAGGTCTCTTCCACATATCCATACCCAGTTATATTCTTTAATGCTCCTTGTATCTTACCATGCAAAAAAGTTCCAAACGTCATCTTTCTACTTGATACCGGATCAATCTTTCTTGGTACTCCTGCCCTAGTCAGAAAAGCAGTCCGTGGACAGTAAAACAACTGACTCACAGAAAAATTAGGAAGTGGTTCTTTCCATTTGCCATCATCCTCTTCTCTAGTTAATGCCTCATCTATGACATCTAGTCCTCTTTCTTTCTTCTCTAGCATACTACCTAATATTTTATCTAATGACATTTAATCCTACCTTCTTATAAAGTTTGTTTGCCCCTTCTTTGCTTTTTATGCCACGGCTATATAGTGCCTTCTGTAAAGATTTAGTTTCTGGCATAGATAGATAGGCGTAGTATAAGATCAAAGTCTGATTTAGTCTACTAATAATGGATGCTATAAAGTTTGACCTATCAAGACCATGTGTGTACCCGCATAATAGATAATCGTGAAACTCCTGTAAACGAGTAGCACTTGTATACTTCTGGTAGAACACATAAGAAATGATAGCATCAAGTGTGGACATTACCATTTCATCATACGCCTTGAAATCACCAGGAGTATCACTAACTATTGCAACAAAGTCTTCCTTGGCAGCCAAGTATAAATCATTTATACTCATTTGCCCCCTCGTGACATCTTTTCCATAATGTGCAATCACATCGTCAGATAATGAAACTAAACAAGATTCTAAGTTACTCTGCAACATCCTATTATACAATACCGCTGCTGGATGATAGCAAATAGACACCTTTCTCTTTAACACTGAAGAGAATACTGTAACACCATTCATCACAGACATTGATCCACTAATACCAAGAGCACTTGCTGCCGTTTGACCTAAAAGAATAATAGTAGAAGGATCAACTTCTTTAATCTCTTTCTTCAGATAAGGAAGACAACTGGTTACTTCATCCTCCAGAGGTTGCCTGTTCTTTGGTGGACGACACTTAACCACATTAGTTATGTAGACATTCTTCCTTATTACCCCAAGCATTGGAAGTACGCTATCCAGCAACTTCCCTGCTTGCCCTACAAATGGTTTTCCTATCTTATCCTCATCTGCTCCCGGTGCCTCTCCAATTAACATTACTCCTGACTTTGTACTTCCATACCCATTTACTATCTGAGTACAGTTCTCTCTTAATCTACACTTATCACAACTTGAAATATTCATCAACTATTCACCATCTGTAGTATATTGTTCAAGTGTTGGATTATTTTGATAAAAATCAGCAATACCCTCTGCAAATCTATCAAGATCATCGTGTGCCAGATTAATACTAAATATAGCTTTAACGGCCTCACATACTTCGTGTAATATAACCCAATTACGTGTAGTTATTGCCATATCTTTCCATAGAGTAGTATTTACTGTAATAGCCTTTTGATTATGATCATAATAAGCACTTACAATCTCGTCATCCACCATAAGATCATGCTGAAAAAGTACCCCTATAGTATGAGCACCAATCTTAATAGTTTTCATATTTTCTCCTAGTATAAATCATTTATACTTCAAGATTATTCAATGCCTCAAACCCCAATTCTGCATCAACTACCAGTAGCCATCGATCCTTAATTCTGATTAAAAGAAGAGGAGTCTTTCCTGTAACAAGGGCCTCTTTTTCTATTTTATTAAGCCACGATAATTTAATAATCAACTGTTCACTTCCGGTCTCTTTAATCTCAATCCTGTAATCAGGAAGTGTTGCGTCACCCTTAGCAAACCATTTGGCCCCACTTGCCGGTGTTTGTTTTAATCCAAAATACTTACAAGCCTCTCGTTCACCAATAGGTATCTGTTCTCTACTGTGGCCTTGTCTCATCTTATAATTCCTTGCACTTAAATAGTATCCAATCTGAACCATCCCATTGATATGTGCCTAAAAGTCTGCCATCAGTAGATAGATGCATAAACGATGATTCTACAAGACCCATGTGCATACCAAAACTAAACTCTTCCAGTTCTACCCCACCCAACAAAATAGACAGTTTATCTAAGGCTACTATAATCTCTTCTTTTTTCATACTGTTACCTATAAGCCTTTCTTTTCCCACGCTGCGCCTAGAATTTCTTCCCTCAACTGTATTCTTTCTGCATTAAACTCATTTAACTGGTTTACAAAGTCTACTTTTCCTCTTGCATTGATCTGTTCGTATTCATACATGCTGCCACGTTTAGTAATTAACCCAAAGTTCAATCCAAGTAGAAATAGTTGATCAAGCTCGTCAACAGTCCCAATAGCCATCTCCCGGCCTTTAGTTGTTACATTCCTCACATATAGAAGAAACTCTACACTCTGAAACCCAGGCCACACCTTGTTCTTGTTAGTTCTTGCTTTCAAAGTTGTTGCATAAGCAGGGCTAGATTTGTTATCCTTACTTCTCCTTAGAATCTCCCCTTGGGACATTTGAATCCTAATAGACGCCTGGTGATCCTTCCCCTTACCTCCAGGAGAATACTCTGGATTTCCATACGCACCTATCTTTTCTCTTAACTGATTCAGAAGAATAATTGCTGGCTGCTGTTCTAGTGATGTTGGATCAGTAATATCCCAGGCATTGAAACCAGCAGAAATATGACGCATCGTTCTATTTACTGCCTTAGCCTGCACACCGGGCTGTTGGTTCTTTTCCCTGAAATCAGTTGCAAGTTCGGACGCACTTGTCAGCATTGCGAGTGAGTCCACCACAACAACACCTACACCAGGTGTTTGTGCTAGTGTATACAAAATACTCTCAGCATCCTCTGATGAGGCAACTCTAGCAATAATTAGGTTTGTTACATCCACACCTAATCGTCTTGCCCAAGAACTGTCCCAAGAGTTCTCAAGACTAATAAATGCGCCACAAAACCCTTTATCTTGGGCACTCTTTATTACCTTTAGTGCTACTGTTGTTTTGCCTGATCCGTCTCTTCCCCAAATCTCTGTTACTCTTCCTGTAGGAATTCCCCACTCTGTTTCTGAATTTGCCCCACAAATAATATCTAGTCCAAGAACACCAGTGCTTAGACGTTTATACCCCAGCCCAAAAGCCTGGGAAGCCCTAGCTATCTGTACTGAGCCTAGTCTCTTATTGAGATCATCTACTACTTTGTCTAGTGCTGTTGGCATTTAGTTTCTCCGAGTATAAATCATTTATACTTGTAACGCCGCCAGTTTTTCGTTCCACCCATCTATCATGTAGTGCATAACTAGACCGTATCTACCAAGAGTATGACCAGCTATACCATTATCATACAAGACCTGGATTAACTTCTCTGTCTCGTGTACATCAGTAATTTTCAGTATACCACCCCTAATCTCCTCTTCAAGTCCACATGGAGTATACTTATCAATGTACTCTAGAACCTGCATCACACCGTCGGTAATAATCATCCAACTAACCACCTTAACCATCTGTGTATTATCTCTTTAACAGCATCATCATCAACACCAAACATATCTCGTATATACATCTTAAGATCATCTGCAATTACAAAAGTACCTATTACTGTCTTATCTGCTGATCCCGGCTGTGCCCAATCAATACTAATCATTTAATGCATCTCTCCCCAGTTATTACCGATCTTTCCCTCTACCTCAAGAGGAACACAAAAATCTACTTTTCCACCACAAGTTCCCATCAATTCACATTGTTCCCTATTAATTTCCTGAATATCCTCTGCAGGCCCCTCAAGTACCAGTTCATCGTGAACACTCAAGACCATTTTTACATCTGTACCATGAAACCTTTTATATAAAGCAGTTTGTGCTAATTTCAAAATACATGCGGCAGTTCCTTGAATTGGATGATTAATTGCAAGCCTCTCATCTGCCATTCTAGCAAACTTATCAGAAGAATCAATCTTTGGAAGAAATCTGCGCCTACCCCCAAGTGTCCTTGTAGACCCTTGCATCCTACAGAAATTAGCTTGAAATCTATTATAATCCCTAAGACCGTGATAAGTCTTCCAATATCTATCAAGATGCACTTGCGCTTGTTTCTGTGAAATACCTAGTTTCTGTGCTAGACTACCAGCCCACATTCCGTAGCCCACCGCAAAATTAACTGTCTTAGCGTCTCCCCTTAGTTCAGGAGTAACTTTACCAAACAGTGCCCTACAAGTTCTAGCATGAATATCACCGCCAGTCTCATAAATATCAAGAAGTTCCTCATCCCCAGATACAATAGCAGCAAGTCGCATCTCAATCTGAGAATAATCAGCTACTGATAACATATTCCCTGGTGCAGCAATAAATAATTTCCTAATTCCTAGTGCATCAAACTTAGGTATATTCTGGAGATTCGGATTGCTACTAGAAAATCTTCCTGACCTAGCAATAGCCATATTCAAATTGGAATACACTCTGCCATCAATTGCCCACTCACTTAAAGGATCAACAAATGTATTTCTTAGCTTCTCAAGATTTCTATGCTCAAGAATCTTCTTAACAATTGGGTGGTCTAGTCGTTTTAATGTATCCTCATCCGTCTTGGGTTTGCGGCCCTTTGGTGTAACTGCAAGCACCGGAAGTCTTAATTTCTTGTACAAAATTCTTATAAGATCATCAGATGGCCGAATATTAAAGGATTCTCCAGCTATTTCATAAATCTGACTCTTCAGTTTACCTTCTAATTCTACCATCTCATCTGATAGTACATCAGCAGCTTCTAAATCTATTTGCACCCCATTCTGCTCAATTTCTACCACAGACGGAATACATGGCACATCTATGTCCCAATAAAGACTCCATTGCCCCGTTGCCTTCAGAATTTTCTCAAGTCGTGTATGAAGAAGTAGGGTATTCTTTGCATGAGGCTCCGAATACTTTGCCAACTCTTCTGGAGAAAACTCCAGCATGTCTCTATCTTTAGCAAAGTCACCAAAGTCAGGAGCAGGAGCGACATGATAATACTTACTTACTTCTGTTAATGAGTATCTGTGTCTAGAACAATCGTGATCAAACGCCGCCATATAAGTGCACCCAAATGGTGGCTTTATGTCAATCCCTAAACGCCAACTAGCAGCCAAATCAAATTGAAGGAAATGTGCCGCCTTCAAGTGATCTGACTGCATAATATTCTTTAGAAATAATAACGCCGCTTTCTTGTTAAACCCTTTATTACTACAATTATCAAGAGGAAGATAAGAAGAACTATCTTTTGTTGCTAATGATACTCCTAATACTCTTGGGTATTCCCCTCGAATGATTTTTGTTGTTTCATAGTCAAAGGCAAAATCCTCTGATAAGAGCCTTCTTTCCCAGACTGCCATCTGTCCTGGTGATAATATAAGTGACATTACTAAAACTCTCTTATTCCTCTATCTAAGTGATTATCAATATGCCCATCTATATACCAGACTGCTTCCTCGTTTAACTTCTCATTTGCACGATCTTTACCATACTCCTTTACCATGTTCATTAGCAGATGAACAGAAACAACTTGTCTTATCTCACAATTATTTTGCCTACCTACAAACAGTAACCCACTAGGTCCTTTATCTTCTCTAATAATCTTTGTACCCTTTGCAGTAAAAGAGTTACCACATCGCAAACATCCCTTCACTACTGGATCATTATCCTTTAAGAAGCACATTGTATTACCACACCAAGGACAAGTGTAGTAATTAGTAGTTTCGGGTACTCTCTCTATAGATAAATCTTTCATAGTAGTATAAATCATTTATACTCTTAGAACAAAGTAACACCCTGTCTAGTAGCAAAGTGTACATTAGCATCTTCCTTGGTCTTTACAAGAAAACACCATTCACTAGAAATACGTCTCTTTACTTTTTCAATTCCTATTTCTGCGGATTCTACAGAAGAATACAATGCCATTTCTCCAAATTGTATAGTATATCTATCATAACCAGTAATGCCACTTTTTGATAGAAAATATGTAAATCCATCCCAAGGATATTTAGATAACCCGTTGCCCCCAACAGGTTCTGCTATTACCATGTATTCCACAACAGCACATCCTATTATAAATGATTTATATTTGTGGGGAAGAGGTATAAACTAACCACCACACAACCTCTTCCCCACAAATCTTTACTTACTCGTCTTCCTCATCATCGTCATCATCTTCTACATCCTCGTCATCCTCTTCGTCATCATCGTCCTCTTCGTCATCCTCATCGTCCTCCTCGTCTTCTACATCGTCCTCTTCGTCTTCTACATCATCTTCGTCATCAAAATATTCCTTAACCGGATCAAGCATCGAAGTTTTCTCCTAGTATAAATCATTTATACTTGTCTACGTTGTACTATGCTTCTTCTTAGCACGACTCACACTACGCCTGTATTCCTCTCCAGCTTCTTCATCTTCCTCCTCTTCTTTAACTTTCTTAGTAACAGATTGCGACAAGAAATCAGCAGCATCTTCATAGGAATCTGGCTTTAGAAGTTCTGCGTAGTCTAGTTGCACAACATCTGATGCGCTATCAAACTCCGGGCATGGGGCATATTTCTGCTCCGAAGGACTCCATCCAAGGTCTGCTATCACATCCTTAAACTCCTTGTCCTTAGCCAACGTCAACTTCGACATATACTCATACGAGTAAACAGTACTAGTTTCAGTACCAGTTCTAGTAACTAGAATATAAGCACCGTCTAGACCACCCCTCTTCTGAATACCTCTCAACTGATACAAAGGAGTAATTCTCTGAGAAGAGGCCCTCCACAGTCGTCTTGTCCAAGGGGTTAAGTCTTCTACTGCCACATCTCCCTTGGTATAAGGCCACGGTCTACTATCTAGAACAGTTAGATGTGCTTTCCAAGAAGCCTTGGAAACTCCCTTAACTCCTGATGCTGCCGCCTCACAATAAAAACACTTCTCATCGTGAGAACAAGTCTTTGTAGCAGAATAAGGTTTTCCTCTTTTACTTACCTTGGCAATAGAATGTACAAAGCAGTTATGAGGCTCCTTCCCCACAATCTGAATTAGAACATCCCTTTCTTTTTCTGCTAAAAAGAACTCTGGTAGAAACAACGATGATCTCTTACCATCATACGTTGATAGATGTTCAAACGCCTCTTGCATCCCCGTACTGAACCAGTCCATTTATTAATTCTCCTTTAATATGCGCCCAAGATTCTTTTGAAATTGGATTTGAAGGAATTTTTCGCATTTTCACCTCCAGTATAAATGATTTATATTTGTGGGGAAGAAGGCATAACCTAACCACCACACAGCCTCTTCCCCACAAATCTTTATTTTCGCATCTTTTTGGCCTTCTCTACTTCGTTGTCAATGATGGTTTGTACAAACTGTTCTGCCTTCTTCTGTGTTGCATTTTCCTTCCCGACCTCAAATGGAAGTTCAATTGCACTCTCAATCTTAAGATGCTCTGTATCCCTAATCTTGATAGTTGCTGACAATCCGTACTTGATTGTACCTGTAGGAACTACCTTTACAACCCCCATTATAGATTCGCCCTGATCTGCACTTGCGCCTACTTCCTCAACCTCATTAACATCATCCTCATCATCTTCATCATCGTCGCCGTCTTCTTCATCTTCGTCATCATCTTCATCGTCAATTTCTTCATCTTCTTCAGAGTCTTCGTCATCATCCTCATCTTCATCCTCGTCTTCCTCTTCATCGGCCTCATCATCTTCTTCGTCCTCGTCCTCTTCATCATCTTCCTCGTTATCATCATCTTCATCCTCAATCTCCTCGTCTTCCTCCTCATCCAGGACTACCACATCATCCTCCTCTTCCATTTCTTCCATATCAGTTACATCTAGTTTACCCTGCTTCGGTTCCTCTTTTGCAGCTTTCTTATTGGGGGTCTTCTTCG
>Ga0315273_10008199_pt1 | contig 13160 bp, 18 predicted proteins | sample YL17G02_0_MG_FD_205753 | JGI IMG/M metagenome (GOLD analysis project Ga0315273, IMG submission 205753) | Sediment microbial communities from Yellowstone Lake, YNP, Wyoming, USA - YL17G02_0 | ecosystem: Environmental > Aquatic > Freshwater > Lake > Sediment | place: USA: Wyoming | collected...
CCGGTTGCGCCCTGAGCGCCCTGAGCGCCAGTCGCACCCTGCGCACCCGTAGCGCCTTGGAATCCTTGAGTGCCCTGCGCACCCGTAGCACCTTGGAATCCTTGAGTGCCCTGCGCACCCGTAGCACCTTGGAATCCTTGAGTGCCCTGAGCGCCGGTAGCGCCTTGCGAGCCAGTCGCGCCCTGCGCACCAGTCGCACCCTGCGCACCCTGCGCGCCCTGGTTGCCTTGGTTGCCCTGGTTGCCTTGGAACCCTTGATTGCCCTGGAACCCTTGATTGCCCTGGAACCCTTGGTTGCCCTGGAACCCCTGGTCGCCTTGGAACCCTTGAGCGCCTTGAGCACCTTGAGGGCCTTGCGGTCCTGCGCCGCCGGCCCAGATCGGTACAGTCGTACCGATAGCGTTTGGTGCGAGGGCTTGGGTCACGTTCCGTACAACTTGAGTGAGATATACCCACCACCGCCAGTGGCACCTGCGCGGCCCGTCGGCACGCCCTCGTTGGCTTTTGCGGCGCCTGAACCGCCGCCACCGAGGGTACCGTTGACGCCCACAGCGTTACCTTCAATTGCAACAGTACCGAGGCCGCCGTCGCCGCCGCCGCCGGTGCCACCGACAGCGACACGCGCTGAGAGCACGAGGCCTGGGCCGCCTGGTGCACCAGAAAGCATTATCGAGCCGCCAACACCCCCCACACCACCTGCACCACCAGGCGCTGCACTTGGGATCGCGTTACCGGATGTTCCACCAGCTGGTGCGGGCGCACCGCTGCCACCTGGTGCTGTGATCGCGCCGGCGTTGAACGTCGTTGCTCCACCATTACCGCCTGCGCCGCTCGCGTCACTCCCGGCAGCACCTGGAGCACCGATCACACACGCGATGATGGCAGCAGGCGTGACAACCAGCGAGCCGCGTGTGATCGCACCCTCGCCACCACCGCCACCTGCTTGCCCGTTCGTGCCATCAGCCTGCGCGCCGGCAGAACCACCACCGCCACCCCTGAGTTCATACTCGAGTCGCGTGATGCCGGCGGGAACCGTGTAGTTGCCGCTCACAACAAGCAGTGCGGAAAAGCCTTGGAACTCTGCGGGCGTAACACCCCCCGGAGGTGCGTACGCAGTGCCGCTGTACCAGTCGGGGTGTAGCGTCTTGCGCAGGATGATACCCGCGCCCGTAACCACGAGCGGGATTGCTGCGACACCCGCGATTGCATCGTAGCCGAAGTTGCCACTGTCGGGCACCTCGCTGCCGGCCACAGCAAGCTGCGGCGGGGCATCGTACACGAACACTTCATTGACGGTGTTCGGTGCACGCACCGTTGTGCCAGGTTCAGCGCAGGTCGTGTCTGCAGCGTTCCACCGCTGCCCGAAGTCCACGTTACCCGCCTGGATAAACGCGAACAGCAGCGACATGTTGTTGGTTTCACGGCAAGCGCGGAAGTGCGCAGCCATGAGCGTTGCGACACCACCGGCGGCGATGACGCTAGCGGTTGCGATCGCCCGAAAGCCCGCACCAATGATCTCAATACCCTCCGCAGGGGATGGAGTGACCTGACTGTTGCCAACTACGGGCACCACCACGCCATCAACGTACGGGATGCTTTGTGCCCTCGTCGCGACGAGGTTGCCGTTGACGTACAGATTCAAGGTTTCGCTGCCTGGCGTGGCGTCGTAATGCAACGTCGCCAAGATCAAGCGCTCCACAAAGTCCGCAGCTGGGCTTTGCGCAGTCGTCGGTACGAGCGGGTACTTCGCGTACTCAGGTTGACTCACGCCGCTGGTCGCGAAGATGCTGTACGGCAGGTCTGCTTCCAGCGCATCGGGTCCGAGCAAAATTGCCCAACCGCTGGCGGCTGTGGTCAAGTTCCCGAACAGAGAGCAGGGCACAGTCAGAGGTGCGCCTAGCCATCCTGCGCCCACCTTGAACAGTACGGACGCGAAGAAGTCCTCACCAGACAGAGGGTTGAACGCCGCGATGTTGCCGAGCGTGTTTGCTGGCGCCAGGTAGAAGTCAGGCGCCGAACTGAAATTCGACCAGGCTAACGTGCTGTCTGCGTTTGGCATTGACTTCTCCTATTCGCGCGGCTGAACTCAGGATTGAGAGTTGATGATCAGCGTCGGGCCGATAGGGCACCATTGCGGGTTGAGCGTGGAATTCAATTTCACGTTCGACACACCGCCGTCGGTGGTAACAAGCGCAAACGGGATCGCCGTCACGTTCGGCAGCGCGTTGTAGCCCTGGTTGCCGTCATCGGGGATGGGGCCGTTCGCCAGAGTCCCGGTGCCCGAGTACACGAAGACTTCATTGATCGAGTTTGGCGCTTTGACGAACGCACCCGTCGGCGTACCGGGCGCGCTGCTCGTCGCGTTGTAGCGATGCCCGAAGTCCTCGACGTTGCTCGGGTCGTCCACAGTTTCCGACTGCAGCATCGCCATGCTGTTGGTCTGGTAGCAAGCTTTGAAGTGCGATGCCATGAGCGCGGGAATTGCGGCGCGTGCCGGGGCACCCGCGGCCAGCAGCGAGTACCCAACACCGATGATGTCGATGCCGTCCGCTGCACCACTGTCACCACTGCCAACGAAAGGCACGGCGGCTGCTGCGACGTACGCTGTGGTCAGCGCCCCGCGCACAACGCGATTGCCGTTGATGTACAGATCGATACTGCCGTTGGCCGCGACTGCATCAGCGCGGAAGTGCATCGTCGCCAAGATCAGACGCTCCATCAGGTTGCCAACAGGCGATACAAGGGCATCAACCGACGCGAGCAGGCACTCCGTGGGCGCGTTCGCAGAGAGACGCGCCTGGAGCGCGATCTCACCCGTAACAGCTTCAGCCAGCTCGAGCGCCCAGCCAGTGTTCGCGACGAAGTTGCCGAACAAGAACTTTGGCACAGGATCTTGGGCCAGGTCCAACGCGGGGAACGCGGCGCCTGTGACCTTGAACAGCACCGACGCGATGAAGTCGCGCCCAGCAATCGGGTTGAATGCAGCTCTGTTACCAACAGTGTCTGCTGGGGCCAGCGAGCAGTTTTTCAGACCAGACCAGCTCAGAATACTTTGACTTGGCATTTAATTGCTCCGTTGATACGAAATCGCGACTTCACACACCTGGGCCGCGACAAGCTGCCCGACACTAAGCCGGAACTTGCTCGCGTTTGCTACATCGAACTGCAAACAGAACTTCACTGTCCGCGTACCGGCAGTGTTGAAAATGGGCGAACGCAGCTGGCTCGGCGCAAACATGCGCGAGCCGAAGCCGTCGCCAAACCCAGGCTGCGTGACGTATGCCACGGTGGGATCGACCACCGCTGTCACGTACCAGTCCTCGGGCGGGTCAAGCAGACTCGCGGCCAGGTGCTCCGCAAGCAACCCAAGCTGCGCCGTCGCGACACCAGCGTTCGTCCAGCGGAGCTCGAGCAGGACCTGCAAGAGACGCCAGTCCGAAACGTCGACCTCGGTGGTCTGCACGTACGTCGCCTGCGCGACCAAGACCTCGGGGCCAAACCACGGCACCGGCGCCTCGGGGAATGGCGGGGCCTTGAAGAACGGCGCGTCGTCATCACCAGTGACGTCCTTGGTACCACCGTCTTCCGACTCGTAACCCATAGGGTTCGCGGCGCCATCCGGCCGCCCACGACGAAGCCCGTCCAGCTCCGCGTTCGTGTCCGAGTTGTTGCTCGAGGCGCTGCGGCCACTCATGACTTGACCTCCACAGCTACCGGCGTCGCGAAGGACGCTTGGCGTTGCGCGATCACAAGCCGCAAGGCTTCAAACGTCTTCACAGCCTGGGGTGCGCGCTTCTTGAGCGCCACAGTACCTGCAGCCAACGCAACACGCCCCACAGCTGCGACCGCATCCTGGGCGACCTTTGCGCAGGCGCTGTGGCAGACAAACAGTGGCCGGCCAAACGCGGACATGACTGTCCGGTCGGCGAGAGGCACTGGCTTCTTGCAAACCTTACAGCGTTCCACTGCGCACCGATGCCTTGGCTTTGAGCAACGCGGCTCGAGCTGCACATGGCGTGCAGGTACCCTTTGTGGAGCGACGTCGGCCAGTGCCGGTCGCGGGCGCGCTGCCGTGAGTCACAGCATGCAGTCCAGCCTGGGCTGTGCCGCCCAGAGCCTGCAGAAGTGCGCGTTTGATGCCTGTTTCCATGCGAACTCCTCAACCCCCGCCGTACTGGCCGGTCACCAGGGGCTTGAACGACCACCACATGCCCCACAGCGAGGCGAGCATCAGCACCGACCCGAGCGCCTTGCTCTGGTCATTGCGCAGGTGCGACATCGAGTTGCCGATGCCTGCCAGCGAGCCCGAAAAGATGGCTCCACGCCAGATGGGGTCCGACTTCGCGCGGCCTGCCACCAGGCCGATGAGCCCGCCGCCGAGCGCCGCACCGAACGTGGTCGCTGCGGTGTACCCGATTTGCCCGAGGTCCTCGGTGTTGGTAGCGGCCGTAGGCTGGTCCCGCAGCTGCCCGAGCGCGCTCGGCACGAAGCTCCGCGTGGCCGGCTGAATCACAGTCCCGCGATCTTGGAACCTGCCAGGATTGACAGTCGCGGAGTCAAACGGGCTCTCCCGGTTGATCCAACCGAGACGACCGAGGTTCTCGGTATAGATGGGCGCAATCTGTTGCACGCGCATGACTCAACCCTCCAACAACAGAAATTCAACCACCACACCGAAGCTCACGATGCCGCCGCCTTGTTCCGCCGAAGCATACACCTTTTGCTCAGGCCCGAGGTGGATGTGGAACGCAGCATTGCTGGGCAGCGGCGCCCACTTGTACTGTGTGCGGTTGGCACCAGCATCCGCCACAGTCTCATCGAGCGCCATGAAAAGGCGCGGAGCTGCCGGCGTCAGAAACGTGACCCGGCGGATGAAACCGTCAGAGTCTGAACCTCGCAGGATGTCGCCATCCCCGTAGGCCTGCCCGTTGACCGCAACACGACCTTGTTGGTCGAGGGTCACACGCAGCAGCTCTGTTGCCTTCGCCAGCTTCATTCAGACCACCATGATGTAGCCGGCCAGGCCGACGCAAAGTACCGGGTCGAAGCCCAGCGTGACACGCGTCTGCGCTTGCAGCGTCATGCCCTCGCCAGGCTCCCAGATGAAACCGTCACCCGGAAGCTCGCAGATGATCGCACGGCCGGTCGTGAGCCCGACCATGTTCGCCTGCACGCGCTGCTGGTTGACCGGCGCTGTCGGGCCTGCAAACCACCAGGTGTTCGTGCCGTTGCCGACCTGCTTCACGTTCATCCGCAGGTTCGCGAGGATGCCTTGCGGGTTCTCCTCAACGTCCTCGCCAGCCACTTGAACCTGCATGTTCGTGATGGCGATCGGCTCGAGGCCGTCGTTTCGGAAGTCCACCGTCGACAGGTCGAACGGCGCCGTGCTCGTGAAGTCCCGTGTGCCGGACAGAAGGTACGGCCTGCGGGTGAGCATGCCGATGCCCATGAAGGTCACCGTGACTGGAATGGCTGCGCCCTGGCCAGGTGCTACCTGCAGCTGCAGGCTGACGACCAACGAGTCACGCGCCGAGAGTACGAACGGCTGGCCGTTGGCAACGAAGTCCCAGCCCGCAGTGCTCTGGTCGGCGGGGTTCGCGTTCGCGGTGGCTTTGTTGCCCCAGGTGCTGAGCGCCACGAACTGGCTGCTCTGAAAGTACTGGTCGTGGAACAGCAGCCGCAGGCCGATGTACTGAGCCAACAAGTCGCTGTTCAGCACCGAGCCGTCCGCGTTCAAGTACCGCATCGCGCCCACGACGTGCGTGATGCGCAACGGCCAGGGCTCGCCGTTGACGAACGTGCCAGGGCTGCCGTAGCCGATGACGTTCATGTCACCAGGCACCGTCACCTCATCGAACAGCATGCGCGGCTCGTTGATCACACCCTGGCGCACGAGCGCTGTGCGCGCAGTGCGGATGACGTAGTCGACGTAGTCGGGATCGCCTTTGACGGGAATTGGCATGTCAGCTCTCAATCGTGGCGTAGCCGTTAAAGGCAACCCCAATGCTGTAGTTTGAGGTGAAAGTCTCCGTGTCGATACCCGGCACTTCGAGCTCGACGTTGAGTTGCTCGCCGGGACCGAGGGTAATCGGCTCTTGCAGCGGGATGACGTTGGCCGGCGTAATCGTGTCGAAGACCAGCGCGAGCGGCGCGCCTGGCCGCCACCACCAGTGCCCGCTGGAGCCGCCGTTGACAGTGCGCATACGACAGCCCGTCCGCATCGAGAGCGGGCTGCAGGGCTCCACAATGCCGACGTCAGCATTGAAGGCGATGTCGAGCTCGACCTGAGGAATCGTAGTTCGCAGGCCAACAAGCTCGGTGCTGCCGGACCTCGTGGCCTCCTGCGCGCTGAACGTCGTGTTGCGCTGGTTCAACCAGTCAGGCGAACCGCCGCCGGCCGGGAACCGCGATGTCGGCGGCCACCAGTTCTTCGAAGTGAGCGCAGGCGCAATCGCACCACCACCCGCTGCGACAACGTCCGGCGGATACGGCCAGCCTTCGATCGTGGGCGTCAGGTCGCCGAGGTACGCTGCCAGCTGCACGGTGCGTGCGCGCATCGAGCTGCCTGTGAGCCCGCCCAGCTCGACGTAGGCCATCTCACAGTAGGACGGGACCCTTTCATTAGCACCAGGGCCGGTCCCTATCGCCGCGGGCGTGTGCGCCGAGAGGTCCCACTCAATCTGAGCGTTCTTCGGGATCAACAACGGCTTCTTGAACGTCAGATGGCACTGCCCGTACTGCGAGCTCGGTGTGAAGGGTGCGCCGTACAGCGTATCAATGGGCGTCGCGTGCTGCCCGGTCGACATCATCGGAATGCTTCCGATCATGATCGGCCGACCCACGTTCACGTGATACCGCTGCGGCACGCTGAAACGGATGCCGATGCGATTGATGATCGTTGCAGCGCTCGGCGCATTGCCGCCCGCAGCGCTCTCGCGCAGCAGGTAGTTGACGCCACCGAGCGCGATGCGGTCAATCGTGACCGGCCAGCGCTCGCCGTTCATGAAGTGGTTGCGATCGACCTGCACGAGCTGCGCTTTGGACGTGAGCGCCCCTGTCGCGACCGACCAGAAACTGCGAGGCTCGTAGATCAGACCGTCCATGTCCCTACCGCGTGCCCCCAAACATGTGGTAGCCGCTCACTTTGACGGGTGCGTCATTGAGCGATCCAAACCATTTCATCCCAGCCGGCACAAGCACCGCGGCCAAAGGCGCAAAAGACAAACCGACGGGAAGCGAAACCGTCTTGCGACTAATCAGCCACCAACCGAGAACCGCACCGACGATTGCGCCATTGATAGCCGGCATCGAATTGCTCACAGCTTCAAAAGCAGGTGAATGCGGAATTTGATTACCGGCCGCGTCTGTACGATCCAAGAAACCGCCGGTACCAGCTCGAGCGAGATGTGCCATGTCCAAGCTCCCTTTGTTGTAACGCATCACCGACCTCCGAAACCGTCCACAGGTAACGCACTCAAGGCAGACTGCTCTCGATCAGCTCTTGCGCAATCAAACGGTTCGCCAAGTACTTGGTCAAACCTCCAAGCACAGCACCTGTGACCGAAGCCCACATCCAACCCTGCTTCGGACCAAACGGCACCGCTTGGTACACCAACGGCAGCGTCGCCACACCGAGGGCTATGAACGTGCCGGCCAGCTCCTCGCGACTCGCCGTCTTGATCGCGCCCGCGGGCTCGCTGAAGTCCATATCGCCAACGCCAGACAGCGCGCTCTGCATCTGCCCGCTGTACCCAGGCGTTCGGACTTTCCACAGCTGCGCCATTCACATCTCCTAAACAACTACGCCCCTGCCGGCAGAATACCGGAGGGGCGCAGTGTTGGCTACGAGGGCCGCACCCCCGATTGCTCAGGCAACCGGTCGGCGCTTCACCCCATCCAAGATGATCTTCATGCGGAAGTCCTGCGTCACGTTCGTGAGCGCGCCACCAGGCGTGCTGATCTTGGCGTACATGACGCGGTCGCTGGCGACCATGACAGGCATCGCCCAACGACGCTGGTTCAAGACCGGGTTGATGTCACCGGCAGTTCCGTAGTCGAGGTTGATCAGGCCAGGTCCAATGCCGGTCACCGTGAGCGGATCTCCCGAGCCGTACGCCACGGCGCCAACGCCCTGGCCGTAGTACTCGAGCGGTGCGCTCGCCATCGGCTTCGAAATGTTCGCGCCGACGAAGAACTCCTGCATCATCAGGAGCTGCAGCCAGCGCAGATTGGTGCCGGTGAAGATCGGCGACACCGCAGCGCATTGCGCGGGCGCGCCGGTGATCGGTGCAGGTGCATCGGCCTCCAAGGCCCAGTACTCGTTGGTGATCGCGAACACGACAATCGCTTCGTCGTGGTTCGCGCGAGACTTCGTCACCCAGTTGGTGTCGCTCTCGGTCGCACTTCGCGGGCCGCCAGCAACCGCACCCGCCTGGGGCACACGGTCGCCGACCACGTAGCTGAAAGCACGCAGGTTGACGTTGGAACCAGCCGCGCACTCCACCACCGAGAAGCTCGGCCAGTGCAGCCACTCCTCGAGGTTGAGGGTCTGGCCATTGGGAAGCCTGATCTTTTGAATCGCCATCTGAATCGTTCCTTTCGGCTCAGGCCACTGGACGACGGCGGTACCCGTCGAGGTAACAGCGCAACCGAATGCGCGCGTTTGCTGCGAGGTCGAGCCCGCTGACCTGACCGAGGCCCGAGCGGAACGTCAGCTGGAAGCCTTCGCCGCCAGCGATGTACAGCTCGGAGGCCAGTTCGCGCCGGCCGTTGACAGACGGCGAACCGTTGTTGGCAACCACCGAGCCGGTTGAACCCGAGGACTCGCTTGTCACGCCGCCCGAGAAGACTGAGCTGACGCCCATGCCACCCGGCCAGTACGAGATGGTCGAGCGCGTGTACTCTTTGACTGCTGCGATCGACAAGATCATCAGCAGGTCACGCTGCAGGCGCAGCATGTTCGGCAGGTCGACGTGCGGGTTGTCCGCATCGGGAAAGCCATCCGTGGGGTTCGCGCTCGAGTGCAGGCCGATCTTGAAGCAGCTCACGCCGATCGTGTGAATCACGAGCTCCTCGTTCTCGGGAAGGCGGTTGCCCTCGCCGTCGAGGTTCGTGTCGATCAGCGTTGACTGCCGCGGCCCGACCGAGCCAGGCACCGTGCCGCCACGACCGTAGCTGAACGCCACGATTGCAGGGAACGCGCCCGCAGCGATCTCAACTGTCGAGTACAGCGGTTCCGCAGTGGTCCACTCGCCAGGAGTGACCACGTTGCCGCCAGGGAGACGAACTTTCCAAACTTGCGCCATGGTTCGACTCCTCTTTCAGCTGACGGGACGCTTGTACAAGCCGTCCAGGTTGATCTTGATACGGGCGAAGACCCTGTCATCGGTGTCTTCGTCATTGCTGCCAGGTGCGACAGCACCGAGCTCGAGGCCGGGAGTGCTGACCGTGCCATCATCGACGTTGGTCAGGAACACGCGGAACTTCTCTTGCCCGCCGATGTGCTGCGGAATCGTCAGAGCGCGCACGCTGGTCTGCGTGGGCATACCCTGCATGCCGAGCTGCGTGCCACCAGCGTTGTCCGACGTGTACACGCCGAAGCCCTGGTTGTAGTAGCCGAACGACGCCTGGCTGAAGACCTTCTTGGAGATCTCCAACGACAGCAGGCAGCGCATGCTCAACACCGCAAGCATGGTCGACGTCGGCATCGGCTCGCCGTCAGGCGCGTCAAGCGCGGCCGGTGCCGAGAAGTCCGGCGTGGCAGCAGTCGTCACGTGCCGGCGGTAGACCTCGGGACGGATGGCGTAAACCAGCATCTCCTCGGTCGAGGCCATCGAACCCGGCGCAGCCAAGTTCGTGTCCCAGTCGTTGGCCGAGCGCTGCGCCGTCACCGCCACGGGGGCGAATGCCGGGACGCTGTCGCCCTGCACGTACTGGAACCAGTTCATCTCCTGGGTGGTGGTGCCACTCAGAATTTCGATCGTTGAGAAGATCGGCTTGTCGGTCCAATCGACAAACGCAACTTCGCGCCCGTCGGGCAGCCGCATTTTGGTGATTTGATTCATCGCCATGGGATCAGTCCTCTCTCAGCTCACTGGCCGAAACGAAACCCTGGCGTGCCGAACGCACCGGGATTGATTGCACCGAGGTTGACGGTTTCACCGTACGAACCGAGCGGACCCGCGCCGTTGCCGCGGCTCGCCTGCGACTCCATCACGATGGCGCCCATGCCACCACGACCGAGGCCGCGCATCGAGTACTCAGGGACAACCGCCCGAAGGCCGGCCGCCGTGATCGGCGCTGTGGCAGCCTCGACCAAGGCCGCAGCCTTCATATCAGCAGCCTTCTCAAGGCCCCACATTGCACCAGCTGCGATGAGTGCGCCCGCACCGGCCGCGAGGCCCGCCGGCTGCATCTTCATGGCGTACAGGACGCCGCCGACAATGACGCCAGCCAGACCGCCCACGAGCGGGGCGTTCTCGAGCAGGGTGGCATTGCTGTCCACACCTGTCGTCGGCTCCACCATCTGGCGAATGCCGAGCGTGACGGCGATCGTGACACCGCCGCCGATGACGACCGGCAGAATTGCGCCGGCGCCACTTCGCGGATCACTCAGGTTTCCAATTCGCGAAACGCGAATGATCGAGCCCATCCCACGACGGCGACTCCTGCGGCGGCTGCTGCGCTTACGTTTACGACTTGCCATCTGATCTCTCCTTACGGGTTCACCGCTACGAATATCACCGCCAGCCTACTTTCGGCTGGTACGTTTCTTGTTCCGCGTTCGCCACACCACGTAGCCAAACGCCAGGGCGACACCAGCCGCCCCAAGACCCCAGTACAGACCCTTGAACTCCAACGAGGAGTGCGCGCCTTTGCTCGACTTCTCAACGCGAGCCCACAGCGCCTGTATCTGCCCACGCGTCTGATCGAGACGCGCCGACCAGGCAGGTGCCTCGCCGTCCTCCACCATCGTCGCCAGCTCTGCGGCCAGCCCCGACTGCACGTCCCGCAGGTTGTCCAGCTCGGCCTTGAATCCGCTGACCACATCCGCAGGTGCCTCGAACTCCTGCAGCATGACCAGGGAATTCTGCACCTGGCTCGTCAGGTCCTCGACCTCAAGACGCGCGTTCTCGAGATGCTGCTGCGTGTCAGGCGTCAGCGTACCGAGATGTCTGACGTAACCGCTCATCGCTTCTTGCGTCCCATGAACCACAGCGCGCCAGCGAGCACGACACCCGCAGCCCCGACGGCAACCCACGGCACACCACCTTTGCGGGAGGTGCCGTAAACCGGCGCATCCGGCGGCACATCAAACGTGACCTCCGTACGCGAGGAGCTCGGGTCCAGCTGGCTCGAGGTGATCGTCGTCGCCCCGGAGCCGTTGATCTGGTCTTGAATCTCCCCTGGCAGATCTTGCGGCTGCGTGGCGGGCGCTCCACCAGGCAGCTCTGCTGCAGCCTGTGCTGCGGCAACAGTCGGCGTGCCCGCGGCTGTTGGCAGCGAGGCCACCAGAGCGTCAATGGCACCCTTGTTCTGAGCATACCAGGCCGGGACACCCTTCGACGTTGTCGGCGGCAACGTCACAGGAGCGTCCAGCACCAAGCTCAACCCGCACACCAACGCGGCTGCTGTGTTCCGGCCCCAGGCGCCGTCGGTCACCAGCTTCACAAACTTCGCGCCCGCTTTGACGGCGGCCGGCCTGTACTGCCGCAATGCTTCATTCAGCATCGGCAAGTTCGCGTTGATGTACATTTGAAAGTCAAGAATCGGGGCCGCGTGTCCACCCGATGCCACCACAGCAGTGATCATCGAATACGACAGCGTGCGGAGGTCATCTCCGAGCTGCAGCATAGACGGTGTTTGCGTCGCGGTTTGTGCCACGAATCTCTCCTCTCAAGCTGTGCGAACGGTCAGCCTACCGACGGCTGCGACGACGACGCTTGCTGCTCGAGCGCTTCGAGGCCTTGCTTCGTGAGCACGACACGAACCGGCCCTTGCTGTTGCGACAACGACGACCGGATGATGTGCGACGACGACGACGAGTTGCCATGAGTCTCTCCTCTTACTTGCGCCTGGTGCGCTTCTTCTTGTTCGACACGATCTGACCACGCGAGTTACGACAGACCGTCCGTCGAACCCGTTTCCCACTGGGCGTACGTATGGACTGCACCTTGCAGGTCACACGACCCTTCACGCGCTTGGTCGTCCTCTTGCGAGAACGCTTGGGCGCAGAACGCTTCTTCGACTTCCGAGACACACCGCGGATGCCAAACACCTTGGGCGGCTCGCCAATCACATTCATGCTCGAGCGAGCCTGCGCGAACGCCTCGTCGACACCCCGACCGTAGTTCGGAAGAACACCCGGATACGGTGACGACGTCTGCAACGCACGACGGTACGCATCCGCTGCACGCGTGCCAGCCGCTGGCGCAAGCATCGACGGACCACGACGTACAGGCTGCGCCTGCGTAGCTCCAAGACCCAACAGCGGATACGGCCGAGGCTTCGGGCGAAACGAAACGCCTCGCATCGGGAACGCAAACCTGCTGGGTCGTTGAGCCATCGTCGTGGAGTTTACGGTCAATCATGCAAGCGGGTCAACGCTTCCGCGTGGACTTCTTACCACGCTTCTTTCGCGCGAGTGTCAGTGCCACGGCTACGATAAGTCCGATCCCTACGATCGGACCCCACATTTTTGCAGCACCTCGTGACTGTGGCACGGGGTCACTGTTTGTATCACCGCCGCCATCGTCGCCGCTCGGTGGTTCTGGCAGATCAAGCGGAGGTGTCACATCCGCAGGAGGGGGTGGTGGTGGTGGTGGAGCTTGCCGCGGTGGTGGTGGTGGTGGTGGTGGTGCAGCGCCGCAAGTACTCGCGTACTTCAACCAGCGGTTGTACGCATCCGAGTCGCCCTTCGCCATCGCGCAGCACAACGCGATGTACATCGCTTTGTCCGCAGCACTCGTGCACTTGGGAAACGACCCCGTCATGTTCAACGCCGAACTCGCACACGGCGCGCACGGGTCTGTCACCACCACAGGCGTGACTGTCGTCGGACGTTTCAACAACGGCAGTGCACCCGGACCAAACTCCTGCGTGGCTGCGTCGCCAAGCCCATACGCTTGGTTCCACGCCACACCGCTACTCATCGTGCAGCC
>Ga0315273_10008200_pt1 | contig 13160 bp, 9 predicted proteins | sample YL17G02_0_MG_FD_205753 | JGI IMG/M metagenome (GOLD analysis project Ga0315273, IMG submission 205753) | Sediment microbial communities from Yellowstone Lake, YNP, Wyoming, USA - YL17G02_0 | ecosystem: Environmental > Aquatic > Freshwater > Lake > Sediment | place: USA: Wyoming | collected...
GCGAGATACGTGACTTTGCCGCCCGGTCGTTTGCGGCAGGACCGCCCCCCGCCGGCGAGGGCGTTGTGGTTGGCGCCCGCCCCGGCACCGGAGGTGGCGCGGACGGCGCGCGCGGCGCGGTGACGCAGCTGGATATCGTGCCCGCCTATCTGGGCCACCTGCTCGGGTATGTAGACCGCGACAAGTTACGCCCCCTGCGCATCGTCGCCAACGGCGGCGACGGCATGGCCGGCCCGGTCGTGGAGCGGTTGCGCCCGCACCTGCCCTTCGAGTTCATCCCGTTGAACGCCACCCCTGACGGCTCGTTCCCTCACGGAGTGCCGAACCCCCTGCTACCCGAGAAGCGGGAGGCGACCGCCGCGGCGGTGCGCGAAGCGGGGGCCGACTTCGGTCTCGCCTGGGACGGCGACTTCGATCGCTGCTTCTTCTTTGACGAGCGGGGAGACTTCATCGAGGGCTACTATCTGGTGGGTCTGCTGGCGCAGCAGGCGCTGCGTCGGTCTCCCGGTGCGGCCATCGTGCACGACCCGCGTCTGGTCTGGAACACCATAGAACTGGTGGAGCAGGCGGGCGGGCGCCCAGTCATGCACAAGAGTGGCCACGCCTTCATCAAGGAACGCATGCGTAGGGAGGACGCCGCCTACGGCGGCGAGATGTCGGCGCATCACTACTTCCGCGACTTCTCCTACTGCGACAGCGGCATGATCCCGTGGCTGCTGATCGCCGAGTTGCTGTCCGTCACCGGCAGGCCGCTGTCAGAACTTGTCGGCGAACGGATCGAGCGCTATCCCGTCAGCGGCGAGATCAATCTGGACATCCCCGATTCGACCGCCGCCCTCGCCCGGTTGCGCGGTTTCTACGCTCCCCAAGCACCCGCCGAAGACTTCACCGATGGGGTGAGTCTGGAGTTCCCGCGTTGGCGGGTCAACGTGCGCGGGTCGAACACCGAGCCGGTGTTGCGCGTGAACCTCGAGACACGCGGCGATGCCGAACTGCTCGCGGAGAAGACCCAGGAGGTCTTGACCGTCCTTCGGGAGGCCTGAACCGACGTGCGCCTGGTCCTGGCTCAGATCGATCCTACCGTCGGCGATCTGGAAGGCAACGCCGCCCGAGTCATCGACGCCATTGGGGAGGCACGCCGACTGGGAGCCGATGTGGTCGCGTTTCCTGAACTCGTTCTGTCCGGCTATCCGCCGGAGGACCTGCTGCTTAAAGACCACTTCTTGCGCGGATGCGAACGCGCCTTGGAGCGGGTGGCCGCGTCTTGTCACGGGTTGGTCGCGGTGGTGGGGGTGCCCTTGCTCGACGCGGATGGGGGAGTGGTCAACGCCGCCGCCCTCCTTGCCGACGGGGCGGTGCGGGCGGTCTATCACAAGATCCGCCTGCCGAACTACTCGGTGTTCGACGAGGAACGCTACTTCACGCCGGGCCGGAGGGTCCTCGTGGTGCAGTCGCCCGGCACCCGGTTGGGCGTGAACGTGTGCGAAGACATCTGGTTGCCCGACGGGCCCACCGAAGAAGCGGCCATCCAAGGCGGGGCGGACCTGATCATCAACATCTCCATGTCGCCCTACCACATGGGGAAAGGTGAGGAGCGGGAGACAATGCTGCGCACCCGCGCCGTCGACTCCGGGGCGTTCGTCGCCTACGTGAACGGGGTGGGGGGCCAAGATGAGCTGGTCTTCGACGGACACAGCCTCATGATCGCACCCGACGGAGAGATCCTTGCCCGGGGCCCGCAGTTCAGCGAGGCGCTGTTGACTATCGATCTGGATCTCGCGGCGGCGCGGATCGCACCGCGGAAAGAGCGGGCCGCCTCGCTGTGGGGTCTGGAAGTGGTGGAAGTCGGTGTGGCGGAGACAGACGCGCCGTCGGCCCGGCCGTCGCGCGTCGCCGAGTCTTCGGCGGCCCCTTCGTCGGGCGCGCCGCCGGCGGTGGTGCCGCTGGCTATGCCACTCAGTCCCGCCGAGTGTCGGCCGCCGCTCGCGCCCGTGGCCGAAGTCTATGCGGCGCTCTGTCTCGGGGTGCGCGACTACGTCGACAAGAACCGGTTTCGCCGGGTGGTCGTGGGTCTCAGTGGCGGCATCGACTCCGCGCTCACCGTGTGCATCGCGGTGGATGCCCTGGGGGCGGAGCGCGTCACCGGCGTGACCATGCCGTCACGCTACTCGAGTTCCGGCACCCGCAGCGACGCTCGGGAGACGGCCGAGAACCTGGGCATCGACTTCTTGGAACTGCCCATCGAGGCCGCCTTCCGAGCCTATCTGACCACCTTGGAGCAGGAGTTCGCCGGCTGTGAGACGGACTCGACCGAGGAGAACCTGCAGGCCCGCATCAGGGGCAACCTGCTGATGGCCCTCTCGAACAAGTTCGGCTGGCTGGTTCTCGCCACCGGGAACAAGAGCGAGATGGCAGTGGGCTATGCCACCCTCTACGGCGACATGGCCGGCGGGTTTGCGGCGATCAAGGATGTGCCCAAGACGCTCGTCTACGAGCTGTCCGCATACCGGAATCTGCTGGGACCGGGTGCGGGCCCCATCCCTGAGACCACGATCACCCGCCTGCCTTCGGCTGAACTCCGCCCCGATCAGACCGACCAGGACAGCCTGCCTCCGTACGACGTGCTCGACGCGATCATCGAGGCCTACGTCGTGCGCGACGAGAGCGTGCCCGAGATCGTCGCCCGCGGGCTCGATCTGCCGACTGTGGAGCGGGTGGTCGCTATGATAGACCGGAACGAATACAAACGACGGCAGGCCGCCCCCGGAGTGCGCATCACACCCAAGGCTTTCGGCAAAGACCGTCGACTCCCCATCACCAATAGATATCGGGGTTGAGCAACACGTCCGGGTTGACTGATACGGCGACCGCTCCTCTTGTCAAATCGGGCGCGGCATAGTAAATTACCTTAATCCTTATAGACTTTATAGGCATTAGACGTGCAGCCGGTGGAGACGCATGGCTGCGGGGAGGGGGCGACGTGGCAGGTACAGAGGAACGAGACGTGTGGCGCTTCGAGACGCAGGCACTCCATGCGGGGCAGGTGGCGGACCCGACTACGGGGTCGCGGGCCGTGCCCATCTATCAAACCAGCTCCTACGTGTTCGAATCGACCGAGCGCGCCGCCGGTCTCTTCGAGCTCTCTCAGGTGGGTAACATCTACACCCGTCTGATGAACCCCACCAACTCGGTCTTCGAGACGCGCATGGCGGCCATCGAGGGTGGGGTGGCGGGAGTGGCCATGTCGTCGGGGCAGTCCGCCATCACCGTGGCGCTCTTGAACATCATCGGGGCCGGCGACCATGTGGTTTCCTCGGCCAGCCTCTATGGGGGCACCTACAACCTCTTCAACTACACGCTGCGGAGGCTCGGCATCGATGTGGACTTCGTCGACGCCTCCGACCCGGAGAACTTCCGGCGGGCGCTGAAACCGAACACCCGGGCGGTCTACGGGGAATCGGTGGGCAACCCGCGTTTGGACACCCTCGATATCCAGGCGGTGGCCGACATCGCGCATGAGGCCGGCGTGCCTCTCATCATCGACAACACCACGCCCACCGCCTATCTGCTCCGGCCGATCGACCACGGGGCGGACATCCTGGTGAACTCGGCAACGAAGTTCATCGGCGGCCACGGCACCTCGATCGGCGGCGTGATCGTCGACGGCGGCAGGTTCGATTGGCACAACGGCAAGTTCCCCGGTCTCTCCGAGCCGGACCCGAGCTATCACGGGTTGGTGTTCGCCGACGCCTTCGGCGCCGTCCCCTTCCTGGGCGACGTGGCATACCCAGGGCAGGGCAACATCGCCTTCGCTCTCAAAGCCCGCGTCCAGGTGCTGCGGGATATCGGAACGACCCTCAGTCCCTTCAACGCCTTCCTGTTCTTGCAAGGCCTGGAGACATTGCCCTTGCGTATGGAGCGGCACAGCGAGAACGCTTTGGCGGTGGCGAGCTACCTGTCCGACCATCCGGCCGTCGACTGGGTGCTTTACCCAGGGCTGGAGAGCCATCCTGCGCACGAGACCGCGAAGCGCTATCATTACCGCGGGCTGTACGGCGGCCTGGTAGGCTTCGGCATCAAGGGCGGGGCCGAGGCCGGCCGCAAGCTGATCGAGGCGGTCAAGCTGCACAGCCACTTGGCGAACATCGGTGACGCGAAGTCGCTGGTGATCCACCCGGCGACGACCACGCATCAGCAACTCTCGCCGCAGGAGCAGCTCGCGACCGGGGTCACTCCCGATTTCGTGCGGCTCTCGGTGGGGCTGGAACATATCGACGATATCGTCACCGACCTGGAGCAGGCGCTGGCGGCATCCCAGCGCTAGATCGCGCCGGTTCTGCCGCCGAGGCGGCCGTAGCGGCGCTACGGGCGCGACTGAGGACGACGCATCGCGCCGCCCAGTGCGTCCCACTGGGACGGAGCGAGGAGACCGGGTGAGCGACTACCATATCGAGGGGCAGCAGTTCGATAGCTCGATCGGGTTCGTAGAGACCCGGTGCGTCGACTTCCCATCGCTGCCCCTCGATTCCGGTCTCACCTTGGCGCCGCTCACCCTCGCCTACGAGACCTACGGTTGGCTGAACGAAGACCGCTCGAACGCCATCCTTCTGCTGCACGCCCTCTCCGGCGACGCGCACGCGGCCGGGTATCACCCTGGCGACAGGAAGCCGGGCTGGTGGGACATGATGGTTGGTCCGGGGCGGGCGTTCGACACGGACAAGTACTTCATGATCTGCTCGAACGTGATCGGTGGGTGTTCCGGCAGTTCCGGCCCCGGGTCTGTCGATCCGACGACCGGCAAGGAGTACGGCCTGCGGTTCCCGGTGGTCACCGTGCCCGATATGGTGCGGGCGCAGAAGCTGCTCCTCGACCATCTCGGCATCGAACGCCTGTTGACCGTCTCCGGGGCAAGCATGGGGGGGATGCAGGGCATGGAGTGGGTCACGGCGTACCCGGAGATGGTGGCGTCGTGCATCCTCGTGGCCACCACGCATCGCCACTCGCCCATGCAGATCGCGTTCGACGAGGTAGGCCGCCAGGCCATCATGAAGGACCCCAACTGGCGCGGCGGCGACTACTACGGGCACACACCACCGGACAGCGGCCTCGCTGTGGCGCGGATGATCGGGCACGTGACGTACCTCTCCGACCAATCGATGCAGCAGAAGTTCGGTCGCCGGCTACGGGACAAAGAGGTGGTGGGCTACGATTTCACCCTGGATTTCGAGGTGGAGAGCTACCTCAAGCATCAGGGTGAGGTCTTCACACGCCGTTTTGATGCCAATACATACCTGTATATCACCAAGGCGCTCGACTACTTCGATCTGGCCAACGGCCACGGCACCTTGGTGGAGGCGTTTCGAGAGGTTGCTCCCGAGACGCGCTTCCTCTCCATCGCCTTCAGCAGCGACTGGCTCTATCCGCCGTACCAGTCGAAGGAGATCGTGCGCGCCCTCAAGGGGAACGGACTCGACTGCACCTACGTGGAGATCCATTCGTCGTTCGGCCACGACGCCTTCCTGGTGGAGACCGACCAGCAGACCCACGTGATCACCCATTTCCTCGACGTCACGGCGCGGCGTCTGCGGGCCGCTCGGAGCGGGTGAGAGTGGGCCTGTCCAACGCGCCCGCCCCTGCTCCCTACCCGGCCAACACCATCGCCCGCAACCAGCTGGGCGACCGCCTCGACCACCTGTTCATAGTCGATGTCGTGGAACCCGGCTCGCGGGTGCTCGACCTGGGCTGCGGCCGGGGAACGCTGCTCAAGATGCTGGTAGATAAGAAGCAGGTGCGCGGCACCGGTGTGGAGATCTCGGAAGAGCGCGTCTACGCGGCGGTCGAGAAGGGACTTTCGGTCTACCACGGTGACATCGACGAGGGCCTGCACGACTATCCCGACGGCATGTTCGACTACGTCATCCTCAACCAGACCTTGCAGCAGGCCCGGGAGACGATCCTGCTCATGCACGAGGCGCTGCGAGTGGGGCGCTACATCGTGGTGAGCTTTCCCAACTTCGCCCATTGGCGCGCCCGCTTTCAACTGCTGCTGCGGGGATCGGCGCCGGTGACCCCCGCGCTTCCCTACGAGTGGTACGACACGCCGAACATCCACAGCCTGGCGATCAGAGACTTCCAGCTGTTCGTGCGGTCTCAGGGGATGACCGTGGTGCGGTCGTTCTTTATCGGGCGCACAGGCCGTGTGCGGCTCTGGCCCAACCTGCATGCCGAGCACGGGGTGTTCGTCCTCGAGGCCGGCGTTGGGTACAATGACCTCTCTAAGGCGCGGGCCCATAGCTCAGTTGGTTAGAGCTGCCGACTCATAATCGGCCGGTCGCAGGTTCGAGTCCTGCTGGGCCCATTGGAAAGCCCCGCATCTGTGCCTACGACAGCAGGGGCGGGCTGCCCTCCCTACACCATGGGATATCGGGCGTACCCGGCGCGCACCCGGCGCTCGAGTCCGCCGGCCAGCATCTGGAACCCGAGGACCGCGAAGAGGAAAGCGCCCAAGGGCCCCAGAACCAACCACTGGTTGGCTTGGATAGACGTCCTCGACGCGCCGATCATGCTCGCCCACTCGTGCGTCCGCGAAGAGAGCAGGATGGGGTCGAAGCTCTGCACCGTTCCCCCGAAGAAGAGGTCGAACACGGCGAGTTGGCCTATGAGTACCAACACCAGCACCACTTCGCCGGAGAACAGCAGCAACAGGTCTTCGCGTAGGAGAGGGAGTACGTGACGAGTCGCGATGCGACGTCTGCCCGCTCCGAGGGCGACCGCAGCGAGCACGTGCTGGCTCTGCCTGTGCTTGGCCGTCTTCAGGCTGATAGTCGCCGTGATAGCGGGGATGCCCAGCAGGACGATGAGCACCCCCTCGATGGCGGCCAGGGCGGACGCGCTCAGAGGGGAGTTGATGTTGATACCGAGCATCAGGAAGTAGATGACGATGAAGGCCGGAATGCCACCGAGGGGGCCGGACGTCCTTCCCGAGGAGTTCGCGCTACTCCGCATCCCGAAAAGCAACCCAAGCGCGCCTCCCACTAGCACGCGGACCAGAGCGATCCCGAGCGCGGCGAACACCGTATACCGGGCCCCGTAGAGCAGCAGGGAGAAGATGTCGTAGCCCCACCGGTCGGTGCCCAGCAGGTGGCGACCTGAGGGCGGCTGGGGAGCGTAGAGAGTCGTCGGGCCCGCCGTTGTCTGTATGACGACCACCTTTTCGGAATGGTCCTCCGAATAGGGCGCGAGGGCAGGACCGGCGAGTGCCGCCACCAGGAGCATGGTCACCATCACGAGGCCCACGACCAGCTGCGCCACCGGTTTGGTGCGGCCCCTCATACCCGCACCGCTGCGGACTCGACCAGGGCGACGAACGCCCGGAGCGCGAGGTAGACCGCCAGGTACAAAGCAACCGCCACGAGCATGCCGTTGACCGCCAAGCTGTATCGGTAGCCCCCTTTCATCCCGTAGAAGAAGATGAGCGTCGTTATCCCATGGAGGTTGAACAGGTAGTCGACGATGAAGAAGTCGGCCAGTATGACCCCGGCCACTCGGGGAAGGTCGGCGCTCAGGAACCGGGTGACGTTCGGCAGGACGTGGGTCAGGTAGATGCGGACCCGTCCGAGGCCCCGAGCCTTTGCGGCGAGGATGTACTGCTCGGAGGTCACCTGGTAGACGCGAGACGAGACCGATCGGAGCAGGTATATGGTCGGCACGACGGTGAGTACCAGGAGCGGCAAGAGGATGGCCGGGCGACTGCTGTCGATCGTGGCGACGTGGGCCAGCCGGAACCCGGTGGATTTGTACAGGGCTACCACGCCGATCTGCAGGAGCAGTGCCAGGATGAAGTCTGGCACTGCCCCGGCGGCGGCGACGACGTCCGTAGCGCGGTCGTGGCGCCCGGCCGTCAACCAGATGCCGAGCAGAGGCCCGAGCACCAGAGCGAGGAGCCCGGCGGCGACCATGTAGAGGTACGACGTAAGCACGCGGGAGCCCAGCCCGGGGAGGAACGAACGGTTGTCCCACACACCGTAGGTGAAGCTCGCACCATCCTCCAGTCCCCGCACGTAGGCGACGAGATCGTCTACCACGGCTCGGGGTCGGAACACAAGCACGCCCTCATGCGCGTGGAGCACGTCGGGCCCAGCGGCCAGCACAAGTATGGCGAGCAGTACAACGCCGAGGACGGCTAGTCTTCGCTTCACCGCTCGGGGCTCCTCTCTCCCCTCTCCTCTCCAAAGCTTACGAGTGCCGCGGACAAGGAGGGGCCCGTACTGAGGCGGCATCGCGGTTCTTGACGCCACCACGTAAGACTCGCATATAGGTGGGCAAGTTAGATGCCCCACGACGGGCGTCCCTTGAAGGCGCGACAATCTAGCCGCCGGTCCCGGTTGGCTGTACGATAGGCTACAGGGCTGCCGCTCGGGGTGGTACCTTCTTGGCGGCGAACGTGGCGGAAACCCTCACGGAACGTGGTAATCGACTGGTCGCAGGTTCGAGTCCTGCTGAGTCCATATGAACGGAGGTGGTCGGCATGCTCGTCGAGGATCTGGAACGCGTGCTGGAAGGACTGGCCCCAGGCACGCTGACCGAGCCGTGGGACAACACGGGACTCCTGGTCGGGCGCCGCGGGACGGAGATCTCGAAGGTGATCGTGGCACTCGACCTCACCGAGGATGTCGTCGTAGAGGCGGTCACGGGTGGGTTTCAGGCCGTCATCACGCATCACCCGCTGCTGTTCGCCCCCCTCCGGCGGGTCACCGACGCCGATCGGCGAGGCATGCTGGTGAGCCAGCTTATCGCTGCGGACGTAGCCTACTTCGCGGCGCACACCAATCTGGACGGCGCGGTGGGAGGATTGTGCGACCTCGTCGCCCAGGAACTCGGCCTCCTCGACCTGCATCCGCTGGTTCGTGCCGCCGCCGGGCGCAAGAAGTTCGTGGGCTTCGTGCCGCCCGAGGCGATCGAGCGCGTGAGCGGGGCCGTGTTCGCGGCGGGTGCCGGGCGCATAGGGGACTATCGAGACGCCGCGTTCGCGGGCTCGGGAGAGGGTGCGTTCGTGCCGGGCGCCGCCGCCCCCCGTGTGGGCCGCCCCGGTCGCCCCGAACGTGTAGCCGAGCTGCGTTGGGAGACGATCGTGCCGACTGAGCGCCTTGCGGCGGTCATCAACGCGTACCTGGAAGCTCATCCGTACGAGGAACCCGCCTTCGACGTCTATCCACTCGAAAACGTGTTGGTGCGGGGCGGGGAAGGCAGGGTGGGATCCACGCGGGCGGCGATGTCGCTGTTGTCGCTCGCCGAGACGGCCGCCGAGGCGTTCGGGCTCTCGGAGGTGACCTATGCGGGCGATGGGGAGCGGATAGTCGACCGGGTGGCTGTGGTCACCGGGAGCGGGGGCAGTCTGATGGAGGTCGCCGCGGGTCGTGCCGATGTGTTCGTCACGGGCGACCTTCACTATCACGACGCCGAGCGCGCCGCTGATCTCGGGCTCGACCTGATCGTGCTGCCTCACGGTCGTCTAGAGGCGTGGGCCATGCGGCGATGGACGGAGACCCTCGACGGCGCTCTGCGCACGTGGTCGGTCTCGGCCCGCTTCAGTGCCCTCGGTCGTTCGCCGTGGCACGCGGTTCGGCCGGTTTCAGGAGTCCGGTCCGATCCAGGCACTCCCGTCGACAAAGTGGCACGCCTCTTCGATCTCGAACAAGCCGCGGGGGTGGAGTCGTCGGGCGAAGCGGGAGCCGCCCCGAGAGGGAACCTGCCTACGGCGGATGACGAACCGCCGGTCTACGTGCTGCGCACCGACGGAGGGTCGCGGGGCAACCCCGGCCCCAGCGCCATAGGCGTGATACTCGAGGACGACCAAGGGACGGTGCTGGAGGAGATCGGGGCGTGCATCGGCACGGCGACCAGCAACCAGGCGGAGTATCAGGCTTTGATCACGGGTCTGGAGACGGCCGTGGACCGGGGGGTACGTAGGTTGCTCATCCTGGCCGACTCCGAGTTGCTGGTGCGTCAGATGCGCCAGGAGTACAAGGTGCGCAACGCCGTACTGAAGGAGCTGTATCTGCAGGCTCGGGCGCTGGTTCGTCAGTTCGACCGGGTGGAGATCAAGCACGTGCCGCGGGAAGAGAACGTGGCCGCCGATGCCCTGGTCAATCGCGCCCTCGATGGACTGACATGATCCTGGTGCCTCGCTTCCGACGAGGCAACTCGGCTGTTTGCATCCGCGAAACGCCTGGGCTATAATCCTGGCCCGCCGGGGGGTGCCCGGTGCGGTCATCGGGACCGAATGGAGCGGGCGGATGTAGCTCAGTTGGCTAGAGCGTCTGCTTGCCATGCAGAAGGTCGAGGGTTCGAATCCCTTCATCCGCTCCATACGTTCCCAGGCCGGCTCGGGGGCCGACGAGGCCCCTCTCTTTTGTTGGGCGCCGTGGCCGAGTGGCTTAGGCACGGGTCTGCAAAACCCGCTACACCGGTTCGAGTCCGGTCGGCGCCTCTTCGGAACTGCCTGCATGCCAGGCAGCTAGTCGAATGGCCGCCTGCCGCGCCGTCCCCGCATTCACCGCCGCCTCCTTCGCGCGCGCGTGCCAAAGCGTCTATTGTGGAGTCGACCGTTGACGCGCTTCCGGATATTGCTCCACCAAACAGACAGCGAACGAAGAGGAGGCACCGTGACGGAACGTCCGAAACCGGGCGATAGTGCAGATGGGCCGCTCGTCAACGCTGCGAATCGGTCTCCTCAGGTCGCCGCGCTCCTGGCCGAATTCCCGGTCATCGTCGACCTGCCTGTTGTCTGGGGCGAGATGGATGCCATGGGGCACGTCAACGGCGTGGTCTTCATCCGCTACTTCGAGACCTCCCGCTTCACCTACTTCGCGCGGCTGGGGCCGGCGCTCCAGGGCATGGGCACGGCCGACCGGGGCTGGATCCTAGCTTCGCTGACCTGTCGCTATCGTGCGCCGCTGACCTTCCCCGACACCGTTTCGGTGGGCACGCGGGTATCGGCGGTGGGTACCGATCGCTACCTGATGGAACATAGGGTGGTGAGTCACCGTCTGGGCAAGGTCGCGGCCGAGGGAGACGTCCTGATCGTCGCCTATGACTATCGAACCGCCGGCAAGACGTCTCTCATCGAGTCCGACCGGGCGGCGATCGCCGCAATCGAAGGGCACGACCCGCCCACTATGAAGGGCTAGCGTGGTCCGGATGAGCGGAAGATCGGACCTGTGATAGCCCCGCTTACCGTGTAGAATCTCTGGCCAGGGGGCGCATGAATCGTCCCGACACGACTACTTCGGAGGCGGTGGCAGGGTGAGACGAGTCCCTCGCATGGTGTCGGTGCTCGCGGTGTTGGTCTTGGCAGGGTTGGGACCGCTGTCCGCGGGAGCGTTGGCGGCGTCGTTCTCTGACGTCGGCTCGGGAGACTGGTTCTCCCCGGCGGTCACAGCCTTGGCCGACGCCGGGGTGGTCACTGGTTATGATGACGGCACGTTTCGCCCCTACGAAACGGTCACTCGTGCCCAGTTCGCGTCTATGCTCGCCCGTGCGGTGCAGCCTGCGCCGGCCTCCGCGGAGCCCTTCGAGGATGTCTACTCCGTCGATTGGTTCTTCGGCTCGGTCGCCAGTCTCTACCAGGCCGGACTGATCTCCGGCACCTCACCCACCGTGTTCTCGCCCGACCAGAGCATCAATCGCGAGCAGACCTGCACGCTTTTGATGCGCGCACTTGCCTATCGGTTGCAGTCTGAGCCCCAGGAGGGGATCGATCTCGGCCTCTCTTCCGCGGACATCGACGCGTGGCTCGGAGGGTTCAAGGATCGCCAGCAGATCAGCGATGCTCACAGGCTGTCGATAGCGAACGCTTTCCGGTTGGCGGTCGTCTCCGGCTCGGGGGATGGGTGGTTCCGTCCCGCGTTCAGCCTCACTCGAGCGCAGGCCGCGGGGATGATCTTCTCGACACTCTACAATCCTCTGCACGCGCGGTCGGCCCCGCCGGCGGCAGTGCCGGTCGTCGAGGTCTATCCCGATCTCCGCATGGGTTCCAAGGGCCCGTACGTGTTGCTCCTCGAGAGTCGCCTCGCGTCGCTGCGCTACGACTGTGGCAGGGTCGATGACACCTACGACGAGGCCACCAAGGACGCCGTCATGGCCTTCCAGAAGGTCGAAGGTTTGACTCGGGATGGTGAGGCGGGCACTCAAGTGTGGGCTCGCCTGGGGACGGCGGGCATCCCCGCGCCGCGTGACTCCGGGGGCGGGAACCGGGTGGAGATCGACCTCTCCCGCCAGGTGCTGTTCCTGGTCAACAACGGCTCCGTCGTGAAGATCCTGCCGGTGGCCACGGGCCGTTCGGGATACACCACACCCTCGGGCCGCTATCGCATCGACCGCAAGCTGTCGTACTGGCGGCGGAGTGCTCTTGGCCTGCTGTTCATGCCGTCGTATTTCTACAATGGTATAGCTATTCACGGTTCCTATTCGGTGCCGGCCCATGTTGCCAGTCATGGCTGCGTGCGGATTCCGGTGTGGGCCACGCCGGCGCTTTACGGTCAACTTCCCGTCGGCATGCCGGTGTATCTGTACTACTAGGCGAGACCTGGAGAGCGCAGCTGGAGGGACGCATTGAGCCCGTGTCGGCGGGCCTTCGTCGGCTTGCCACGGTGCGGCTGCGCCTGTATCATCACCGGGCTTGACGGGCGATTAGCTCAGGGGGAGAGCGCTTCCTTGACACGGAAGAGGCCACTGGTTCAAATCCAGTATCGCCCACCTTTCACGAATCAGAGCCCCTTGGGCGTCCACTTGCAGGACGTCGAAGGGGCTTTTTGCGAATGAGCCGCTACGCCGTGATAGACATCGAGACCAGCGGGCTGTCGCCGGCGCATCACCATCGACGCGGTCGTCTGCACGGGTGATACGCCGAGCATCGATCGGACGGACCTTGAGTATCAAGCAAGTGCTCGTGGCCTGAGAGTGACCGGGGTGTTCCGTTCTACCCGGCGTGGTTCACCCTGATGCAGCGCGATGCGCAGTCTACGGGCGTGTTCGCTCCGGGTCTCTCCATACGCGGACGGAAAGCAAGGGATAGGAGGCGCTTGATATACTCAGGTTTCCGCGTCACGGTCGTCGTAGCCCCTGGAATGCTGTTCTTGAGCGAGGTCGTATGAACATCA
>Ga0315273_10008203_pt1 | contig 13159 bp, 13 predicted proteins | sample YL17G02_0_MG_FD_205753 | JGI IMG/M metagenome (GOLD analysis project Ga0315273, IMG submission 205753) | Sediment microbial communities from Yellowstone Lake, YNP, Wyoming, USA - YL17G02_0 | ecosystem: Environmental > Aquatic > Freshwater > Lake > Sediment | place: USA: Wyoming | collected...
TCCGTTTCCTCTAAGCGCGCAGCCTCGGTCCGGGCAGAATGCCCCTTTTGCTCTGTGTGATGAACTCGACCAGGTTCTGCACTTCTCCCGATGCCATGAGGGAGGCGTCCTCCCTGAGCTTCGTCACCGCCTGGGAGACGTTGAGCTTCGAGCGATAGATGATCGTGTACGCACGGTCAAGGGCGTCGATCGTCTGCGGGGAGAACCCGCGGCGGCGGAGACCGATGGCATTGAGCCCTTCGAAGACAAGGGGGTCGTTCCCGGCCAGGATGTACGGCGGGACGTCCTTCGAGACCCGGAGCCCTCCCCCGATCATCGCATGCCGGCCGATGCGGACGAACTGGTGGACCGGCGTAAGTCCGCCGATGGTGACCCAGTCCTCCACCTGAACGTGCCCCGCAAGCATCGCCGCGTTGGCAAGAATGACATGGTCGCCGACGCGGCAATCATGGGCGATGTGCGTGTACGCCATCAGGAAATTGTCGCACCCTATGATCGTGCGTCCCGCCTCGCCCGTCCCCCGGTGGAAGACGGCATACTCGCGGACCGTGGTCCTCTCGCCGATCTCACAGGTGGTTGGCTCGTTGTCGTACTTGAGATCCTGCGGCGCATGTCCGATCACCGCGCCGTGGTGGATACGGCAGTCCCTGCCGATGCGCGCCCCCGTCGCGATGAGCGCCGTGGCACCGACGACGGTCCCGTCGCCGATCACCGCACCGTCTTCGACGATCGTGAAGGGACCGATGGAAACATCCGTGCCGAGGTGGGCCCGGGAGCCCACCACGGCACGGGGGTCAATGGTCACACTCATGATGTTCGGTTAGTTCGTTTTTGAAGTGGAGCGGGACACGGAGTTGGGCGGCGTACCGTTTCCACCCCCCGTCTTCTGACCCGCGTCATTGCGGGGCACGATCGACGCCATCATTTCGGCCTCCGCCACGAGGTTGCCGTCCACGAAGGCGAGTCCCTTCATCTGGCAGACCCTGCTCTTCCGGCTCACCATCGTCAACTCATAGACCAGCTGGTCTCCGGGGAGCACCGGCCGGCGGAATTTGGCATTATTGATGGCCATGAAATAGACGAGCTTGTCGCCCGGGTTCTCGACGCCGTTAAGAAGGAGGATGCCCCCGGTCTGGGCCATGCCCTCCAAGATCAGCACCCCGGGCATGACGGGCTGGCCGGGGAAATGCCCCTCGAAGAAGGGCTCGTTCGCTGTCACGTTCTTCACGCCGACGATGCTTTCTTCCAGCTTGAAGTCGATGATTTTGTCGATCAGAAGGAACGGGTAGCGGTGGGGAAGTATCTTCTTGATCGCGTTGATGTCGAAGACTATCCCTTCTTTACGCTCGTGCTGGTACTTCCGGATGAGCTTCTTCTGCTGATAAAGCTTTCGGACCATCCGCGCGAATTCAATGTTGCTTGCGTGCCCGGGGCGGGCGGCAAGGATCTGCGCCTTCAGCGGCACGCCAATGAGCGCGAGATCCCCCATCACGTCCAGCAGCTTGTGACGGGCGGGCTCGTTGGGAAAACGGAGCGGCCGGTTGTTCAGGACGCCGTTGCTCCCGAGAATGACAGCATCCTTGATGTTCAGCTTGTCCGAAATCCGCTTGATCTCTTCGTCGGCGAGTTCGCGGTCAACAATGACGATCGCGTTGTCCAGGTTCCCTCCCCGGATGAGGCCGGCCTGGTGGAGAAGTTCGACCTCGTGCAGGAAACAAAACGTTCTACACGGCGCGAATTCGGCGACAAACTCCTTTTCGAGATTGAAGAGCCCGCTGTGCTGGCTGCCGAGGGCGGGGTTGTTGTAGTCCACCATCACGGTGATGCGGTAATCGTCGGTCGGGAGCGCGACAATGTCGACCTTCTTCTCTTCATTGTGATAGTGGACGGTCTGATCGATGATCAGGTAGTCCTTCGGTGCGTTCTGCTTCTCGAAGCCTGCCTTCAGAAGGACGTCCACGTACGGCTTTGCGCTTCCGTCGCCGACGGGAGGTTCGTTCGCGTCGAGCTCGACCAGCACGTTGTCGATCTGGAGCCCGACCAGCGCCGCCATCACGTGCTCGACCGTATGGACCCGGGCTTCGCCGACCTCAATCGTCGTGCCCCGAGAAATATCGACGACGTGATCGACATCGGCCGGCACTTCGGGAGAACCCCCGAGATCGATGCGGCGAAAACGGATCCCGTAGTTTTCCGGGGCCGGCTTGAACGTCATTGTGGAGACGTTCCCGGTGTGGAGGCCGATACCGCTCATCGACACCGGCTGTTTGATCGTACGTTGTTGGACCAGCATAGCGACTCCAGCAATCTGGGAGAATACTCATTCGGCAAAGAACAGACGGGACGACGCGGAGGAAGGGTGAACGCAGAAGCCGTGTCCGGCGTTCAACGACGCGTGCTCAGGTCCCGGATTTCAGTTGGTCGACCTCTTTCCGGAGTGACGCGACTTCATTGCGGAGTTCGCGGATCGTGGCAAGGGCGTCCGGAATCTGGGGCATCGCCCCCATGATCTTCGACGCCTCGCGGAACGCGACTGCCGGAGTTCCTATATACGTCCCGCCCGGTTTGGGCACAGAATGATGCACACCGCTCTGCCCCCCCCATTTGCTGTCATCGGCGATCGCGAGGTGGCCCGCGAAGCCCACCTGCCCGCCGATCATGTTCCTCTTCCCGATCTTCGTGCTGCCGGAAATGCCCGCCTGCGCGGCGATGACGGTGTTTTCGCCGACGACGACGTTGTGCGCGATCTGGATCAGATTGTCGAGCTTTGTGCCCTTCTCAATGCGGGTCTCGCCCATGGTGGCACGGTCCACCGTGCAGTTTGCGCCGATCTCGACGTCATCGCCGATGACAACGATGCCGAGCTGCGGGATCTTCTCGTACGTCCCCTCCGGCGTAGGTGCGAATCCGAAGCCATCACTGCCGATGACGGTGCCCGAATGGATGATCACCCGCGCACCGACGGCACATCCTTCGCGTACCGTGACGTTCGCGTACAGCAGAGCGTCGGCCCCTATCGTCACATCACGCCCCACCACCGTTCCCTGCATGACCCTCACACCGTTTCCGAGGCGGCACCGCTCCCCGATGAAGGCGAGCGCACCGATGCGGACGTCAGTGCCGAGTATCGCTGATGCATCAACCACGGCGGCCGGGTGAATCCCGGGGGGAAGAGGATCGGCGGGAGGGTGGAAGAGAAGGAGGACCTTCAGGAATGATGTGTAGGGGTCGTCGACGCGGAGATACACCGGGCCCTCCGGCCGACGTGCGGCAGCCATCGTTCGCGAGATGATCACGGCGCCGGCACGCGTCGAGTCGAGATGCTTGAGATACTTCGGATTCGACAGGAAACTGATGTCTCCCGCGGTCGCCTCATCGATCTTGGCGACGCGGCGCACCTCCAGTCCCCCGTCCCCGTCGATCTCGGCGCCGAGCACCTCGGCGATCTCACGGACGGTCATCATCCCCGGTGCGGTCACTTGCCGAATGCCTGCATGCGTTGCAGGACCTTTTGCGTCAGGTCGTACTTGTCGTTTGCGTAGAGCATGAGGACCTCGCCGCTGCGGTCGAAGACGTAGTCGAACCCGTCCTCCTTCGCAACGCCTTCAAGAACCTTGAACATCTTGTTCTGGATAGGCTTCATCACGTCGTTTTGTTTCTGGTAAAGCTCGCCGTTCTGACCGAACTTCTTGTTGCGGAAGTCCGTGATGCTCTGGTCAAGCTCCCTCAGTTGCCTCTCCTGGTCCGCGCGCACCTGGTCGGTGAGGATCAGCTTCTTCTTATCATACTCATCGAACTTCTTCTTCCAGTCGGCCTGCATCTTCTGCATGTCGGCCTCCCAGCCGGCCACCAGCGCATCGAGCGATTTCTGGGCGTCGACCGCCTCCGGAAGCGTCTGCATAATCGTTTCGGAGTTGACGAAGCCGATCTTCGCCTGGGCCGTCGCCCCTGCGGACACAAGCAGAAGCAGGAGCGTCACCACCGCCATACGTTTCATGAAGTCCCTCTTCCAGGAAAATTACTTGCCGCGCTTGAGCTTGTCGATGACCTTGTACGTGATGTCGTCTTTCGGATCTCCGTACAGGAGGATCTGTATCTGTTCGGTCTTGTCAAACACGAAATTGTACTTTTCCTCGCGCGCCACGGCCCCGATGGCCGACTTGATCTTCTCGCGGATGGGATTGATGATCTGCTCGGTCTGCTTGGCCAGCTGGCCGTCCTGACCGAACTTCTCGACGCGGAATTCCTGGACGCGTCGCTCCATCTCGATCAGCCTCTGCTGCTCGGTCTTCTTCGTCGTTTCGTTATACAGAGCCTCTTTCTTCTGGTATTCCTCGTACTGCCCCTGCAGATCCTTCTGCATCGTCTCGAGGGAATCCTGGAGCGGCTTTCCGATCGCGTCGATTCTTCGCTGCGCCTCCTGGGCGGCAGGAAGTTCCTGGAAGATCTTCGTGGAGTTCACATAGCCGATCCGCTGCTGGGCGGAAGAGGACGCTCCCCCGACCATAAGGGCGAGGGCAATCAGGGAGAGAGAACGTGTTTTCACGGATACCTCGAAAGAATTGAGAATGGAGAATGGAGAATTATGGATGAAAAAACAGTGGAGCGCTAGAATCCCTTGCCGAACACGAAGTGGAAATGCCAGCCATCGGGCCTCCCGTCGCGCGGAAACACGTCGTCGAATCCGTAGCCGTAGTCGAAGCCGATGAGGCCGATGGGGTTGATCTGCAGACGTGCGCCGAAACCGGCCGAACGCTCCAGGCCGAAAAAGTCCCCCTTTGAAAGGGCGGAAAACACGTTGCCCCCCTCCACGAACCCGAGGAAGTAGATCGGAATCGGGTTCATGGCAAGGGCAAAGCGGAGCTCGAGCGTCTGCTTTGTCATCGCGTTCCCCCCGACGATAGCCCCGTTGGCATTGCGCGGGCCGACCGACTGGTCGTCATATCCGCGGAGCGGCGTCGTCGCAATGTAGCCGAGCCCCGTGCCCCCCATGTAAAACAGATCGATCGGCGAGATGGCCGACACTTTTCCGAAGGGGCTGATATAGCCGAACAGCGAGCTGAGATAGAGCGCGACCCGATTGCTGTTGAACATCGGCATGTACCACTCCGCCGAGAGAATCCACTTGTGGAAATCGATGTTCCCGGGCAGAAGGGGTCCGCCCGATACCTGGATGGAGAGCGAAATGTTGGACCCGCTCACCGGGAAGACGGGATTGTCGACGCTGTTCCGGGTGATGACCTGCGTGAGGCTCACCTGGGTTGATTTGCCTACCCGGTAGATGCCGCCGCCGTCCCGCACGTCATTGTGCTGGCCGTTCAGAATCCAGTCGCCCCGGAAGAAGTCATCCGGCCACCTGAAACGGCGACCGATGCGGATGGAGGCGCCCGTCTGCTGGAGGTCGTACGTGTAGAACTGCCGGGTGTCAAACAGGCTCACGCCCAGGAGCGTCGGCTGGCCGAACAGCCACGGTTCCGTGAAGCCGATGCTGAAGGTGCGGAAGCGCGACGCCTCTCCGAACTGCCATTCGAAATTCAGGACCTGCCCCGCGCCGCCGGTGAACGGTTCGCTGATGGAAAAATTATTGATCGTGAAGCCGAGGGCGCCCGTCACACCAAAGGCGCCGCTGTAGCCGACCGATGCGTTGATGTTGTCGCTCGACTTCTCCTCGACTTCGTAGACCAGATCCACGGTCTTGTCGTCCGCCAGCGTATAGTCGGGTTTGATCTTTTCGGGGTTGAAATAATTCAGCACCGAGAGCTGGCGGATGCTGCGGACGATGGCGGCCCGGCTGAAGTAGTCTCCGGGTCGGGTGTACAGCTCGCGCCGGATGACCTTCTCCTGGGTCTTGGTGTTCCCTTTGACGGAGACGTGTCCGATCTTGAACTGGTTCATCTCGTAGACGTTGATCGTGATGTCGACGGAGTCCGCCCCCACCCGCGTTTCGGCCGGCTCCAGGTTGATGCGGAGATATCCGTTGTCGAGATACAGCGATGCCACGTCGTTCTGGGCTTCGTTGCCCCGAAGGTTGCGCTCGAATTTCTCCTGGTCGTAGATCTCCCCGGGGACCATGTTGAGCCGCTGGTTCAGCTCATCGGCGGCGTAGACGGTGTTCCCCTGCCATACGATATACCGGATCTTGTACTGCTCCCCCTCAAACACACGGATAAAAACCGTCATGTTTTCCTTGTCCGGAGAATACCCGATCGAATCGGAGAGAATCTGGGCGTCGCGGTACCCGTTCCTCCGGTAGAATTCGACGATCTTCTTCTTGTCCTCATCGTACTTCTTCTTGTCGAAATTCGCGGACGACCAGAACTTCCACCACTCCTTTTCGGATGTTTCGGCCATGGCGCCACGGAGATCTCCTTCCGTGAACGCTTTGTTTCCCTGAAACGTGATGTGATCGACCTGGACCTCTTCCCCTTCGTCGATCAAGATCTTCAGGACGATGCGGTTCTTCGAGGTGTCGACGGGTACCGGTTCGACGCTGATGACGGCGAGGAGGTAGCCCTCTTTTTCGTACAGCTTCTTGATTTCCTTCTTGATGCGAATCGCTTCCTGCGGCGGAAAGACCTGCCCGCGGACGAGGTTGATCTTCTTGGTGATGTCGTCCTCGCTGACCGCGTTGCGTCCCTGCAACTCCGTTCGGTCGTACCGCGGGAGCTCCTTCACCGCAACGACGAGATAGACGCCGTTGCCGACCTTCTTGTCGATGGAGATCTGGACGTCTTCAAAAAGTCTCAGACCCCAGAGCCGGCGGATGGCCTGCGCGATCTGATCGCCCGGCACGATGAACTCGTCGCCGATCTTCAGTCCGGAATTCGCGATCACCGCCGCCGGGTCGGCAAGGGAATTCCCCTCGACCGATATGCCGAGAATCTTATAGACCTCCTGCGGCTGGGCGCGACGTTGCGCCGGAAGAGGAGGTGTGAAACACAGGACGGATCCTGCCACCGCCAGCACAAATACTGCCTTCGTCATATCACAGTCCTGTGAAACTCTTAATGAGCCGCGCGGCGCGCGATCCCTCCGCTGGCGCAGTACTAACTTGTTCGCTGACCATCCCGAACCGCCGCTCGCGCTTCTGATAATCGCGTATGGCCTCGTACAACTCGCCGCGGCGGAAGCCGGGCCAGTACAGGGGGGTGATATAGATTTCCGTATAGGCGAGCTGCCAGAGAAGGAAGTTGCTGATGCGAAATTCGCCGCTCGTTCGAACGAGGAGGTCGGGATCGGGAATGCCGGTCGTCGAAATGTGCGAATCGATCAGCGCCTCGTTGATCTGCTCCTCGGTGACGCGCCGTTCGGCAACCTCGCGCGCGATCTGTTTCATCGCGCGGGTGAGGTCCCATCGACCGCTGTAGCTCAACGCGAGGATGAGGGTGAGGCCGGTGTTGTTCTTGGTCTTCTGAATGTCGTCGAGAAGCTCGTTCTGCACTTCGTGCGGCAGCGCCGCAATATCGCCGATGGCCTGAATGCGGACGTTGTTGGTGTGGAGCCGGTCCGTTTCATCCTTCAGCGCCTTGAGGAGGAGACGCATCAGGAGCGACACTTCCTCCTGCGGACGCTTCCAGTTCTCGGTGGAAAAAGCGTACAGCGTCAGGTAGTGCACCCCCAGCTGGCCGCATGCTTCAACGGTGTCACGCACCGACTCCACTCCTTCGGTGTGGCCGGCGATCCGGGGCATCCCGCGCTTCTTGGCCCACCTGCCGTTGCCGTCCATGATAATGGCAATGTGCCGGGGAATTTGCCCTCCCGTCCGCAGCGTCTCCTGCACTTTTTTGTCTTCCCCTGTCGCCTGCTGTGGACCTTTTCCCACAATATCGACTCTCCGTCGTTGTACCACGCATTCTCTGACATAGTGAACGCGGCTGAATGGAAAATTTAAGGCATTTTCGATAGAAAGTCAAGGAAACGGGAAGTTGACTTTCCAGGCCAAAACCGATATACTACACTATTTCCTCCACTACCGCGGGACAAGCGATGGCCGGGATGCCGAATATGCAGGGGATGATGAAGCAGATTCAAAAGATGCAGGAGACGATGGCCCGCATTCAGGCTGAACTTGAGACGAAGACGGTGGTGGGAGAATCCGGCGGTGGCATGGTCAAGGTGACCGCCAACGGCAAGCAACACCTGGTCAGGATCCAGATCGATAAAGAGGTGGTTGACCCCGCCGATATCGAAATGCTGGAGGACCTTCTCCTGGCCGCCGCCAACAAGGCACTCGACGACGCGGGGAAGATGGCGCAGGAGGAGATGGCGAAGGCCACAAGCGGCATGCTCCCGAATATCCCCGGGTTGAATCTGCCGGGTCTCTGACCCACCGCGGTTCCATCCCCTCTCACGCACCCGCCCGCTTCAACGGGCACAACGACACCCTATGCTGCACACATCCGAAGCACTGCAGCAACTCATTGACGAATTCGCCAGACTTCCGGGGATAGGGCGGAAGTCCGCCCAGCGCATCGCCCTCCATCTTCTCAAGCAGGAGCGTGAAGACGTCGTACGCATGGCAAAGGCCATGGTCAATGTGAAGGACCGGATTCGCTCCTGTTCCGTCTGCTGCAATATCACCGAGGAAGACCCCTGTGCGATCTGCTCGAGCACGAAACGTGACCGAACGATAATCTGTGTCGTGGAGGAACCGAATGACGTCATCGCCCTCGAGAAAACCAACGAGTTCCGGGGCCTCTACCACGTCCTGGGAGGTTCACTCTCGCCGCTCGATGGGGTCGGACCGGACGATATCAAGACGAAAGAGCTCCTCACACGCCTGAACGGAGAGGTTGCCGAAGTAATACTTGCGATGAACCCGAACGTGGAAGGGGAAGCGACCACCATCTACCTTACCCGTCTTCTCAAACCTCTCGGCGTCAGGGTCTCACGGATCGCACGGGGGCTCCCGGTAGGGAGTGACCTGGAGTTCGCCGATGAGGCGACGCTGACCCGCGCTCTCGAGGGGAGGATCCTCCTCTGAAAGGCACGACGCAGAACCACACTTTTCTCCTCGCCGCGGTGTTTTTGCTCTCCCTCCCCGGGTGCGGCCTGTTCGAGCCCCGCTCCCCCGAAAAGCCGACCGTTCCGGGGGGGGGATTCACTCCGGCAACCGAGCCGCTCATTGTGATCACCAATCTTCAGGATGCGGTCGAACAGAAGAATGTTCCAAACTATGTGCAGTGCTTCTCCGACCCGGTGACGGGCCCGCGTCTGTTCACCTTCATCCCGTCGAGCGAAGGTGCCGCACAGTATGCCACGGTCTTCAGAGACTGGACCATCGTGGAAGAGCAGGCGTATTTCCAGAACCTCACCGTCCGCGTGACGCCCACGTCAGCGTCCCGCCTCACCCTGACGGCGAGATCGCTATTCTTCGGAAGCGACTCCGCCACGCTCGAGTACGATTACGTTCTCATCTTCGAGCATACGGACCCGACGTTTCCACAGATCGCGCGCGGCAATCTCCAGTTCGCGCTCGGGAGGAACAGCAACAATATCTGGTCGATCTACCGGTGGACGGACTATAAGACAACGAACGACATCACGTGGAGCTTGTTTAAAGGCAAGTTCAGCAACTGACCACAGTCGGCACGGACGATGCATCACCGCCACGCACACCGGAACTCTCCTGTCTGTCTCTGGGCTCTGTCCCTGACGTGCCTGGTCGTCTCCGGCTGCCTCAACCCCTTCGCTCCCGGCCGGGATGATTCTCCCTCGGCCCCCGCGTGCGATCCGCATACGGTCGAGGGCATATTCCAGTGCTTCCAGGCGGCCTACACGTTCCGGGACACGACCCTGTACGGGCAGCTGCTTGACGCACAGTTCATTTTTGTGTATCGTAATTACGATCTGGCCATCGATGTGACCTGGGGCCGTGACGAGGAAATGCGGAGCACCTTCGGCCTCTTTCAGAACGCCCAGAAGCTGGACCTGATCTGGAACAACGTCGTCTCTACCAACGCTGAATCGACGAGCGTCAACATCGTTCGCGGCTTCAATCTTACGATCGTCTTCAACCCCAGCGAGATCGACCAGGTGGACGGCTATGCAAACCTGACGCTTCAGCGCGCGAGAGTCTCCGATCCCTGGAAGATCGTCCGCTGGCGCGATGAATCCAATTTCTGACCCTGCCTTATGAGCGTCACCTATACGCTGCGCGAGAGTTTTTCCGGATTCCGCCGGGCGAAGCTCTCGAGTATCCTTTCCGTCCTCACCGTCTGCGTGTCTCTCTTGCTGCTGGGCATGTTCATGGCGGTCACGATCAACGCCGGCCGGCTCATCGACGCACTGCGCGCCCGCCTGGAGATGGAAGCGTTCCTCCAGGAACCGCTCACGGGCGATGAGATCACATCGCTGATCGCGACGGTGTCGGCTGTGGACGGAGTCGAGAAAGTGACCTTCATCTCGAAGGAGGACGCCGCGTTGATCTTCAAACAGGAGTTCGGGGAGGACATCAACAGGGTGCTCGAGTTCAATCCCCTTCCCCCGTCTCTCAAGATCACCCTGAAGGAACCGTACCGGAACTCCGTCAGCGCGCAGAACATCGCGGGCCGCCTTTCGGCCACGCAGGGAATCGAGAGCGTCGTCTACCGGAAGACCCTTCTTGAACTCATCGATCAGCGCGCGGCCGGCGTCAACAGGGCCATGCTGGCTCTCGGTCTTCTCATAAGCCTCTCCGCGATATTCCTTGTCTCCAACACCATCCGCCTGGCGATCAACGCCAAACGCAAACTGATCAAGACGATGGAACTTGTGGGGGCGACCCGGGGGTTCATCCGGCGGCCGTTTCTGCTGGAAGGGCTGCTCCAGGGACTGTTTGGGGGTCTGCTCGCCGCTGGCATGCTGGCTGGCCTATTCGAATATGCATCCAGGCTTGTGTCGCCGGAGTTCGCGCCGTACCTGCGTATGCCGGGCCCGTTCTATCTTGCACTGATTGGAGCAGGATCCCTCCTCGGCTTTGCCGGCAGCCTGATCTCCGTCGTGAGGTTTGTCCGCCCCGCCGCCGCAATCTAGACGCCGGCGGATACGCGCTATTGCAAAAGGTTTCTCTCTTTCGTAAATTATTTGGCGTTGCCTGCTGACTCACCTGTTCTCACCCTCACCGACGTTCCGGGATTCCTTCTATGAGCACAATATCGTCGTACACGACTTCTTCCGTCGGACGGAAGCTCGCTATGGGGCTCACAGGATTTTTCCTGTGCAGCTTCCTGGTCGTCCATCTTTACATCAATCTCTTCCTCTTAAAACAAGATGCGGGGGAGACTTTCGACACGTACGCCGAGTTCATGGCGACGTATCCGCTGGTCCGCCCGTTGGAGATTGTGCTCTTCGCGGGTTTCCTCATCCACGCGGTGATCGGCATCTGGCTGTGGGTTGCGAACCGGCGCGCGCGCCCGGTACGATACGCGGTCAACAGACCGGGGGAGAACAGCGCCCTGGCGTCACGCGTCGCATTCCTGACGGGGGCCTTCGTGATGGTATTCCTCGTCGTGCACGTGAACACGTTCTTTGTCACATCCCGTTTTTTCCCCACCGGCGAAACCATGTCCGCCCTGGTCCGCGGAGTGTTCCGGAATCCCTGGTACGTCGGGTTCTATCTGGTGGCGTTGGGTTTCCTCGGCTTTCACCTGAAGCATGGTTTCCAGTCAGCCTTCCAGACCTTCGGGCTGCGGCCCGGCAGGTACCTGAAACTGGTCAATGCCGTCGCGGTACTCTTCTGGCTCCTTATCCCGATCGGCTTCGCTGCGATGCCGCTCTATTTCCTCTGGGCTCATTAACAGGGACAACTGACCATGACATTAGATTCCAGGATTCCGGCAGGTCCCATCGAGAAGAAGTGGGACAACCATCGTTTCAACATGAAGCTGGTGAACCCCGCCAACAAGCGGAAGTACCATATCATCGTCGTCGGCACGGGACTCGCCGGCGCTTCTGCCGCGGCTTCACTCGCCGAACTCGGCTACCAGGTCACCGCCCTCTCCTACCATGAATCCCCGCGCCGCGCCCATAGTATCTCCGCGCAGGGGGGCATCAACGCGCCGAAAAATTATCCGAACGACGGGGACAGCGTCTTCCGCTTGTTCTATGATACGGTCAAGGGCGGCGACTACCGCGCCCGCGAAGCGAACGTCTACCGCCTGGCTCAGGTGAGCGGCGCGATCATCGACCAGTGCGTGGCGCAGGGTGTGCCCTTCGCCCGTGAATACGGCGGGCTGCTCGACAACCGATCGTTTGGAGGAGCCCAGGTCTCGCGTACCTTCTATGCCCGCGGCCAGACCGGTCAACAACTCCTCCTGGGCGCCTACGCCGCCCTGGTCCGCCAGATCGGGCTCGGCGCGGTGAAGTTTCACGAGCGCCGGGAAATGCTCGATCTCGTGGTGGTCGACGGACGTGCGCGGGGAATCATCGCGCGCAATATGGTCAACGGACAGCTGGAATCATTCGTCGGGGACGCCGTCATCATGGCCACCGGTGGCTACGGCAACGTCTTCTTCCTTTCAACGAATGCGATGATGTGCAACGCGACGGCAACGTGGCGCGCCCACAAGCGCGGAGCGCTTTTCGGCAATCCCTCCTTCACACAGATCCACCCGACCTGCATCCCGGTTTCGAGCGACCACCAGTCGAAGCTGACCCTCATGAGCGAGAGCCTCCGCAACGACGGCCGGATCTGGGTGCCGAAGGCCAAAGGGGACAAGCGTCCTCCTGACCGGATTCCCGAAGGGGAGCGCGACTATTATCTCGAACGGATCTACCCCTCGTTCGGAAACCTCGTCCCCCGCGACGTCGCCTCGCGCCGGGCAAAGGAGATGTGCGATAAGGGACATGGCGTCGGCTCGACGGGGCTCGCCGTCTATCTCGATTTTGCCGACACCATCAAACGGCACGGGAAGGCGTGGGTCGACGAGAAATACGGCAACCTCTTCGATATGTATAAACAGATTACGGGGGAAGACGGATACGCGTCGCCCATGCGGATTTATCCCGCGGTCCACTACACCATGGGGGGTCTCTGGGTCGATTACGACCTGATGAGCACGGTCCCCGGACTTTTTGTCCTCGGGGAAGCCAATTTCTCCGACCACGGCGCGAACCGCCTCGGCGCGAGCGCGCTGATGCAGGGACTGGCCGACGGCTATTTCATCATACCGTACACCAT
>Ga0315273_10008204_pt1 | contig 13159 bp, 11 predicted proteins | sample YL17G02_0_MG_FD_205753 | JGI IMG/M metagenome (GOLD analysis project Ga0315273, IMG submission 205753) | Sediment microbial communities from Yellowstone Lake, YNP, Wyoming, USA - YL17G02_0 | ecosystem: Environmental > Aquatic > Freshwater > Lake > Sediment | place: USA: Wyoming | collected...
TTTCCTTCGGGACATTGACCTTGACCGCGCCTTTGAACGTTTTGACCAGGACCTTCCCGCCCAGCACCGCGGTGTATAATTCCACCGGGATCTCGCGGTGGAGATCGTTTCCCCTGCGATGGAATTCAGGGTGCGGCGCGATCCTGACCGTGAGGTAGAGATCGCCGCTGGGGCCGCCGCCCCATCCGGGCGTCCCCTTTCCGGCGATCCGCAGCACCTGCTGGTCCGCAATGCCTCTGTCAATCGCCACCCTGATGGTCTGGCCGTCGATCTGAATAAGCCGCGTGGTGCCGTGATACGCTTCTTCCAGCGAAATCGTCGTCTCCGCGTTAAGGTCATCGCCTTTGACGGCGGGACTTCTCCTTCCCCGCCTTCTGCCGCCGCGCTCGCCGAACAGCAATTCAAAAAGATCGACGCTGTCACCACCGGAAAACATCGAGTCGAAATCTTCGCCGCTCATCCGCCGTCCCTGTCCGCCGCGGCCGGCGGCATATTTCGACCAGTCAAACCCTTCAGCCTGCGCGCCGGATTCCTCGTAGTGCTTGAAATCCGCGCCGAACTGGTCGTACTTTTTCCGTTTCTCAGGGTCGCTGAGCACTTCATGCGCATCGTTGATATCGGTGAACTTGTTCAGCGCGTCCCGGTCTCCCTTGTTCTTGTCCGGATGATACTTGAGGGCAAGTTTTCGAAATGCCGACTTGATCTCCTCGGTGGTCGCCGTTTGAGGAACTCCAAGCATTTTGTAATAGTCCTTGTAGTTCATGGTATTTCCGTGGTTATTGAGGTTATTGGGGTCGGACCGTCGCAACTACTTGATATTCTTCAAATTAACTTTAAATATCGGCTGTTTTCACCCCTTAAAGCACCATTTTCGACATTAGAAACGCCCTCAAAAGCACTTTCCGGCTCTTTTAAAAAAGAAATTCCGGAATCTTCCCCGATCTCTCTCGTCTTTACCGCAACTCCGAGCTTGTCTCTTATTCCTTCAAGAAATCCTCGGTTTCCCACAGCGACCGACTCGCTCCATCGGCTGTCACGGCCCTGAGAATTCCCTGATGACATAGCAGCATCTACACGCTGCCGGTAGTCACAAATGAAACTCTCAGGTTTCTGGAAACCGAAATAGGAAACGACCTTTTGTGTATCAATCAGCCGGTATCTGCTGACCGGCTCAACAATCTCATTGTACCCGCTGTGCGGCCACTCCGACGGGTGCTTTACCATGCCAGCCCTTACCATGTTGCAGTCAATATACAACATGCACTGCCATAAATAATCCTGTGTGTCAATCGCCGTTGCATGGTACCGGTCCTCCCAGAACGCGCCATTCCGGCCCTTGCGCTCATTGTATTCCTGACCCGTCCGGCCAGCCATTAACTGCATGCTTTTGCTGATAACATCCTTTTCAGTGTCAATTACCAGCAAATGGACATGGTTGCAGGTGATCATGTAATTCAGGATGCAAAGACCGAACCGTTTACGGGCCTCGTAAAGCCATTTTCTATAAGCATCTCTGTCCTGGGAGAATTTAAGCAGGAACTCGCGCTTGTGGCAGCGATGGGTTATGTGCCACACATATCCTGGGGCATAATACCGGTTTGCACGGGGCATAGCTCCAAAATAAATTTCCGCAGACAAGACTTTCCTTAACAGCATAAAAATGAGGGTAAAAAAGGCGTTTAAGAGGAAAAACGAGGCGTTTTAAAGAATGATTTAACGATAAGTTATGGACTTATGGCGGTCCGACCCCAATTATCCATTATCCGCACGACCTTGAAAAAGAACTGGACTGCTTGATCAAATTAGCCACAAAGTCATAAGTTCCGATATGACGGATGGTATTTATCCATATGACAGGGGTTTATTCTACGATTTCTGCTTGCTCCTTTTGTGTTCGTACATGGCTTTATCCGCCTTTTCAAGCAGTTCCGCTATAGGGGTCTGGTCTTCCGGTCCACAACTGATTGTTCCGATGCTTATTAAAATCTTGTAATTGCTGTTTCCTTTTGAATTATACTGATCAATAGCGCTTTGCAAACGCGCTGTGACGATGTCCGGATCGCCATCGATCTCTTCCAATTGAAGCATGACGAACTCATCGCCGCCGATGCGTGCGATAATGTCGGACTGGCGGAAACTTTCCCTGATAATACGGGCCGCCCCGATTATCGCCGAGTCGCCTTCTTTATGGCCCAGGGTATCGTTGATCCATTTCAAATTGTCCATATCGCCTGAATGCAGTACCACTTTTTTTTTCAGCCTTTTTGCCAGCTTGAACTGCTGTTCGGCCAGCGTAAAAAATCCACGCCGATTCAAAAGGCCCGTAAGCTCATCTTGAAGGGACAGGCTGCGCAGTTTCTCCTTGGTTTCAAAGTCAAACAGGTGCAAAATCGAAATCATGCAGTACGATATGACCAGAGCACAAAATGTCCTGACAAGTTGAATGGGAACACCCGCTGCTGCGACAAAGGCCGTATCGTTGATGACCGATGCAGGAAAGAAACTGCCCTTAGGTACAATCAATCCGGCGCAGATGCCATAAACGAAGAAAGCGCCTGCTGCGACATTCATCGTCACGACAATTGACGGCATTTTATTTTTAAAAGTGGCCGATTGCAGAAGCAACGCATACGATGAAAGAAAAATACCCGGAACACCCAACAAATATCTCGCCAAGATATCCGCATTCGCCCCATTCCCCTTGATTGCCGCTGCAAAAGCTATCCAGGTTACAAACAAAATCACCGGGAGTGTCCGAGCCGGTAACTGCCCTTTACGGCGCCGACAAATGATTTCCATGCCAAAGGCGACAAGAAAGAAAAACGAAACAGCCAAGGTGATCAACGATGCCGTTTTTAAATGGAACGTTATACTGTCCGGCAGATTCTCCAACAGCAAAAACATCCGGAGCCATTCATGTGTTCCGTGTACTATTCCAAACAACGCGATCAACCACAACGTTTTTGCCAGGAGAAATTCGCTGTTCCGCTTGGGATAGATCAATAATGAAATCCCCAGGGAAAAAAACGCCAACCCATAGACGAAGTATAAAAGCATCATGATCGCTTCACCTTGTTTTGCAAAACTGTTCTTATTGAACCGGCAGAACGCGTTCACGGCAGGAGCGTTTTGAATATGCCCTCGTACGTCCCGGCAAAAAGATTTCCGCCGCTCGCCGCAAAGGCGTAGACGTAGGAACTGTCAGACAATCCGTTATTGGCCTCGATCCAGCGTGCGCCGTTGTCCGGGGAGAGGAACGCTCCGCTGCCGTTGGTCCCGGCATAGACATTCGTCCCGCTCACCGCAAGCGCCCAGACGTAAAGGTCCGTCAATCCATTATTGACCGGGGTCCAGCTGGTGCCGTTGTTCGTGGAGAGGAACACACCGCTGCCGTACGTTCCGGCAAAGAGGTTCGTCCCGCCCGCCGCAAGCGCATAGACGGAAGAATACGTCAATCCCATGTTGACCGGGGTCCAGTTTGTACCGTTGTCCGTGGAGAGAAATACACCGTCTCCATACGTTCCTGCAAAGAGGTTCGTCCCGCTCACCGCAAGGGAGTAGATCGTACTATCTGTCAGTCCGTTACTGACCCCGGTCCAGCTGGTGCCGTTGTTCGTGGAGAGAAATACACCGTCACCATACGTTCCTGCAAAGAGGTTCGACCCGCCCGCCGCCAAGGCATAGACATACGGGTCCGTCAATCCGTTATTGACCGCGGTCCAGCTGGTGCCGTTGTTCGTGGAGAGGAACACGCCGCTGCCGTACGTTCCGGCAAAAAGGTTCGTCCCGCTCACCGCAAGCGCCCAGACGTAAAGGTCCGTCAATCCGTTATTGACCGCGGTCCAGCTTGCGCCGTTGTTTGTGGAGAGAAATACACCGTCACCATACGTTCCGGCAAAGAGGTTCGTCCCGCTCACGGCAAAAGCATAGGGACGAACGTCCGGCGGCAAGCCATTATTGCATGCCGTCCATGGCGACCAGTTCGTCCCGTTCGGGTCAAAAGGGTTGTTTCTGTTATGGTTCGAACATCCGGTCAATACGAAAATTCCGCAAAGCGTCACGTACACCAGCCTTGATGCCGCGTTCCGGAACCTGCATGCTGCCAGTTTCATTTTTCCCCCGGACCTTCAGAATGGTATGGAAACGGCAAACGCCGCCGCGCACACGCCGGCGAGCGTATAAAAAACATTCCGCGTTTTTTCAGCATTCGTGACCGATTTCCAGTCCGCGTCATGCTCGGCAGCAACGTAACTGTGGTCGGCCATATAATCATTGTAAAGATTAGCGGACCGGCGCTGGAAAAGAACTCCTGCAACCCCGCACCCTGCAGCCAGAGAGCCGAAGGCTATCCTGCGCACCCGCTGGCCCTGACCATGCTTTTTCGCCTTGCCCGGGCTTACCTGGCCAAGTGACGGTTTCGTCTGCATACCCTCTCCGCGTCCGCCGCTGTCGGCCAGACTCCCGCCCTGCGCTCCCGCATCCTCTGCGATAGCCGCTGTTTCCGGCCAATTGAACGAGATCGGCATGGTCTCCTGCACCGGCATGTTCTTCTTCCCTCTCGTAAGAGAGGAGGAACCGTTGTGAATGAAAGCGACGTTTTTTATCGACACCGGCGTAGCGTTCGATTCGATATTCAGGCCGAAAGTGCTGTAGGCAATGGTGCAGTGTTCGAAAGAAACGCTTTCGGCCTCGAATGAGACTTTTATCCCGTTCCAGTCGAACGCTTCGGGCACGGTCTTGGTGCGGGGCACATCGCTGGCAGAGGTGAAGACAATGGGTTTCTGAGATGTGCCGTTGCAGACAAATCTGCCCTGCACTATTATCCCGGCATAGCTCTCGAACCGCAGCATGCTCCCGGGAGCAAACGAGAGCGTCGTTTTGGGAAGGACGACGACATCCCCGGAAATGAGGTAATCCCCTGCCTGAAAGTTTCCGGAGATTTCACCGGCCAGCTGTTTCTGCGCCATGGCCCCGCTGCAGACACTGCAGGCGAACACGAGGGAAAAGAACAGCCTTGAAAAAGTTTTCATTGTTTCTCCGTCATCCGTTTGAAAAGGAGAGGTGCTCCGGAACGCGCTATTCTGAATTCGGTAAAAAAAGATATAAAAGGATTGGATGAAAAACAAGGAAAAACGCGAAAACAGTGCGGCAGCGGAAAACTGAGCAAACCAACTCCCTGCCTGAAACAGGCGTGCCAAACGGGACGGTGTCAAACATTACACTATCTGCACGTCCTTCTCCAAGGCTATTCTTCGCAGTTTTGCCAGTGCAGCACCCTTACGTGCAGAGTTCGAAACCGCAGCCTGCTGAATGCCAAGAAAATTCCCGGTTTCAAGGGTCGGAAATCCAAGCTCTCCGGCCAGGAAACAAAATATCATACGTGCCGCCGCGTGTGGCGTTCGTTTTGATCTGCATAAAATCAATTCAGCCTCAACCCCCGTCTTCCTGGCGGTTTCCTTCAATACGTCATTTAAAGAAAGGCCTTCTCGTTTATACCGTGCAAGTGCCAAACGTATTTTCGCATCCTTTTCAAGCACGGCCTTTTGAAATGCGGCATCTCCTATCACCCACGACCCCGAGGTGTTTTTATCCCGCTTTCCTGCATTGCTATCCCGAACGAAACGCAGGAAACCATTATCCTCTTTTGCCCCTGCTCCGGCTTTAATGAACTCCCGATACTTTTTCCGCGCTTGTGCTGCCGGTTTCGCGAACCGCTGTAAAACCTGTCTGATTTCCTGAAAACCGCGATCATCATTCTCCATGATGGACCGGTGGCCGCTCCATTGATAACGGTCTAATTTGTCCATGGTTTTGCATACTCCGGCACGGATCGGATTCAAATGTATATATCTGATAAGCTGCTCAAGATAATACTGGTCCTGGGTAGCTATGGATTTGTAACGGTCGCAAAACAGCGGACCCCGGCGACGATACTTTTTGTTGTAATAATGCGCATAATCGCAATTGAGGGGCTTCATTAATTTCCACAATGGCTGTGCGTTTGTTTTGATCAGCAAATGAACATGAGTATCCATAAGCACCCATGCATAACAGATAAATCCGGTCTCTTTGATCCGATGCGATAAACAGGACAAAAAATACCTCCGGTCGGTATTGTCCTTGAACAACAATATATCATCAAACGTCCGGGCCATGATATGGTGGGTAAGGCCGGCATAATCGATCCGCGCTTTTCTCGGCATGGTTATAATATAATGTTTGATACCGTCCCTTTAACACGGTATCCTAATGGCCTTCGCTGGCCGAGCCAGCGTTGAACCGCTTGCTACGAGGAGATTAAGGGTTCCATTTTGAATTAAATCCTATTGACATTAATTTCATTATTCTAAATTCATCAAATTTTGACGTATGATATTTATTTATTAAAAACGACATATGGAAGAAGAGAATTGATTTTATGCCATTTTTCGCAACAAAATAATTGTATTGCACATAGTCATTCATTTGATTGGAGTTGGTAACTTCGCCTACATTAATAATATTTGATAATATCCGTGTATTTTCATAGGTTACTATTTCCTTCTTTATCAATCCTGGAATATCGCTTATCTTTTTACTATAGTCATCAAGAAATTGATTTGTATCTGTTGAATTATATATTTGTTGCAGTGATACATCCGTACGGTCAGAATTAGCAAATAAATAATCCGGGCTTTCTAATTTAATTGTCCAATCTTTTGAATTCGGTAATATTAATCCGAATTTATAATCGATGTTTGTGATGGCAGTAATATTTTGAGATGTATCTCGCATGATCGTGTAGCCAGTCCGGCTATCGGTAATAGTTTCCCCAGTAAATTTATATTGCCTGGGATAGAGGGAAGATGCACATAATACAAATACTGCAACGGGACATAAAATGCCGATTACTTTTATCATAATATCTCTTCCTCCTAACGACGGAATTAAGTTGCGAGGCCAGATATAAATAACCTTTTTCCTAATTCCTTCGCTGGCCGAGTCAGCTTAAACGACTTATTTAGAGACTATTTGGTATTTTGGATGCCATCATTTTCTTTCTGCTTAGCTTTCGGCCATCCACGATAAATGTACCATCTCCAACTGCGTGAATAGCTCGCTTCTCTTTACGCAAGTGGTCAAAGTATGCCGCAACGGCCTCCAGAACGACAATATTGTGTTTTTTAACGATGTCTACGACGTTGCACTCTATATTGGCTAAGCATTCTTTTATCAAAGGCGCTTTGACCTTTTTACCTGCCACGGGAGTCAGCTTGAATTTGGCAAATTTGTCGGTATTGACACCGGTGCATGTGCCTATCCCGACCACCTTATCAAGCATGTCAACTGTAGGTATTGTCTAGGGACGGAGCGCTATTAGCACTTTAGAGAACTTCTTATCCCCGGACAATTCTTCACCTCTTCTCACCGCCAGCGATGCCGGAGAATGAGCGATGTCAAGGTATCGGGCAATGGCTGTTATCGGCATACCGTATTCACGATGACAAATATACGCAAATATCCTGCGAATCTCCGATCTCCAATTTCCCCTGCTTCTCCGGACAATGTCCTTAACCGTCAATTTCGCGGCCCTGGCCACTCTTTCCGCCACATCCTCGATCGTCACGCCCTCCAGCATGTGCCGGGCTATTCCCGCGCGTGCAGCTTCATCCGCCGCAAATGCCTTCTTTACAAAATCCGGATCGCCGATCACATAACTGGCAGGCCTGCGCGTATCGCTGGTTGATTTAAAAACCTTTTCTCCGGGTTCCGGTGAAGTTAAACCCTCTATCATGAAGGCTTCGTATCCTTTTCGGCCGGATTCGATCGTCTGCCCGAACCGGCGCAGTACCGGTTTTATCTCCTGAAATTCAGCGCGTGTAGCGCCCATTAACGCTGCATGGCCGGTCCACCGGTATCGGTTGAGGGTTGTCATATTCTTGCACAGCCCCGCCCTCACCGGATTCAGGTGGATATACCGCACAAGTCTTTCCACATAACCCTGATCCTGTGTTACCTGCGATCGGTACCGATCCTGAAACAGATAGCCCCTGCGTTTGTATTTCCTTGAAAAATATTGGGCATATCCAGCATTCAGCCGCCTCATCAGTTCCGAAAGATGTTTTTCATTGATGCGTACCAATAAGTGATAATGGTTTCTCATCAATGCCCAGGCATAACAGGTAAATCCCGTCCGTTTAAGCCCGGCGCCCAGCATTCCGAGAAAAGTGCGGCGATCAGCATCATCCCGAAATATATCGCGGCCTTCAATACCTCGGGCCATGATGTGATGAAACGTCCCTGGAGGCGATAAGCGCGCTTTGCGGGGCATATCGTTAATATATATTTAGCGCTCCGTCCCTTGATACCGTCCCTTGATAGTGGCATGTCCCTGGAACCTTTTGGTCAGTTCCTTCGGCAGCTTTTTGAGGATCTTGTTCCGGTACTTTACCGACTTCCGATACTCGTGAAACGGCCGCTTGTAGGGCACACCAGCCTCTTCGGGCAACGGCTACCCACCTGATCAGAAAAAGGGATAACCCTCAAGGGCAGATTGGCAGGCAGGCATCCCCTATTTCAGAAGGTATTACACAACGGATGGAATTTTTCCCTAGCACGGGGTTTGGCGCTGATTTTCAGAGGTGCCCTTCCCTACAGGTTTCCTGTAAGCTTTGCGATCCATCCCCAATGTTTCGGCGTAATCAGCGCTTCATCGTACATGGGAAATCCGTCGGAATAATTTGGACGAACGTGGTCCCGTGCGAGCTGGACCGTGAGAGAAAGACCGGGGAAAACCGTTTTTTTCATGTAAAGCGCCCACTTCCAGTGGTTCGCTTTTGTTGCCTCAGGGTCCCATGAACCAGCCGATTCCGTAGGCAATGGAATCCCCCCTGTTTCGATTAACTTGTAGGAGGGGATAAAGGGAAAAGCGTAATGCTCAAATTCAAGAGCCAGAACATCCATAAATTTAAAAGTAGGAATGTTCAGTCCGAACATTATTGGTATCCGCTTGGTTATATCGTCATACCAGTAGCTGTAATCATCCAGTCCGATGACCGTGATCTCTCCATAGAGTTTAAGGTCTTCACTGCCGAAAATATCCAGGGAGCCGAAAATCGGCTTTGGATCGATGGTCGCCCGCCCCATGACCTTGGTCGCCTTGAACGTGTAAAACCCATCACCATAAACAGGTGTGTGCGTTGTCGTATCAATATGGTCGACAATGCGGTTTGTTGCCGAATCATGCTGCGTTGCCAGGCTGCCGAAATTGTTTTTGTTTATTGCAATGAAATGAGCGAGATCTATACCGGCGCCTATATCAAGTATTTTTGCAAAGGCGCAACTACCGACATATGCAAACGATATGTCGCTGAATGGCCACTGGTCGGTCTCTTCAAGGGCGAACAAATCGTTTTTGCATTCAATCAAATCATCAAAAAAGCTGAATTTGCTATTGAACCTGAAACCGAGAAGCCTGTTTGCGGGAAAATCAAAATAGTTCATTATAATGCCGGGATAGGTAAAGCTCCGGAACAGGAACTCACCGAGATCCCTTACCTGGGGATTATATTTGTAAACAAAGTAGCCGCCGGTAATGGAAAACCACGGACAGAACGTATACGTTCCCTGCGCCTGATCAAGCCACAGTGAAAAATTCCTGATATGCCACTGGCGTTGATATCCGCCACCCGGATACGTGTTCCACATTTTCCCTTCGACCCGGGCAATAAGGTCAAAATTTTCCCGGACTTTGGCGTCAAAACCGATACCCGCGAACACTTGGTGCGACCAGTAATGGTCCATGGGTGCAGACCCGCCGGCCCACGACCCGTTGACGATTTCACCGAATTCATAGGAAGCATATCCTATGAAATTGACTGTTTTAGACGTATTCTCCTGTGCTGAAACCGACCAAGAACTGCTGAACAGCAAAATCCATGCAAGCAAAAAAGGACCGCAATACCGTGGCCTGGGAACGCTTGAACACTTTGAAAGTTTAAATGCAGCCATACGACAAAACCCTTTCAATAAGGTTGAACGGATTTCCGGCATCTATTTTTTTACATAACGTATAAAGCGAAGCTGTATAAGAAACCCCAATGCGCAGGATTAAAGCCTTCAAGAAAAAATTATCCATACATGAGCATGGATAATTTTTTCTAAGGTCCTGAAGGTTATCTGGCCAGCAGCAGCTCTTTTGCCAAAAAGCCGCTTGATGTTTTAACGCACACTATGTAGATCCCGTACAACGAAAGCTTGTCGCTTACAGGGTACCACGACGGGTGTGATGTGGAAAAAGAAGCGATCATTTCCCCCTGAGCGTTGAATATCTGTACCTTGCTGTTTGAAGCAGGGATATAAATTTCAATACCCAGAGCACTGGTACGGCTTTCCAGTTGGGCCGATAGTGCATTAATCGAGACGGGTATTTCCAGTGCGCTCACCGGAGGAGGTACTCTCGTCAGCAGCAGATGCACGGTACCATGACCGGCCATAGTCGCCCTGACGCTGTCGGTCGCGGCAGTATCAAGATTTGTATGCTTCCAGAGATCGCGTACGACATATTTGGCTTTCGGATTCAATTCCCCGAAATCAGCCCACTTGACCGATCCTGAAAGCGACCCGGTGGTACGATTTAAAAGAACGACTGCAAATTTTCTGTTAAGCAGCGTGTCAGCCGACTTCATTTTCTTTACATAAATATCTATGGTAGTACCAATTTGCCGTACCCGTCTTCCCTGAACACCGAGTGAATCCTGATCAACGGCAATGACCTCACGGTTGGAAAGAATGGTAAAAACCTCCTCTGTCATCCTGCTCAAGTCATTCCCTTTAAGAAGCGGAGACGCCTGCATGCACCAGAGATCAAAATGGGACTGGTTTTCCGCAAGCGTCAATGAGCCGTTGCCGACTTCGAGCATATCCGGGTCATTCCAGGCGCCGGGATGCGCATATCTATAGAGCTGTCTGGAGGTGTTCTCATCAACACGCCCTAAAACGCTGCCCCAATCCGCAGTGATGTCATAGTTGGTGCGCCACATATGCCCGACAGTGTCTCCCCAGAGCCAAGGCGAGGATTTCCCATATTCACAGAGACTGAGCACCATTGGCCGGCCGGTTTTTTTTACGGCATCCCTCATTTTTACATAGAGTTGCTGATTGGGAGTGCCTCCGTTGCATCCTTCAGAGAAGCAGCAGTCGTTTTTTATAAAATCAACACCCCATAACGCAAATTGGGCGGCATCAGATTCCTCATGACTGCAACTGCCGGGCTGTGTTTGTTGACAGGTACTGGTCCCGTTGCTTGTATATATACCGAATTTCAGGCCCATATTATGAAGGGAATCGGACAACCAGTTAAATGTATTATCGATTGAGTGAGGAAACTTTATCGTATTTATCTGCAGTTGACCCAATGCGGTACGGGTCCCCTTTCCCCAGCAGTCGTCAATACAGACATATTTGTAACCCACATCGAGCATGCTGATCTGCTTACCCTCCCAATTAGCAGGGTGCTTTTTAACAAAGGCCTGAGCAGTCATCAAAACGACATCTTCAGTAATCAGGTTGCACGCAAAATAGTTCCAACTGTTCCAGCCCATTGGCGGCGTGCGGGCCACGCCGTCCTGAAGAGCGAAAGAGGTGCCGCTCATCAGAAAAAGAACGACTGAACCAAAAACGATAGAAACTTTCAGGATCTTCGCTGGCGCCATCATAGATCATCTCCTTTTTAAGACAGGTAGTAATTTTTAAAATCAGTAACCCTCAAAAAAACCGTCCCGAAGGAAAACAGAGTCAACTGACAGGTTTACTATGGTAGAAAGTGCTTCTCCCCTATATTGACAGTCCTATGTAGAAAAGCTACTTTCTTTCTTGAGATCGTCCTCACAAATAGTGGGACATTTTATTCACCGTGGTCGCCACAGCGCCACAAAGAAAGGAAGGCAGCCTTATTAAGATTATACAACAAATTGTGCTGAAGAGCAAGGATATTTTCTGTACAATAATATAAAGGCGTATTTATAGCCGGAAGTGTACAAAAAAGTGTACAAATTCATTTGTACAGTGTACAAATATTCAAGGGAATCTGTAGGTTTCTGAAGGAATGACACTACTGCTTGAGGGTAACAAAAAAGCCCTGAAAACTGCGATTTTTGCAGGAATCAGAGCTCTTTGTTATGGCGGGGCTGGTACAAATAGAGACTATACTATTCAAGTCTGCCGTAGCAAAGCGAAGGCAGGCAGAGTAGACGAACTTAGAACCTTTCTAATGACTCAAAATTTTAAAAATGAACTGGACAGCTTAACAAAATTGGCCATATTACCCAAATGAGCGTTGCTTGACAGGGGATTTAGCGTGAGCTTAATTTAAACACTAAACGGATAGTATCGAAAAACCGCGCCGATCTGTTTAATCTGAATATGCATAAATGGCTCTGTGGGAGGGTTGATGAAGCCGACACTGCGCTCGCCATTCTTTTTGTGCGTTATTTTCCTGAATGCTTTATCCTCTCACGCCAATAGCGTCTGGCCGCGGCCGACGGTCGTCCCGTTACCCGACTCTGTCGCCGGTGTCTCCCGGCCCGTCATCTCCCTTAACGGCACATGGAAATTCACCCTCACTCCCCCTTCGGGCTTCTGGCAGAATTCCGTTGACCCCTCGGCATGGAGTGATATCCAGGTTCCCGGAGAACCTGCAATGCAGGGGTTTGCCATTATGCAGAACACTGAATATCCCTATAAAAAGACCGCGGCGATTCCGGCCGATTTTGCCGGCAAAAAAATATTCCTGCGGTTCGATGGCGTCTATTCGCAGGCGCGTGTATGGGTGAACGGGACGTTCATGCGCAGCCACTACGGCGGCTTTACCTCGTGGAACTGCGACATCACCCCGCTTGTAACGCCGGGGCAGAACGCGGTACTGACCGTGGCGATCACCGACCGGTCGGACGACATCTCCATCGGCTCCCTGTATGCCAAACATTTCATCGGAGGCATTTTAAGGAATGTGACGCTGTTTGCCGTACCGCAGGACTACTGCACGCGCGTCCATGTAGAGACCAATTTCGACGCATCCTATACAAATGCGACACTCAAGGTGTGGGGCGGCATGGCATTTTCGGGCGGAACAGCGGCTGCCCTGGAATTGCGCCTTGCCAACCCTGCCGGCACTCCGGTC
>Ga0315273_10008207_pt1 | contig 13156 bp, 14 predicted proteins | sample YL17G02_0_MG_FD_205753 | JGI IMG/M metagenome (GOLD analysis project Ga0315273, IMG submission 205753) | Sediment microbial communities from Yellowstone Lake, YNP, Wyoming, USA - YL17G02_0 | ecosystem: Environmental > Aquatic > Freshwater > Lake > Sediment | place: USA: Wyoming | collected...
ATGCTGATGGCCGAATGGCTGAAGGTCGTCCTCGGGAAGCACTTCAACCTGGTCTTGCTGGCGGTGGTGCTCGGCATCTTGGCTGCCGGGATCGCGGGTTCCATGCTGGCCGATCGCTTCCGTGCGAGGCGAGCATGAGCGGGTTGTTCGGGTTCGTGCCGGTGGCCGTGTATCTCCAGTTCTTCTTGCTGCACGGGCTTGCCGGGATGCTCCTGCAGATCGCGCTTGCATTGGGGCTGGCCGTTTCGCGGAAAGCGAACGCCGCGTGACCGATTCGTCGTAGGCTGTCGCCGAGCCCAGCAAGAGGAGGCCGCCATTGCCCCGAGACACCGTGAGAGTCATCGCCAGATTAAGAGCGAAGCCAGGCAGAGAAAGCGATTTGCAATCGGTCGCCTCCGGCCTTATCGCTCCAACCCGGAGAGAGGCGGGTTGCATCCGCTACGAGCTGCTCGTCAACGAAGCGGACCCGGCCGAGCTCACCTTCGTCGAAGAATGGCAAGACGGAGACGCGCTGAATGCGCACCTGGCGACCGCGCACGTCCAATACGCTCTGAGCCGATGCCCGGAGCTATTACTGGGCGAGCTCGATTTGCGTCGCTTCAAGCTCGTGGGGTAGACCGGGACAGGAGGTTGACAATCATGGCGCACGGAGAAGGTCATCGCTCTGAACACATCGGATGGCTTCGCGCCTCGGTTTTGGGCGCGAACGACGGGATCGTCTCGACCGCGAGCCTGATCCTGGGAGTCGCCGCCGCGGGCGCCCAAGGGAATGGAGTCGTCGTCGCTGGAGTCGCGGGGCTTGTCGCGGGTGCGATGTCCATGGCCGCCGGGGAATACGTCTCGGTCAGCTCGCAGGCCGATACCGAGGAAGCCGACCTGGACCGCGAGCGCAAGGAGCTCGCCGCCAACGAGCCCGCGGAGCGCGCGGAACTCGCAGGCATTTACGTTTCCCGTGGCCTCGACCCCGCACTCGCGCGACAGGTCGCCGATCAGCTCATGGCTCACGACGCCCTTGGGGCGCACGCACGCGACGAACTGGGGATCTCGGAGACGCAGCGCGCCCGCCCGGTGCTGGCGGCGTTCGCGTCGGCCGGCTCGTTCGCCGTCGGAGCGCTCCTGCCGCTTCTGATCGCGATTCTTGTTCCCGCAAACGCCCTCCCGATGGTCATCGTGGGCACGTCGCTCGCGTTCCTCGCGGCCCTGGGGTCCGTCGCGGCCCGCGTGGGCGGCGCGAGCGCCATCGTTGGCGCCTGGCGCGTGACCTTCTGGGGCGCGCTCGCCATGGCGCTCACGTACGGGGTCGGCGCCCTCTTCGACACCGTGGTGTGAGTGAGGTCGAGACGATGCGAGCGGTCCTGCCGGGCTTGGCCTTTCTGCCACTCGCCGGCGCGCGGCGAGACTAAACTGGCTCAGCAAAGGCGAGGAGGTCTCATGGATACACCGAGGACCGTTCAGAGGAATCGAAGAAGTCAGATCGCCGCCGGCGTCGCGCTGGTCGTCATCGGGATGGTCGCCTTGGCCCTCCAGTACTTCGAGGGGCCTGGCCGGGCCGTCGTCCTTCTTCTCGCCGGCGGGTCGTTCATCACCACGTACTTCGCCAGCGACATCTACGGGCTGCTGATCCCCGGAGGAATCCTCTCCGGCCTCGGCCTGGGAATGCTCGGAGATTGGTGGGGCGCTTCCGTGAGGGACCCGAACGCCGTCGGGTTGGGCCTCGGTTTCGTGGCGATCTACGTCATCGAACGAGCCTATCGCCATCGAGCGCACTGGTGGCCGCTGATCCCCGGCGTCATCCTCGTCGGCAGCGGTTTCGGGGCGCACTTCGGCGATGTGGGGCACATCCTGTGGAGATGGGCGCCCGCGGCTCTCGTGCTGCTGGGTGTCGTGCTCGTCGTCCGGGCGATCCGGCGTGGCCCGAACGTCCCCACGGGCTCCTAGCGCCCAACGACCACCGCGGCGACGGCGGACGGGCGGTCGCGGCGAGGCAGCTTCTCGGCCATCATGCGGATCCCTTCGGCCCATCCCGGTTGCGCGATCAGGGCTTCGGTCTTGACGCGCCGCGACCTCAACGGTCGCGTCGTGAGAAGCGCCGCCCAGTCCGGACGGGGGACGCCGGCGATGTCGACGCACGCTGCCTCGAACCCTCGCTCGGTCCGGTACAACGCGAAGAGTCCGAAGCCGCTTTCTCCCTTGGCCTCCACGTGAAGGATCGCGGTGCGGCCGAGGGGGCCGTCGTCGATCTCCGCGAGGAGCCCCTCGACGAGAGGATGCCCCGACGCGTAAAAGTCGATCGACTCATCGGCGACGGCCTCGGCGCGGTGGAACGTGCCGAGAAAGCTCGAGCCTCCGGGGACGCCGGGGAGCGAGTCGATCTTGGCGTGGTTACCGAAGAGGATCGAGTGGACGCGCCCGTCGCGATGCGCTTCGACGCGCAGGCCGAGCTGGGCGCAGGCGCCGAGCACGACGTCTTCCGTCAGCTCATCCACGTCTACTGGGATTCGGGCGAGGAGGGCCTCGGCGGACTCGGCCAGGAACGGGTCGCGGTAGAGCTCGTGATACGCCGCGGCGCGGACACGGTCGCGCGCGGCGCCGGCCTCTCGCGCCGTGGCTTCGAAGAACGAGGCCGGGATCGTCTCGAGCTCCGAGAGGGCGGCTTCCTCGATCACGATCTCGACGCGCCGAAGCTCGTGCTCGAGCCCGCCCAACGGCTCGCGAAACAAACCGATCGTCTCGAAAAGCGTGGCGATCGAAGCGCCCAGGCCCCCGGGTGGGCGCACGTAGACGATCTCGACGGGCTTGTCCCGGCCGATGCGGTCGAGGCGCCCGATCCGTTGTTCGACCACGGCCGCGCTCCAGGGCAGATCGAACAGGATCAGACGGTGGCAGAACTCGAAGTTGCGCCCTTCGCCACCGCACTCGGTGGCCAGAAGCATCGACGGGCCGGACGGAAGTCGGAACTGCGCCACCTCGATGTCTCGCTGGCCGGGGGAGAGGTCTTCATGGAAGACGCCGGTCCGGAGCTGCGCGCGGCGGGAGAGCTCGGTGCGCAGGTGCTCGACGGTCTCGCGCTCGGCGGCGAAGACGAGGGTTTTTTCGCCCCGCGCCTTCCAGCGCGTCGCCTCGCGAGCGAGCCACTCGATGCGCGGGTCGGCGGCGAGCCAAGCCAGAGCAAGCGGCCGGAGCTCGGTGTCGTCCCGGCGGAGCTTCGCGAGAAGAGACGCGCCCGAGGACAGCGCGGCCCGCAACAAGCGCGCCTTCTCGCGCCGGGCGACCGCGTGCGGGGCGGGGCGCGCGCGTAGCGTGCGCTCGAGGGCGGCGAGGTTGTTCCAGCCCGGGTCCAGGGGCAGGTCCACCGGCGCGGCGACGCGCGGCGGGAGCCCGCCGATGTCCGTCCGGCGCGTCGAGCTGGCGCAGGGCGGGAGCGGTTGGCGTCGCTCCAGGCGGGCTTCGAACCCCTCGTCCTCGGGGAACTCGTCGGGGCGCAAGAGTTGAAGCAATCGGAAGAATCCGTGCGCGTCGTCCTCGAGCGGCGTGGCCGTCAAGAGCAGCACGTGCTGCCCCAACGCGGCGATTGGCGCAATCGCCCGGTAGGCGGGGTCCCCGGGATGACCCACCGGGCGCCGCAGATGATGCGCCTCGTCGACGATCAGGAGGTCGATCCCGCTGGCGACCGCCTGTTCCGTCAGCTTCGGACGGGCGACGAGGGTGTCGAGGCCGATCACGGCCCGGCGGTGTACGTCGAACGGGTTGAAGCCGGGGCCGAAGTCGCGCTCGACGTCGGCGAGGCGCGCTTCGTCCAGGAGCACGAAGACCTGGTGGTACTTCCGCCACAGCTCGCCCAGCCACTGCACGGTGAGCGTCTCCGGTGCGACGACCAGCGTCCGTTCGGTGAACCGTGTTCGGATGAGATGGTTGGCGATGAGGCACGCCTCGACCGTCTTGCCGAGGCCGACTTCGTCCGCGAGCAGCCAGCGCACCGGGTCTTGCCTCGTCGCCTTGAGGGCGACGTCGAGCTGGTGCGGGAAAAGACGGATGCGCCCGCCGAGAAACGAGCCGAGGTCGTCGGACGCGCGCGAGGCGGCGAGGTGCATCGCGTCGAGCCGGACCGAGAACGCGTCGAGCGATGAGACGTCGCCCAGGGCGAGCCGCTCGACAGGGGAATCGTCGGGTGAGGGGAGCCCTCGCTCGTCCCATGGCACGAGGGCGTCCGTCGCGGCGCCGAACCGGAGGACCGTTTTCGTCTGGGCGAACTCGACGACCAGGTTGCGCCCTTCGAGCGCGGCGACGCGACCGACGCCGAGGTCGGTGTTGTAGCGGTGCGTGACGCGGTCGTCGATCTTCCACATGGCTGTTCGGTTGGCGCCTGAGCTCTGGCGAAAGCGCAGATGGTAGCAGTACTCTCCCGCGTCGACGCGCAAAGGGGTGCCATGAACGACGTGATCGACCTCGTCCCGCGGCCGCGGCGGCTTGTCTACGACGTGGGATCGCTTGCGCTTCATGCGGGAGGATCGCTTCCCCCCGCCGCCGGCCCGGATGTGCGGATTCTTGCCGGAGCGCCGGGGATCCGAGCTGAGGGGTACCGCCTCACCGTCACGCCAGGGCGTGTCGTGATCGAGGCGCGAGACGACGCGGGCGCGTTTTACGCGCGGGCGACCCTGAACCAGCTCGTCCGGCTCCATGCGGCAGAGGGGAAGATCCCCGCGCTGACGATCGAGGACGCCCCTGATTTCGCCGAGCGCGGGGTGATGATCGACGTCAGCCGGGACAAGGTCCCCACGATGGAGACGCTCTGCCGCCTGATCGACGAGCTGGCGTCGTTCAAGATCAACCGGCTGCAGCTCTACTTCGAGCATGCGTTCGCCTATCGCGCGCACCCGCGCGTGTGGGCCGAGGCGTCGCCATTGACCGGCTCCGAGATCGAAGCGCTCGACGCCTACTGCCGTGCTCGCTTCATCGAGCTGGTCCCGAACCAGAATTCGTTCGGCCACATGGAGCGCTGGCTGAAACACCCCGAGTACGCGCACCTCGCCGAGGTCTCTTCACCCGTGGGCGACAACATGTCGCTCTGCCCGATCGATCCGCGCGCGACCTCGTTCCTCGCGGGCCTCTATGACGACCTCCTTTCGCACTTCACGAGTAAAACGTTCAACGTCGGGTGCGACGAGACGGTCGATCTGGGTAAAGGTCGCAGCCGCGAGGAGGTCCTGAGGCTCGGGCGGGGGCGGGTCTACCTCGAGTTCGTCAAAGAGATCAACGCGTTGGTGAAGGCGCGCGGGCGCCGAATGCAGTTCTGGGGCGACATCGTGTTCGAGCACCCCGAGCTCATCCCCGAGCTGCCGCAAGACGTGCTCGCGCTCGAATGGGGGTACGAAGCCGACCACCCGTTCGAGGTCCAGGGGGCGAAGTTCGCCGCCGCCGGGATCGAGTTCCAGGTCTGCCCGGGAACCTCGGCGTGGTTGTCGCTCGCCGGGCGCACGACGAACGCGCTTGGCAACCTGGAGGCCGCGGCGCGCTCGGGTCTCGCGCACGGGGCCTCCGGCATGCTCATCACCGATTGGGGGGATTTTGGCCACTGGCAGCCGTTTCCGGTCTCTTACCTCGGCCTGGTTTACGGCGCAGCGGTGGCGTGGTGCCACGACGCGAACCGCGGCATCGACGTCGCGCGCGCCCTTGACGCGCATGTCTTTCGCGACGGCGCGGCGGCCCTCGGCGGGATCGCCCGCGGTCTGGGAGACGTCTACCGCGAAACCGGCGTCCTCGTGAAAAATGCGTCCGTGCTCGCGCTGCTGCTCCTGTTCCCCGAGCGGCCGCTCGGGGAAGGGCGGCTGACGGGGCTCACGGTGGAAGGACTGGAGCGCGCGGAGGCGCGTGCCGCTGGGCTCGCATCGAAGCTGCACGAGGCGCGGTGCGATCGCGACGACGCATTGCTTCTTGGCGCCGAGTTCGCCCTGGCCGCCGATCTCATGCGCCACGGGTGCCGGCTGGGTATCGCGCGTCTGGAAACGCCGGGAGGCGCCGTCGCGTCGATCCCGTCGTCGAAGCGCGCGGGGCTCGCCGACGATCTCGAGCGGATCGTCCACGAGTATCGGCGCGTGTGGCGTCAACGCAACCGCGAGGGCGGCCTCCGCGATAGCGTGGCGCGTTTCGACGCGCTCCTGCGGCTGTACGGGAAATAGGGGACAGTCCCCTTTTTCTTATCAAAACGGTATCCGAGGAGTTTTATAAGAAAAAGGGGACTGTCCCCTATTTCCCGTTCAGGAGCGGGGCGAGGCCGGCCCAAGTCACCCGGTCGAGGACGTAGAGCGTCGCGAGGTAGAGCTCGACCTCGTCCGCGGGGAACCGGTCGCGGAGCGCCTTCGCCGCCTTCTCGAGTGTCGCGGCGCTCGGCGGTTTCATGTCGTGGTCTTCGGCGATGAGGCCGTTGTCGTGCGGGATCTTCAGCGCTTCGAGAAAGGCGGAGAGCATGGCGCGCCGCTGTTCGAGGTGCAGCGCCAGGAGCATCGACCCCGCGAGCGAGTCGGTCGGCCGGATCGAGCGCGCGACGTAGCTCGCCCGCTTGTCGATGGAAAGCTGCCGCACCGCGCTCTCGCGAAAGCGCATGCCCTGCATGATCGCGAAATCAGCCTCGCGTCGCGTGGGGGCCTCGCCCCAGTCGTGGGAGTAGAGCGAGCGCGCGGCCGCGAGCCGGACCTCAGGTTCGAGCGTGGCCCACAACTGCGCGGGGGCGCACTGGGTAAGATCGATGCGAGATCCAAGTGACATGCTGAGGTCCTCCTGCGGTCTACGGCGTGGACGCCACCGACCGGGCGCCAAGCCACGCCTCGAGCCGGCCTTTCTGTTCGGGGGTCGCGTCCGCTCGCGGACGCACGATGAGTTTCGGGGGCACGGGCGCGCCGGGGACCAGCTCGACGCGGCGGAGAGTCCCGTCGCGAAAGTAGCTGACGGACACCGGCTTCCCCGGCGCCAGGAGCGCCAGCTCCTTGTCGACACGCTCGGCAGCGAGGCGCCGGTCACCCAAGGCGACGATCAGGTCGCGATCTTGCAGTCCGGCGACCGCGGCGGGGGAGCCGGGCTCGATCCAGTCGAGCGCGGGGAAGTCCTTGCCGGTTGAGCTCGTGCGCCAGCCGATGAACGGTACGGCGGGGGAGGCGGGGTCGGGAACGACCTCGACGCCCACGAGCGCCAGCGCTGCGGTAGCGTCGATTGTCCCCGGCGCCTTCACCAACGCGTCCAGGCGCGCATCCATCCCGGAGGCGCCGTCCACGACGAGCGCCTCCCGCAGCTCGGCGTCCGTGTAGCCGGTCGCGCGCTTTCCCGTGCGACGGTAGAGCGACCGCATCGCGTCGTCGAGCGAGCGCTTCCCGCCTGTCGCGACGCGGATCTCGAGGTCGAGCACGAGCGCGACGAGCGCGCCGCGCGTGTAGTTGGTCCGGTAGGTCAGGTACGGGATGTCGCTTGGGAGCCACCAGTCCCAGGAGTGATTCTCGAGGCTCTTCACCCGGATGCCGGGGTTGCCGCGGTCGGTGACGAGCCCCTCCGCGAGCGACTTGAAGTACTCCTCGCGCGTGGTCGCTCCCCCCCTCTCGGCGACCAGGGGGCCGTAATAACTCGTGAACCCTTCGGCGACGTACAGGTTGTGCGTCGGGGTTTCCTTCGTGAAGTCAAACGGCCCCAGTCCCGCCGGGCGCATCCGCTTGACGTTCCATGCGTGGACGAATTCGTGCGCGGTGACCCCGAGCAATTTCTTGTAGGCCTCGCGATCCTCGAACGACTCCAGCGGGGCGCAGATCGACGTACCGAACAGGTGCTCGATCCCGCCGTGCCCGCCTTCGGCCTCGAGGAGGTACAAGAACATGTAGCGATCGAACGGAGTCTCGCCGAAGACGGCCGCGGCCTCGCGCACGATCTTGCTCACATCGTCGCCGACCTTGCGGTCCTTGAAGTCGGGCGCCCGCGAGAAGACGAGGCGATAGCGCGCGCCCCCGTCGTCGAAGCCGACCTCGGTCCAGTCTCCGGCAAAGAAGATTCCGTCCGCGAGGAGGTCGAAATCGGGAGCGTCGAATGCGAGCGGCGCGCTGCCGGCGGGGGCGAGGGAGCAGGCGACCTTCCAGCCGCCGAAAGGCTCGATGGTCACGCGTGCGGGGGCGCGTTGGCGCTCGGGGGCGTAGCCCAAAATGCTCGCGAGGTTGGCGTGGGCCATCGCGGCGTTCAGGCGAGCGGCGTAGCCCGTGCCCTTCTCGTTCGCGTACACCCGGTAAGCGACGACGACGGTCCCGTCCCCTGGCTTACCGATCTCCCACGTCTGTTTGTCGATCTTGACCGTTGGGAGGATCTTCCGGCCGCCGTCGATGGCGGCCAAGTCCAGGACGTTGCCGGCGACCTCGTCGATCTTCCACCCGCCCGGCGTGAAGGCGGGAAACGCGAATCGCAGCGGCGCCTGAACCTGTTCGAAGCGGACCTCGACGTTGAAGAAGTGCGAGGCCGGGTCCGGCATCGCGACCCGATAGGAGGTCGTCGCGAGAATGGCGGTGAGCGTCAGTGCTGCAACCATGCGGCGCAGTGTAGCGGGGAACGGTCCGCAATTCCCTACTGGAACTTTTTGTAGAGAACCACCTCGCGGCCTCCCTTCCGGTGCTCGATGTGATCCATCAGCTCGCGCATCAGGAAGATGCCGCGTCCGTGCGTCAGCTCGAGTCGGTCTTCGCGGCGCGGGTCGGGGACCTTGGCGGGATCGAACCCGGGACCCTCGTCCCGTACGGCGATGACGAACCCCTTCTTGGGGTCGCAGTAGGCGCGAACGAGGACGCGCTTCGCCGCGTCGCTCCGGTTGCCGTGAAAAACAGCGTTCGCCAGCGCCTCGCGCAGCGCGATTTCGAGCTCGGCCTGATGGTCGGCGAGGCAACCGGTGATGCGGGCGTGCTTCAGGATGTCCCTTACCGTGCGGTTGATCCCAGGCGTCGTGCTCTGCAGGCTGCGCCTGAACCGGAAGGCGAGGGTGCGCCGGTCGAGGGCGAACGGCGCCCACTTTTTCACTGTCTTTCGCCCTTGAGTCTCGGTCACCGCGCCCCCGCCCTTTCGTTCAGCCCGCGCGAACCTGGGGAGCATAAGGCAAAATGCCCTTCTTCACCTACGACGGGATTGAAACGAGGCTGGCGGAGTGGGCGATCGTTCTCAGGATGAGCCGGGGCTGACGGTCCGCGAGGGGCGCCCGGACGACGCCACGTTCGTGGTCGGTCTCGGGGCTACGGCCTTCGCGCGTTTCGGCGAATACGGCCAGATCATGCAGGCGTTCCTCGCGGGCCCGGACGTGGCGTCGTTCATCGCCGAGACGGCGGGGGACCGCGTCGGATTCGCTCTGGTTGCGGTTCCTCCGGCCCACCCCGGCTTCGCCGATCTCGTGGCGATCGCGGTGGACCCCCGGTACCGCCGCACGGGTGTCGGGAGTGCCCTGCTCTCACGCGTGATCGCGTCCCGGGAGGGGCGAAAAGAGCCGTCGCTGCTCGTCCTGACGGTTGCCGCCGACAACGACGCGGCGATCACGCTCTTCCGCTCTCAGGGCTTCGAGATGATCCCCGGCGCGCTCGGACGTTACGCCGGCGGACAGACGTCGCGCCGGATGGCGAAGTCGATCGCCTAGGCGTCCACCCGCACGTGGGTCTTTTCCTTGTAGGCCGCTGCCACGAACACGAAGATGACTCCCATGAGCCCCATCACGACGATGAAGAAGTAGAAGTAGTTGGGGCCCACGAGGTAGTAGGTCTCAACGTCCCCGCCGCCTTGGTAGACGCCCTGGGATTTCACGGGAGCGCGTTCGACCACGTCCATAAGGCGCACGCGGCTTGCGGCGGGGTCGATCTCGGAGACGAGGAAGGTGCCTTCCAGTGGTTGGGGCTTGGCCCCGCCGAGCACCTCGATCCCGTTGTCGCCGGTGAAATCGATCTTCTGTCCGGTGACGAACTGGCCGGCTTCGGTCACGGTGACCCACGTCTGGTCGCCGGCCTCGATGGCGGATGCGTGCAGCGGCTTGACCATCGCGCTGTTCACGCCGGCGATCATGAGATTGCCGAGGCTGATCGAGAGCAGGAAGAGCGCCATGATGAAGCTCTTCATGCGTAACGGCGCCTGCTTGTAGCTGAACTCGAGCGCGGTGATCGACACCAGAATTTCGGACGCGGTGAGCACCACGTAGGCCAGGATCTGCCACCACGCGCTCACCGTGTGGCCGCTCTGGATCTGCTGCTCGATCCAGGCCACGATCAGGAACGACGCGGCGACGGTGAACAGGCCGGCGCCGATCCTGCGCAGCGGAGTCACGTCGAAGAACCGGCCGCAGAACGGATAGATCACGTAGGAGAACACCGGAATGAGCGCCAGGATGAACAGGCCGTTGACGACTTGCAGCTGCGCGGGCAAGAGGGTGAAACCGAAGCCCAGGTTCTTGTTCATCAACGAAGACTGGGCCTGGAGCGTCCACGTATTGCCGTTGGACTGGTCCCACAGCATCCAGAAGCAGGCAACGAAGAAGTAGATCACGATCAAGTTCAGCACGAGCTTGCCACCCTCGGCGCTGAACACGTCCTTGAACCAGGCCTTTCCCGCCGGAGGGACGGTCACGAATTTCTTGCGCCCGAGCCAGAACACCAAGGTGGCCACGAACATCATCGCCGCCGGCATGCCGAAGGCCCATCGTGGGCCGTACTTCGGATTGTTCAGCAGGATCGGACAGAAGAAGATCGAAATCGACGATCCCCAGTTGATCGCCATGTAGAACCAGGAAAACGCTCGCTCGATCAGGTGCTGGTTCTTGGAGGTGAACTGGTCGCCGACGTTGGTCGACACGCAGGGTTTGATCCCGCCGGTGCCGAAGGCCACCAGGAGCAGGCCCAGCCCGATCACGGTGGGTGTATCGGAAAACAGAGCGAGCGACACGCAGCCGGCGATGTAGGCGAGAGAAAAGACCATGATCGTCTTGAACTTGCCCCAGAACACGTCCGCGACGATCGCGCCCACCATCGGGAAGAAATACGCTCCGGACTTGAACAGCGATTGCCACGAGGCGCCCTTGGCGTCGGTGAAGTGCAGGAACTGCACCAGAAAAATGGTCAGAATCGAGTTGATTCCGTAGAAGCAGAACCGTTCGGCGAACTCGTTGGTGACGATGTACGGGACGCCCGGAGGCATGCGATCGTCGCGGGCCTCGGTGACGTTGTTCGGGGTCTTCGTGGGCAAGCGACACCTCGATTGGCGCACGACGGCGCCGAAATGGCGGGCGATCATACCGCACGAGCGAATCGGGGCTCAGGAATCCGTGATGCGCGGCAGCACGCCGCCGGGGCGGCCGAAATGCGGGAGGGTGTCGATCACCTCTCGAGGGTCGACAAATGCTCGCTTCGCGGCGCTGTGGTAGAGGCAACCGATCTCCTCGGCAGGGCGGGCTGCGACGAACGGCTCCACCGAGTCGAGCGCGTCGAGCCACGCCCACTTCGTCGCGTGGAGATCGATCGACTCAGTGAGCTCGAGCCGTGCGAGATCCTCCGCGCGAAGCCTCCCGCGCCTTCGCAGCAGTTCCAGGAGGGACAGCGGGGTGAAACCCGGGTCCTTGCCACAGGCCGCCCAGCACAGGGCGCCGAACCCGAGCACGTGCCGGTGGAGATGGAGCGCGTCCAAGACGTCCCGCGGTTCGTCGCGTCCGGCGAGTGCCAGCACCTTGTTGACGGCGAGGTCGACGGGGTGGAGTAAGAACCCGACCCGGTCGTCGCGCACCGTCGGCATGAACCGCCAAGCCGAATCGCGCGCCCACTCGACCCTGGTGGCGTCTCCGCCCTTACGCACGATCGCGCGGATGAAACCGGGTTGATTCAAGTCCATGTCCATGGAGTACCCGCTCGTCTCGAGCAATCCCCGGTCGGCGGCGAACGCGTCGGCGACCCGCGCCTCCGAGTCGTGGAAGTAGTCGAGGTCGCGGCTGAAGCGCATCGTGTTCGGCTCGATCAGGATCGCGGCATCGCCCGCGAGGTACGAATCGAATGTCCGGTTTGCGGAGAGCAACCGGGCCAGGCTCGCCTGGTAGTCGGTCAGCGGCACAGCTTGCTCGCAACTTCCCATGCGTCGCGCCCTCCGTGCTTGCGGAGTTGCTCCGCAACCCAGGCGACGTCCAACGGCCCGATGCGGTAGGCGGGATCGAACGACCAGAAGCACGTGGCGTGGAATCGCCGGTACACGCGGCGCGCCTCGCGTACACGGACCATCTTTCGCGCCGTTTCGGGTTCCAGAACTCGGCGGCTCTTCCGGCCGCCGCGTCGTCCGATCTCGGCGAGATACGCCTTTACCTCTCGTTCCACGCCCTCATCATAATCCGCTTACGATAGATGATCAAGATCCAAGGCGAGCCATGAGCCATCGCCGTGCGAAACGCCACTCCCGATCCACCGTTGACCGGGAGACGCCGAGCACCTCGGCGATCTCGTCGAGCTCGAGTCCCCAGAGCACGCGAAGCTTCGCGACCCTCCCGGCGCGCGGCTCAGCTTCCTCGAGCAGGTCCATCTCCATGGCGGCGCGCCCAGCCTCGACGCTGAGCGGCTCCTTGACGCCACGGCGGCCGAGTGCGCCGAGGGAGAGCTGAATCTCGATTCCATCCCGCTTGCCCCTCCCGCGGGCACGACGGTGATCGGCCACGACCCGCAGCATCACCCGCGTCGCGATCGCGAAGAAATGCGCGCGGTCGACCCAACGCTTCCTCTGCTGGAGGAGGCGCACGAAGGTCTCGTTGACGAGCGCCGCGGGATCGAGGGTGACGCTACGAAGGCCGGGTCCCTTTCCGAGGAGCTTCCGTGCCAGCCGCTCGAGGTCGGATTGCACGCGACGGGCCACCTCGTTCAGCGCCCGGGCGTCGCCGGCGTGCGCCTTCTCCAGAAGCGGCGTGATGTCCGAGGGCGGCTCCAAGATCGAAACCTCCGGTCGAGCGCGGCCGGAACGGCCGTAAGATCGCGGCGAACGGTAACACCACCCGAAGGGGGACCCCCATGGACCCGCAACGCATCCGGCGGATCCGGCAGATCTACGAGTTGGCGCAAGACGCCGATTCGTCCCGGCGAGCGAGCTTCCTCGACGCGGCGTGCGGCGACGATGCCGAGATTCGAGCCGAGGTGGAGAGGCT
>Ga0315273_10008208_pt1 | contig 13156 bp, 10 predicted proteins | sample YL17G02_0_MG_FD_205753 | JGI IMG/M metagenome (GOLD analysis project Ga0315273, IMG submission 205753) | Sediment microbial communities from Yellowstone Lake, YNP, Wyoming, USA - YL17G02_0 | ecosystem: Environmental > Aquatic > Freshwater > Lake > Sediment | place: USA: Wyoming | collected...
TGTTCTCGGCGCTGGTGCTGCTCGTCTTGTGGGGCGCGGCGTGGGGGGTGAGCCGGCTGCGCGGTCACGACGCGGCGCTGCGGGGCGCCTTCGCCAACACGGCGATCCTGTACAACAGCGCGAACTTTGCGATTCCCGTGATGGCCCTGGCGTTCAGCCTGAACCCGGCCGACCAGACGTACGCCGTGGCGGTCCAGGTGATTGTGGCGGCGTGCCAGGGGCTGGCGGCGTACACGATCGGGGCTTACATTGCGGCGGCCGGGTCCGGCCCCATCGGCCGCGCGACGCGGCGGATCGTCGGCCTGCCCTACATCTACGCGCTTCTGGCGGCGATGGCCCTGAAGTGGTTCGGCGTGGATGCCCGGACGGTCGAGGCGGCCCATCCTTTCTGGCAGGCCGTGGTCCACATCTTCTCGGAGTCGACGCGGTACATCTCGCAGGCCTACGTGCCGATGGCGCTGATGACGCTGGGCGCCCAGATGGCGTGCGTGCGGCTGGTGCGGGCCCCGCTGGACTTGGCGCTGTCGATGGCCCTAAGATTAGTTGTGGGTCCCTTGTTGGCGCTGGCGCTGGTGAAGATAATGGGGTTGGAGGGAATGCTGGCGCAGGTGCTGATCATCGGTGCCGCGGGCCCGTCGGCGGTGGCGTCGGCGGTGGTGGCGATCGAGTTCAAGAACCGGCCGGACTTTGCCGCCAGCGCCGTGCTGCTCTCGACGCTCGGGGCGGGCGTGACGGTGCCGATTGTGATTTTCCTTGTACAACAGTTCATAGGAGCGCCATAGGCACGCAGGCGTTTGGAAGCTGTTTCAGAAGCGCCCATCGGCGCTCGATAGCGCGGCGGGCAGTCTTGCCCGTTGCGAGAATGCGGGCGCGTACGCGCGGCGGGCAAGACTGCCCACCGCGCTATCGCCGGTTCTGAAACAGCTTCTTAGCGGGCAGCCGGAGGCGGCCGCGTGTTCCTGCCGTGACAGGGGCCGGCCCATTGGCTGAAGGCGGCCCCGCGCCGCGGCCGATAGGAACTTCGGAGGCGATCGCCGGGCGCCTCCGCCGGCGTGCCCCTGCGGCAGGACTCGCGCACCGCGAGGAGATGACGGGATGGCTCGATACGATGATACGGCCGAGGGGTGCCGACATGACCGGGCCCCGCTCCAGCGTCTGGGCAAGATCACCCACGAACGCACGGGCAAGAGCGTGTACGTCCTCCTGTGCCCGGTGTGCGGCTTCACGGTGACGACGGACCAGCTTCGGCAGCTCAAGAAAGAGAAGAGGGGGGAGGAAGTCCGCGCGCCGCGCTGGGCGCCGGGGAAGATGTTTCACTCGTCCTTTTGAGGCCGGGCCGCGAGTTCGCCAACACGCGGTCGCCTGCGGCTCCCCGCTAAACGTTCTAGATCTCGCCGCGCAGGGCGGCGCGGTGACGCATCGCTTCGAGAAACTCCTCCGGCGTGGTCTGCGGCCGCAGGTTGCCGTGGCGGAACTCGGGACGTTCGTCGAGCAGTCCGAACCCGAGCGTGATCTCGCCCGTCGCGCGGCCGGGCGCCAGGACGTGGAAGTCCGACGAGTAGCTGGCCACCAGCAGGGGCCCCGGCGAGGCCAGGTCGCCCGCGGCAATCCGGCGGTTGATGTCCTCGACGATCTCTCGCCACACGCGGACGTCGGCCTCGGTGTCGCGCGCGCAGCCGATCTCGATGCCGTCGAGCCCGGCCTTGGCCACGAGGTACTCAAGGGTCTCGGCCACCTGGCCGATCGACATCTTGCCTTTCGTCACGAGCTCGCGCGGGTGGCTGAGGACGGCGAGGGCCCCGGCGCCGGAGCGCCGGATGGAAGCGAGTTGCCGGCGGACCTCCTCGGTGGCCCGGGCGAGCGTCGGGTTGGCCGACGGCCCCGCGAGGCGCTTCAGCGCGGGCGTCACGACCTTGGTGTTGAACGCCCGCGGGTCGTGGATGCCGAGCTTTCGGCGCCGGCCCGCGTCGAGGCGTTTGAGGCCCAGGACGGCGAGCGTGCCGGGATAGTACGGCTTCTGGCTGCCGAACCAGTCGTCGAGCTCCTTCTCGGTGATCTGTTGATCGCCGGGAATGCCCTGGCGTTTCAGCCACCGGTTGACGCTCCGGAGGACCTCGAGCGTGGCCTCGTGGACGGCCTGCTGCCTGGCGGCGAGGTATTTGGCGAACCTGCGGCCGCGCGGCGAGGTGAGGAAGTCGAAGAAGCGCCCGGCGTCGGGGAAGTAGACGAGGATCTCCAGGCCGCTCTGGCCGGTGGAGAGCTCGACGGCGGGGACGGCTGTCAGGCCCAGGAGCATCGCCTCGCCGTAGATGGCCCGCGTGCCGGAGATGCTGTCGTGGTCGGCCAGGGCGATGGTCCGCAGGCCGATGGCCCGCGCGAGCCAGGCGAGCTTGTGCGGCGGCACCTGGCCGTCGGAGTGCGTCGAGTGCAGGTGCAGGTCCATCGAGACGGGCACGTCGACGATCTGGCGGATGCGGGCCTCCGGCATGCCGCGGGCCTCGAGGCGCTCCACGAACGCGTCCCACTTCTCGGACGCCTCGAGGGCTTCGCGGATCAGGTAGAGGGCGGATTCGCGGGCGCGATAGGCCGCGAGGTCTCCGGCGGTGTCGGTGCCAGCCAGTTGGGTCATGGTGTCGATCGGTCCCCCGCAGTACGAAACGAAAAAGCGGGACGTTTTGCAAGGGAAATCGCGCGAAGGGAGTAGGGCGTCGGTTACAGGGGGCGAGGCCTGCCCTTGCCGGGTGGCACGGCCACGCGCTGTGCATGCGTTTGGCGTTGTCATTCCGAGCGAGCGCAAAAGAGTCGAGGAATCTCGCTGTGGCCGTTGCCGTTCGGACATTCGCACGGCGAGACCCCTCGACTCGCTGCGCTCGCTCGGGGTGACAGCATGAAGGCAACACGCTAAACACGTACGGAGACCCACCGCGCACGAGGTTAAGCGGTATGTAGTACGAGGCGGTGGGACGGGCGCTACTTCACCGGTTGCAGCGGTTTCATCTGGCCGTCCATCTGCTGCATCTGGCCGGTCATGGAGTCCATGGGCTTCGCGCCGGGGGGCGTGGCGAGTTCACCGCTGAAGGCGACCCCCCAGGGGGTGATCCGCGTTTCCTGGTAGGGCACGCGCAGGCGCATGTCCAGTTGGGCGAGGGTGTTGATCATGCGCGGCTGCCCGATTTTCTGCCAGACCAGGTTGCCGTTCCTCCCCGTGAAGAGGCACGCGTGGGCCTGCTGGCAAAGGCCGGCGGCGTTTCCGGCATCGGCCAGGCCGGCCCGCACCAGGTAATCGGAGATGCGGCAGAGGCGCTTGATCTCCTGGACCCGGCCCCAGAGGGCGAGCACGTCGCCGTTCCACAGCGGCCAATCGGCCTGGCGGAGCCCCTGGTTGTGGTAGCCGTGGAAAGACACGTCGTCCAGGCGCTGCTGCATCCTCTGGGTGTCGGCCACCAGGGGCGGAAGGACCTGGGTGGCCAGGCCCTGGGCGGCCTTTCGGAAAGCCGCCAGCGGCTCTTTCCGGCCGGTCTCCGGGTCCGCCGCGACCAGGGCCCGCAGCTTCTCATAAGCGTCTTTCAGGTGGCGCAGGAGCGGCTCGGCCTGGCGGTCCTTCTCGGCCGCCGCGGCGAGAGTCTTGAGCGCCTCGATGCGGTCGGCCAGGCCCGCGCGGATCTCGGCCTGGAAGACGGCGGGGTCCTTCAGCTCGGCGGCCGACTTCTTCGTCTGGTTGAGCATCGCGACGGCCATGCGGTGATACTCGGCCACGGCCATGTCGTCAATGCGGCCGCCGACCGCGCCGTGGGCCTGGATCGCCGCCTTGAGGTCGCCCGTCTGGAGGGCCGCCCAGGCGACGGCGTTGGCGAGGTAGTCCCAGGTGAAATCGCGGTACTTCTCGTGGGCGAGGGAGAGCAGGGGCCGGCCTGCCTCGACCGCTTCCTTGAACTTACCCGCCTCGGCCAGTCGGATGACCTCGCGCGGCTCCTTGCAGATGTCGTCGAGGGCGACGGCGTCGGGGCGGCCGTCGGCGCCCGCCGCGGCGGGCTTCTCACGCTCGAACAAGGGCACCGAGACTTCCTGGGTTTCCATGGGCGGACGGTTCATCACGGCGGGGGGCGCCATGAGAGGCGGCATCTGGGGCGGCAGGCAGCGCGAGCCGATCTGCGCCGAGGCGGCAGTGGCGAGCATCAGGGCCGTCGCAACGGTCAGGACCAGCGTTCTTGTCCGCATGGCCTCTTCTCCCGCCCAAGAGAATCACGCTTCTCTCGCCCTGAAAACATATACGTTCAGGGCAGGGAGTTCAACAGGATAACCTGGCGCGGCAGGCGCGACGGGCGTGGTGCATCGTCTAGCCGCGAAAACGGCACGTCGCCGTACCGGCGACGGCTAGAACTACGACGCCCTTGCGCGCGGCGGGTCAGGAGACCCGCCGCGCACGAGGCATAGGCGGCTTTCCGTCTTACCCGATGCGCCGAGCACCCTTCGTGTGATGCGACCGTCACTGCAATTCTCGGCACCACTTTACACTAACTTTTGCCAATTCATCGTCTGGATCAAGCGCCCGTGCTTTGACGAAGCACTCCTCTGGCCGCCACAATGAACAACGGTGTAATCTTTCGCTTTGGTCTCATGTTTGTGCCCCTTTCTTGTGACGCTGATCCCTGGTGGCGCGCCTGAAGCGGCTTCTGCGCCAGATTGTGAACTCCTCGCTGTACAACTCGACGGCCAGTTTCTTGAACCCGTCGTGCAGTTCCAGCACCGACATGTTAGTGGGCTTGAAGTTGATATCGAACAGAGTGCATTTCTTCCAGTTCCGCGGTTCGAGCAACCTGTTCTCCCGTTCCAAGCGAGCGTAGAGCGGGGTGCCCGGGAAAGGCGTCATGAGCGTAACTTGAACCTCGTACAGTTCAGCCTCTCTCACAAAAGCAAGGACCTGATCGAATATGTCGGCCGTATGCCCGTCAAGACCGATCACAAAGCAGCCGTTCACTGTAATGCCACGGGCTTGTATCGTCCGAATCGCCTCTTTGTAGTGTGGGAACTTCTTGAACTTCCAGTCGTTGCGCAGTTCCAGCCCATGCAGACCTGATTCGGTCGGACTCTCCAGCCCGATCAACACCTGCGCACATCCGGTCTCCCGCATGAGGTCGAGCAGTTCTTCATCGTCGGCGACGGAGATGTCGGTCTCTGCGAACCATTTGAGACCCTTCCCCTTGAGCGGCTTCAAGAGTTCCTTCCAGTACGAGTGATTGACGAAACTGTTGTCGTCCGCAAACTCGATGAATGGACGCCGCCAGATCGTGAGTATTCGCGCGATTTCTTCCAGCACTTTGGCCACAGGCTTTTGCTTGTACTTGTGCGTGAGCACAACCGAACTGGCACAGAACTCACAACGATGAGGACAACCTCGGCTGGTTTGAACCGTCAGTCGATTGTATTTCGCGATGTCGAGTAATTCAAATGCGGGCATGGGCGCAGTAGCCAAATCGTACCCATTGACGTCCGCGCGGTAGTATAGCTGCAAGTGGCCCCGTTCGGCATCTTCCAGCACCTGCAGCCACAGTGATTCTCCTTCACCGATGACAACGGCATCGCAGTGTTGGGCCGCTTCGTCAGGAAGGGCGGTGACGTGCGGTCCTCCAATGACGGTCGGAACCCCTATCGCCTTGAACCGTCGGCCCAGCGCGTATGCCTCGTCTATCTGCGCGCTGTAGGAGGAGATGGCCGCCAAGTCAAGACCGCTCGGCAGGGAAGCGAGGAGGTTCACGTCCGGCACCTCGACATACTGGACGCTATGTCGGGCGGGCGTCATCCCTGCCAGGGTCAGTAGACCGAGGCTTGGCAAAGACGCGATGGTCTTGCTTCTCTCCACAAACCCCGGCAGCGTAAGACCTAGCCGAAGCAGTTCTGTGTCACAGACTCGTATGCCACTCATCGCAAACAGACCGATGTTCATGGATGGATGATCCTCCAGACGAACAGGACGACGCCGACGGTGACCGACGTGGCGGGAATGAAGAACAGGTTCCGGAAGCCTGGCTTCCACGCGGACAGATAGCAAACCGTAGGCATGGTGACCGCCCCCACGATCAGCAGGACGGAAGTGTTCGCAAGTCCAGCGTCAAGGCCCAGCGTTCTTGCAGTTAGGGCGAATGACAGATTGATGAAGGCGATGCCGAAGAAAGCGATGTGCGCCAGCCGGATCATCCGCCGTTGCCACGAGGTGTAACCACCGAGCCAGTCGCTGTTGTGGAAAAACAGGCCGGGAATTGTACCCGCAAAGCAACCCAGCAGGAACCCGACCCATGCGACATATATGTTTATCATCATTGCGCTAACGCTGTGCTTCAGGGGCGCGCCGCTTCCGGCGCGGCCCCTGCAAGCGCTCGTTAGTGGCGTTGGAGCAGCAAACGCGTGTGACGATTTCGGCCGGGCGCTACTTCGGCGCGTCGGCCCAGCTCGGGGCGTCGAGGAGCGGCTTGACGGGCTTGGCCTTCCCCAGGTCGCTCACCTTGTGCTCCAGCAGCCACTTGTAGACGGCGTCGTCGGCGTAGGTGTTGTCCCACGAGTTGTGGCCCACGCCCACGACCTCGGTGTACCGCACCTCGACCGCCTTGTTCTTGAGGAGGGCGGCCACCATGCTGCGCGACCGGTCGGGCTGGACGGTCTTGTCGGAGTCGCCGTGCCACACCCACGTGGGGATGTGGGCGATGTCGCCGGCGCGGGCCGGCTCGCCGCCGCCGCAGATCGGCGCCGTGGCGGCAAACATATTCGGATACTTCACCATGAACGCGAACGTGCCGAAGCCGCCCATCGACAGGCCCGTCAGGTACAGGCGGTCCGGGTCGCAGGAGTAGTCCTTGAGGGTGGCCTTGAGGGCGTCCAGGGCGAGCTGCTCTTCGGCGTCGCGCCAGCCGCCCCTGGGCCGCGGCTTGTCGGGGGCCTTCTCGTCCTTCGGCGCCTCGCGCATCGAGAGGCACTGGGGCATGACGACGATGAACTCGAACTTGCCGTCGCGCTTCTTGATCTCCTTGGGCAGGCCCTGGATGAGGACCTTGTCGCCGTCGGTGCCCGACTCGCCGGCCCCGTGCAGGAAGAGGATGGTGGGCCACTTCTTGTCGGCCGTGTAGTCCAGGGGCACCCAGACGTAGTAGGGCCGGTCGCCGCCGTCGGCGTGGCGGGCGGTCTTGCGGACGAAACCCACCTTGTGATTGGGGTCCTTCATGATCTCGTCGAGGGCCTTGGCGGCAGGCGCATCGGCGGCCTGGGCCGGCGGGGCGGCCGTGCAGACCAGGGCGAGGACGAGGCTTCCGAGGCTCAGGATCAACCACGGCAGGCGTTTCATGGGCTTCCTCCGTTCGAGACGTACCGCGCGGCGGGTCTCCTGACCTGCCGCGCCCAAGCCACGCAATCCGGCCGCCTGATACATATCCGCAACCCGCGGACGGTTCAAGAAGATAACGGCCGGCTGCGCCACCCGGCAATCCCCGAAGACGACCCTGATACGACAGCGCGGCTTTGCGCGGCGGGTCTCCTGACCCGCCGCGAACGTGCCTCAACGTGCCGGCAAGACGCATCCTATGCGCGGCGGGTCAGGAGACCCTCCGCGCTCGCGCCCCTGGCGGCAAATTCTGATGACGCCCGCCGTGGCGGCGCCTACACTGAATTGCGGACGCGGCAAAGGAGGACGGCCATGGCGCACGCTTGGCTGGGGCTGCTGGCGGGCGGCCTGGCGGTGACGCTCGCCGGGGCGGGGGCGGCGAGGGCGGAAGAGGCGGCCGGCCTTCCCGCGATGCCCATGCCGGTCGACCGCACGCGCACCGCCGACGCCCGCTGGCTCGCCAAGCCGGTCCTCGAGACCCGCATCCTCGATGATATGTCGATGATCGATCGCTGGTCGCATCGCGGGCAGGGAAAGCTGGAGTTCCTCCAGCAGCGGCCGAACGGCGGCGTGCAGGTCTTCCGGCTCGTCTCGCCCACCGTCGCGCCGGACCTGAAGGCGGGCACCGGCCGTCCGTCGGGCGAGGCGGCCCTGCGGTTCGACGCCCGCGGCGAGGACTGGATGCCCTGGAACCGCCTCTCCATCTGGGTCTACCCGCGGCTGCCCGGGTTCAAGGTCATCTCGCTTCTCGTGAAGTTCTCGAACGACGGCGTTGAGAAGCTCCCCGGCAGCCAGACCCGCGGGGCGCTCCATTACGTGATCCTCCAGCCCGACAAGTGGAACCACGTGGTCTGGGAGATTCCGCACCTCGCGCGCGACAAGGTCACGGCCGTCGAGTTCATCTATCGCCTCCAGGGCAACGAGCCGGGCGCCGCGCGCGAGGTGTCTTTCGATTTCGAGCGGCTGGAGCTTCAGAAGGTCCAGGCCGATCCGTTCGAGGGATGGGCGGTCGCGCCGGGGCGGATCGCCTTCAGCCACACCGGATACCTGTCGGGCGGACGGAAGAGCGCGATCGCGAGCGGTCTATCGGCCGACCAGTTCTCGGTGATCGACGTGGCGACAGGCAAGGAGGCTTATCGCGGGACGCCTCGGCCGGTGAAGAGCCGGCTGGGCGAGTTCCAGGTCATGGACTTTTCCACATTCAGGAATCCCGGCACGTACGCGATCCAGGCGGGCACGGTGAAGACGGGCACGTTCCGCATCGCGCCCGACGTGTGGCGCGAAACGATTATCAAGACCATCAACTTCTTCTTCTGCGAGCGCTGCGGCTGCGAGGTGCCGGGCGCGCACGGCGTGTGTCACCAGGACTGGCAGGGCGTGCATGGCGATAAGACGATCGCGATCAACGGCGGCTGGCACGACGCGGGCGACCTGTCGCAGGGGCTCGTCAACACGGGCGAGGCCGTCGCGGCGATGCTCGAGCTCGCCGAGCGGTTGCGGACGGCCGATCCCGCGCTGTCGCGCCGGCTCATGGAAGAGGCCCGGTGGGGCTTGGACTGGATCCTCAAGACGCGGTTCGGCGACGGTTTCCGCATCACCTGGGCCACGATGGACTACTGGACCGACAACCAGGTCGGCACCGCCGACGACACGGTCGCCCAGGCGCAGAACTCGCCGATGGAGAATTTTCTGGGGGCCGCGGCCGAGGCGATGGCCGCCCGCGTCCTCAAGGCGAGCGACCCGGCCAAGGCGGCCGAGTGCCTGGCGGCGGCCCGCGACGACTGGCGGTTCGCCGTCGAGAAGGCGCCGTCGCCGCCCCTGGAGCTCGCCTCGTACGCGGCCCTCGCGTCGGTCGAGATGCTCAAGGCCACCGGCGAGAAGGCGTACGCCGACAAGGCGGCCGAGTTCGCCCGGATCATCTGCGACTGCCAGCAGCGCACCGTCACCGACTGGAAGGTGCCGCTCGTCGGCTTCTTCTACACGAGCCCGAAGAAGGACCGCCTCTTGCACTACTTCCACCGCGGCCACGAGAACGCGCCGATCCAGGCGCTCGCGGAGTTGTGCGAGGCCGCGCCCGACCACGCCGACTGGATGACGTGGTACTCGGCGGTGGTCCTGCACTCGGAGTACCTGCGGGCGATCGCACGGTTCACGGAGCCGTACGGGATGCTGCCGGCGTCGGTGTACCGGCTCGACGAGTCGAACGATCCGTACTTCAAGGCCCAGGTGGCGCAGGGGATCGAGGTGGCGCCGGGGCACTGCCTGCGGCTGTTCCCGGTGTGGTGGGATTTCCGCGGGAACCACGGGACGGTGCTCTCGCAGACGAGGGCGCTGTCGGCGGCGGCGCGGCTGCGAAGGAACAAGGACCTCGCCGACCTGTGCCAGGTGCAACTCGAGTGGGTGGTGGGGCGGAACCCCTTCGGCCAGAGCACGATGTATGGAGAAGGGTACGACTATGCCCCGCAGTACACCGCGATGTCGGGCGACATGGCGGGGTCGCTGCCTGTCGGCATCCAGACGCTGCGCGAGCACGACATGCCGTACTGGCCCGTGTCGAACTGCTACAACTACAAGGAGGTGTGGGTCCATCCGTCGTCGCGGTGGCTGGCGATCCTGGGCGACCTGGCGATGCCGGGGCCAGGTGAGTCGCCCCGGCGGCCGTACCTGTTCGGCAAGGGAGGCGCCGAAGACCCCGGCGGCAGGTCCGTCAGGCTCGAGGTTGCCGCCGCGGGCTCCGGCAGGGCTCGCTTCACCATCCGTGCGGAGAACCTGAAGATCGAGAAGCCGGATATCGAGGTTCAGCTTGAGCCCAAGATTCAGACATTCACCCGCGACGCCGAAGTGGTCGATCTGAAGCAGCCCTGGGTGGCGGTGATCATCCCCGACGGCCGCGTTGAGGACCGTCAGGAGGTCGTCGGCGGCCTGCCGCCGCTGCCGAAGCCGTGAGGCGTCGCGCACCACTCCCCCGTTGGCGCTGCCGGCCTACGGGCTTGGGGCCGCGAAGACGCGGATCTCGGCGGTGCTGAGGAGGAGGCGGGGGGCGGCCACGTACAGGCGGCCGAAGTCGGGCACGAAGAGCGACGTGCGGGCGCCGAGGGCGGTGTCGATCTCGGCCAGCCGCGTGTAATGGTTGGCGTCGCCCTGGGCGAACACGTCCAGCCCGCCCTGGCCGAGCTTGCCCAGCCCGCCGGTGACGTAGATCCGCCGGGCGGCGGCATGGTAGAAGATGTCGTCGGCGTCGCCGGCGCAGGGCGCCTCGGCCGCCATCTCGCCCGACTCGGTGTTGTAGACGAGGAGGCGGGGGAGCGTCCGGCAGCCTATGAATAACCGTCCATGCGTCTCGTCGAGGGCCATGGGGAAGTTGGCCACGGCCGCCTTGACGGGCCACTCGGCGACGACGGCCGCCTTCTCGCGGTCGATCACCGCGACCGCCTGGGCGGTCGGCACGTTCACGAAGATCCGCTTGCCGTTCTTCTCGAGCTGGAACGACTCGGGGTGGCCCTTGAGCTTGACGTTGGCGATGACGGCCGCCGTCTCGGGGTCGAGGGCCGCCAGGCCGCCGCTGCCGTAGCCCACCCAGACGCGCCGCGCCGCGGGGTCGTAGCGCACGTTGTCGGCGTCGGCACCGAGGCCGATGACCTGGGCCGGCTGGAACGTGCGGCCGTCGTAGAACCGCACGGTTCCGTCGCCGCCGCAGGCCACCGCCAGGCGGTCGAGCTCGGGAATGTAGCAGACGCCCTGGGGCGCCTTGAGGCCCTTGATCGTGGCCGTACGCTTGCCGGCGGCCAGGTCGATGACCTCCACGGTGCCGTTGGCGACCGCCGCCACGAACAGCCGGCGGCCCTGCACGTCGACCGCCAGGTGATCGAGGCGGCCGGAGACGCCGTCGAGGGCGATGGTCTGGACGAGCGCCAGCGGGCCGGACCGCGTTTGGCCTGCCGGCGGCGCACACCCGCCGACCAGGGCCGCGAGGACCGCGAGACCGAGCACGCCGAAGATTCTCATGGCCGGCTCCTTAGCGAGCGTCGTATGTGCGAATCTTCAGATGATCGAAATGGGTCATGCGGCCGGCCTTGGTCCAGAGGCCCGCCTTGCCCGCGTCGCCGAAGGTGGCGACGGCGGCGTCGCTCAGAATGACAGCAGGCAGTGCCAGATGTACGTGTAGGCCAGGCCGTCGACGTCTTGCCAGATCTTCTCGACGAGCTTGGCGTCGCCGGTGATGGGGGGGAGCTCCTTCCGCTTCTCCTCCCACGGAATGCAGACGCCGGGCGGTCGGATGAGTTCACGCGTTTCGTCGGGCATACTCGGGCCTCCTCGCTGACACGCGCCCAGCAAGCTGGGCGGCTAAATGGCACTCTTGCCTTCGCGCTTTTGGCTTTGAACCTTGAACCTTGAACCTTGAACCTTGAACTTTGAACTTTGAACTTTGAACTTTCTTCAGTACACGCCGTACTCGCGTGTGAAGTCGGTCATCGCGCGGACGTTCTCGACCTTGGCGTCGTTCTGCATGATGGCGCTGGCATCCATGATGTAGCCGCCGTCGCGGGCCACGCCGTCGATCACCTTCTTGCAGACCTCGCGGATCTGGCGGGGGGTGCCGAAGGCCAGCAGGTCGTTCGGAATGCCGCCGCTCAGGGCGAACTTGTGGCCGAGGACCTTGTGGACCTCGAAGATGTCGTCGCGGTCCACGTGGTAGATGATGCTGGCGTCGGGCAGCTCGGCGAAGCGCTTGAGGTGCGGCCCCCACTTGCCCTCGGCGTAGAAGAGCACCTGGTGCCCGTGGCGCCAGATCTCCTGGAGGATCGGCTTGAGGGTCGGCCAGAAGATCTTCTCGAAGTGATCCAGGGTGACGAAGGGCACGCACCCGCGGTGCATCCAGATGGCGATGGGGACATTCTTCGACGGGTCGGCGCCCGACAGGGCCACGTGCGCCAGGTGCGGCGCCAGGGCCTCGCAGGCCGCCAGGACCTTCTTCGGCCGGTCGTAGAGGTCGGTGCACAGGCCCAGGTAGCCGCGGAGCTTGTCGGCCAGGATGTCGAGCGGCGCCTTGAGGATGCCCGCGATGGCCGAGACCGTGCCCGATTCCTTGCGCAGCAGCTCCGCCTGCCTGCCGAAGCCGCCGAAGTACGCCATCATCGCCATCCCGCCCTTGAGGAACGAGAGGTTGTTGCGGAACGTCGCCGGCTGCCCCGGCGCGACCACGTCGGCCGAGACGCGCGGCAGCCAGACGTTGAAGAGAAACCCGGTGGGGTCGGCGATCAGGGCGTCGTACTCCTCCGGCTTCATCCACGCCCGGTCCTCGGGCGGCTCGATGTACTGGAAGCCCGTGTTCTTGTCCAGGTGGATGCCGGGCACGGCGTAGTACTTGAGGCCGATCGCCTGCGTCAGGCCCGTCCAGACGTAGACCATGTTGCCGACGGTGGCGTCCCAGTCGAAGTCGGCGGCGCACTGGCGCGTGGCCGCGAACGCCTTCTCGAAATCGTGGGTCACCTCCTGGCAGGTGTAGCCCGCGTACCGGGCCACGAACTCCGCCACGAAGGGGCGGATCGGAATGCGGTCCGGCTTCCCCTTGCGCATGGCGGTGGTGTAGCGGCGGAGGCGTTCGGCGTACAAGGGTTCCATGTCTTTGGGCATCGAGGTCGGCTCCCGCCTGAACGAGGTCTCCTGGGCGACGATTCCTGGAAGACGCCGCCGGTAGTCTACGGCCTGCCGAGGAAGGCTGCAAGGACTTCTTCGCGCAGACTTCTTCGCGCAGACTTCTTCGCGCAGGGGAGAAGGCCTCAGCCT
>Ga0315273_10008209_pt1 | contig 13153 bp, 11 predicted proteins | sample YL17G02_0_MG_FD_205753 | JGI IMG/M metagenome (GOLD analysis project Ga0315273, IMG submission 205753) | Sediment microbial communities from Yellowstone Lake, YNP, Wyoming, USA - YL17G02_0 | ecosystem: Environmental > Aquatic > Freshwater > Lake > Sediment | place: USA: Wyoming | collected...
GTCCCGCCATTCGGGGACCCGCGCCACCCACTCCAGCTCGTAGCTGGTGAAGTCGGGCTGCTGGAGCTCGAGCTCCTCGTGGACGTGGTCGGGAGCCATGGGGTGCATGGCGGCGAGGAGGGGGACCGTCTGCTGCATGGCCGCCCAGGCGTCGGCGCACCGCTGGTAGCGGGGGTCGGCGGCGTCCCGGGTGGCGGGCTCGCCGGGGGTGGGCACCGGCTCGTAGCTCTCCCACAGCGGCAGGGACCGGAGACGGGGGTCGGCCGCGATGAGGTTGACGAGGTGGGTGGTGCCCGAGCGGGGGAGGCCGACCACGATGACGGGGGCCACGATCTGCTGGTCGTGGATCTCCGGATGGCGGGCGAGTAGGTCGTGGATGCGCAGGCGCTGGGAGGCGTACCGGACGCAGTCGGTGAACAGGATCATGCGCCCGAGGCCGGTCCGGTCCGGGTCGCGGTCGACCTCGCCCAACCACCGGCCGAGCCGGTCCCGGAAGTCGTCGGGGCCGAAGTCGTCCAGGCCCGTCTGGTCGATGGCCGCGGTCAGGACGGCGTCGATGCTCAGGTCGGTGGCGACCTGCTCCCCGAAGGCAAGGGCCCCCTGCTGGTGCTGGCTCAGGACGGGCATGGCCAGGTCCTCGATCCGGATGCGCTCGCCCATCAGTCGACCCCCGGCGCGTGCATCAGCCCAGGACCGAGAAGCCGCCGTCGACAACGAGCGTGTGGCCGGTGACGTAGCGAGCCGCAGGGCTGGCCAGGAAGAGGACGGCGCCGGCCACCTCGTCGGGCGTCCCGAAGCGACCCATCGGGGTCCGGGCCAGCAGGGGAGCGGTGATCTCGTCGAAGGGCAGCATGGGGGCGGTCATGTTGGACTCGATCACGCCGGGGGCCACGGCGTTCACCCGGATCCCGTCTCGGGCCCAACTGACCGCCAGGGTCTTGGTCATCTGGACGACGCCGCCCTTGGCCGCGCCGTAGCCGGGGACGATCTCCATGCCGAAGAAGCTGGCCATCGAACCCACGTTGACCACGCTGCCCCCGCCGTCCGCCGCGCTGGCGGCGAGCCGGTCGTGGCAGGCCTGGGCCAGGCGGAAGGGGGCGACCAGGTTGACGGCCAGCACCTCTTCGAAGACGCCCTCGTCCCACTCGCTGCGCCCGCCGGGCAGGTTCTGGCCGGCGTTGTTGACCAGCACGTCGAGGGCATCCAGGCCGTCGGTCACCGTGGCGACCTCGTCGGCGTCGTCCATCCGACAACGGCGGTAGGCGAAGCGGGCAAGGTCGTGGTCGTAGTCACCGGCCCCGTCCCGGGTCCCGGTGATGATGACCATCGCCCCGGCGTCGGCGAAGGCATTGGCCACGCCGAGGCCGATCCCATTGGAACCGCCGGTGACCAGGACCTGGGCCCCGCCGAAGTCGAAGGCCACGCTGGTCATGCCCGTACCCCCACGGGTGCGTACCGTACGACCTGCGATGACCACGGAAATCACGAGCGTGCTCCCCGGCCCCATCCGGCAGAACGGCTACGTCGTAAGCGACCTCGACGCCGCCATCGCCGAGTGGCTGGCGCTGGGGGTCGGGCCGTGGATCACGCTCGGGCCGATGGAACAGGCCATGGTCTTCCGGGGAGAGCCGACCAACCCCACCATCACCCTGGCCTTCGCCAACTCGGGGGACCTGCAGATCGAGCTCATCCACCAGACCGGGGACGCACCGACGGCTTACCAGGAGTTCCTGGACGGTGGCCGGGAGGGGTTCCACCACCTGGCCTGGTGGGCCGAGGACTTCGACGCGGTCGAGGCTGCGGTGGCCGACGCCGGCTGGCAGGTCGTCCTAGCGGGGGACGGCGGCGGCACGACCCGGTTCCTCTACTGCGAGGCCCCGGCCGTGGCCGCCACCTGCCTCGAGGTCATGGAGCTGAACGACATGACCCGCGGCCTCATGGACCACGTCCGCCAGGCCGCCGAGACCTGGGACGGCACCACCGACCCCGTCCGCACGCTCTTCTGACCATGCCGGGTGCGCCCCGCCGGGGCCCGCCGCGGAGGAGCGCACCCAGAACGGTCGGGGTCGGGGGCTACCAGACGGGTTCCCATTGGCGGGACTCGGCAGAGCGGTAGACGGCCTGGGCGGCGCGGAGCTCGCCGAGCGCGTACGCCGGTGCCACGGGGTACTCGGCGCCGTCCAGCACGGCGGCCTCGAAGGCCTGGATCTGGTTGCCGTAGCTGTGCATGTAGTTGCCCCGGGCGACAACCGTGCCGGTCAGCTCGGTGCCGGGGGAGCCGTCCCAGAGCACGACCTCGCCGAGGGCCTCCACGACCAACTCACCCTTCGTCCCCGTGACCTGGAAGAAGGGCTCCAGCGCGGCGGCGCCCGGTGTGAGGGTCACGTCGAAGCTCGCGACGACGCCGGAGCCGAAGCGGCAGAGGGACCGGACCATTGACTCGCCCTCCATCGCGGCGAAGGGGTGGCCGGTGAGGGCCAGGACCTCGGTGACCTCGCCCAGCCACATGCGCAGGGGCCGGAACCAGTGCGAGCCGGTGTCGATCGCCACGCCGCCCCCCGCCGAGCCGGCCGAGAGGCGCCATGCCCCCTCCGGGTAGAAGTCGCCCATCGGTGGGGCGCAGTGCCAGGAGCGGGCGCTGATGACGTCGCCGATCGCCCCCTGCGCGATCAGGCGCTGCACCTCGATCACCTCGGGCCAGAACTGCGCGTTCTCGGCGATCTGGAACACGACGTCGGCCTCGGCGCCCGCCGCCACTACCCGCTCGGCCGACTCGACCGTGTGGGCCACCGGCTTCTCCAGCAGCAGGTGCTTCCCCGCCGCCAACACGGTCGTGGCCACGTCCTCGTGGAGGTGGTGGGGGACCATGACCAGCGCGGCGTCGAAGGCGTCGGCGGCGAGGGCCTCGTCCAGGGAGGCGAACGGTGTGGCCCCGGACCGTTCGGCCAGGGCCTCGGCCCGAGCGAGGTCGGGGTCGATCGTGGCCGTCACCGTCGTGCGCTCGGCCCGCCGGTCGATGGCGTCGTGGTGCCACCCCGCGATCGCCCCACAGCCGACCAGTCCCATCCGGAGTCCGTTGTCCACCCGGCGGTTCTAGCCGACCCCGCCGTCCCCCCTTCTCCGATCGGGCGGTCGTAGCATGAGGCCGGTGATGGCGGATCACTCCCGGCGCCTGGTCGGCGCCTCGCTGCTCGTGGCCGTGCTGGCCCTCCCCGTGGCCCCACGACCGGCGGTGGCCGCCCCTGCCGCCCCGGTGGAGGACTCGACCTTCGTCGTGGACGACCTCACCCCGTCGTTGCGGGTGGACGGATCCGAGTCAGGCGGTCGACAGGTCGGGATCGATCCCTTCGTGACCATCGGCGTGTCGTACCGGTCGACCGCCGGCGGGGAGGGCCGGGTTCGCGCCCACACGGCGGACGGGTGGACAGCGTGGTTCGACCTGCACGGGGTCGACGGGAGCGGCGACGGGCCGGCTCCCACCAGCCCGGAGGCCGGCCACGCCCCACCGGCCAGCGACCCGATCTGGGTGGGGGAGGCCGACGGCTACCAGCTGTCGGTGCCCGCCGATGCCACCGAGCTCGTGGTCCACCTGGTCCGGCCGACCGGCGAGGCCGCCCCCGTGGCGGCGCCGACCGAAGCGGTGGCCGGCCCCGCCCCGACCGTGCGGATGCGGGAGGCCTGGGGTGCCCGGCCGTACCGGGGCACGGTCCGGCTCAATCCGTCGCTGCGCCGGGGACTGATCCACCACACGGTGAACTCGAACACCTACAGCCAGGCCCAGGTGCCCTCGATGCTCCGGTCCATCCAGGCCTACCACCAGGACACCCGGGGCTGGGCCGACATCGCCTACAACTTCGTGGTCGACCGGTTCGGGACGATCTGGGAGGCCCGGGCCCGCAGCTACGAGGACCCGGTCATCGGCTCGGCCTCCTCCGGCGACGAGACGGGCAACGTCACGGTGGCCTACCTGGGCGACGGCAGCACCGTCACCCCGCCGTCCGTCGTCACGGCATCGATGGGCCGCCTCTTGGGCTGGAAGCTGCGCAAGCACGGCCTGGCCCCCACCCGGGCCAACATCATGGGTCACCGCGACATCGGCCAGACCGACTGCCCGGGCAACGCCCTCTACGCCCGGATCCGCGCCGTCGAGGACGTCGCCCTCGTGGCCCCGGGCCCGTACCTCGACGTGGCCTGGACCAACCGCCGGGCCCGGGCCATCGACTGGGCCGGGCGCAACGGCATCATCCCGGGCTTCGGCGACGGGACCTTCCGGCCGAGGGCCGAGGCCCGCCGGGCCGACGCCGCCGTCTGGCTCTGGCGCTTCGCCGGCTCACCGCCCGGCCAGTCCGAGCCGTACACCGACGTCGCCGGCAACGCCCCCTACCTCGAGGCCATCGAGTGGGGCTATGGCGCGGGGGTCCTACGGGGGATCGCCGCCAACCGCTTCGGCCCGAGCCGGCACATGACCCGCCAGGCCGTCGTGGACATGCTCTGGCGCTACCTGGGCGAACCCGCCGTCGCCGTGCCGCATCCGTTCATCGACGCCGGCCCCCGCTCCTCGCTGGACTGGGCGGCCGAGTTCGGACTGGTCGGCGGGACGACGTTGCGGGGCTCGGACGCCCTGGACCGGGGCACGGCCGCGGTCTTCCTCCACCGTCTGCGGCCCTTCACCGACGTGGGCCGCAACCGCGTCGTCCGGCCGGCCGTGGACTGGGCCCGGGCCCACGTCATCGTCACCGGCTTCGACAACCACACCTTCCGGCCGGGCCTCGTCGTCACCCGGAACGCGGCGGCCGACTGGGTCTGGGCCTTCCTCGACCGCCCGGGCGGCGGACCGGTGGACGCCTCCCCCGGCGGCAACCCCCTGACCCGGTCGACGGCGGTGCTGTGGTTGTGGGACGCGGCCGGCTCGCCCGACGTGGCTCCGGCCACCTACGACGACGTCGCCGCCACCCCGTACGACGTGGCGGCGGCCTGGTCCCAGGACTTCAGCCTCTTCCCCGACATCACCGGGACGAGCTTCCTCGGGGCCACACCGGTGACCCGGGCCCAGTTCGTACGAGCCCTCTACCGCCTGGCCGACCGCCCCGCCGCCTGGGCCGTCCCGCCGCCCGGCACCGTCCGCTTCTGAGCGGCGTAGGCCGGGCCGACCTCTAGCTCGGGAGGGAGCCGCCGTCGAGGTTGATGGTCTGGGCGGTCATCCAGGACGCCTCCTCGGAGGCCAGGTAGACAACGGCGGCGCCGACGTCGGCCGGCTGGCCGAGGCGGCCGACGGGGACGGAGCGGGCCAGGTGCTCGGTCACTTCGCGGTTCGTCTTGTTGTCCATCAGGCCGAGGGCCAGGCAGTTGGCCGTCACCCCCGAGCGGGCGTTCTCGACGGCCAGGTGGCGCATGAAGGCGATGGCCCCGCCCTTGCCGGCCCCGTAGAGGGAGACGCCGAGGTTGATCCCACTGACTCCGGCCCCCGACGAGATGGTGATGATGCGGCCCCAGCCCCGCTCCCGCATCCCACCGATCACGGCATGGCAGCAGTGCAGGACCCCGTAGAGGTTGAGGTCGACGTACTGGGCCCAGTCGGCGGGGTCCATCTCGGCGAACGGCCCGATGCCCATGCCCTCGGGCACGCCGGCGTTGTTGACCAGGATGTCGATCGGCCCGAGGCCGGCAAGGGCGGCGGCCACGGCCTGGCCGTCGGTGACGTCGAAGGGGGCGGCCACGGCGCCGGGCACCGAGTCGGCCACGGCCGTGGCCCGGTCGGCGTGGAGGTCGTTCACGGCCACCGTCGCCCCGTGGGCCGCCAGGGCCGCCACGATGCCCTCACCGACACCCTGGCCCCCGCCGGTGACCAGGGCCCGCTTCCCGGAGAGGTCGAAGGCGGGCATCAGCCGAGGTCCAGGCCGCCGGGGTTGGTCCCGTTCACGATGGCGTCCGCCCGGGTGGCCACGATCGGCTTCAGCTCGTCGTGGGGGAGGATCCAGAAGGTCCCGGCCCCGATGGCGTCGAGGACGCGGTCGGCCACGATCGAGGCGTCGATGCCCATGCCTTCGAGCATCGCCTGGTGCCCCTGCTGCAGGGCGTCGGCCTTCTCGGTCGGCCCGCCGAAACGCTCGGGCCGGTTGCGCTCCGAGGCGAAGATCCCGGTCTTCACCAGCCCCGGGCAGAGGACGCTGACCCCGACCCCGGTGCCCTGCAGCTCCAGGTAGAGGGTCTCGGCCAAGCCGACCACGGCGTGCTTGGTCGCGCAGTACGGGCCCAGGGTGGGCACGGCCATGAGCCCGGCCCCCGACGCGGTGAACACGAGGTGACCGTCGCCCTGGGCCACCAGCCGAGGCCCGAACAGCCGGGTCAGGTGGATGACGTGATGGAGGTTGACACCCAGCAGCCAGTCCCAGGTGGCCCGGTCCATCTCCAGGATCGGCCCGACGGGGCCGACCCCGGCGTTGGGGCAGAGCACATGGACCTCGCCCACGGCCTCGGCCAGGGCCTCCAGGGCGTCGACGTCGGTCACGTCGACCACGTGGGTCGTGCCCCCGAGCCGGCCCGCGACCTCGGCCAGGACGGCCTCGTCCACGTCGACCAGCACGAGGTCCATGCCCTCGGCCGCGAACCGCTCGGCCATGGCCAGGCCGATGCCGCTGGCCGCCCCGGTGATGAGCGCGGTCTTGCCGGCAAACGAATCCACGGGAGCCTCCTAGGTGGTGAACGTCAGGGGGGCCGAGGTGACCCCGGCGATGATGTCGGACGGGGAGTAGGCGACCGGGCCGGCGGGCTCCAGCCTGCCGAAGCGGTCCAGGAGGCCCTCCAGCACCAGCCGCACCTCGAGCCGGGCCAGGGCCGCCCCGATGCAGTAGTGGGCGCCGAAGCCGAAGGCCAGGTGGTGGTTCGGGTTCCGGGCGACGTCGAAGCGGTCCGCAGTCGGCCCGAACTGGGCTTCGTCCCGGTTGGCCGAGCTGTAGAGCATCAGCACCGGATCGCCGGCGGCGATGGGCACACCCCCGAGATCGGTGTCGGCGGTGGCCGTGCGCATGAAGCTGATGACCGCCGTGGTCCAGCGCAGGATCTCCTCGACGGCGGAGGGAACCAGCGAGCGGTCGTCGACCAGGCGCTGCCACTGGTCGGGGTGCTCGGCGAGGGCCCAGAGGCCACCGGAGATCGTGTTCCGCGTGGTCTCGTTGCCCGCTACGAGCAGTTGGTTCAGGAACATGTAGAGCTCGTCGTCGTTCAGGTCCTCGGCGGCCAGGACCGAGATCAGGTCCTCCTCGGGGTCCGCCCGCTTCTCGGCGATCACCGCCATGAAGTAGGCCCGCATCTCGGCCTGGATCTCGTCCCGCCGTTCGGGGCTCAGGTCCAGGGCGCCGGGGATCATGGCCTCGGACCAGTCGAAGAACCGTTCCCAGTCCTCATCGGGGAGCCCGAGCAGGTCACTGACGATGCGCAGCGGGTAGGGCACGGCCACCGCCTCGACGAACTCCACGGGCTCCTCGGCCGTGATCCGGCCCAGCAGGTCGAGCAGGCGCTCACGGGCCACGGGCTCCAGGGCCGTCATCAGTGACGGTTTGAAGCCGGGCTGGACCAGCTTGCGGTACGCGGTGTGCTCGGGCGGGTCGGTGTGCATCATCGTCGGGGGCGACGGGTACTCGATGCCGATCTCCATGGTCAGGATCCCGCCCTTGGAGCTGAACCGCTGGGGGGCGGTCGACACCTCATGGACCTCGGCGTAGCGGCTGAGGGCCCAGAACCCCTGGGTGGCGTTCCACGCCACGGGCGCCTCGGCCCGCAGCCGGGCGTAGTGCGGGAAGGGGTCCCGGGCGTTGAAGCCCGGCTCGATCAACGCGTCGGTCAGCGGCTCGTGTGGGCCGGGCACTCTCTCGGACCCCTCTACTTCCGCTGGAAGTTCGGCTTGCGCTTCTCCTTGAAGGCCCGCGGGCCTTCCTTGGAGTCCTCGGACCCCATCACGGCCATGCCGTAGGAAGCCTCGTGGGCGAAGGCCTCGGCCTCCGACATGGTCTCGGTCTCCCGCAGGGTCTTGAGGATGGCTTCGACGGCGAGCGGGCCGTTGAAGTTGATGACCTCGGCGATCTCCCGGGCCTTGGCCAGCGCCTCCCCGGCCGGGACGACGTGACCGATGAGGCCGATGTCCTCGGCCTCCTGGGCGGTGATGTGCTTGCCGGTGAGCAGGATCTCGGCGGCGATGGTGTAGGGGATCTGGCGCCGGAGGCGGACCGCGGAGCCCCCCATCGGGTAGAGCGACCACTTGGCCTCGGACACCCCGAAGGTGGCCGTCTCGCCGGCCACCCGGATGTCGGTGCCCTGCAGGACCTCGGTGCCGCCGGCGATGGCGTTGCCCTCGACGGCCGCGATGACCGGCTTGGGTGGCTGGTAGGTCTTGAGCAGACCGCGGTAGATGAAGTCGACGTCCTCGGCCAGCTTGGCGTTGATCTCGTCCTGGGAGAGGGCGTCGTCCTCATCCACGTCGCCGGCCAGCGAGCGCAGGTCCATGCCGGAGGAGAAGTTGCCCTCGGCCCCGGTGAGGATGATGGTGCGGACGTCGTCGTCGGCCGCCGCCGCCTTCCAGGCGTCGTCGAGCAGCGCGAACATCGTCATCGTCATCGCGTTCATCCGATGGGGGCGGTTGAGGGTCACGATCATCGTGTGACCGTCCCGCTCGGTCAGTACCTGCGCCATGAGACCAGGTTCTAGTCGACTTTCGGCAGCCGCTCAGCCGAAGGTTCGGGCTTCACGCAGCTCGGCTATCCGGGCGTCGTCGTAGCCGAGGACGTCGCGGAGGACGGCGTCGGTGTCCTGGCCGGCCACGGGGGCCTTCGTGGGCACCGGGAGCTCCTCGCCCGCGACCTTGAGCGGCAGCGGGAGCTGCTCGGCACCCAACTGGTCGACGGCATAGAGCGGGAAACGGTCCCGGAACTGCGGGTCGTCGACGATGGTCTTGGCCGTGTTCACGGGGGCCAGGGGCACGTCGTGCTCGTCGGCGAAGGCCAGCCACTCGGCGGAGGTCTTCGTTCCGAAGACCTCCTTCAGCACCGCCTGTAGCTCGAGGTTGCCCTTGGCGTGGTCGGCGAACTTGGAGCCGGGCCAACGCTGGAACAGGTCGCCGCGGCCGATGCCCTCGCAGAAGTTCCTCCAGAAGGCCTGCTCCGATGCCATGAACAGGATGTGGCCGTCGGCGGACTCGTACATCTGGTAGCGCACGCCCTCGCGCATACCGGCCAGGCCCGGGGCCCGGCGCTCGTAGTCGTCCGAGGCGTTCCCTGTGACCTCGTCCTCCGGCCGCTTGTAGGCCAGCCAGGTCTCGATCCGGTACCAGTCCAGGTAGGCGGCGGCGTCGGACTGGGCCAGCTCCATCTGGCACCCCTCACCGGTCTCCCGGGCCCGGATGATCCCGGCCAACAGGCCGACGGCCCCGAGCATGGGGCCGACGTTGATGCCGATGTTGGGCATCTCGGGGATGCGGGTGAAGCCGTCGTCGTCCACCTCGGGGGGGATGAGCCCGGCCCAGGTGTCGTAGGCGATGCCATGGCTGGGCAGGTCCCGGTACGGACCGGTCGCCCCGTAGCCGGAGAGGGTGCAGAAGACGATCTTCGGGTTCACGGCCTTCAGGTCCTCGTAGCCGAGGCCCCGACGGGCCAGAGCCCCGGGGCGCATGGCCTCGACCACGGCGTCGGCGTCCTTGACCAGGTCCTTGTAGACGGCCACCCCCTCCTCGGTCCGCAGATCGAGGGTGATCGACTTCTTGCCACGGTGGGTGTGGAGGTGCAGCAGGGACACGCCCTCGACGATCGGCCAGGTCATCTGGCGGATGTAGTCACCCTGGGGCGGTTCCACCTTGATCACGTCGGCGCCGAGGTCGGACAGGAAGGTGGCGATGAGCCCGGGCCCGAGCAGCGAGCTCTCGATCACGCGCACACCCGCGAGCAGGGGGGAACGGTCGGTCATGGCCGGATTTCCTAGCCGGGAACCCGCCCCGGCGGGGAATCAGCCGAGCCGGTGGGCACCAGCCACCACCACCCGCTTCGACGCCGGGGGGCGCAGGTGTGCGCGGAGCCGTCGGCGAGTTGAAGGCGCGTGCGCCAATTGTGGGACCCCGTTCCTGGACATCCTCGGACTCGGCGCCGACCCGGAGGCGGCGCCGGCGGATCAGAGCAGGTAACGGCCGCAGATGGGCCAGGGGCCGGCCCCCCGCTGGGACCAGAGGACCTGGGCCCGGTGGTCCTGCTCGGCCGGCGAGGCGTTGATGGGATCGCCCGAACCGCCGACCGTGGCCCAGGTCCCGAGATCGAACTGGTAGGCGCCCCGGTAGAGCCCGGAGGGGCTGACGGCGCGGTAGTTCCCGCTGGACTCGCACTGGCGCAGCGCCGACCACTGGGCGTAGGACGGTCCGCCCGGCCATTCGCCGAGAGGAACGAACTCGCCGTCGGCCGGCAGGGTGCCCCCGCCGACGGGAGCCACCTCGGCGGCCTGCCGGGCGGCCCGCTCGGCGTCCTGGGCCTCGGCCAGGATCACGCCCGCGGTGCGCTGGGCGTCCTCGGCCTCGCCCAGGGCCAACTGGGTCAGGGCGACGGCTTCGTCGAGGTCATCGAGGTGGTCGACGGTGGTGGCCACGGCGTCGGAGGCCTGATCCCGCAGTTCCTGGTAGTAGGTCGCCGCCCGGTAGCGGGCATCCGTGGAGTCCTGCATCAGGGTGGCCCGGAACGTGTACTCCAGCGGGTCGAGGTCGGCGTAGGCGATGGTCTCGGCGCTCGGGGCGCTGCCTGCACCCATGTAGGCCTGGACGGCCAGGCGTTGGGCCGTCGTGCGGGCCGCTCGCAGGTCGAGGGCGGCCCGCTCCCGGCGGGCGTCGCGCTGGGCCAGGCGGCGCCCGTACTCCGAGCGCTCGAGTTGGAGCACGGCCAGCCGGCCCCGGAGGTCGACGACATCGGAAGCGGCTGCCGCCAGCGCCGCACTGGCCTCGTCGACGGACACGTCCACCGACAGGGTGTCCCCGCTCTGGCCGAGCGCGACGGGGCCCGCACCCACGAGGAGGGCGGTACCGAGTGCTGCGGAGGCGAGGAACTTGAGCGCGGGCATGGGAGGAGAACCTGGTTCTGGTCCTCCTCATCGGCCGTCGTGGGCCGCCCTGCAGGAGTTGGGCCGGGTCAGCCCCGATGACGGGCGTACCGCTCCCGGATGCCCGCGGTGTCGATGTCGCGGCCGGGGGTGACGGTCGCGGACCGGCCCGAGCCCCAGGCGGCGGCGACCTCCTCGGGTCGCCGACCCTGCGTCACGGCGGCGGCCTGCACGCAGGCGCCGGTGGCGACCAGCTCGGTCCCACCAGGGAGGGTGATCTCCCGACCCGACAGGTCGGCCATGACCTGTGGGTAGGCCCGCGAGCGGGCCCCACCCCCCACCAGCACCATTCGGCCGTCGCCGGAATCCGGGCCAATGACGGCGCGGAGGGCATCCAGGCCTTCGAGCAGGCCGCAGCAGACCCCCTCGTGGGCGGCGCGGGCCACCTCGGCTCGGCCGACCCGGTAGGTCAGCCCGCCGAGGGTCCCGGTGGCGTCGGGCCGGTCCGGGGTCCGCTCCCCGGCGAAGTAGGGCACGACGACCGCGCCCGCCGCGCCGGGCGGGGCCGACAGGGCGAGGTCGGCCAGCCCACGGCGATCCACGCCGAGCAGGTCGGCGAAGGCATCGGTCACCTGGGTGGCGTTGAGGGTGCAGACCAGGGGCAGGAAGTGGCCCGTGGCGTCGGCGAACCCGGCCACGGCGCCGGTGGCGTCGGCGGTGGGCGTGGTGGTGACGGCGGCCACGGTGCCCGAGGTGCCGAGCGAGACCATGATGTCGCCGGGCGCCAGGCCGACGGCGAGAGCGGCGGCCATGTTGTCGCCCGTCCCGGCGGCAACCACGGTCCCGGGCGCCAGGCCGAGGGCGGAGGCCGCCCCGTCGGTCAGCGTTCCGGCCGGCTCCTCGGGCCCGAGCACCCGGGGAAGGCGAGCCGCCCAGTCGCCCTCATCCACCGCATCGTCGACCAGCGTGAGCAGGTCGGTCCGCCATCGGCCCTCTGCCGGTGACCAGTAGCCCGTGCCCGAGGCGTCGCCCCGGTCGGTGACGAAGGCCCCCGTGAGGCGGAAGGTCAGCCAGTCATGGGGGAGCAGGACCCGGGCCAGGCGGGCCCACACCTCGGGTTCCTCGCGCCGCAACCAGGCCAGCTTGGTGATGGTGAACGAGGCCACGGGGACGCTGCCGGTCGCCGTGGCCCACGCCGCCGCCCCGCCCTCCAGTCGGGCCCGCAACCGTTCGGCGTCGGGCGCGCTCTCCGTGTCGTTCCAGAGCTTTGCCGGGCGTAGGACCCGGTTGGCCCCGTCGAGGGCGACGAGCCCGTGCTGTTGGCCGGCCACGGCGACGGCCGCCACCTCGTGGATCCCGGTCGCGGCCATTGCGGCGCCGAGCGCAGACCACCAGGCCCCGGGGTCCTGTTCGCTGCGGGGGGGCGTCGTCGGCGGGTGGGGCGCCGAGGCCGAGGCGACGAGGGCGCCGGACTCGGCGTCCCGCACCTCGACCTTGGTCGACTGGGTCGAGGCGTCGACTCCGAGCACGAGGGGCATCGAGGCCCTACTTTGGTCGACCGATGGACACGGCCACGACCACCGACCCCTTCATCCCCTCGCCGGAGGACCGGTTCACGTTCGGCCTCTGGACGGTGGGCAACCCGGGCAAGGACCCGTTCGGTCACGAGACCCGGCCGCCGCTCGACCCGGTCGAGGCCGTGCACCGCCTGGCCGAGGTGGGGGCCTACGGCGTCAACTTCCACGACGACGACCTGGTCCCGCCGGCCAGCACGCCGACGCAGAGGGACGAGATCGTGAAGCGCTTCCGGCGGGCGCTGGACGAGACCGGCCTGCGGGTGCCGATGGCCACGACCAACCTGTTCTCCCGTCCGGTCTTCAAGGAGGGGGCCTTCACCGCCAATCGGGTCGAAGTCCGCCGTTTCGCCGTGCGCAAGGCCCTCGACGCCATCGACCTCGGCGTCGAGCTCGGCGCGGAGGTCTTCGTGATGTGGGGCGGCCGCGAGGGCGTGGAGGCCGATGCCGCCAAGGACGTGCGCCTGGCCCTCGACCGCTACGCCGAAGCCGTCAACCTCTGCTGTGAGTACGTCCGC
>Ga0315273_10008210_pt1 | contig 13152 bp, 4 predicted proteins | sample YL17G02_0_MG_FD_205753 | JGI IMG/M metagenome (GOLD analysis project Ga0315273, IMG submission 205753) | Sediment microbial communities from Yellowstone Lake, YNP, Wyoming, USA - YL17G02_0 | ecosystem: Environmental > Aquatic > Freshwater > Lake > Sediment | place: USA: Wyoming | collected...
GTGAGCCTTTCCAAACGAGAAAAAATATTGGTAAGCCAAGAAAATACGGTAATAGAGAAGGAAAAAAAATATAATGAATTGGTAGAAAAGACACAAAAAAAACTTGAAGAACTTTCAGGGATGTCGGCAGCAGAAGCTAAACGGCTTTTGATCCAAAACATGGAAAATGAAGCTAAGCATGAAGCTGCCAAAATAGTTAAAAAGATTGATGAAGAGACAAGAGAAAAAGCCGATAAGATTGCCAAGGATATTATTTCATTGGCAATCCAACGCTATTCGGCAGAATATGTGGCTGAAAGGACAGTGTCGGTAGTCAACTTACCAAACGATGAAATGAAAGGAAGGATTATTGGCCGCGAGGGTCGAAACATCAGAGCGATTGAGGCTGCAACCGGAATTGATGTTATTATTGATGATACTCCGGAAGCCGTAATCATTTCCGGTTTTGATCCTATCCGCAGAGAGGTAGCCCGGATATCGATTGAACGTTTAATCACTGATGGAAGAATCCACCCTACCCGGATTGAGGAGGTTGTCGAAAAAGTCCAGGAGGAAATGGAGAATACTATTCGTGAGGCAGGCGAACGAGCGGCATTTGATGCTGGGGTTCATCGATTACATCCAGAAGTAATCAAATATATGGGCAAAATGAAATATCGGACAAGTTATGACCAAAATGTGCTTCAACATTCTATTGAAGTAGCTTTTCTCTGTGGGGCATTAGCCGGAGAACTGAAGCTTGATGTTAAGCAGGCAAAGCGAGTTGGTTTTTTACATGATATCGGCAAGGCGGTTGACTATGAAGTTGAAGGTACCCATGCCGTGATTGGAGCGGAATTAGCTCGAAAATATAATGAAAGTCCTGAAGTGATCCACGCGATTGCTGCGCACCATGATGATGAGAAGCCCCAGACAATTTTAGCCGTTTTGGTTCAAGCAGCGGATGCGCTTTCTGCGGCTCGGCCTGGCGCTCGCCGGGAAATGCTGGAAACGTATATTAAGCACCTCAAGGAGTTGGAGGAAATAGCGAACTCTTTCAACGGAGTAACTAAATCCTATGCGGTGCAGGCTGGAAGGGAGATCAGGGTGATTATTGACAGCAAAGAAGTTTCCGATGAGGCAGCGGTTATGCTTTCACATGATATTGCCAAGAAGATAGAGTCAACCCTGACCTATCCGGGCCAAATCAAAGTGACGGTTATTCGGGAAACCCGGTCCATACACTTAGCGAAATAAAAAGGCAAAAGGTTGAAGATCTTTTTTATCGGCGATATCATTGGGAAACCGGGTCGAAAAGTAGTAAAAGCGCTATTACCCAAATCGTTGGAAAGGGAAAAATTTGATTTAATTCTTGCCAACGGAGAAAATGCTGCTGGTGGCTTTGGAATAACACCCCGGATTGCTCATGAGTTGGTTGAGGACGGCATTGACGTCATTACCTCGGGCAACCATATCTGGGACAGGAAAGAAATTATTGATTTTCTGGAGAAAGAGGATTTTCTTTTAAGACCTGCAAACTATCCCGAGGGTGCTCCTGGTAAAGGGAGTGGGATCTTTAAAACCAAAACCGGACTGTTGGTAGGGGTAATCAATCTTTCGGGGCGCACATACATGGGGAATTTTGAGTGCCCTTTCCGAGCCGCGTTACAAGCAATTGAGAAAATAAAAAAGTCTACCCCAATAATGATTGTGGATTTTCATGCTGAGGCTACATCGGAAAAGGGGGCATTGGGCTGGTTTTTGGATGGCCAGGTTAGTGCGGTTATTGGTACCCATACTCATGTCCAAACCGCGGATGAGCGGATTTTACCCCTCGGTACTGCTTTTATTACTGATGCCGGCATGTCCGGTTCACTGGACTCGGTGATCGGGATTGAAAAAGAGATCGCAATCCAAAGGTTTTTAACCCAAACCCCAAAGAAATTCGAGCCGGCAAAACAAAACCCCCATCTCCAAGGGGTAATAATTGACATTGATAAAAAAACCGGAAGGTCTACTTCAATTACGCGGTTTGATTATTCACCTGAGCAACCTTAAGACTTTGTAAGCATGACCAGTATTATTACTGAACTCACCTCAAGAGATTTGATTTTTCAGGTCACCAATCAAGACCTGGACAGGATTTTTTTGTCAGATAAGCCTCCGGTTTATGGTGGGTTTGACCCTACCAGTTCGAGTCTTCACCTGGGGAGTCTTCTCCCGATCCTGGGGTTAATGCGGTTTCAGAAAGCAGGGTTTAAACCCATTATTTTGGTTGGCGGAGCAACCGGGATGATTGGAGACCCGAGCGGAAAAAGCGCGGAGCGCGTGCTTTTAGGCGAGGAAGAGATTGTGGCAAATGTTGTGGCACTTGAAGCGCAGTTAAGAAAATTTCTCGACTTTGATAAAGGTTCATGCTCAGCACTTGTGGTGGATAATTCCTCCTGGTTTAATCAAATTCTTTTTGTTGATTTTCTCCGGGATATTGGAAAGCATTTTTCGATTGGAGCTATGTTGGCGAAGGAGTCAGTGAAAACCCGGCTCGAGACCGGAATTTCTTTTACTGAATTTTCTTATACCTTACTCCAGGCTTATGATTTTCTGTATTTGTACGATAATTATAAATGTAAGATTCAACTCGGAGGGCAGGATCAGTGGGGAAATATTACGGCGGGCATTGAACTTATCCGGAGACTTCGTGGACAAGAGGTCTTTGGTGTTACCTTCCCATTAATAACCACTGCTTCGGGGAAAAAATTTGGGAAGAGTGAAGCCGGAAACATTTGGCTTGATGGCGCGTTGACGTCACCCTATCAATTGTATCAGTACCTGATAAATGTGAGTGATCAAGATATAATCACCTCTCTACAAATTTTTACCTTTTTATCCTTAGAGGAGATTAGAAATTACGCTGAGAAGATCAGAAATAAACCCGAAGAAAGAGAAGCTCAGAAGCTTTTGGCTTGGGAAGTAACCAGTCTTGTCCATGGAAAAGAAGCTGCTTTAATGGCCCAAAAAGCCTCGGGGGTGCTTTTCGGCGGAGAAATTTCAGGTTTTACTGACAAGCTTTTAGAAGAAATTTTTTCTGATGTACCCAAGGCGAAACTGCTTTTTCCCGCGTTAGCCGGCGGATTAGATATTCTTGAAGCATTGCTTTCTTGCCAGGCGGTTTCTTCCAAGGGAGAGGCAAGGAGGCTCCTCAGTCAGGGGGGGGTTTATGTTAATAATCAAAGAGTTAGTGACCAGGCTCGTAAACTGACTCCTCAAGATTTAGCGTCCGAACATTTTATTGTTATCCGCACGGGTAAAAAGAAGTTTTTTATTCTCGGTTTTGAATAAATTTTCGAGGCGGATTTTTTCTTGACACTCAATTAATTGTTAAAAATTAATGAGTTAAAAAATAAAATAATCTTAAAAAAATCACTTGACAAAAGATTATTTTAACCTAAGATAAAAAAGTAAGTTTAATGTTCTTTGAAAAGTGAATAACCGGGTTATTATGTTTTTAAGCCCCTTGAAATATAAAGTAAATTAGAATTAAACTGGAGAGTTTGATCCTGGCTCAGAACGAACGCTGGCGGCGTGCCTAACACATGCAAGTCGAACGAGAAAGTCCTGCTTGCAGGATGAGTAAAGTGGCGCACGGGTGAGTAACACGTGGATAATCTGCCTCTAAGCGAGGAATAACACTTCGAAAGGAGTGCTAATACCGCATAATGTTATTTCCTCTTCGGAGAGAATAGCCAAAGGTGACCTCTGTCTCAAGTTGCCGCTTAGAGATGAGTCCGCGGCCCATTAGCTAGTTGGTAGGGTAAAAGCCTACCAAGGCGACGATGGGTAGCTGGTCTGAGAGGATGATCAGCCACACTGGAACTGAGATACGGTCCAGACTCCTACGGGAGGCAGCAGTGAGGAATCTTGCGCAATGGGGGAAACCCTGACGCAGCAACGCCGTGTGAGTGATGAAGGTTTTCGGATCGTAAAGCTCTGTTTGAAGGGACGAAAAGTATTTGATTAATACTCAACTACTTTGACGGTACCTTCAGAGGAAGCACCGGCTAACTCCGTGCCAGCAGCCGCGGTAATACGGAGGGTGCAAGCGTTGTTCGGAATTACTGGGCGTAAAGGGCGCGTAGGTGGCTAATTAAGTCAGGTGTGAAATCCTTCCGCTTAACGGGAGAAGTGCACTTGAAACTGCTTAGCTAGAGTACGGGAGAGGAAGGTGGAATTCCTGGTGTAGAGGTGAAATTCATAGATATCGGGAAGAACACCGGTGGCGAAGGCGGCCTTCTGGCCCGTTACTGACGCTGAGGCGCGAAAGCGTGGGGAGCAAACAGGATTAGATACCCTGGTAGTCCACGCCGTAAACGTTGGGCACTAGGTGTGGGAGGTTTTTATTCCTTCTTTGCCGAAGCTAACGCATTAAGTGCCCCGCCTGGGGAGTACGGTCGCAAGGCTAAAACTCAAAGGAATTGACGGGGGCCCGCACAAGCGGTGGAGCATGTGGTTTAATTCGACGCAACGCGAAAAACCTTACCTGGGCTTGACATGCTGGTAGTAGTGAACCGAAAGGGAAACGATCCTGAGCAATCAGGAAGCCAACACAGGTGCTGCATGGCTGTCGTCAGCTCGTGTCGTGAGATGTTGGGTTAAGTCCCGTAACGAGCGCAACCCCTACCTTTATTTGCCATCATTAAGTTGGGCACTCTAAAGGAACCGCCTCGGTCAACGGGGAGGAAGGTGGGGATGACGTCAAGTCCTCATGGCCTTTATGCCCAGGGCTACACACGTGCTACAATGGCCAGTACAAAGGGCTGCAAACCCGCGAGGGTAAGCAAATCCCAAAAACCTGGTCTCAGTTCGGATTGGAGTCTGCAACTCGACTCCATGAAGTCGGAATCGCTAGTAATCGCAGATCAGCGTGCTGTGGTGAATACGTTCCCGGGCCTTGTACACACCGCCCGTCACACCACGAAAGTCGATTATACCAGAAGTCGCTGGTTTAACCTGTTTCGACGGGAGATAAGCGCCTAAGGTATGGTTGGTAATTGGGGTGAAGTCGTAACAAGGTAGCCGTAGGGGAACCTGCGGCTGGATCACCTCCTTTCTAAGGAGTAAAGAGGGCAGAAAATAATAACCCGGTTTTTTCTTCTTAACAAGCTATAGGCCTCCTTTATAAAAGGACGGAAGAAAAATCCTTAGTGTTAAAAGGTGTTGTTTAGGGCCTATAGCTCAGTTGGTTAGAGCGCACGCCTGATAAGCGTGAGGTCGATAGTTCAAATCTATCTAGGCCCACCTTTGATAAGCAGGTGATATAACCTCCGAAAAAATTAATTTGCACTGTGGGGGTATAGCTCAGTTGGGAGAGCACCTGCTTTGCACGCAGGGGGTCAGCGGTTCGAATCCGCTTACCTCCATAAAAAAAATTGTTCTTTGAAAACTGAATATCAATTATTGCTCCTTATTTATTGACTAAAAATTTTATGGTCAAGCTACTAAGAGCGTACGGTGGATGCCTTGGTGCCAGGAGACGATGAAAGACGTAGTAAGCTGCGATAAGCTTCGGGGAGCCGCTAAACAGGCTTTGATCCGAAGATCTCTGAATGGGGCAACCCGGCACTGTTAATACGGTGTCATTTATTGCTGAATCCATAGGCAATAAAGGTGAACGAAGGGAATTGAAACATCTTAGTACCTTCAGGAACAGAAAACAAATGTGATTTCCTAAGTAGTGGTGAGCGAACGGGAAAGAGCCTAAACCAGATATGCGTGATAGCCCGTAAGCGTTGTATATCTGGGGTCGTGGGACTTTACTGGAAAAAGTTACGGCTTTTTCGAGAAGTTACCAAAGTAATCAATAGCTGAATCCTGTGGAAACAGGAACCAGAGAAGGTGATAGTCCTTTAAGCTAAATTGATTACTCTTCTTTGTAAAGCACCCGAGTACTACGGGACACGGGAAATCCTGTAGGAATTTCGGAGGACCATCTCCAAAGGCTAAATACTACCTGGCAACCGATAGTGAACAAGTACCGTGAGGGAAAGGTGAAAAGTACGGAGGTAATCCGAGTGAAATAGTACCTGAAACCGTATGCTTACAAGCAGTGGAAGGACTATGCCCCCGCAAGGGGGAATGTCTGACCGCGTGCCTTTTGTATAATGAGTCAGCGAGTTACTCTATGTAGCAAGGTTAAGCCGATCGAGGTGGAGCCGAAGCGAAAGCGAGTCTTAACAGGGCGTTTAGTTGCATAGAGTAGACCCGAAACCGGGTGATCTACCCATGGCCAGGGTGAAGTCTCGGTAACACGAGATGGAGGCCCGAACTGGTGTTGGTTGAAAACAGCTCGGATGAGCTGTGGGTAGGAGTGAAAGGCTAATCAAACTCGGAGATAGCTGGTTCTCCCCGAAATATATTTAGGTATAGCCTTGCAATTGAGTGATGGGGGTAGAGCACTGGATGGGCTAGGGGTCTTACCGGATTACCAAACTCAACCAAACTCCGAATACCGTCATTTCGTATTGCAGGAGTCAGACTGTGGGTGATAAGGTCCATAGTCGAGAGGGAAACAACCCAGACCGCCAGCTAAGGTCCCCAAGTATGTGCTAAGTGGGAAAGGATGTGGAAAAACTGGGACAACCAGGAGGTTGGCTTAGAAGCAGCCATCCTTTAAAGAAAGCGTAACAGCTCACTGGTCAAGTAGTTCTGCGCCGAAAATTCAACGGGGCTAAGCACATTACCAAAGCTGCGGGATCTACTTCGGTAGATCGGTAGGGGAGCATTCTATGCGGGTTGAAGCCAGACCGAAAGGACTGGGGGAGTACCCCTCGTGGACCGCATAGAAGAGATTATGCTGACACGAGTAGCGATAATGCCGGTGAAAAACCGGCACGCCGGAAACCTAAGGTTTCCTGGGGAAGGTTAATCCGCCCAGGGTTAGTCGATACCTAAGCTGAGGCCGAAAGGCGTAAGCGATGGAAAACAGGTTAATAGTCCTGTACCACTAAATTAACGTTATCAGTGAAGGGGGGGTGTAGAAAGGTAAGCCATCCATCTGTTGGAATAGGTGGTTTAAGCTGGTAGGGGGATGTTCTAGGCAAATCCGGAACATCATTAACCCCGAGAAGTGATGAGGATCCCGCTTGCGGGAACAAACTGGCTGATCCTATGCTACCAAGAAAAGCCTCGTAGCGAGTTAGTTTAGTGATCGTACCCGAAACCGACGCAGGTAGGTAAGGAGAGAATCCTAAGGCGCTTGAGAGAAGCCTCGTTAAGGAACTCGACCAATTGGCTCCGTAACTTCGGGAGAAGGAGTGCCCTTGTTAAGTGAGTCACTTCGCGTGATGAGCTGAGAAGGGTTGCAGTGAAAAGGCGGTAGCGACTGTTTAATAAAAACACAGGTCTCTGCTAAGTCGTAAGACGACGTATAGGGACTGACGCCTGCCCGGTGCTGGAAGGTTAAGGGGATTTGTCATGTTGATTTATCGACAGAAGCTTTGAACCGAAGCCCCAGTAAACGGCGGCCGTAACTATAACGGTCCTAAGGTAGCGAAATTCCTTGTCGGGTAAGTTCCGACCTGCACGAATGGCGTAACGACTTCCGCATTGTCTCAACGAGGCCCTCAGCGAAACTGGAATATCGGTGAAGATACCGGTTACCCGCCACTAGACGGAAAGACCCCGTGCACCTTTACTATAGCCTGATAATGAATTTAGGTGTAATTTGTGTAGGATAGGTGGGAGACTTTGAAGTTCCGGCGCTAGTCGGGATGGAGTCACCCTTGAAATACCACCCTGGTTATTCCGGAATTCTAACCTCGAGCCGTTATCCGGTTCAGGGACATTGTCAGGTGGGTAGTTTGACTGGGGCGGTCGCCTCCAAAAAGGTAACGGAGGCGCGCGAAGGTTCCCTCAGGCTGATTGGAAACCAGCCGTAGAGTGTAAAGGCATAAGGGAGCTTGACTGTGAGACTGACAAGTCGAACAGGTGCGAAAGCAGGCCTTAGTGATCCGGCGGTTCCGCATGGAAGGGCCGTCGCTCAACGGATAAAAGGTACGCCGGGGATAACAGGCTGATCTCCCCCAAGAGTCCACATCGACGGGGAGGTTTGGCACCTCGATGTCGGCTCATCGCATCCTGGGGCTGGAGAAGGTCCCAAGGGTTTGGCTGTTCGCCAATTAAAGCGGTACGTGAGCTGGGTTTAGAACGTCGTGAGACAGTTCGGTCCCTATCTGTGGTGGGCGCAGGATATTTGAGGGGTGCTGTCCCCAGTACGAGAGGACCGGGATGGACGAACCTCTAGTGTACCAGTTGTCGCGCCAGCGGCATAGCTGGGTAGCTACGTTCGGATTGGATAACTGCTGAAAGCATCTAAGCGGGAAGCCAACCCCAAGATAAGATATCCCTTCCCGACGAGAGTCGGGGACTAAAGGCCCCTGGTAGACTACCAGGTTGATAGGCCAGATGTGTAAGTTCGGTAACGAATTTAGCTTACTGGTACTAATTGGCCGTGAGGCTTGACCATAATTTTTTAATAACTTGGCCTGGGTAAGGATTTAGTTCTTACCCAGACCAGGTTTTAATAAAAAGAGCATTAATTGATATTTTAGTCTTTTTTATAGAAAAAGATTTTCGGTGACTTTAGCGGAAAGGCAACACCCGTTCCCATCTCGAACACGGAAGTTAAGCTTTCCAGCGCCGATGGTACTGCTCTGGTGACGGAGTGGGAGAGTAGGACGTTGCCGAATTTTAATTTAAGCCCTTTCGATGAGAAAGGGCTTTTTTATTTTACTTCTTGTCACGGTGATTCTCAAACAGGTAATTCGCTCCTTGAAAATAGCTGATCGCTTCGTTAATCAAATTTTCATCAGGTGCGCGTTCCCTCATTTCCCCGGTCGTGCGGTCGAATTGATACAGCGCCTTCCTTTTCTTAACATCCAACACTGCCAGGAGATTTGATTTCATATAACCCAGCTTTTGGTAGGTACCGATAAACGCTCTTTCCTGGTCAGGCCGCATTTTTAAAATATCTTTTCCAAAAAAATTCGTGGTGTAATTAAAGTTTAAAAGCCCCAGAACCGTGGGGGCGATATCTATCTGACTCGCCAGTTTGTCGATTTTTTGCGGAGGAAAATGATCCGGTGCATAAATAAGCAAAGGGATCACATACTTTTTGACCGGAAGCGAGATTTTTCCTGCCGCGTAGGCGCAATGGTCAGCCACGATTACGAAAACCGTGTCCTGAAACCACGGCTCTTGTTGTGCATCCCGGATAAATTTCCCGATCGCATAATCGGTATATTTCACTGCCCCGTTTCTTCCGGAACCTGACGGAATATCGATTTTACCTCCGGGGTAGGTGTAGGGCCGATGATTAGAGGTGGTCATGATAACCGCAAAGAAAGGCTTGTGGGCTTGGTAAGACTGGGTAAATTCCGCTCTCGCCTTAGCGAATAAATCTTCATCGCAAACCCCCCAGGCATTCTCAAAAGTTATCTCGTGGTTGGTTAAATTGGCCCGGTCAACTACATCAAAGCCATTATGGCTGAAAAAATAGTTCATGTTATCAAAATATCCGTACCCGCCATAAATAAATTTCAGATCATAAGCCCTGCTTTTCATGACCGTCCCCCAGGTGAACATATTCTCATTGTGAGGCCGTTTGATGATCGACCTTCCCGGGATAGGGGGCACTGACAGGATAACTGCCTCCAGCCCGCGATCGGTTCTCGTGCCGGTAGCGTGCAGGTTCATAAAGAGGATGCTTTCCTTTGCCAGAAGGTCGAGGTTGGGCGTAAGATTTTGAGAGCTCCCGAAGACACCCAAAAAATGTGCGCTCAGGCTTTCTACCATCACGACTATGACATTGAACCTCTTTTCTTTCCCTTCATTTTTAATCGTTCGGGTAATATCAAAAACATCATCAGTAACAAAAGAACTGTTTTTTTCTTCAAGCAAGGCTTTTAAGTGGCGAAACACTTCTCGGTTGTCCCGGGTGGCATAAAAGGTTCCGTAGCGGATCTGATTGTTTCTGAACGCGGCAAAAAGATTGTAAATGCCGTTGGAGGAAAGTTCATTCGCGTAATTGTTGGACGATATCTCGGAAAACGATATGTCAACAAACAGATAAAAAAGAAGAGGAAGCAAAAGAAAAACCACGCCGGTCTTCCCCCGGTTTTTCAGACTGCTTTTAACGTTTATCGAGCACTCAAGGTGTCTTCGGAGAAAAAGAAAAAGGAGGATTGACACAACCGCAATCGCGCCCACGATGGTAAAAATCGGATACGACTCGATAATATTGTTTACCACCTCATGGGAATAAATAAGGTAATCCACCGCAATGAAATTAAACCGGGTGCTGAATTCGTCGAAAAAATAGTATTCAGCCACCCCGCTAAACAGCAGGAGAAAAATATTCGTGCAAAAAACAAGGTACAGGAGGGGCCGGTGAGCCTTGCTCTGATAGATCTTATCCGGAACGAACACGAGATAAAGAATAAAGGGAATCGCCCAATAGGTCATGGCCACGACATCAAAAAAAAGGCCGACGCTGTATATTTTGAGCAGAAGAAACAAGGTTAAGGAAAGCTCAGACAGCGATTTAATAAGAAGAATTGTTCTGGTGATAAAAGAGAGGACGAGAAAGACAGCAAAAAACAAATAAAGAATCCCAAAACGGCTCTTGATTAAGGAATTAAAAACTTTCACCAAATTTCCCTAAAAGGGTGGTATCAAGACAGGGAATCATCCGCTCAGGATTCATACAGAGTTCAAGAAAAAAAGAAAAAACAAAATAGAGATTCTATCGTTAGACATATCTTATTTATTTTAGTTCAGTGGCAATTGGAGCATTTCAGATTTTTGTGTGATATGAATAATTGCCACAAGATTAGTCAAACTGCGCTTCATCGAATACCATTGCCAATCAAGAATTGCAAGTTGTTCCCTCAGTGTGAGGAAGGGTTATGATTAGATGAGCTTGCGGACGCGCCGTGAAAGGGAACCTCCTGGAGAAATTCTGTCACAAAGAAAGTACACCCGCGAAAAAAGATTGTAATATCCTTGGGCTGACACAGAGGAGGTGGTTTTAGGCGTATCTCCTCTGTTCTCTTCTTGCGGAATAAATATTTAAAGAAAGGAGAGAGGCGAAGAAAAAGGAGACGACGAAGGGGGAGGTTGTTGAAAACCATTACCTCAGGACATTTGCCTCTTTCCTCAGGGTTTATAAAAAAATCGGTCACTTCTGAAAAAGATTGTTTTCACCCCTCTTTCTCCTTGACAATTTCTGTTTGGTGTAGTAAAAAAATTAGTTGTCTATCTATCGTATTTCATTCAATAAATTCTATATTTTCCAACCAAAAGGATGATCCACATGAATGCATCAGATTCCGATTCCCTGGTGCCCTATCTGACCAGGAATGCGATCACTGTTCTGGAAAGGCGTTACCTGAAACGAGACACGGAGGGTAAGGTTCTGGAGACACCCACTGACCTATTTCACCGGGTGGCGGATACCATTAGCGCTGCGGATCGGATTTTTGATCCCCAGGCTGACGAAACCAAACTGGCGGCTACGTTTTACCGTATGATGGCGGATCTGGAATTTATGCCCAATTCTCCGACCCTGATGAATGCGGGAAGAGAACTCGGGCAATTGTCCGCTTGTTTTGTGCTGCCGGTAGGAGACTCCATGGAAGAAATTTTTGATGCCGTGAAATATACCGCCCTGATTCACAAATCCGGCGGAGGAACAGGTTTCTCTTTTTCCCGCCTCCGCCCGGCCAATGATGTGGTGCTCAGCACGACCGGTATTTCCAGCGGCCCCATTTCTTTTATGCGTGTTTTCGATATTGCTACCGAGACCATCAAACAAGGCGGCACGCGGCGGGGTGCCAATATGGGCATTCTGCGGGTTGATCATCCGGATATCATGGACTTTATCATGTGCAAGGCGGATAACCATCACCTTAATAATTTCAACATTTCCGTTGGGCTGACCGAAAACTTTATGCGCGCTGTGGAAAATGATGAAAACTACGACCTGATCAATCCCCGCAACGGAGAGGTTACCGGTACCCTGAACGCCCGGAAGGTTTTTAACAGAATTGTTGAGCAGGCCTGGGAAAACGGAGAGCCCGGCATTGTTTTCTTAGACCGTTTAAACCGTGATAACCCCACGCCCCATATCGGAGAGGTGGAGTCCACGAATCCCTGCGGCGAGCAGCCGCTTTTGCCCTATGAGTCATGTAATTTGGGGTCGATCAATCTGGCAAAAATGGTGGATGACGGACAGGTTGCCTGGGAACGGCTCAAAGAAATTGTTCACCTGGCAGTTCACTTTCTGGATAACGTGGTGGAGGTAAATAAGTACCCGCTTCCCCAGATTGCGGAGATGACTTTCGGGAATCGAAAAATCGGCCTGGGGGTGATGGGGTGGGCAGACATGTTGATCCTTCTCGGGATTCCCTATGATTCCGAAGAAGCTCTTGAACTGGCAAAAAAAATTATGCGGTTTATCAATGAACAAGGGCACCAGGCCTCTCGTGGCCTGGCAAAATCGCGGGGCGCCTTTCCTCATTTTCCTGGGTCGGTATATGAACAACGACATGAACCCCCGATTCGGAACGCCACGGTGACCACGATCGCCCCCACGGGAACTATTTCCATCATTGCCAACACCTCGTCGGGGGTGGAACCGATCTTTGCGGTCTCGTATGTCCGCCAGGTCATGGATGATGATATTCTGGTGGAAGTGCATTCCCGCTTCGAACAGATTGCCCGCGAGCGAGAGTTTTATTCCCCTGATTTGATGAAGCGCATTGCCGAACATGGATCTATCCAGGACCTGGAAGAGATCCCGGCCGATGTCCGACGGTTGTTTGTCACGGCTCATGACATCTCTCCGGAAATCCACATCCAGATGCAGGCTGCCTTTCAGCGCTTTACGGATAATGCGGTGAGCAAGACCGTCAACTTTCCCAAAAGCGCTACCATTGAGGATGTGGCCAAAGTTTTCGAGCTGGCCTACCACCTGGAGGACTGCAAGGGGGTGACCATTTACCGGGACGGATCCCGGGAAAACCAAGTGCTTTCCACCGGGAAAACCCCGGAAAAAACAAGCCGCACCAGCGGCGAAGAAACCAAAAGGGTGGTCAAACGGGAACGACCCAAGGTCCT
>Ga0315273_10008212_pt1 | contig 13150 bp, 14 predicted proteins | sample YL17G02_0_MG_FD_205753 | JGI IMG/M metagenome (GOLD analysis project Ga0315273, IMG submission 205753) | Sediment microbial communities from Yellowstone Lake, YNP, Wyoming, USA - YL17G02_0 | ecosystem: Environmental > Aquatic > Freshwater > Lake > Sediment | place: USA: Wyoming | collected...
GGGGAAGACCAGAATATCCGGTGAGATGCCCTTCACCACGTCGTAGGCCTCGAAATAGAGGCTCAGGAAGTTCTCGAAGTCCTCCGGCTGCTGCTCCCAGTACATGTTTATCTCAGTACCCAGCGCCAGAAGCTGGGGCTCGTAGTTCAGCGCCACGTACTTGACGTAGGCGATGAAGGCATCCCGTACCTCCTGATCGCCGAAGCTCTTGCCCGCCAGCTCCTGCGGCAGGCCCTGGAGGCGGCTGCGGTCGGCAGGGTCGGTGGGGTCGATCGCAAAGAAGATCGCCAGCCTGTTCTCGTCCGCCAGCCGCTTCTCCTCCGTTGTTGTGTCTTTAGTGTTCTTGGAGAGCGTCCCGCCGCCGGCGAACTCCTGCCAGGGTGGCGCCCGCTGGATCAAGATCAGTTCTCCCACCTGGCCGGCGAGGGCAAAGGCCTTCTCGTAGCTTGCCCCCGTGGGCTCTGCCGGGAGAGAGCTCAGCCCCAGCTTGAACGGCCGGGGAACGCCTTTCTGAACGTCCCGTGGTACGGGTGAAGAGGTGGAGGACGCTCCTTCATCTTGGCCTCCGCCGCAGGCCGCGAAAATGATCGCGAGCAGGAGGGGTACAGCCAAGGCGACTGCCGCTGCCGGCCTGCTCAATCTCCACTGCACCGGGGCACCTTCGTTCCTTGAAAAAGGCCAGAAAAGCTGACCATCCCTGAGGTTTCTCGTCATCTTTAGCCATCAGACACCCTGGTGTCAACCGCCGTTCACGCCTCCTTCGGACCCCCGCGAAAGTCGCGCCCAGGCGGCGATTCTCCCTCACCGTAGAAGCCGGAATTGCCACCAAGTCCCCGCATTTCCGGGGAGGGCATGGGTTGAGATCGCTGGTACGGGATGCTGCCTTGAGCGCCAAATACCCTGATGTTAGAATTGTTACAGAGGCGCAGCAGTCCCCGTTGGCCTCTTCGGCCTGCCCGAATAGCGCCTGACATTGGTTGGGCGACCCCTTGGGGGCTTATGGACAACAACTATGACCTGGATGTCGGTGAGATCCTGCGGACCGTAGAGTCGGCAGAAGTCCTCACCTTTCGCTTCGTGGTCATCGGCCAGGGCCTTCTCATCGACACTCGCTTCAGCACCGTGGATGGCCCTCTCCTCAAGCTGGTGCCCGCCGTCAAGTCCCCTGAGGAACGCTTCCGCAGCCTGAAGGAGATCCGCCCTCGCTTCCGTCTCCCGGAAAAGATCTGCGCCATATGGTGGCCCAAACACATCAATAGCTTGGCCACCTACGGCGTGTGGCAGGCCATCGCCAACCGGGTCGTCGATACCGGCTTTCCCGGTGCCGCCCAGCAGTGTGAAGGGGTGTTCCGCGAACTCTTAGCGCGAGAAGAGCTGGAGGTCAAGAGCGCCATCCTAGGCAGGGGCTACCAGGCGCTGTGGGAGTGCTGCAGCCCCGGTCAGCAGCGGCGGTCCTGAGACCGTTCCGGCTTTCTTGCCTCTCTCGAAACCGCCGCGCGCTCGTGTTTACTCCACGAGGGGATGACCGGTGACATCTCGACGGTTTGCCCGCCTGGTGCTTCGGGCGTTGGAGGAGATACCAGAGCCCTTCCGCGACCATCTCTCCAACGTTGACGTGGTCATCAAACGCCGGCCCACTCCCGCTGACCGCCGTTTCGCCGGCGCCCGCCGCGATGACCGGCTCTACGGTCTCTATGACGGCGTGCCCCTCACCGAACGCGGCGGTAGCTACGGCCTGGTGCCTCCCGACAAGATCACCATCTTTCGAGAACCCCTGGAAGCTGACTTTCCCGACGAGGCGCAACTCCTGGAAGAGGTGCGGAAGACCGTGCTCCATGAGATAGCCCACTTCTTCGGGATGTCTGAGAAGGCGGTTGAGGACCTGGGAATCGGCTGAGGTTGCCCCTCGTGGTAGAATGACCTCCATCTAGTACAGCGCCGGTCGCGCTGGAGTTAGAGAGGAGAGGGAATTGGAGCGCGAACAAAGGCTGAGCCTCGGCAAGCGGTTGCGTCTCATTCTTCTCTTGATGGCAGTCTGGGATATTTTGGGGTTCCTCGTCCAGCTTTACACCGACAGCTTCGCTTTCCGGGTGAAAGGTGACATGGAGGGCTTCCTGGCCGCCCGGGCCTTCAGCGGCGCTCTCATGGTCCCTGCCGTCGTCTATCTGTATGCCATCCGCGATCCCCTCCGCCATCGCGCCGTCCTTTGGCTGGCGGCTATCGAGCAGTTGGTCGCGATCTGCGCGGCCGTCTTCCACCTGGCGGCCGACGACTTCGGCGTGGGCAGCATTATCGTGCCCCTTGCCGTGGCGATAGTCTTCCTCGTGCTGGTGTTGGTGAACTACCCGCGAGGTTGGGAGATAGAGGAGCCGGCCGTCGATGCCGGCCCCGAACCCTGATCAGCCTCTCAGAGACCGGCCGAGGAGGAACAGCCGCGCCGCTTGCTCGGCGGCATCCGCCAGCAGCCGCGCCGCGTTCTCCTGTGCCTCCGCCAGCGGCATCGGGCCGGGCGTGATCGCCAGCGCTGCGTCGATCCCTTCTCTTCGTAGCGTCTCGTAGCTCTCGTCGATGCTGCCTGCCAGAGCGATCACCGGCAGACGGCGCTCCTTCGCCAGCCGCGCCACCGTGATCACCGTCTTGCCGAACGGTGTCTGGGCGTCGAGGCGGCCTTCCCCCGTGAATACGATGTCCGCCCTCAGCATCCGCTCCCTCAGGCCGATGGTCTGCGCCACCAATTCTGCGCCGGGACGGACCTCCGCCTTCAAGAAAGCGGCCAGCCCCGCCGTAAGACCGCCGGCCGCGCCCCCGCCGGGGAGCGAGAGAACGTCCACCCCCAGGTCCCGCCGGATCACCTGCGCGTAGTGGGCGAGAGCCGCATCTAGCTCCTCGACCATCTCCGGCGTCGCCCCTTTCTGAGGCCCGTAGACCATCGAGGCGCCCAGCGGCCCGCAGAGAGGATTCGTGACGTCGGAGGCGACCATCACCTGGCTCTCGGCGATTCGCGGGTCGAGGCCGGATATGTCGATGCGGTCGAGCCGGCGCAGCGCCGCTCCTCCCGGTGGGAGGTCTCTTCCCGCCTCGTCTAGCAGCCGCGCCCCCAGTGCCTGGGCCATGCCGGCGCCCCCATCGTTGGTGGCGCTGCCGCCCACGCCGACGACGAGCCGCCGGCAGCCGGCATCGAGCGCCGCCCTGATGAGCTGCCCCGTCCCATAGGTGCTCGTCCGGCGGGGGTCGCGCTCCTCGCTGCTGAGGAGGATCAGGCCGGACGCGGCGGCCATCTCGATCACCGCCGCCGGCCCTTCGTCCAGCAGTCCCCAGACAGCCGCGACCGGACGCCCCAGCGCGTCTTGCACCTGCGCCGTCTCCTCATGCCCCGCCGTCACCGACAGTATCGCCTGCACGATGCCCGGGCCCCCGTCGGCCATCGGCACAACGTCTATCTCTGCCTCGGGCAGGGCGCGGCGCAGACCGGCGGCGATAGCCTCGGCGGCCTCCCCGGCGGTGAGGCTACCCTTGAACTCCTGGGGACTCACGAGGATTCGCATCTGCTCAGTATTACCTCATTCGGCGTGGCAATGATAGCCTTCGCTCTTCCTAGTAGCAGTGTCGTTGTTTCATGGGAGATCGCTACCCGCCAGGCACCTTTCACGCTTCCGGCTGATTGCCTTTGAAATCGGCGACCGAGACGCGACTCGTGAGCAAACCGCAGATGACGACAGAGACAACGATGAGGATTAGCCTGGCAAGGTAACCTCTTCCCGTCATTGCCGTATGCTCCCCACTATCTCGGCAGCAGCCGAGTCGTCTTCAGCCGATACCGGGCTGTCGAAGAGCGCACCCGCGATCAACGTGGCCCCATTGATAGGCGGGAACACCCAACCGATCCCCTTGTCCTCGCCGGGCGCGAAGCGGTCCCGTGGCAGTAGTTGGGGATCCGTAGCATACGTTGGGCAAACGTCAACCTGCTTCCCTGAGATCTCCTCAACAGTGTGCGTGGAGCAATTCGTGGGGTCGTCGAGGTGTGAGCGGTCATAGGGCTCGGATGGAGGCGCGACTCGAATGCCCATCTTGACACTACCAGGTACAGTGCCCCCCCTGGGCTGTCCGGCGAAGGGGGCGAGGTCCGGATCGAAGATATTGATGTACAGCCCTTCTGCCCCCTTGCCACTGTTGTCTATGACCACCCAGTCCGGGGGAATGCAGACGCTGTATCCAGCATCGGGGTAGTCGTAGAGAACCCAGCCAGGAGAGCACCTATCAGGCTTTGGTTCAGCGGCCTGAGGAGTCGTCGTTGCTGTGGGAATAGGTGGCGGCGTGGTTGTAGCGTCATCTGTGGGGGCCGTAGACTGAACTGCCTGCTCTGTGGGGGTCGGGCCCTCTTCGGCGGTCGCCTGGTCTCTACCGCTATCCACAAGGGCGAGCGTAAGCAGGGTGGTTGTCACCGCCAGGGCTATTGTACCGACAAATGCCAGTGCCCACTTGATATCCAATCCTCTCAAGTTCATAGCCTTCGCCCCCTTCGTTATGCTTGCCACTAGTAGTCTACAAGCTCTACTGTGCGAGATTATACGTCTTCTACTCCGTACGGTTTGTCAAGATGTTTGCCTGCTCTTTTTCGCGGTTCTCTTGTCCCTCCACGTGTGAAGCGTGGCATTTTATATCATGCGCCGCCTTTTCCCGAAGGGGGCACGGCTGAAAACCTCGTCCCGGTGCACGCCCTGTCGGCAGGTAGGTGTCACCAATGTTTCTGAACGAGCGCTCACTAACCCCTTGACAAAAGAACAGACGTTCTGCTACTATGAGCCATACAAGAACGGATGTACTAATACAGGGGGTGAAGAGATATGGCATACTCCAATTACCGCTGCCCCGATTGCGGAGGGCCCCTCGTTCACGGCGAGGGCTGCGTTTGCTGCCCCATCTGTGGGTTTACCCGCTGCGGCTAGAGTCCTCCCGCCCCTGCCGCGCCCGTCGCTGCGTTGACACACCCCTTCGATAAGGTATGATCGATGGGACGGCCGCATCTAGCGGCGTCCGGCAGGCGCAGTGAGTGAAATCCCGTCACCCGGCCCCATTCGTCGCGTTGCCCTCCTGACCCTCGGCTGCAAGCTGAACCAGGCGGAATCGGAGACGATTGCCCGCGACCTGGCGGCCGCCGGCTGCGAGGTGATCGACACCCCCGCTCCCGCCGATGCCTTCGTCATCAACACCTGCGCCGTTACCCATATCGCTGGCCGCAAGTCCCGTCACCTCGTGCGTCTCGCCCGTCGCCTCTCTCCCGATGCGCGCATAGCCGTCACCGGCTGCTACGCCGAGAGCGATGCCGCCCTGTTGCGCGGCCTCGGCGCCGACCTCGTCCTGGGCAACGACGATAAGGCGGTGCTGGCGGCAAGGCTGCTGAGCAACGGCGTTGGACACACTGACTCCCTTGACGCTGTCCCTAGCTCTGCCGCGCCGTCTCGCCTGCGTACCCGCTCCTTCGTGAAGATACAGGAGGGATGCAACGATGTCTGCGCCTTCTGCATCGTGCCCCAGACCCGCGGCCGCGAGCGTAGCGTCGCCAGGGCCGACGTGTTGAGCGCAGTGCAGGAGCGGGAGGCCGAGGGCTACCAGGAAGTAGTGCTGACGGGCACGCAACTGGGCGTCTACGGCCACGACATAGAGGGAGAGGTTGGGCTGGTGGGTCTTGTCGATTGCCTGCTGGAGAAGACATCTTTGCCCCGGCTGCGCCTCTCGTCGCTCCAGCCCGCTGACGTCACCCCCAATCTCCTCCGCCTGTGGCAGGACCCTCGCCTCTGCCGCCACTTCCACATCGCCCTTCAGAGTGGCAGCGACGATGTCCTGGCCCGCATGCGCCGTCGCTACACCACCGATCAGTTCCGCCGGGCCGTCGCGGCGATAAGAGCGGCGTTGCCGGATGCCGCTATCACCACCGACGTGCTTGTCGGCTTCCCCGGCGAGACGGACGCGCAGTTCCAGGAGACGTACGGTTTCTGCCGGGAAATGGAGTTCGCTGCCCTTCACGTCTTCCCTTACTCCCGCCGGCCCGCTACTCTAGCTGCGAGGATGCCCGATCAAGTGCTGGAGGCGATCAAGCGGGCGCGCGTCCAGCGGATGTTGGAGTTGGCGCAGCGGCTCAACGACCGCTTTCTGCAGCGCCTTGAAGGTAGCGTGATGCCTGTCCTCTGGGAACGGAGCCGGCAGGCGAAGAATGGGACGGCCCCGGTATGGGAGGGCCTCACCGATAACTACGTCCGCGTCTTTGCGGCGAGCATCGAGCCCTTGGACAACCTGCTGTTGCCGGCTAGACTGATCGAGCGGCGCGACGGTGGGTTGTGGGGAGAGATCGTGAGTTAGGAGGACTAATGATGAATGCAGCCAATCGCCTATTCAGCGTCCTTGGTTCCCTGATACTCATCTCGCTCGTGGTGGCCATCATCGTGCTGGCCTGGGCACTTCCCAACGAGAGCATCGAGCGCATGGGCGATCTCGTCCAGTACGTCGATGCTCACAATAACACCACGTCCCAGCTAGTCATCACCCTGGGAGGGACGATCCTTATCCTTCTCACGCTGATCGTCCTCCTTCTTGAGATCGCCTCCCCCGCCGCGCCGGTGGTGGCGGTCAAGGGGGTAGAATCAGGCACAGCCTTCCTTTCCACCGATGCCATTGCCCGCCGCCTCGAAGAGTTGATGACCGGCGTCACCGATGTAGTGAATGCCAGGGCAAAGGTGGTTCGCCACGGAAAGGGAATAGACGTCAGCTTGACCTTATTCGTTGACCCCGGGGTCGACGTGGCCGCCGTCGCCGATGAAGCCTGTCGGGTCGTTCAGGACGCCGTAACCGAGAGGATGAAAGTGGAGATGCACAAGCTGCCCCGCGTGCGCCTCCACTACGAGAGGCCTCCGTCTCGTGCCAAGAAGGCCCCGGCTCCGCAGCCTGCCCAAGTAACGGTAGAGGAGTCGCCCGTCAAGCTGCCCCGACAGCGGAAAGAATCACCTGATCCTCAGTCGGAGGGAGTGGAAGAAGTGGGATCGCCACCGGAAGAATCGTCGGAGGACCAGGCCTAGCCCGTTCTAGTCTAGGATAATGAGAGGCCATGGCAAGGATACGTAGACCACCTGCTGAGAAGCTGAAGCCGGTTCTGGAGAGCCTGCTCTTCGTTGCCGACGGTCCGGTCGAGATAGAGGTTATCGCCCGCAGCCTGCACCTGAAAGCGGGGGAGTTGACGCTGGCCCTTGAGTCTCTGGCGGAGGAGTACCGCGAGCGCGGCATCCGCCTCCAGCGCAGCGGCGGTCTTGTGCAACTGGTTACCGCCCCCGAATCCGCCCGTTATGTGGAGAACTTCCTCAACATGGACCACCAGCAGCGCCTCTCGACGGCCGCCTTAGAGACGCTGGCCATCATCGCCTACAAGCAGCCCATCAGCCGCGCCGGCATCGAGGCGGTCCGCGGCGTCAACTCCGACGGCGCCGTCGCTACCCTCGTAGCGCGGGAGCTTATCGAAGAGGTCAGCAAAGCCCCCGGCCCGGGACGGCCCGCCCTGTTCGGCGTCACCGTCCGCTTCTTGGAGCACTTCGGCCTGGAGCGGCCGGAGGACATGCCGCCCCTTCCCAAAGAAGACGGCGACGAGGAGATGGAGCCATGACTGTGGGAGCCTGTCGCATAACCCTGCGCCTTCCCGAAAACGCCTCTCTCAAGGGGAAGAGGCAGGTCATCAAGTCGATAACGGCCCGCGTCCGCAACCGCTACAACGTCTCCATCGCCGAGATCGACGATCAAGACAAGTGGCAGATCGCGTCGTTGGGGATTAGCTGCGTTTCCAACAGCGGCCGGCACGCTGGTGACACGCTGACGAAGGTGGCCGGCTTCATCCGCAGCAGCCGCCTTGACGCCGAAGTCTTGGATTGTCAGATGGAGTTGTTGGAGGCGCTGTAGAAGCGGTCCTCGGTTGCGGGAACGTCTGCGGGTAGGGCCACTAGGTCATAGGGAAGCGCCTGCGTGATCCGTACCCGTCGCATCTCCCCCGGTGCTGCCGTCCCCGAGCAAAACACCATCCCGTCGATCTCCGGCGCGTCTCGATAGGAGCGTCCGGCAAAGACCGGTTCCTCCGGCCCTGCCTTCTCCGGCTTCGATTCCACCAGCATCGTCATCTCTCTGCCCAGCCATTCGCGGTTGCGCTCCCAGGAGACCCCCTGGGCCGTCTCCATCAGTTCACGGTAGCGCCGCCGCTTCACTCGCTCCGGCACCTGATCGGGCAGTCGCGCTGCCTCTGTGCCCGGCTGGGGCGAGAAGGGAAACGCCCCGACATGGTCGAATCTCACCTCGCGGACGAAGTCCAGCAAACCCCGAAAGTCATCCTCACTCTCGCTGGGAAACCCGACGAGGAAGGTCGTGCGTAATGCGATCTCCGGCATCGCCGAGCGCAGCCGCTCCAGAGTCCGCCGCACCTCGGCGACGTCGCTCGGCCGGCGCATGCGGCGAAGGACCGCCGGACTGCTGTGCTGGAGGGGAATGTCCAGATAGTGGCACACCTGAGGCAGGCCGGCCATGACCTCTATCAGCCGCCTGCTGATGTGACCCGGGTAGGCGTACATTACCCTCAGCCAGGGGACATCCGGCACGTTCCTCGCCAATTGCTCCAGGAGCTGCGCCAGGCCGTCGCGCATGCCCAGGTCTTGGCCGTAGGCGGTGCTATCTTGTGCCACCAGCACCAGCTCTTGCGCCCCTTCGCGGACAAGGCGTTGCGCCTCGGCGACGAGACTCTCGATGGGTGCGCTATGCAGCCGCCCCTTGATGTGAGGGATGAGACAGAAGGCGCAGCGGGCGTTGCAGCCGTCGGCGATCTTCAGATAAGCGCTCACCCTCAGCGGCGGCGATGTATCCGGCAGGCCCTTTCCCGTCGGCGTACCGTTCTCCCTGAGAGCCGCGATCTTCTCCCAGGCTTCCACCCCGAATAGGTGGTCGATCTGCCCGATCTCCTTCGCCAGCTCCTTGCCGTAGAGTTCCGGCAGGCAGCCCGCGACGACCAGCCGCTGGCCCGGGCGTTTCCTCGCCGCCAGACGGAGAATGGTGTTGACCGACTCCTCCTTCGCCGCGTCGATGAAGCTGCAGGTGTTCACGATCACCATCTCCGCCCTGACGAAGGAGGTCGCCTCATGGCCTGCCTCGCGGAGCAACCGTTCCAGCTTCTCCGAGTCGGCGACGTTCTTAGGGCAACCTAGGGTGACCAAGTGATAGCGCAAGTCAGTCGGGGTTCCTCGTGTGTCGGTAATGAGGGGTCGTGGGGGTTCTGGGAGACGGGCTGGACGTGGCTAGGACTGCCCCCGGCTGACGGTCAGCGTGACGACGTCATCGCCGCCGGCCTTGCTGCCGGGGGAAGGACTTTGACTGATGACGACGTTCTCAGGGACGTCCTTGCTGTAGATCTGCATGATGACGCACTTCAAACCCTCCTCATTGGCCTTGGCCAGAGCTTCGGGGAGGGTTGAGCCGCGCAGGTCCGGCACGTCCACCGGCTCCGTCGTGGCGACTTCGTCGCCGGAAGGCGTCAGCGCCACGGCGCTGGGGTTGGTCTTCTCGGCGCCTGCCCCCTGCACCTCCGTTACCGGAGTGGAGATTGCCCCCGTTGCCGGCACTCCTCCCTTGTCGTCGCCGGACCCTGAGCGATAAAGAAGGATACCCGCCAGGAGCAGCACCATGATCACCCCGCCGGCCACGATCCAGTTGAAAGAGACAGCGGGGGGAGCCGGTCTCGATACCTGGGGCAGGGGGGCCATGTCCGGCTGGTGGCCCTTTTCCGGGCACAGACGCAGTATCTCGTTCCCGTCCAGCCCCAAGTACTGGGCGTAGGTACGCAAGAAGGCGCGACAGTAGACCGGCGCCGGTAGAGCAGCGAATTCCTCGTGCTCCAACGCCTCCAGATAGCGCTTGGCTATCCGCGTGTCGCGCTCGACTTCATCAAGAGTGAGGCCGCGGGCGATCCGAGTCTCGGAAAGGATCCTTCCCAGCGCCGCCGTCGCTGCCCCTGGAACATTCTGCATCATAAGCGAAGACGGAGTATACCATCTCCCTCCCTTCAAGCACAACCCCCCCGCCGCCCGCCGTCGCGCATCAGATTGGCTGCTTGGCCTCCCCAGGGCGTTATGTAGTTGATTGCCGGGCGCTTCTCAACCTATAATTGCTGTCAAGAGAAGGTCGATTAACCGGGCGGGAGGACGTGAGCCGCTCCTGACTCGGAACGAGGAAGGCCGCTGGCCAGAGAGAGGTTGTGCTCATGAGCAGTGACGAGAAGGCTTTCAACGGCAAGATCCTCACCGTGGACCTGAGCAGGGGAACAGTTGAAGCTGAGAAGCTCTCCCCGGACATCTATCGCAAATACCTGGGTGGTTATGGCCTCGGCGCCCGCCTCCTCTTTGATCGCATCCCTAAGGGCGCCGACCCTCTAGGGCCGGACAACATCCTCGGTCTCATGCCCGGCCTGCTCTCCGGCACATCCTTCTTCGGCAGCCGCTACCAGGCCGTCGCCAAGTCCCCCAAGACCGGCGGCTGGGGCGACGCCAACTCCGGCGGCGACTTTGGCCCCTGGCTCAAGAACGCCGGCTGGGACGCCCTCCTGTTTAGCGGCATCTCCGCCAAGCCCGTCTATCTCCTCATCAACGATGACAAAGCCGAACTGCACGACGCTACCGAACTCTGGGGCATGGATGCCATTGTCGTCGAGAAGAAGTTCAAGGAGATGCACGGAAAGAAAGCCAGTGTATCCTGCATCGGTACTGCCGGCGAGAAGCTCTCCCTGATGGCCGGCATCTGCAACGACCATGGTCGCCTCGCTGCCCGCAGCGGCCTGGGCGCTGTCATGGGCTCGAAGAAACTGAAGGCCGTCGTCGTTCTCTCCTCCCGAACCGCCATCCTGGCCCGCGACAAGGAGGTGCAGGCGAAGACTCGCGCCACCTTAGACCAGTTTGTCCAACCCATCGTCAGCTTCTTCCATGCCATGGGTACGCCGGGGATCATCAACTCGTCAGCCGTGTCTGGCGATTCCCCGATCAAGAACTGGGGTGGAGCCGGCACCGTCGACTTCCCTCAGGGGGCGCAGATGACCGGCGCCGCCGTCGCCGAAAAGATGGAGAAGCCCTACGGCTGCTGGCACTGCCCCGTTGCCTGCGGCGCTGAAAGCAAAGAATCGGCCAACCCCAAGTACCCCTACCCGCGGGGCACTCATCGCTCCGAGTATGAGACTGCTGCCGCTTTTGGCGGCCTCATCCTTAACGATGACATCGACTCTCTGCAGTACGTCAGCCACCTCTGTAACGCCTACGGCCTCGACACCATCGCCGCCGGCGCCGTTATCGCCTTCGCAATGGAGTGCTACGAGAACGGCGTTATCACCAAAGAAGACACCGACGGCATCGAGCTGCGCTGGGGTGACATCGACGCTGCCATCGCCGTGCTCGAGAAGATAGATAAGAGGGAGGGCTTCGGCGACATCCTCGCCGATGGCATCCGCAAGGCGGCAGAGCGTATCGGGCCCAAGTCCGCGCCCTTCGCCATGGAGATCGCCGGTGAAGAGCTGCCGATGCACGACCCCAAACTAACACCCGACTTCTTCACCACCTACAAACTCGACCCTACGCCCGCTCGTCACACCCAGTGGGACAACACTGCCCGACCCGGATGGAACCCCGGCGACCGTGTCAATGAGAGGGAGCAAGCAGCCGGTCGCGCCCAGTTCCACAAAGTCTCCGCCGAGTATCTGCACGTCGTGAACAGTGCTGGTCTCTGCTTCTTCGTCACGATGTGCGGCCCCAACGACCAGATCCACGAATGGATCAATGCCGTCACCGGCTGGGACATGACGATCGAGGAGTTGAAGAAGGCGGGCGAGCGCATCGGCAACCTGCGTATGGCCTTCGAAGTCCGCGAGGGCAATAATCCTGCTCAGCGCGAGTTGCCCGGCCGGCTGGTCGGCAGCCCGCCCCTCGAGGCCGGCCCGCACGCCGACTTTACCCTCGACACCGCCACCCTCCAGCGGGAGTACCTCGCCGCCTGCGACTGGGATCAGGATAGCTGCCGGCCGAGCCGCGCCAAGCTGGATGAACTGGGCCTACAGGATGTGGCCAAGGTGCTGCACGGCTAGAGTTGCGGATGAAAAAGAGAAAGGCAGGGTTGCCTTCTTAGCCGCCCTGCCTTTCTTGTCTCGCTAGCGTCTTTAGAAAGAGCAGAAGACGGCCGGGGGAGCCGAGCCGCCTTCCGCCAATCCGACACCGCCTTTGGAACCCCGCATAGGCAGGAGGCGGTTTCTCTGGTAGGAGGTCGCCTATATCATCTCTCAGACGTGTCTAGTATGTGTTTCGGGTCTATGTCAGCCATGTAAAATATCGGTTAAAGGCGCTAAATCCGTACAACTGGTTGTTCTCATTTAGCCCGACTCCCGCCCTTCCGTATCTGGGGGCTTTCCAGGGCATTGACGTGGCCCGCCTGCGGCTCTATAATTTGCGCCGCCTCACTTGTAGGACCATAAGAGGAAATTCGTTATCGAGCGCACCCGATCCCGGAGTGCGCGAGAATTGATGCCTTCGTTTCTTGAGAACGGGCAGAGGGAAAGAGGTGGTTAGTTGCGCGAATACGAACTAGTGGTTGTTATCGACCCCGAGATCGACGAAGAGAAGCTCTCCGCGACCCTTGACCGCATCGGTCAGTTTGTCACTACCCGGGGCGGAGAAGTGATCGACGTCGACCACTGGGGCAAGAGGAAGCTGGCCTATCCCATCAAGAAGCGCTCGGAGGGCAGTTACGTGATCACTCATCTCCGGATGGAGCCCTCCCAGACCGCGGAGTTGGAGGCTAGCCTTCAACTTTTCGAGGAGGTGCTGCGTCACCTTCTGATAAGGGGCGAGGACTGAACCCTTCTGGGGTCTGCCCCTAGGTTTCCCTTGGCCGATCTCAGGACTTGAGTATGTTGGCGAAAGGAGATGGAGAGATGGCGGGGCTCAACAAGGTAATGGTCATCGGCAATGTCGGCACGGAGCCCGAAATGCGTTACACGGCCAACGGTAATCCGGTTACCACTTTCCGAATCGCCACCAGCAGGAACTTCACATCCCCCGAAGGGGAGCGGCGAGAAGAGACCGAGTGGTTCAATGTCGTT
>Ga0315273_10008213_pt1 | contig 13150 bp, 11 predicted proteins | sample YL17G02_0_MG_FD_205753 | JGI IMG/M metagenome (GOLD analysis project Ga0315273, IMG submission 205753) | Sediment microbial communities from Yellowstone Lake, YNP, Wyoming, USA - YL17G02_0 | ecosystem: Environmental > Aquatic > Freshwater > Lake > Sediment | place: USA: Wyoming | collected...
AAAAGGGGTCCTGTGGTGCAGGGCGGTTTTTTCAGGAGTGTAAAGGGGGTCCAAGGTTGCGAAGATTTTGTAGGCCCTTGCGCTTTTTTTCTTTAGACTTTCCATGCCCGTTCCTCCTGCTTTATGGAAGAAGTTGTAACGGTTTTCGGTCTTGAATTCAAGCTCTAATTGCCATAAGCTGGATTCAATTTGAAAAAAAGGAAAATATTCCACCCCGGGTTTTTAAGTAATCCAAGTGAAGTTTCGACCCGAAAAAACTTAGTGAAGGGGCAGAGCCCATCGATATGGTTAGCCGATCATTCCTGGCGAAATCGGTATTCCGGGAAGAATTCCGATCATTTTTTGAACCTTTTTAATAAAATTTCCACTAATTAGGGTAATAGATACCTGATAAAGCGAAAGATAAAAGGTAAGGTTTTTAATGCGTTAATCTTTTTTTGGTTATTTCCCGTGACGCTTTCATTTTCATTACCCTATACACAGACCAGATTCATTGATAAAGTCTTATTTCGATGGTGATACAAGGCACATTTTTCTATAATGTCATTTTGAAAAAAAAGGCTATCATTCAATTTATTTTACCGCTTGTAAGGAGGTCAGGGATTATGAGGAAATTATTTTTGTTTTCGATTACGGTTATTTTGATGATCGGATCTTCATATGCCGCCACGCTGCAAATCACCCAGCCAAACGGATCTGATTCCTTATGTTTGGGTAAACATTATACCATCAAATGGACCGCTACCGGCATAACCACGCCCCTTAAGCTTGTTCTGCGAAAAAACGGAAACGTGATAGGCACCATTGCGGAGAACCTGCCCGCCAATACTACTCAATATGATTGGGTGGTGGGTAACTACACGGGGGGAACGGCTGCGGCAGACAGTGGATATATTATTCGGGTGCGTACCATGGACAACGGTCCTTATGATGACAGCGATAAAGCGTTTCCCCTTCTCAGCGGTCTGCTTGCTTTGACCGCTCCCAACGGCGGGGAATCGTGGGAGTTGGGTTCTGCAAAGGATATTACCTGGTCGCCGGGTTGCGCGTACGGAAGTGTGCGTTTGACCCTGTATAAAGGCGGCACGGATATGAAAAACAGGCTCAACGCGATCACCATCAGCACTCAGGCCGAGCGAGGTAAATATTCCTGGAAGGTGGGCGAATACTTGGGAAACATCGCCCAAGAAGGTGACGGCTATTATATCATGGTCAGCTCTTACACCCCGGACATGAAAGACGTCAGTAACGGGCCGTTCACGATTGTCAAAGGGAAGTTGCATCCGGGGCTCCCTGAGGTTGTCAAGTGTTTTGAATTGACTTATCCGCGACGCGGCGACCGTTTGCGCAAAGGGAGCGGCTATACCGTTAAGTGGAGTACGGGCTGCTCCCAGGATACCAAACTCAAAGATGCCAAGCTCAAGCTTGATTTACTGAAAAGCGATGGAACGACCCTAGTATACACGATAGGTGAAAACCTCCCCAACAACGGCCAATTGCTTTGGGGTGTGCCGGTATTGGAATTGCCCGACAATGGCCTTTATAAGATGCGCATTCAGACCATGGACGGCAAAAACAGCGATATGGTCGGTCCTTTCTCGATCGTCAAGCCCGAACCTTCGTCCCTGCCTGCGGCCATCAAGGTCACTGCCCCCGGCGGTCCGAGCACGCCCAGTGTCGGCATCACCTATCCGATCCGCTGGACCTCAACCTGCGGTAAGTCCGCCAATGGACCCGTTGATGATGCATTTACCATTGATCTGATGAATGCCGCCGGTTCAATCAAAATCGATAACCTGCTTGACAGCGGCGTAGGCCGCTATGATGGGGAGAGCCCAGCTGGCGTGCATAACTGGCACTGGGACTGGCCGATTACGGTCGGGCCCGGCACCTATCGCATCCGGGTCACGAATATTTCGGGTCATTGCGTGGGCTTAGGCGAGCCTTTTACATTGGTCAATCCGGTTCGAACCCTCGACTATACTTTGAAACCCGGCATCAAGGGATGGACCTGTGTCCATAATGCGACCTTTCTGAACCCCATGCCGACCAGGCCGCAATGTGAACACAATACCGAGCAGTTTGTCGTCGGATATGATTATTTTCAATATCAGGATTCTTCGGGAAATACCCAATGGCATGGATTCCTGACTCGTTCCCAACTGACCTTCAACTTCGCTAAATTCAAAGACAGGAAAGTGCGGGTTCAAGAAGCCATTCTGCATCTGGCAAAAAAATCAAGCTACAATTTTAATTCCAATGAAGCTTCGTGCGCCGGGAAAGTTTATATCCTGAACGGACCCTGGCAGGACTGCTGGAATGTGCAAAAAACCTTTTGGAAGGATCTGCCGCATGATCAGACCGCAATAGACGTGAACGTAACCAGTATCGCTGCGGACTGGTTCAAGGGTGCCTTGGCCAACAACGGTCTTTTATTGACCGTTTCCGATGAAAGTTTCCGTTATGTGGCCACCACCTGTAAAAGTTGCTACAGCGCCGAACTCAGGTTGAAAATACAGGAAGAGTACAGCCCGGGTGAACCGCAACCTTAAACGCATGATACAGGATGAATAAAATGATGATGGGACGGCTGAAGGCCGTCCCATTGTTTTTTGGACGTGACATTTGCCGTCCATTTTTCTTATACTTAAGTAGAGATTTAAGAAGGGAGCAACGATGAAAGGCAAGAGGAATGCGTTGTTGGTGGCGGATGTGCAGAACGACTTTTGCCCCGGAGGAGCGCTGGCTGTCAAAGAGGGCGATCAAGTCGTGCCGATCATTAATCAAATACAGCCTTTATTCGATCGGATCATTGCCACCCAGGATTGGCACCCGCCCGATCATGTCTCTTTTGCTACTAACCACCCCGGTAAAAATACCTATGATGTCATCTCCGCGGGCGGTATTTCCCAAGTCTTATGGCCGGCGCATTGCGTTGCGGGCACGCCGGGTACCGCTTTCCATGCGGACCTTGATACGGACCGCTTTCACCTGATCCTGCGGAAGGGCATGAACCCGGCCATTGATTCCTACTCTGCTTTTCAAGAAAACGATAAAAAGTCTTTGACCGGACTGCACGATTATCTACTCAACCTTTGTTTCAGCCATTGATAGGGAATAAACATGGAGACGGTTTTTTGGTATGCCCGGTATTGGTCTCCGAACTCCATGACCAGCTTGCGTTCTTCCAGAAAGGTCCCGATGATCAGATAAGCCGTAAAGACGATGTTCGCCAATAAGACCGAAATATCCAGATCTTGGGCCCAGAGCAATGCGATGACGGCCGTATACCAGGGATGCCGGATGAAACCGAGAATACCGGCCGTATTGAGACGATTGGTTTTGGACAAGGAGTCATAGACGGTTTTTTCCCGGATTTGTTTGATACCAAAAAATATCCATCCATTATAATGCCTGGCCCCGGCCAAGAATAAAAATAAACCGAGTCCAAGCAAAATGATTTGAACCGGTTTGAGATAGCCGCTCCATTCAAAAAAGGGGGCGCTCCTTAATTTGAAACCGTACCAGACCAGGGGTGCCAGAGTAGCCAGGGAGATCAGGTTGAAAAACAAGCGAAAAAAACGGAAGCGATTCCCTAAATGCTTTTTAAGATAATCGGTCACACTTAATGAGATCAGGGCACTGTGGAGCATACACCAGCAGGATAGAAAAATGACAAGTAAGAAATATTGCATAATCCGAATTAATGTCCTCCGTTTCGGAGATGGTTTAAATTGCTCGCCTTTAGGCGAACTTGGAGTCGAGGGTCGTTTAGTAATCTCCTTTAGCAAATAATTCCAATCCTTCATCGATATGCCGGTGGGCCAGATCCAGACCTCCTTTTTCAGGATGGGATATGTCTGCGGAGATCCGGTCGACCCGGTTTTGGGAGAGCGGTTCGGACCAGTTATCCAGAATAGTTTCGGAATAATAACCGGCCGCGGTCTGATGCACGGCGGCGTAATGGATCCGAATGATGGCCTCGACGTCATGCAAAGTGGTTTGTTTGATATTGATTGATTTCATGGATGATTCCAAATTCATTCAATTTTTTCATAAAATATACGAAATAGCAAGGCAAATCAATAAGATAATCTCTTTGAATTCGTTCCGGTCCATTTCAACGTCAATTCTCAGAAAAACCATGCAGACCAGCGATGGTCGAAGTTTTTCGCTTGACCCATCATACAATTTATTTTATACTCGGCTACACAAAAAACGAATTCTTACACATATAAAAGGAGTTTTCCATGAAAATTTCGATTCTTGTTCTGTTTGTTTTTATTTTTTCAATAGGCGTCGTTTTCGCCGGAGATGAATGCCAAAATCCAAAAACCTCTTATGATCGAACGTATTGCATGGCAAAGCTGTTTATGGAATCCGATAATGAATTAAATGCGGTTTATAAGGAATTGAAAAGCAGTTTAAAGAAGGATCTGCAGCAAAAACTTACCGAAGTTCAGAGGGAGTGGATTAAATATCGTGACGGCGCTTGCGAATCTTCGGGGACCATCGATGTGAAATGCAACTACGATGTTAATCGCGCTCGTACCGAGTTCCTGCGCGATCGTTTACGTGAATGCAAAACAGGTCATTGTCGTGAGGATCTGATTGCGCAAAAGAGCTGGTAGCGATAAGCCTAAGATATTCTTGCTTTGCCGTATTTGCATGGGCGCATGTGTTCTTTTGAAACCCCTGTTGAGCGTTGGTTTTATCGTCATTGCATTCGGTGCAGCCCTTGTCAGCGCTGAAGATGTGAAGACCATTGCGCCTGTGATCGTGTTGGATCCCGGCCATACCAAAAAGAATCCGGGGGCCTTGAGCGTTCGCGGGATATTTGAAGTCGAATACAACGACAAACTTGTCCAGCAAATAACCGTTACGCTCTCCCAGAACGGTTTTGCGGTTGTCACAACCCGTCCATTGGATCAGGAGATGGATCTTGATGCAAGGGTCAATAAAGCCAACGCTCAAAAGGCGTTGGCTTTGCTTTCGATTCACCATGATTCAGCTCAGCTTATACACTTAGAACAAGTTCAACGAAACGGAATGAATGTATATCGGACGCGTGAACCGATCCGGGGGTACTCCATTTTCGTTTCAAGTCTCAATCCTAAATACAAAGAATCTTTACAACTCGCTCATATTTTAGGGGAAGCGCTCTTGAAAATGGGGCGTAAGCCTACATTACACCATGCCGAGGCGATAGCAGGAGAAAATCGGCTCTTGCTGGATCAGCGGCTTGGAATTTATCAATTTGACGATTTAATCATTCTGAAAAAAACAGAAATTCCGGCAGTATTGCTTGAATTCGGCGTTCTGGTTGATGAGCAGGATGAAGCCTATGTCTCAGACGAAACGAACCGTAAAGTTCTGGCCGATATTATTCAACAGACGTTAAATAAATTCGCTTTTTTATATGGGAATCAATAACAGGGATATTTCTTTAAGTATAAATTTTTAATAAATATCTAAATGTTTTTTTTGATCCTGAAAAGCATAGGATCAAAAAAACATGAATTCCGGCAAGGATTGCCGAAATGAGCCCATACGATGGTAAACGGTTAATTATTTACCTTTCATTTATCGACAATTTTTTGTCAATATGGTTGAGTTATGCGCCTAAATCAAGACAGGGACTACAGGTTCCGCGGATGCCTATAAAACGATAGCATGAACGATCATGGGCGTTATTATCAATACCATATAATGGGTTTTACCTTGACAAAAACACTATATATCGTCATGATGCCGGGCAATTGGAGGTTTCGGCTTGATCAGCCCCATCACCCGGGAAATTTACAACGCCTGTCATATTTTGTTCGGCCCTGAAGTCGATGTGTCGACGCATTTTTTGTCTTCCCTGCATTTGGAAAAACTTAAAACCGCTTTCAAAAAAAAGGCATTGGAAACGCATCCGGACCGGGCCAGGCTTTTAAACAAGGATGCTGCTAAACTGAACGAGCGTTTTAAGGAGGTTAACGAGGCTTATGATAGACTCGGCCTTCTGCTAAGCCCGGGGGCAAATCATATCAAAGGGTCTGCCTATACCGAGGCTAAAGCCGGAAAAGGGCATTCATTTCACTCCCAAAAAACAAAAGGTTTTTCCAATCATTATTACCAAGGCAACATTCCGCAATGGCCCCTTTTACTGGGCCGCTTTCTTTATTATTCCGGCCGGATTTCCTGGAGCGTCTTGATTGAAGCCATAACCTGGCAAAGGCGGCAACGGCCGAATCTGGGCCAAATGGCCCTGCAAGCCGGGTTCTTTTGTCAGGCCGGAATAAAAAGAATCATTCATGGTCGCAAGGTCGGCGAACGGTTCGGCGAATGCGCCGTGCGCATAGGCCTGTTGAATCCATTCCAATTAAAAAGCCTTTTAAAACAACAAAACCGCAGGCAGCGTCCGATCGGTACCTATTTTATGGAAAAGAATATTTTGACTCAAGCCGAATTGAGCACGTTTTTAAAACAACAACGCAGCCACAACCTGAAATTCACTTCAAAATAAGACAATAAATATCGATGAATGAATCAGCCGTAGGGGCAGGTTTAATCCCGCGAAACGCGGGACTGCCCCTACAACTCGGTACAGGCTGAAGCCTGCTAGCTTAAAGAAATCCTCTTAATCCCATGTTTCACGGGATTAATTCTCTTAATCCCATGTTTCACGGGATTAATCCTGTCCAAAATTCTTTGGATTCAGACCCTAAATCAGGCATCGCATAAATCACTTTGACAAAAGCCCGGTTCCGGCGCAAAGTATTATAGAGGGTATGCAATATGAGCGCTTATCTTCGACCATTCAGCCTTGTTTTCATTTTATTGGTTCCGATTTTTATATTGAACCTGTGTTGCCTCACCTGTGATTCGGGCAAGTCACCACGCCCGAAATCCAGCAGATCTCCGGAACCCCCTAGCCAGGTATCAACCCCAAACCTAAGTCAGGAGTCACCCATGAGCAATAAAGATCAATTGAGCCCGGAGGAAGGCCGATATCTTCTCAAAGTGGCCCGGCAAACCATTGAGCAGGAGCTTTCAGGAAAATCAGACCGGGCCTTATTGGAACCGGTTCTGCCTTCAACCAAATTTGGAGACCCACGCGGTACCTTCGTGACCTTGACCATTAACCATGGTTTGCGGGGCTGCATCGGCCATATTATTCCTCAAGAGACTTTGTTGGAAGGCGTCAAGGAAAATGCCATCAATGCCGCTTTTCGGGACCCCCGTTTCCCTCCGCTGAGTAAAAAGGAGTTCGAGCAGATCAAGATCGAAGTCAGTATCCTGACCGAACCCAAGGCCCTGGCTTATGCGAATGCCGGCGATCTTTTAAAGAAGATCCGACCCGGAGTCGATGGTTTGATCATTAAAAAAGGTTTTCACCAGGCGACATTTTTACCGCAGGTTTGGGACCAATTGCCGGATGTAAAGGAATTTCTGACCCACCTGTGCATGAAAGCCGGCTTGGAAGCGGATGAATGGAAAAAAGGGGCTTTGGAGGTGCAGACGTATCAGGTGCAGGCGTTTGAGGAAGAATAATCACACGAAGACACCAAGGCACGAAGATCAAACAGTCAGTTTCTGAAGATTTATTTTTTATGACCCAGGAGTATAAGGTTCAAGCGAAACAAATGCTAAAGCGTATTTCCCTTGACTCCTCGGCTCCTCGAACCCTAACTTCTATGCTCATCCGTCGCCTCATTATCTGGTCCATCATCGGCATCGGCCTGTCTTCGATCGCGGTGCAAATCCTGACTATTCGCGAATTCCTGGCTCAATTCAACGGCAATGAAATTACGATTTCCCTCTCTCTTTTTTGCTGGCTGGCCTGCACCGGTCTGGGCAGTTTGCTGGCCAAACCCTTACGGAGACCTTCGCTTTTTATCTATTCTGTCTTGATTTTGGGGTTGGCGCTCTGGCCTCTGGGACAGATCATCGCCATCCGTGTTTTACGGGAATATTTTTTCAGCCACGGTACTGCTCCCGGTTTTTATCCGGTGCTGCTTTTCATTTTCGGCACGCTGGCGCCCTATGGTTTGATGAGCGGCTTCGGCTTGCCTTATGCCTTAAGCCTCCTGCAATCCGGGCCGGAAGCATTTACATCGGGCGATCTTTATATCCGGGATAATCTGGGCGACATCGGTGGCGGGGTTGTTTTCAGCTTCTGGTTAGTTTATTGGGCCACGCCTTTTCAGGCCCTGGCGGTGACATCGGCCGGGCTTCTGGTAATCGTATGCTTGCTGCTGGGAGTGGCTCGGTATTATCGATTTCTGGGAATAGCGTTGCTGTTAAGTGGTCTGTTTTTTTATGTAGCGCTGAACCCGCAACTGGAAAGGAAAAGCTTGCTGGCGCAATACGGGACCATAACCGATTATCGGGAATCGCCTTACGGCCGGATCGTAGTCACCCGGGAAGGGGCCCAACATACGTTTTGGGAAGCAGGCCGGCCTTTTTATTCAGAAGAAGCGTTGGTCAAGAGCGAAGAGAAAATCCATTATCCCTTGAGCCAATTGGAAAAAGTCCGGCAGGTGCTTCTGATCTCCGGCGGCCTGGGCGAGACCATGGCGGAAATTCAAAAGTATGCGCCCCGGCAAATCGATTATTTGGAATTGGACCCGTACCTGACGGCGCTATCGCAAAAATTAGGCGTTTTACCCCCTGCGCCGAACCTGACCATTATCAATAGGGACGGCCGGGCCTATCTCCGCGAACGGAAAAAGATCTATGACGCGGTTATCGTGGATTTGCCCGATCCGGACACGTTTCAATTGAACCGTTTTTTCACGAATGAGTTCATGGCCCTCGTGAAGCAAAACCTGCGGCCGGAGGGAGTCTTCTCTTTCAGTTTAAGCTATTCGCCCAATTACCAGAGCCGGATCACCAAACAAAAGTTGGCCTCGGCTTTTCAAACGGCCCGCACTCATTTCAAGAATGTGTTGGCCCTTCCCGGAGAAGAAGAAGTTTATTTTATCTGCCGGGACGGAGCCTTGCGTGCGGATGTGCCGAATAAACTCAAAAGCAAAAATATCAACACGCGTTATATCGCCGGGTTCTTTACCGGCACTATAACGCCGGATCGGTTGGTCGGCCTTGAAAAGTCGCTGTCCGTTCAAACGGCACTGAACAGGGATTTACAACCCCGTCTGGTGCAACTCGTTTTTCAGGAGTGGTTTTGGAAACAAGGCACATCGCCTAATATTTTTTTCGGTCTGATATTGGGGTTGACGATCGTTTACCTGGTTTTCATGAAGAAAGCGGAATATGTGCTTTTTTCAACCGGCCTGGTCGCCATGGGCACCGAAATGTTGGTGATTTTTCTTTTCCAGGTCATGTACGGCTATATTTATCTGAAAATCGGCGCGATCATTACGGCCTTTTTGGCAGGGTTGCTTCCGGGCGCGCTGCTGGGCAAACGTCGCAATTTAAATCCGGCCCGGCGCCTGCTATGGCTGGATGCCGGCCTGATCATGCTTCTGATCTTGGCTTATATTGGGGTGGTATCTGTCGACCGGCACCTGCCGGGGTACGTCTTTTTGGTTTATGGCCTGGTTTTCTCTTTTTTATGCGGTTATCAGTTCCCCTTGGTAACAGCCCTGATCGGGGAGGAAAACAGTCCGATCGCGGGCTGCCTGGCGGCTGACCTGGTCGGTGCGGCGGTCGGGACCCTATTGATCGGCATGCTGGTCATTCCCTTATGGGGTATCCGGATTGCGATTCTGTTTTTGGCAGCGGTGAAGATGTCGAGTATATTGTTGTTGATGGGGAAATCAAAAAAAGGTAGATAGACTGTAGGCATTTAGACTGTAGGAAGAAACTTTTACCCTCTTTGCGATCCTGTTATGCCGTAGGGGTTCAAATCCCGCGTCGCGCGGGATTGAACCCCTACAAGCGAAGGCAAATTTTCAGTGAAATATTCCATAGTTGTCTGTGGCCATCTGTGGCCAAAAGAAGAATTTAAGAGGTAGGATTTATGCAAACCAAAATGACGCGCAAGGAATTTTTAAAAATATTTGCAAAGGGCATCCCGGTTTGCATCGGCGCCGGTTATGGTCTGTGCGCTTTAGCGGATCGAGCCGGAGCAGGTTGTAGGGATGAGGATATAACCGGTAAAATTTTCAAGGGAGATGCGCCGGCCAAACCCTGGAAGTGGTCCATCGAGGCATTTCAATATGCCAAAGACGGAAAAAACGTGCAATGTCAGGTTTGCCCGAACCGTTGCTTGCTCCGACCCGGCGATCGCAGCATTTGCCGTTCCCGGGTGAATATCGACGGTAAACTCTATTCTCTGGCCTACGGCAATCCCTGTTCGCTGCACGTGGATCCGATTGAAAAAAAACCGCTCAATCATTTTTATCCGGGTAGCACTGTTTTTTCGATTGCGACCACCGGCTGCAATTTGCGTTGCCTGAACTGCCAGAACTGGGAGATATCCCAGCAGCGGCCGGAAGATGTGGAACATACGGAGCTGTTCCCGGCCGAGGTTGTGCGCGAAGCCCGGGCTTCCAAAACACCGTCCATCGCTTATACTTATTCGGAGGCCATCACCTATTACGAATATATGCTCGACACTTCCAAACTGGCCCGGGAAGCCGGGCTTAAAAATGTATGGGTCTCCAACGGTTATATCAACCCTGAACCGCTTTTAAAGCTGACCCAATACCTGGACAGTGCGAACATCAATCTTAAATCCTTTGACGATCGTATTTACCGTTGTTTGAACGGGGGCAGATTACAACCCATACTGGAAACGTTTAAGACTTTACACGCAGAGGGCGTTTGGTTTGAAATCACCACCTTGGTCGTGCCCACTTATGTGGATGATAGCGAGATGATCAAACGCATGTGCGCCTGGATTCTCAAGGAACTGGGGCCGGATCATCCCTGGCACTTCTCCAGATTCTTTCCCCAGTACAAGTTGACCGGATTGCCAGCCACACCGGTTGAGACTTTGGAGCAATTCCGGAAAATCGCGATGAAAGAAGGTATTCATTATGTCTATGTGGGCAATGTAGCGGGGCATGAAGCTTGTCATACCTATTGCCACCATTGCAAAAAGATGCTCATCGAACGCAACGGATATCTGCTGACTCAAATGAATATCTCGGGCGGGAAGTGCAAATTTTGCAAGACGGTTATTCCGGGACGTTGGGTGGTTTAAAAAATAGATCCTTTCACGGGTATCTCGGGGGATGTTGGTGCACACGATACTTAAGACATCTCCTAACTGATTAAATAGTATGTCAACCTAGCCAACTTCGTCTCTGGTTTCCCTGCGACATGTCCGGCCTGGAATTCAAGAGGATATACTTATCCATCGTGAATAGCCTGTGGTCCGCGGCGTAATATGTCAGCGATATTCGAGCGTAGGCACCGTCTCTGCTTTTAGGACCTTTGAGGTCCACACCGTATTCCCGGGCCTGCCTGCCGGTCGTTATGGATTCGCTCTTGGGCCAACCCTTGGGGATCTTCGCGGTGAAAAAGTTTCCGTCGCAGACAAAATCATCAAAATCGCCCACAATGGGGGTCATCCTCCGCGTTGGAATTCTGCAGCCAGGCACAGCAGGTCACGCATAAAATAACAGAAGATGCTGGCATGCTTATTTTCATATTCTCTCCATTCCTGCTTATAAAATTACCGGTGAGGTTTCCCCTGTACTACCCTTCCGTCAATCCACCACCCGCCCGTGGACGAATGACCAGTGGCGAAACCTCTTCGGCATATGGCTGCCCACCATGCCGAAAACGAGTGCGGCCGTCAGGAGCGGTACCAGCAGATCGGGTCGCAGAACAATCAGGCCGAAAAGGCCGATATGGATGAGTGACATGACACCACTACCTTGGTATAACCAGTGGCGGCAATGGTAAACCTCCGAGGCGATGAGTGCGCATCCGGTAGCGATGGCCAGATAATTCCATAAAATAAACCGGGAAAAGGGGACCCCGAAAACCGCCCCGCCGAATACAACGCCTATCATCGCGACATGGGCCGTTCGCAGGATGATATCTGCTACGCGGGTCCAGGCGGGACGTTTGGTTTTTTTCTCTTGAATTAGAATATTCTCGTCAATCATACTTAGCTTCCAAACAACTTATTGCTCCCTTTAATAAGGTTACATCAAAAAGGGCAACGTTGCATTTGAGGTAGGCGCAGGCTTCAGCCTGTGTGTTTCGTTGTCTTAAGCGGCACCTGCCCGGTTTTGGAATATGTATTTATCATGATTGTAAATCGTAAATAAAATTGTTCGATATTTACATTCGACCTGTATTTTACAACCATAAGCTAAAGAGATCGGGTCCGCTATTTGAGTTGGTTTTTGAAATCATGGAAAGCATCCCGTAACCCGGTCACCATATCTTCCAGGGCAGACACCCGCTGCTCCAGTTGGTCAAGCCGAGAGTCATCCACGGTTAGAGCGGCTATGCTATCGGCTTCAGCAGTCTCTTCGGCCGGCGGCGCGGATGATCCTTTGAACTGGTGGCTATAACGAGCCTCCTTGCGACCAGCCTGGCGCTCCAGGCGGCGGACCAGACCCAACTCCTCCAGATCGGCTATCGTAGCTTGCACTTCTTCGAGAGAAGCAAAATCGTGCATCCGCGCGGTGCGGGTGCGGATTTCCCCCAGAGTCTGGGCTCCGCGCAGCAATATAACGCACATGATAGCGCTCTCCGCGGACACGAACTGGCGGGAGCGCGTAAAGAGTTCCTCATATTTCGGCGCGCGTCCCGCCTGACTCAGATGTGCCAGACCCTTTTTTATCAGCTCGGCCGCGGCCCGTTCAATCTCGGACTCGGTGTAAGAGGTCACCGGTTCCCGGCTCGATTTCTGATTGCAGGCATTGGTCAATGCATTCAATGACAGGGGATAATATTCGGGGGTGGATAAAGCTTTTTCCATCAAACTACCCAGAATACGCTCCTCGATATCGGTGAGTATGATTTCCATGCTGCTCCCTTTCCGGTTTATCCTCTGCGAAACAGCAGAAGTCGCGACAGCTCCATTTAATTTTTTCCTTGACAAGAGTTGTATAAGATATCCCGTTTGCTCCTTATGCTTCTCCTTGACAACATAATAAATTAAGGACGTTCCCTTCGTTGCCTGCCGTACAACATAAAAATCAGCGGTAGCCGCAAGACGTTCGCTGGATTGTCT
>Ga0315273_10008214_pt1 | contig 13149 bp, 10 predicted proteins | sample YL17G02_0_MG_FD_205753 | JGI IMG/M metagenome (GOLD analysis project Ga0315273, IMG submission 205753) | Sediment microbial communities from Yellowstone Lake, YNP, Wyoming, USA - YL17G02_0 | ecosystem: Environmental > Aquatic > Freshwater > Lake > Sediment | place: USA: Wyoming | collected...
GTCGGGGCACATTAAGTCTTGCTTAATGTGCCCCGTCCCCTTTTATCAGTCCCCTTTTATCACTATTTGGTAGCCATCCGCGCTTCCAAATCACGGCACACATAGCCCGCCGTTTCCAGCGAGAACAGGCGCTCCAGGTGTTTCGTGCCAGAGCCAAGGCCAATGTCGCTTAGGTTGTATTGAAGAGTCAGGTCATTGCAGTTATTGCCGGTGATAGTGACGCTGCCAACCGCCTTCCGGTCCGCTGTCTTATCACCCATGAACTCACCGTTCGAGACATCCTCGATAGGAATGGTGACTTCGGTGTCGCCCATCGCAAATTGAGCTGCACCGGTGAGCCACAACAGGTCGCCGTTAACATCGTAGGTGTACCAGGACAGGAACATCACCAGGGGCGAGTCCCACAACTCATTGGACGTTGGTGCAGCATCCGGGACCAGCTCGGATACCGAAATGACAAATCCCTGGTCGGAAGCACCCTCAACCACCCAGTTACCAGACAGACGGCCGGAGAGGGGAATGCGCCAACTTCCTTCGAATAGACTGGCGGTTGAAGGCACCTCAATAATCACTGGGTGCAGAGTCGAGGCAAAATTTAGTGTAAATGCTTGGTTATAGTCTGCTGGACTCATGTAGCTTTCGTCAGGCGCGGAAAGCCGTGGGGTTCGGTTATCGAGTATGAATACCCATCTTCTTTTGTACCCTTCTGCTGTGTTTCGGGTTTCCGCGCCAAAGACCTGCATATCACCTGCAGGTTCGATACTGCCCCAATGGTTCGGCTCGGCGCTAAGGCGCATGGAATCGGAACGCCTGAGAAGCCCCTTGTCGTATTGAGCCGACACCTCCGGTATCCCGTAATATGTGCTCGCAGGATCCTTGTCGTCCGGGAGCGTAAATTCGAGCATGACAACGGAGCGATTCTCCTCAGGGCAGCCCACCCGAAACGCGCGTACATTAACAGTCTGCGAATAACCCTGCCTGGTAGCGTCGAGCAGCTCGATCTTTCCCACGAAAAATTCCTTTGTGTAGTCGCCATAGAACCCTTGCCATAAAGGAAGAGTTGCGCAGCCGGGTGGGTACGGCGTGTACGGGTTCTCGATAAAGTTTGAATAGGCTTGCAGGTTGAGACTGCAAATAAACGCCAATACTGAAACGATGTTGGTTTTCATTTCTCTCTCCGGTCGAAGAAGATAAAGATACTCAGCGGTTTCCTGCTTCCAGGATTTCTGAATCGCTATTTGGCGGCCATCCGCGCTTCCAGGTCACGGCAGACATAGCCCGCCGTTTCAAGTGAGAACAAACGCTGCAGATGTTCTGTGCCCGAGCCGAGACCAATGTCGCTCAAGTTGTATTGCAGGGTCAGGTCATTGCAGTTGTTGGCGGTGATGGTCACACTTCCGACCACTGACCGATCTGCGGTTTTGCTTCCCATAAACTCACCATGCGTGACTTTTTCAATGGGAATGGTGATTTCGGTCTCGCCCATCACAAATTGGGAAGAACCCGTGAGCCACAACTTATGGCCATTGGTGTCGTAGGTATACCAGGACAGGAACATCAGCAGGGGGGAATCCTGCAGTTCCGCGGGCGCTGGAACAGAGTTTGGAACCAACTCTGAAATGGCTATAACAAAGCCCTGGTCAGTAGCACCTTCGGCTACCCAATTTCCAGAGAGCCGGCCATTCAGCGGGATACGGGGGTTTGCAGCCAGTAAACTGGCTGTAGGGTCTATGGTCACAGTGATTCCCCATCCCGCAGGAGCTGTTTCAATCCATAATTGAAATGAATCGTTGTAGGTTGATGGACTGATGTGACCGGCAAAAATGTTCGGGTAGGGGTAGAAGGCATTGTCCAGAACGAAGACCCACGTTCTATCGTGGCCATCCGTGGTTCCCTCAGAGTTGCCCCCAAAGATTTCATCCGAGCGCGCAAAACCGGTCCCGCCCCAGTCGCTTGGGTCTCGCAGCAATCGTAAAGTGGTCCATGTGTCGTAACCGTCAACAGTATCGATAGCGTCTACCCGAGGCACCCGGTAGTAAGTGCTAGCCGGGTCCAGGCGATCGGGAATGGAAAACTCGAACAAGACAAGGGACCGATTTCCATCTGCGCAACCCACGCGATACACAGCGAGGTTAGCGGGTAGGGAAGCCAGCGATTTTGGTGCGCGAAGCAGCTCGATTTCGCCATCGAACACTTTCACCGCGTTGTCGCCATAAAGAATGGTCTGCAGGTCGAGGAGTGTTGCACAACCGGGAGGGTAGAGCTTGTGGGGGTTTTCGATGAAATTTGAGTACGCTTGCGAATTGAAACTGCAAAAAAACGCTAGTAACGCAACGACGTTGGTTTTCATTTCACACTCCTCAGTTTATTAGCCAAACCGCTTGGCGGTTTCGGTGGCGCAATGGGCCGTGACCAGGCGGTCTTCGGCATCAAACACCTCTATGGAAGCGGTGCCGGTGAACTCGTTGCCGTCCTTGCTCAGCTCGATATGACGGGTGACTTTGCGTGTCTCGGCCACCGAGCCATCCGGGTTAAAGTGAAAAAAGCGCAGCACGGCAGCGTAGTTCTGGCCGCAGATATGCCGCCAAGTGCCCTGGCCGGGGCTGTGCGGTTGGGGTGTCGCATGGACGCCCGTTTCAATCAATGCGCCGCCGCTGGTAAAGGTATCCACCGCACGCAGGGTTCTGGTAGATGTTCCCGTGGCATGCCCTGTAGCGCGATTGCGTAATGTGACTTCGATGTCCCAGGTACCGATCATTTTGTTCTCCTGTTTTGCTCTTCCGTTCAATGGTTTTGCCCGTTTGAGCGAGCCTGAACCGCTACAGCGGCCCAGGCATGCCCGGGCCGGCGTACAGCGATTCGCACAATGCGACGGTATCGTCGGTGTGGCGCTGGATCGGGATTACACCGCTAACTGCGCCAGCGCCTGATCCATCAAGTCCCCAGCCATAGGTGATCTGGCCGGAGCTGCAGTCGTCAAATTCAAGCAAGATGGTTCCGTCCACGCGCTGTTGGGGTATGGGTTGTGCTGAATCAAAAGCTCCCCCGCCGGTCCATTCGATGGCGAGCTGCGCGGACTCGCCTTCAAACGGGCCGAACGCCGTCATCCAGCGGTGGCCGTATTCATCACCTGGCGCCGGGTTATCCGCATAGGTGAACCAGCCCAGGAATGCCTGGTTGAGTTTTTCGTAGAAAGTGACAAAGAAGCCTTGCCCCGGTGTGTCCGCGTTGTACCAGGTGCCGGAAAGGCCGGGGTTAATTCGGAACGGGGCCGGCGGGGCCAGTACATACCAGTACTCACCATATTTCGTGCCTGAACACTGCTGAGCAACGAAATAGTAGTCTTGTCCTGCCCGCAATTTGAATCCAGTATGGGCCAACACATTAGGCACAAGGTTTGCCTGTGGATCTTCTGGATTGACGGGAGCCGTGTAAATCAGCAGAGCCACCCAGGGTCCTATCGGCTCTCCGGGCTGCGAGAAATAGTAAGTTCCACTGCGGGAGACTCGGATGGGTCCTGACTGCCGGTAGCCAGAAACACCTCTGCCGCACACCGAATCCATGGTTGGATCATTCGCGGAAATTTCCCCCTGAGTGAAATCGGGTACAGCAACGACATTGTTCGAACCGACCGCCCCGGGACCGGTAAACACCAACGCCCATGCGCCCTCTTGGATTCCACATTTGTCCTGCACGACGAGTGTATAGGCGACACCTTTGCTGAAATTGGAGTAGCCATCTCCAGTCAAGTCTTTGACATTCAGGTTAGGCGCTGCGGGATCAAAACCGCCCTCATATACTTGAGCGTGGACACTTACGCCACCGACATCAGACATGTTTTCGAACGCGTCTTGTAGCCTGTAGTTACCGGTTTCGGAAACCGTGAAATTGGTTTGGCGATAACCTGACGGACCCTTGGAACAATAACTGGACTGCAGGGCTGCAATGTTTGGTTCGCTACCGTCAAACATTCCGCTCAGAACGGTGTACTCCGCGCGAAGCGAAGTTGAGCCAAACAGGCAGACAAGCAGCGCGATGGTAGGTGCTACAACACGGGACAAGGTGAACATTGGAGTGAACATTGGAATTTTCTCCCTGGAAGTCTAGAGGGGTCCGGGCATGCCGGGACCTGCGTACAGCGACTCACACAATGCGACCGCATCATTGGCATTGCGCTTTATCGGGATTACACCGTTTGCAGTCGGTGGGCTGCTGAGTCCGTCGCCACCCCAGCCGTAGGAGATCTGGCCTGATGAGCAGTCGCTGAATTCCAGCTGGATGTTTCCATCCACATACTGGTAAGGAATGGGCTGTGCAGCGTCGAACGCTCCCCCGCCAGTCCATTCGATTTCCAGATAGGCGGAGCTTCCTTCAAACGCCCCGAAAGCGGTCATCCAGCGGTGGCCGAATCCATCATCCGCAGCTGGATCGAGCGCATAGGTAAACCACCCGAGGAAGACCTGGTTGAGCTGTTCGAACACATCCAGGAAGAAACCCTGGCCGGGGGTTTCGGGGTTGTACCAACTGTCGGCGAGGCCGTGGTTGATGCGGAACGGTGCGGGAGGTGCCAAAACGAACACATATTCATCGGTGCCGCCATGACACTGCTGGATCACGAAGTAGTAATCCTGTCCGGCATCGAGCTGAATTATTCCGAACATCGCTTCTGCCGTTACCAGGTTGGCCCACAGGTCATCGGGATTGAAGGGCGCTGTGTAGACAAGCAGACACAGCGGTTCTCCATTGGAAGCGGAGAAATAGTAGGCGCCATCACGGGAGACCCGTGCCGGCCCCGATTGCTGGTATCGGCCGGGTCCGCCGGCCCACCCATCCCAGAGAACCTGACTGTCAATGGCCGGATCAGTGTCAGTGAAAGCTCCCAGCGTGAAGGCCGGCACCGACACGGCATGATCGGAACTGACGCTTCCGGGGCCGACGAAGGTCACCACCCATGCACCTTCTTCTGCAGGCGTGCACGACAGTTGCGCGACCAGCACGTAGGGGGTGTCTGCGCTCAGGCTTACTTCGCTGAAAGCGTTGCGAAATCCCCCGGACGCTATCAGGTTCTGCCCGGGGCGCGAGGCATCGAAACCGCCTTCGTACAACTGCACTGTCACATCTACGATATTTTTGGTGTTACCAAAATAGCGTAAATCACCGAGCGCATCATTGAAGCGGTAGGCACCGTTTGCGGACACCTTGAAGGTGCTTTGCAGGTATCCTGAAGGGGCGCTGGCGCATTCTTCTGTCTCCAGCGCCGGATCGACGGCAAGCGGTTCAATGCTGGGCTCCGAGCCATCAAACATCCCGCTCAGCACGGACCCCGTCGCCCAGGCTGGCGCGGAAACGAACACGGTAAATGCCAGCACTATGGCGGGCGCGAAAAGCGGCCGCGACGAGCCGCGCGGTGGTGCAAAAGTCTTTGGGCGCTTGCAGTCCGGGGTAGTGATCATTGCTTGCTCCTGTGCAGTCTGGTTCTGGTGTAGAGCAATACTCTTCCCCCCCGGCGCTGAAAGTCTTTAGAATGTTCTGAAACTTTCTGAAAAGTTATGAAAGCCGCATGACTGAGCCGCAAATGCAGGATTACGAGTTTGGAGAATTTCGCGTGAACACGGCCAAACGGCTGCTGTTCAAGCGCGATGGACAGCCGGTTATTTTGACCGCGAAAGCTGTTGACGCTCTGCTGTATCTGCTTGAAAACAGGGCGCAAGTTTTGAAGAAAGAAGAATTGATGAGGGCGATCTGGCCGGAACGGGTAGTCGAGGAAAACAACCTCAACCAGATCATCTCCACGCTGCGGCGGGTACTGGGAGAGGCCAAGGGCGAGCACAAGTACATTGTGACCGTGCCGGGGCGCGGGTACCGGTTCGTCGCTGAAGTGCAAGCCCCCGCAGCGCAAGCCGGGACAACCGCGGCGACCACCAACGCCACAACAAGGGCCATGGCCGTGCTGCCGTTCCTGCCGCTGGTCGCAGAGCACCGCGACCTCGCCCTGGAGCTGGGCATGGCGGACACGCTGATTGCGCGCCTCAGCGGCATTCGGCAATTGATCGTGCGCCCAATCGGATCAGTGCGAAGGTACGTTGATGTGGAGCAAAACTCCCTGCAAGCAGGCCGGGAACTGGGCGTCGAATCCATCCTGGAAGGTAGTATTCAACGCTGGGGCGACACTATCCGGGTGACGGTACGCTTGATGCAGGTCGCAACGGGCGCGGCCTTGTGGGCCGGCACGTTTGATGAGAAATTCTCGAATATCTTTGCCGTACAGGATGCGATTGCCGAGCGGGTGGTAGCGGCACTGGCCCTGCAACTCGGTCGGGAAGAAAAGCAGCACCTGGCCCGGCGGCACACGGACAACGCCGAAGTCTACGAACTGTATCTCAAGGGACGCTTTCATCTTTTTCGCCTGACACCACCGGAGATGCACACCGGCGTAGCGTATTTCCAACAGGCCATTGCCATCGACCCGGCCTACGCCGAGGCTTATGTCGGTCTGGCCAACGCGCTGTTCCGCTTGCCACTGGCAGGCGAGTTGCGCCCCGGCGACTTTTACCAGAACTCCAAAGCGGCGGCGCAAAAGGCGCTGGAGCTTGACGATACGCTGGCCGAGGGCCACGCCATCCTTGGCTGGATCGCGTTTTGGTACGAGTGGAACTGGAGCGCTGCGGAAGACCACTTCAGGCGAGCCCTGAAGGTCGACCCGAACGACGCGGAGAGCCACCTTGGCTACGCGCATTTACTGTCCAACACCGGGCGACACTTGGAAGCATTGGCTGAGCTAAAACGCGCCAGGGAGCTCAATCCGCTGCACCTGCTGAGCAATGCATTTGAGGGCTTGTTTCTGCTGAACAGCGGGCGAGCCGATGCAGCCCTGGAAAGTTTGCACAAAACCCTCGCACTGGACGCACAGTTCTGGCTCACGCATTTCTACTTATCATCGGTTTATCTTGAGACCGGACGGTTTGCTGAATCTCTCGCCGAAGCGGGCGAAGCGCGGAAGTTTTCCGGTGGCAGCAGCACCCTAGCCATGGCCGCAGCTGCCTGCGCGTTGGTGAAACTACGCAAACGCAAGGAAGCAAAAGCGCTATTGGATGAGCTACTGCAATTGTCCATGTCGAGATACGTCCCGCCCTATCACTTCGCCCTGCTTTACAACGGCCTGGGCGAAGACGAGGAGACGCTAGCCTGGCTGGAACGCGCGCTGGAGCAACGAGATCCGAAAATGACTTTCCTGCAGGTCGATCCCAAGTGGAACAATCTTCGTGCCACACCGGGTTTTGCCGACATTGTTGGTCGAGTTGGGCTTTCATCCGCATCCACCGATGATGCACCCTGAGCCCCGGATACCGTTGCTGGGCAAGGGCGTGCCCAAGCTTCTGGTTGTACTTGTGCTCACACTCGTGCCCGGCATTGTGGCAACGACCGGGTGTACGACGACCAAGGCGGATTCGGACAACGTGATTCTCGTCAGCACAGCGGGGGAACTCGTGGCCGCGCTGCAACCGCAAAACACGGGTCGACACGTTCGCATGCTGCCGGGTGACTACCCTGTCGCTGGCCCGCTGACCGTACCGGACGGGGTGATCCTCGAAGGCGCGGGCGTCATGCAGGTGGAGAACAAATTGCCCGCTGGATTTAAGCCGGACACTGCGACAACGATCCGTGTGGTAGCGGGCTTCGAAGGCGACCTGTTGACCTTGGGCAATGGGGCGGTCCTTAGCGGCCTGCGCCTTGAGGATCTCAAGTCTGCACCCGGCGACTCACCGCAGCGTTCGGGCAATGTGATCGTGGTGGGGTCGCGCGCCACCAACGACACGGTTTCTGCAGAAATCCATGATTGCGAAATCATCAACCCTAATCCTATGGGCGTGGCCATGGACGGTCCGACCGGGCACGGTCTCATGGTGTTGACCCGCAACCCGGCAAGGCAAGACGAACCGCCCCCGCATGAGGGTGCCATAATCACGGTCCACATGGAGCGAACCATCCTGAGTGCCAACAACAAGGGCGGCGCGGTGTTCGTCATCAACTTCGCTGCCAATGGCAAAATATCGATGGTGCTCAATGGCAACGTGCTCGAGGGGGCATTGAACGTTGCTGGCGGAGCCAGCCGGCCCGACCTGGTGACCGGCGCCGAAGTGTTGTTCGAATCCAGCAACAACCTCTACGCGTTACGTCCCGGGGGATACGATGCCGTTGCCTGGCGGGTCTATGGCGGCAGCAGTTCACACATTCCCGGCTTGTCAGCGCCAGGCGCCAGTTTCAATGTTGCCCGCATAATCTCTGACCATGATCGCATCACCGGCTTCAAGACCGGCATCCGGGCCACTGGCGGGCGGCGCTGGAAGAGCGCATCAGGTCCGCTCACGGGCAACCGCTTGGAGTTGGAGCTACGCGGCACGCACATCCAGACCGACGGTGAAGGAGCAGCTGATCTTATTTTGCAGGGTGCACTGTCGGACCTCGAGTTCGATGACAACCGCGAATTTCCGCCGGGTGACCGGAACATCCTGCGCGTGCTCATGCGCGATGTAACCGGCAGCTCGGCGCCGCGCGCGAACAGCTATGCGGATGTCTTTGGGCCGGAGCTCGGGAGTAATCGCGGCAGCGGGAACCGGCTCGAGTTTTCCGGCAGCCTCGCCGAGTTTGAACAGTCGAACCAGAGCATTTCGCCTGCACCATCCGCGGAATTCTTCCCGGACCAGCCATGAATAAAAACCTTTCAGATGATTGAAATGTTCTTGAAGGTCTTTGTGCCAATTGCGCTCATAGTGGTGATGTTTGGCATGGGGCTGCAACTCGTCACGGGTGATTTCATCCGCGTGGCGCGTTTTCCCAAAGCCGCGCTGGCTGGCCTGCTGGGTCAGATATTCCTGCTGCCTTCCATTGCTTTTTTGCTGGTTCACTTTCTGTCATTGCCTTTGGCGATCTCAGCCGGAATCGTCATCCTGGCCGCTTGCCCCAGTGGGGTCGCCTCCAATTCGTTCTGTTTCCTGGCGCGAGCGGATGTCGCCCTGTCCGTGACCCTCACGGCCCTGTCCAGCGTACTCGCACTGGTGACCGTGCCCCTCATCATCGGGTTGGGATTGGATATCATCCAGCTGGGTAGGGCGGTAACCAGCAGCACGGATCTCTTTCGGCTGCCGCTGGCGGCCTCTCTCAAGCAGCTTTTGTTGGTGGTGGTCCTGCCTTTGTCAGCTGGCATGATAGTCCGCCGCTTTGCCGAGCGTTTCGCGCTGCAATCTGATCGCTGGTTCCGGATAGCTAACGTAGTGGTGCTGTTTATTCTTCTTATGGGCGCATTTGTGGTGGGATTTGATTTCCTGCTGAAAAATTTTAAAGTGATCTTGCCAGTGTTACTGGCCCTCAACCTGGCTTCAATGCTGGGTGGTTACTTTCTGGCCCAATCATTTGGATTGGTTACCAGCCAACGCCTTACCATCGCCATTGACACGGGGATCCAGAACGTGGGCCTGGGCATGCTGGTCGCGCTGAACCTTTTGCGGCAACCGGACTGGATAGTGGCACCCGCCGTGTACAGCATCGTGATGATGTTGAGCGCGTTTGCATTGATCGCCGGGTTGAGACTGCGACGTAACACCCGCCTCGTGCAATCGTAAACGGACCTGGGCGGGCAAAAACCGCGGAACCTTGCAGGCGCAGGCGCTTGGGTAACACCTGCAAGGCTCCGGGCAAAACCTGCCGCTTTATGCAGCAGTACTACATTCTCCAATGCTATCGGGAGGGTGCTTCCATCATCAGCGGGCTGTCATAGGTATTCATCAGTTCGGACAGCATTGCCTCGGAGGTATAGGGAATAACTACCGCTTCCTGGCTAACAGCAGAGTCCACACTACCCGCACTTGCAGGAGTGGCAGTGCTTTCATCCACGACCACGTTATAGCCACTGATTGTGAAAAAGCAGCTTGACTCGCCCACACCGTTCTCCCGCACGGCACCCATGGTAATGCCTCCATCTATCAGCCCGGGATCAGAGTACAAACGCGTGGAGAGACTGCCAACATAGGTCGGACCGTTCAGGGGATGGGTGCCCTGCAGTTGGAGCGGCAGGGGAAAAGGGATCTTGGTGAATGTGTCCGGACCGGTCAAGCGGGTAAGTCCTATACGGGCATCGATGACCGGATTGCCGACCGGGCCGGTACACACCACGGAAGCTTGCTCAATAACGGCGCGCTGCCCTTCCGGCACAGTGGCCAGCGGAGCCATTATCACGAACACCATTCCTTCCGGGATAACCAGGTCACCAGAGGCATTAAAAAACGTTTGGGCGGGGTCCGTCACGTCCGCGTCAACCCTGCCCTGCACCGTGATCGGTTTCATGGTAGCGCCGAAGGCGGCGTTGGAAAGCACTAGCAATACTAAAGCGAAGATTCTCATGGTCTTACTCCTGTGAAGGCGCCTGCACGCAGGTACCGGTTATGTAGCGTTCCGTTCACTTCCAGGAGCTGTCGGCTTGCTTTCCCGACGTCATGCGTTCCTGTGGAGGGAATGCTCCGCCCCGGCAGGCATGAAAATCTTTAGAAAGCTGTGAATACTTATGAGAAGTTATGAAATGTTATGGCTTGCCGACTAAACCCTCGACATCTGGTCGGCAAAGCCATAGTCTACATCCTGTTCCATTATATGTAGCTCGATATGCGGCATCAGCTTTGGAAAGGAATGCAATGGCCATCGGCCGCAGCGGGCAGCACGGCTTGACCAGACGCGCCGGATGGCTGATGAGCCTGTCCGTGATTGGCTCTTTGATTTCATCGACTGCGTTTCCTCAATCCCCCCTTGTAGCAGAGGTGGAAAACAACCTGCTTGAAGAAGTTATTGTCACTGCGCGCAAAATCGAAGAGAGCGTGCAGCACATTCCCATGAGCGTGCAGGTTCTGTCCAAAGGCTTTCTCGAACGAGCGGACCTGACCCGTTTGTACGAGCTGCAATTCAATATTCCCGGCCTCGTGGTCAATAGCGTCGGCATGTTTGGTGCGGGTTTCGCACTGCGCGGCATTGCCGACCAGGGCGGCTCCAGCCTGTCCATCGCGACCCACCTGAACGGTGTCTATCTGGGCACTTCCAATCTCGCTATTGCCCGCATGTTTGACCTGGAACGCATCGAGGTGCTCAAAGGTCCCCAGGGCACGCTGTATGGGCGCAACGCGACGGGCGGGTCGATCAACTTCATTACGCGGGCACCGCAAGACGAATTCAATGCGAACATTGAAGCGGCCTACGGCAGCTTCAATACGGCCCGTGCGGAGGGTTACGTCAACCTACCCTTCGAAAAATCCGCCTTGCGCCTCGCTTTTATCGGATCGGAGGGCGACGGCTATATCAGCAACTCGGTGGATGACCGGAAGTTTGCTGAAAGTGATTTTTGGGGAATAAGAGCATCCCTGCTGGTCAACCCGTCCGAAAGGCTGCAACTCAATTTCATGGCGCAGCATGTCCGGGATGACGGGGCCAGCGGTGAGCTTTGGGACCCGCGGCCTGATTTCCTGCCCGACCCGGACGATATCTGGCTCACCACGGTGACCCTGCCCAATCCGTACCTCGTTACTGAAAACGACACGGTCAGCATGAATGTTGCATACGATCTCGGTTTTGCCGATTTACATGCCATTACCGGGTATGCACACAGTCATATAAATGGCCTTGATGATTGTGCCGGCGTGCTGCCGATCCTGCTCGACTGCGTCAGGGGAGTAGACCCTTCCAACTATGACCAGTGGAGTCAGGAAGTGCAGCTGATATCGAACGCGGGCGGCTCGTTCGATTGGCTGGTCGGGATCTATATATTTAAAGACGATGAATCCCTCAATTTCCACCTCACCGCCCCTCTACGCAACCCGCTGCCGTTGAATGATTTCACTTCAAGCTCTGAGGAAACTGCCTATGCCGGCTTTGGCCAGGCTACGTGGCAAATTGCTCCGCAGTGGAGCGTCACCGGCGGACTGCGCCTCAGCCACGAAAAAGTCCACGTATCCAGTATCGGAACCGGAGTGTGGGATAGCCCCACCCTGGTGGTCGCTGAAGATGACTGGAGCCATGTATCCTGGCGCTTCGACCTGGACTATGCGGCCAGCGAAAACCTCCTTGTTTACGCGGGTGTATCCACGGGATATAAAAGCGGTGGCTTTATCCGGGCTATACCGCCCATCGTTGGATTCGATCGCTTTGACCCGGAAAACCTGATGGCGTTTGAAACCGGCGTAAAGTCCCAATCCCTGGATCAGCGATTGATCCTCAACGGCTCTGCGTTCTACTACGACTTCGAGAACCTGCAGGTGTCCACTTCTGGTTTCTTCCCTGAGGTTGACAATGCCGCAAAAGCCGAAGTTTATGGCATTGACACCGATGGGTCTTTTGCCATCTCGGACGCGGTGACGCTATCGGGTGGCGTGGTGTGGTTGCCAAAAAGGGAATTTGTGGAGTTCGTAGCCGATGGCAGTGATGACGACCTGTCCGGTAACAAGCTCAGCCGCGCCCCGGCATGGTCCGGTACTACGGCGATCACCTATACACAGCCGTGGCAGGACTTCGGCATATTTTCGCTACGGCTTGAATACAACTACCGCTCGTCTTTCTATTTTTCCAAAGAGAACAGACCGGTCGAAAAGCAGGCAGGCTTCGGCTTACTGAATGTATTCCTGCGGTTCGAATCCATGAGCGAGAAGTGGTATGTTTTCGCAACGGGTCGTAACCTGACCGATGAGCCCTACTTCAACCAGATCTTTCTGCAATCCAGCCCGGGGTATCCGGCTAACTACGAAGTGGGTTTTGGACTGCGTTACTGAGAGCGCCATGAATAACATCTGCGTCTATTGCGGTTCCAGCCCGGGCAAGTCCCCGGAATATCTCGCTGCTGCCCGCGAATTGGGGCGTGAACTGGTCAAGCGGGACCTGGGCCTGGTTTATGGTGGAGCCAGTGTGGGTGTGATGGGTGCGGTTGCTGATGCGGTGCTGCAGGCAGGGGGAAAAGCCGTCGGTGTCATCCCGAAAAACCTGGCCCTGAAGGAAATCGCCCACCAGGACCTGGATGAGTTGTTCGTGGTGGACTCCATGCACGAGCGCAAGGCACTGATGGCTGAACTGTCTGCGGGTTTCATCGCCCTGCCGGGTGGCTGGGGAACCCTGGAGGAA
>Ga0315273_10008215_pt1 | contig 13149 bp, 7 predicted proteins | sample YL17G02_0_MG_FD_205753 | JGI IMG/M metagenome (GOLD analysis project Ga0315273, IMG submission 205753) | Sediment microbial communities from Yellowstone Lake, YNP, Wyoming, USA - YL17G02_0 | ecosystem: Environmental > Aquatic > Freshwater > Lake > Sediment | place: USA: Wyoming | collected...
CCTGGTCAAGGAAAACAAGGTCGACATCCTCGAGGCACAGAAATATGCTAACAATCTCGCCAGCTTCGTCGATGCTATGAAAAGAGATTGATTTGCCCTTGCGTCTTTTTTATCTATGAACTACTTATGACCATCCAATTTGAATGTCCAAACTGTAACGCACTGATTGCCTTCGACAGCAAACACATCGGCAAACGTGCCCGCTGTCAGACCTGCGGCCAGATATTCTTCATCCCAGCCAAAGATTACGAAAAACCCCTCAAAGTCGAAACCCAGCCCGAACGCTCAGACCCTTTGCCAGGCTTCTACCGTGCCGTATTCCTCGATAGCTGGAAACTCTTCATAAGCAGAGAAAACACTACCCAGCTTGTCTTTGTCCTTGCCGCTGTATGTTTTAAGTTCTTTACAACTAATTTATATTGCTGCGCATTGCTTGTACATTTTATAACCTGGGGCTGGCTGCTCGGCTTCTACCTCAACATCATTTACGAAACCGCATTCGGCCTTGACGACCTGCCTGAAATCTACCTCGGCACAAGCGCCACTTTCCTCTGGTATGTTATTAAGCCGTTCCTGACTTTCTGCTTCACTATGGTTGTTGTACAGTTTCCCTTTATTGTCGCCCTTATCCTGCTGCAGAATTCCGGCGTAACTTATAGCAATATGTGGCAAACGCATACCGGCTTTTCTCTGCTGCTACAGATACTATTTATTCTGGGCTTATTTTTCTTCCCCGCCGCCGTCCTGACTACTGCCATCGGCCGCGACATCTCTCTCTTGAGGCCGGATTACATCATCAAACTTGTATTCAAGGCCTTTTTGCCTTATATCATTGTCTCTGCCTTACTGACTTGTGCCGCCTTAATTGAAATGCACACAACGCAATATGACTATTTGGCCCATTGGTCAAATGGACTAACCGCCGCAAATCTTGCCATCAATCTCGCCGTACAGTTCGCCGCCATTTTTGCGATGCGTTCGATAGGCCTCCTCTTCCGCCACTACTCCTGCTGCCTCAAATGGTAACCCCAGCAATTTCACTTCGTCGACATTCCTTGTCCTTCGACAAGCTCAGGATGGTGAGCAACGTCGAACCATTCGGAATTCGTTATTCGATATTCTTTGCTGTCGTCCGTCTTCTTCTCCCCACCTTTCTTACTTTTCTCACCTGTTCCACTGCTTGTCCCGGCGGAGTTAAAACGAAGCCGGATTCTCCTGTTCACCTCTCTCGCACGCAGTGCGCCCCGCCGATGGTTAGCCCGCATTTCTCACCACACCAATTGAAAAAGACTGCCCGCTCTGGTATAAGTTGTTTTGTAGTAAACGATTATATCAGAGACAAGGAGCAGTCTTTATGGAAACACAGTGTAACGAACAACTCTTCAACTTTCAAGCCCAAAATCGCCGTGAAGTGGTAGCCAAATTTGACGGCGGCACAATCTCCACCGACGGCGGGGCATTGCTGTTGCGAGAAGCCGAACGTCTGACCGGCATCATCGCCGGCTTTGCGGCCTGTTTTACAGACCACCGCGACCCGGAACTGATTGAACACAGAGTCGAACATCTCGTTGCCCAGTGTGATACGATACGATTGAAACTGCTAAAGGTAGGTGCGCAGATTCGGGTTACGGTACGGAAGGTATGGGTGTCCCTGTCACAGAGTTGGCCGTACAGGGAGATTTTTGCGATGGTGTACCAGCAGTTGCGGAATCTGCGTTCGATGCCTCTGCGATGCTGATGCGAAACCATCGTAGTGTACAAGTCAAAAAAGCAAAATTCGTGAGATACAATGGAGGCACTATGTCCTCATATTGCAAAACGCTGCGGTGATTGACGTATAAGAGTGTATGCCGGTTAAAATATGCGTCAAAATACCGCCGTCATTATATCAGTCGCCCCAAATCTTACTTGCCGGCATTGCAGTGATGATAAAAATCACTATCAAATCACAAGTGGTGAGAAATGCGGGTTAATCAATTGCCAAGGTGTTCGATATGCAATATCGGCGTCGAAGTGGTGCACTAAAAGCAGGCACAGTATTTTTCGATTAACTATGCCCTGCAATTTTGTGCATAAAATACGCAATGTTGTCCATTGGCAAATGGGGAGCAATCCGCTATAATAATTATGTTGCAGCGGTGTAAACATATTATGTTGTGTTCCGCAAATATCCGCAACGTCCAGGTACAGAGGAGTGTATGAGTAATTGCAGGGCATATCTTTTTGCGGTTTTTGCGGCGATAATGCTGGTCAGCCCGGCCTACAGTTGGACCGAATGGAACTATACCAGCGGCAGCCACCTCTGGAGCAATGCGGCCAACTGGTCGCCTCATGTGCCCCTCAGCGGTGAAGACCCCATTATTCGCGGGCAGGGTGCCGGCAAAGAGGCCTTGATTGATTCAAGCGTTGCCGCTGTCGGTAATGCGATGTGGGTTGGTTATAGCGGTCAGGCCGACCTTAATATTACAGGCGGGAGTCTAACGCTGGGAAGTGGTTTTCGTCTGGGTGTTACCGGCGGCCCAGGCAATGTGAATGTCAGCGGCGGCACGGTTACTGTTACGGGCGATATGGTTGTTGGCGACGGTGCATCCGGCGTTGGCACGCTGACCATGAATGGTGGCGCGGTTAACCATGTGAGCGGATGGCTTTACGTCGGCTATCTCGGTGCCACAGGCACCATCCATGTCGATGGCGGCACCCTCAGCACTTTTAGGGTCGTGATGGGCAGCGGCAATCCTCTTGTGGATATCACCAGCGGCAAGCTTATTATTACCAATACCGATTCTGTGGGCGTAGCCACTGAAATCAATGGTTATATTGGGGCCGTGCAACTTACCTTTTACGGCGGTAACCCCAGCGCCACACATACACTGACGGTCAACGGCTCCGGTTACACCGAGATTACCGCTTCGCTTCCCACTGCCGCAAAGGCATATAATCCAAATCCCGTAAGTCTTTCGACCGAGATAGGAATGAGTCCGAGTCTGTCGTGGTCGGCGGGCACTGGTACAGTCAGTCATGATGTCTATTTCGGAACCGCAAGCCCGGGTTCGTTCCGCTGTAACCAGACTGCAACAACATATAATCCAGTTGCCCTTTTGCCGAACACCACTTACTACTGGCGCATCGACGAGAAAAACAACGTTTGGACAACCACAGGTGATGTCTGGAGTTTCACGACGGTCACTTTGCCATGGTCTGATAATTTCAATACCGGCAGTTTCACCGCAGGCGGCTGGACAGCAGCGGGTATTGGTACGACTGTTAATTCTAATGCAGGATACCCAAGCGGCTATGGCGCAAGACTTCGAGGAACTACTTCGCAAAATAACTCCCTAATAAAAAGCAAAAGCACTGAAGGCTATAATGGAATCCATATCAAGTATGACCGAAGGGTCACCAGTACTTCAGCCAGTAGTATAACCTTGATTGTTGAATGGTCTGCCGATGGAGGCAGCAGTTGGACTAATCTTGAGACAGTGAGCGGTTCAATTGCATGGGTATCCAGAGATTATAGTCCGTCTTCCTCTCTCAATAACAATCCCAATTTCCGTCTCAGATTCCGCACCACTGGCGGCACCTACTATTATGCTTACATTGACAATGTCCAAATCACGGGGACACCGCTTGCAATGGTGATCGTGCCGACGGTTGTGGGCATGGCACAGGCGGCAGCGACGACGGCCATTACCAGTGCTGGTCTTAGCGTTGGTACCATAACTCAACAGTACAGCGGTTCCGCTGCGGGCAACGTCATCAGCCAGAATCCGACCGGCGGAACGACAGTGGCTACCGGTTCCACTGTCGATATTGTAGTATCACTTGGCAGCCCTGTTGTTCCCACCGTTGTAGGTATGACGCAGGCAGCGGCGACATCGACCATCACAGCAGCGACTTTGACAGTAGGCCCTTTAGCGTGGCAATATTCGGATACAGTCCCCGCAGGTCTTGTCATCAGTCAGAGTCCGGTGGGCGGAACGCCTGCCACTGTCGGCATGGCGGTTAATATGACTATTTCATTAGGAAGGCCAGTTCCCCGCGTGGTAGGTATGACGGAGTCTGCGGCGACATCTGCCATCACGTCAGTAGGTCTGACGGTCGGCCCCATAACCCGGCAATACAGCGAGACTGCGTCAGGTTTCGTCATCGGCCAACATCCAATCGGCGGAACGCCCGTCAGCGGCGGTTCATCGGTTGACCTAATAGTGTCATTAGGCAACCAGCCTGCTGTTCCAAATGTGGTCGGCATGACGCAAACTGCTGCCACAACCGCCATCACGGCGGTGAGCCTTGCTACAGGCGCTGTAACTGAGCAGTACAGTGGAAGCATTCCGGCTGGCAATGTCATTAGTCAAAACCCGGCTACGGGAACGATAGTCAATATTGGCTCGGATGTCAATCTTGTAATATCTCGTTCAACCGTAGGCGCAGACGCTTTTTACGAAGGATTTGCAAATCCTCCATTTGGGGTCAGCCCCGGCGTATATTGGTTCTGGAACGCCAATGCGATCAGCGAATCGGAGATCAGCCGTGAGCTTGACCTGCTCAAAGCTGCGGGCATCGGGGGCGTCCTGATATTCCCTCTACAGGAACCAATGGCGGCAACAAAAGTCGATGAACAGCCGTTGCAGTGGCTCAGTCCTCAATGGGCATTGATGCTCAAGTTTACCGCAGACGCCGCTCAGGCGCGCGGCATGTATGTCGATCTACTGGTCGGAACCGGCTGGCCCTTTGGCGGCCCATTTGTCCAAGCGGGCGACCAGATAAAAATCATCAAGCTCGGTACGACAGAACTGACAGGCCCCGGCACTTTCAGCGGCAATATCAGAGACCTTATGGTACTGCCGCCCGGAGCATGGGGCGAGACTACCAACGGCCTGGAGCCTGGGCTTCAGTTCCTCCGATTAGTGCCGAAAAATCCTCAGAATTTTCAGGCGGGAACAGAATTGAAGGATCAGGTTCAGCCCGACGGTTCCATAACGTTCGCAATCCCCTCGGGTCAATATGTTCTCTATACCGGTACATATCGGGAGGGCTTCCTTGTAGTCAATATCGCAGCGCCAGGCGGAGCAGGGCCTGTGGTCGATCACCTCAACAGCACAGCTCTTAATAACTACCTTGGGTATGTTGAAAACGCGCTCAAGCCGTATCTGGGTGAACAAATTGGCCAAAAGCTGCGATCGCTCCACTGCGACAGTTTCGAACTTACAAACGCAAACTGGACGGCGGATTTTGCCCAGGAGTTTTTGAATCGCCGCGGCTATGCGATTGATCCATATTTGCCATTCATTGTCGAATGGCCTCCGGCATCCGGCGGCTCAGGATTCAACGACACTGTCAACCGCGTTCAGTACGATTTCTGGAAAACACAGCAAGAGCTTTTCAACGAGCGATTTCTTACCCCTTTCAACGAGTGGTGTCACAATGAGGGGACAGACAGCCGCAGCGAGGCGTACGGGTGCTATGAGATAGACCCGATTGAGAATAAGCTCATTGCGGATCGCCCCATGGGTGAGACATGGATAGCAATGGTCAGTGATATTCCCACGAGCGAAGTTCTGATACCTGTCGATAAGCAAATATCAGCGACTAATATGGGCATATGGAGCTGCAGGGCAAACAAATACACATCTTCGGCCGCTCACCTGGCGGGCAGGGCTGAGGTAAGTTGTGAGACTATGACCAGTGGTTCGTCGGCGTTTCGCCTAAGACCACAAGATATCAAGGTTGCACTTGACCTGGATTTCGTTTCAGGCATCAACCAGACATACTACCACGGCTACAATTGGTCGCCGCCTAAGGCCGGTTTTCCAGGCTGGTTCTACTGCGGCTCGTATATCGACGATAAAGAACTATGGTGGCCATACTTCGAGGAAGTTAATAAATATCATTCGCGGCTGTCGTGGGTACTGCAGAATTCTGTTTCGCGGTCACAGGTCGGATTGATATCGTGGGAAAGTTTCCTCTGGGAGGCACTTCATCAGAACGGCTACTGCGTGGATTACATAAATGAAAAGATTATTCGCGATGCCGCCTCCAGCGGCGGTAAGCTCACCTATGGGCCGCAATCGTATGAACTCCTGATACTCAACAGGGTGGATGCGGTCGAACCTGCGACTGCAACGGCTCTGGCGAACTTCGTGAACGCCGGGGGCAAAATCATTTTCGTTGATTACCCGCCGTACTACGCGCCAGGCCTGGCCGATGCAGTCAACAGGAGTAATCTCACTAACAGTATCATCACTGCCATGATACAGCAGCATCCCGACAAGGTGTTCGTGGTTGCCGGTACCGATAACAACGGATGGTTCAATTGGGTGCCCGCAACGCTTGCCCAGACTGGCATTGTACCTACCGTGCAAATTACGCCGCCTGACCGACTGCTCTATCAGATACATCAAAGCGTGGACAACAGGGACATCTTTTTCTTTGCAAACCTTGACATAAACAGCCCAAAGACTTTTGCGGCGCACTTTAATATCACAAATAAGACACCGTGGCGATGGGACCCCACCAGCGGCGTACGTTATGTTGTACCGTATAATTACGGCACAAATATGCTTAACATGACACTTAAGCCTGTTGAATCACTGTTACTGGTCTTTGAACCCAATCAGTCAGGTACGCCAGTGAGCGAGCCTGTCGTACATGCTGACGATTATCTTGAGATAAATTCACCATGGGACTTAACACTTAACCGTGTCAGCGACTGCGGTGGCGCCGGCTGCTCTGTCAGTTATGATATCTATTTCGGAACGGACTTTAACGCTGTAAACACAGCCTCGCGACTTCCATTCGATTTTAGCGGTGATGGCATTGTGGACCTGGCCGATTTGGCTGCATTTAGTCAGCAGTGGATGAGAGCCACCGCTGAGTTCGATTTTGACGATAGTGGCATTGTCAATTTCGTCGATTTTGCCAGCTTCGCTGCCCAGTTCTACACCGAAGCAGTTCCTGAATTCCTCGGCAATCAGACAACGACAACTCTCAGCCCCGGCGTGCTGGGTCCCAATACGACATATTACTGGCGAGTCGATGAAGTTACCGATTCGGCCACGTTCAAAGGGCAGGTGTGGCATTTTACGGCCGGGCCTTGAGCGAAGTTTTAGAAGAAAGAAAAATGAAGAAGAAGCTTATATTCCTGTTTGTTGGCATTTTGATTATGCGATGTTCCGGCAGCGCGTTTGCGTGGACCGAATGGAACTATACGGGCGTGAGCCACCTCTGGAGCTATGCGGCTAACTGGGGCGGAGCGGTTCCTACAGCGTCGGGAGACCCTATTATGCGGGGCCAGGGGGTCGGCAAAGAGGCCTTGATTGATTCGAGCGTTACCGCAGTGGGCCACATGATGTATGTGGGCTATAGCGGTCGAGCTGACCTTAATATTACAGGGGGAAGCCTTACGCTGAGCAACCAGTTTCGTCTTGGTCAGACCGGCGGCACAGGTAATGTTACTGTCAGCGGCGGTGCAGTTTCGGTCGGAAGCGATATGGTCGTCGGTGACGGGGGGACCGGTGTTGGCACACTCAATATGACTAATGGCACAATCAACCACCTGAGTGGCTGGCTTTACATAGGTTTTAACGGCGCCACAGGCACGATACATCTTGACGGGGGCACCATCACCACTACCAAGGTCGTGATGGGCAGCGGTCATCCCCTTATGGATATCACCAATGGAAAACTCATTATCACCAATACCGATTCTGCGGGCGTAGCCAGTGAGATCAACGGTTATGTGCAGGCCGGTCAACTTACTCTTTATGGCGGCAATCCTCAGGCCACCTACACCATAACTGTTAATAGCTCTGGTTATAGTGAACTCACCGCAAAGATTCGCACTGCCGATGTCTGGAATCCAAGTCCGGCAAATCTTTCCACAGGCGTGAGCCGCAATACGAATTTGTCGTGGTTTGCCGGCACAACGAGCGAGCAATCGCTTCCTTTGCTGACAGACTTCAAGGACGATCCCTGCCTTGTTGAATTCAGCGGCACTGCGATATACCGCACCGAATTCAATGCCCCCGACATGACGCATACGCTGCTTTCGTTGGGCACAGTTTACGGAATCTCAGAAGTTACACTTAACGGCAAGAATCTCGGCCATCGTTGGTGGGGTGAGCATACCTATGATACAACTGGTGCATTAATGGTCGGCAAGAATGTGCTGGAAGTCAAAGTGATAACTACGCTCTCCAACTTCTTCCGTGTGTGGGACAACCCCGTGGCCCAGATATGGACACGGGACAGAGTTCCCGTATCCGAAGGCATGGTGGGTCCGGTGCGGTTGCTGAAACAAGACAATTAGAAATTCACTCGTTTCAAGCGTTACGGATCCTTTGCGTAAGTGACTTGTGCCAGGCTGTGTCGGCCCAAAGGCGTTTGAAATGCGGATGCGTGAAGTTGGATGTGCAGATGAATCTGTAATTGTGTTTGATAGCAAGCTCGACAGAGATTTCGCCGGCTTCCTTGATGAAATTCCAGTCCAGTGGCTCAACATCATCCCAGCAGACTGCCCCCCAGCCTTCGGTATTGCCGAGTATCGCGTTGTGCTGCCGGGCTGCTTTTGCATACATTCCAAACCGCTGATCCGTCCAATTGATCAACCCTTCGCGTTTTTCTTTCCATGTCTTTTTGAGAATTGCATAATAGGCTTCGAGTTCGGCAGGCGTCATGCTTCTGGCAGCCTTCGGCAATTCAAAATTTGTAATGCCGGGGCACTGGGAAAACCACATGTGCATATCATAGACATCCATGGATGACATATCGCAATTCAGATCCGGGTGAAAGTTATCCCATGCAGCGGTGATGCTAAGTGTAAAATCGTATTGTGGGCGTTGCGTGCGAAAATACTTAAGGACATCCGTTGAAAACTGTTTATAGAACGCACGTTCGGCATCTGAAAGCCCCGGGTCTCTGCCATCCTGTATATGAGCCTCGCCCACCTTGCCCGACTTATCAGCAGTTTTATTGGCCGCAGCTTTGGCTTCTTGTTTGAGCCAATTGAAACCGTTCCAGTATGGATACTCATTTAGCAAGTCTATAAATAGAATGTTGTTGAGCAGCCCGTTGGAATCCATGAAATCCAGTGTCTCGCTCCATACCTTGACAAACCCGTTGAACTCCTTCACTTCCGGCACCTTCTCGACGATATTTGAAGGGTCGCAAAACCACGTTGAGGCATCCACGTAAATACCTCTCTTGCGGCACTTGGGAATAAATTCAAGCAATGCCTCGCGAGGATTGACAGTGACGTCCACGTCATTACCCCAAAGACGGTATCCGCTCGGGTCTCCTTTAAACGTTACGCGTTCCGGAATCTCTTTACTGCCGGCCAGCGCCACCAAATGCGGAAAAACATCTATTCGCACCGCGTTGTAGCCGCGTTCAGCCAACTCGTCGAGGGCGAGATCCCAGTCTTCGAAGCCGCCATTCGGGTGTCTGCGTAAAAGCCAACTAAAATCCCACATCGCTATGGCCACAGGGTGCTTGAGATTGCGCACGGCCGATTTTTTTTCAGGCGTTTCAGGCTGCGTGGTGGCCAAATGATTTGCCAGCCTTTGGCATCCGCTGCCCGCCACGACAGCACCGCAGGCAATCGCTGTCTGTTTTAAAAATTCACGTCTGCTTGTCATTGGCAACATTGTACATCAAAAGAACAATTATAACCATGGATATTTGCACGGCAGAACTTATAATTGATGCGTCCGAAAATTAAGGATTATGCCACTTTTGATTGAACCATGAGTCACAAGAAATAAGGAGAACCTGCATGAGCATCAAGCGAATCGTCTTTATGTGCTTGTTATATATCTTTTTGACCGGCAGCGGCGCAGCAGTCGCAAATGATGAGTTGTATCAGGGGTTTGTCAATCCGCCCGCCGAGGTCGGCCCGGATGTATATTGGTGGTGGAATGCCAATGCCCTGAGCGAATCGGAAGTGCTGCGGGAACTGGATATTCTCAAGGAGGCAGGAATTCATGGCGTCTTGATTTTTCCGCTTCAGTCTCCAATGGGGCACACTACCACAGATGATAAACAACTCAAGTGGCTCAGCCCTGAATGGGCAAAGATGCTCAAATTTACTATCGAGGCTGCAAAACAGCGTGGAATATTTGTGGACCTGCTTGTTGGGACGGGCTGGCCGTTCGGAGGGCCGTTTGTCGAAAATGGCGATGGGATTAAAATAATAAAACTTTCAAAGAAAGAGCTTAGTGGACCGGGCACATTTAAAGGCAATATAAAAGATTTAATGGTACTGCCGCCGGGAGCGTACGGCGAGACCACCCACGGTTTGGAGCCAAAGCTTCAATTTCTGCGGCTGCTGCCTAAGAAGCTGGAAAAATTCGAACCCGGCATCGAGCTGAAGGACAGGGTAAAAGCTGACGGCTCAACTGAATTCGAAATTCCTGCCGGCGATTATGTGCTTTATACCGGCACCTATCGCGAAGGTTTCATAGTGGTTAATATTTCCGCGCCTGGCGGCGAAGGGCCGGTCATCGATCATCTCAGCCGCGGGGCGTTAGACAAGTATCTAAAAACCTTTACCGATGCCCTGCGGCCTGCTCTGGGCGACAAAATTGGAAAAGACCTGCGGGCGTTTCATTGCGATAGTTTCGAATTTACCGGCGCAAACTGGACCACCGATTTGGCCGAGGAGTTTAATAAACGCCGAGGGTATGCCATTGAACCATATCTGCCGTTTGTTATAGAATGGCCGCCTGTGTATTTGGGCGGCAGTTTCGATGAAACAGTAAATCGTGTGCAGTACGATCTGTGGAAAACGCAAAAGGAGCTTTTTCATGAACGGTTCATGCTGCCGTTTAGAGACTGGTGCCACCGGCAGGGGGCAAGTTTCCGCAATGAGGCATACGGCTGCTATTCAACGGATAAGCTTGCGGCCAATCTGTTGCCTGACGTGACGATGGGCGAGACATGGATATCGCTCCAAAGCGAATTACCCGTTGACGAAATAGGCATCTCTGTGGACAAAGATCGCTCGCCTCGGAATTATGGACTCTGGGACATCTGGTGTGATAAATATGCCGCTTCGGGCGCGCACCTTACCGGCCGCCATACGGTCGCTTGTGAGACTATGACCAGCGGCTCAGCCGCGTTCAGGCTCAGGCTCGAAGATATTAAAATGGGACTGGATACAAGTTTTGTCTCAGGCCAAAATCATACCTTTTACCACGGCTATAACGTCTCGCCTCCGCAAGCAGGTTTCCCCGGATGGTTCTACTGTGGTTCCTATATCGACGAGAAGGAATTGTGGTGGCCTTATTTCAAAGAAGTCAATATTTACAATTCCCGACTCTCGTGGGTGCTCCAAAAATCGACCTCTCGATCGCAGGTTGCACTTATGACATGGGAGAATTTTTTATGGGCCGCCTTGCATCAGAATGGTTACTGTGTCGATTATGTAAATGAAAATATTCTTCACAATGCCGTAATGAGTAACGGCAAGATGACGTATGGGCCTCAAACATACGACATACTGGTTATAAACAGGATTGATGCTGTCGAGCCGGAAACGGCCGCTGCAATCCAGCGATTCGCACAAGCAGGCGGGAAGATTATTTTTGTCGACCATGTGCCCGCCTATGCGCCCGGCTTAACCGATGCCCGAATCAGGAGCAGCAAAACCGCCGAGATCATGTCACAAATCCTCCAGCAGTATCCAGACCGGGTTTTTGTCGCGCATGGAGCAGATCCCAATTCCTGGCTCAACTGGGTTTCCACCACGCTTGCCAAAACAGGAATCAAACCGGCGGTGAGCATTTCACAGCCGGACAGGCTGCTTTATCAGATACATCAGAGTTTTGAGGATAAGGATATTTTCTTCTTTGCCAACTTGGATGTGAATGCTTCAAAAACATTCACGGCCACATTCGATACCGGCAATAAAACTGCCTGGCGATGGGATTCCTTCACTGGAACGCGCACGGTAATGGCTCATAAAAATACTAAGAATGTGCTTGATATTGAACTTAAGCCCAAAGAATCGCTGCTGGTGGTCTTTGAACCTAAAATGAAGGGCAAGCATCCCAAGACGCATGCTATCTACGCCGACGATTTTTATCAGATAGATACGCCGTGGGATTTGACGCTCAAGCACGTCAGCGGCACTACAGGCAGGCAGACCCTCGCATCGCTTGTTGATTTCAAGGACAATTCAGAACTTGCCAAATTCAGCGGCACTGCCATTTATCGCACCGAATTCGATGCCAAAGATACTAAGCACACGCTGCTTTCGTTGGGTACTATCTACGGCATCTCGGACGTTACGCTCAACGGCAAAAATCTCGGCCATCGCTGGTGGGGTGAGCATACCTATGATGCCGCAGGCGTGCTAAAAACCGGCGGGAACGTTCTGGAAGTCAAAGTCATAACTACGCTCTCCAACTTCTTCCGCGTCTGGGATAATCCCGTTGCCAAAATATGGACGCAGGAAAAAATCAACAAGAGGGACCTGATATCCGAAGGCATGGTAGGGCCTGTGCGATTGGTGAGACAAGATAAGTAATGTACGGATTATTTTGGTCTGGCGATGTTTTGCAATCGGCTGATGTCAGGACAATAATGTCTATGAAATAGACAATCCCGTCTATTTCAAAAGTGAGTTCAACGGTTTATTCTGGCCGGCAAGGAATCATCTCGTTTTGCAACGGAAGCATATTTTGAAATTGGGTTAGGTTTTTTCCTTGTACTTGCATCTGTTGATTCTCTATTCGGTAACCGTTCAGGCTGTCAGTCGGCCTGCGGTAATAGCGATGGAGGAGAAGTTTGGAAATAATAGGCCCAAACGGCATTTTGAAGAAATTGTCAACGGAAACGGCCCTGCTTGCGGCAAGTGTTCAGTACCGTCCGGATACGCCCATTTCACTGTCTTCCCATCTCAGAGCGGCTGCCCTGTGTAATTTTCCCGTCGATGACAAGTTCTGCAATGCGTTGAATGCGTTCTAATGTGAATTGAAAATTTAAGAGATGGGTATTTGATGTTGGGTGTGTTGCCCGACACTACAAAAATACCCGTGAACGGTTATGAAAGGAGAAAATTATGTGTAGAAAACTACAAGGATGTTGTATTGCTTGCCTTTTGGTCTTTGTTTCATCTTGCTGGGGGACCAATGTCTACTGGGATAATGG
>Ga0315273_10008217_pt1 | contig 13146 bp, 14 predicted proteins | sample YL17G02_0_MG_FD_205753 | JGI IMG/M metagenome (GOLD analysis project Ga0315273, IMG submission 205753) | Sediment microbial communities from Yellowstone Lake, YNP, Wyoming, USA - YL17G02_0 | ecosystem: Environmental > Aquatic > Freshwater > Lake > Sediment | place: USA: Wyoming | collected...
AGAATCTGAAATCGTGACGGACCCCGAAGCGATCGCCGCCCAGTTGCCGGTTGCGATTGCCGAGATCCGCGCCGAGGCGCAGCTCGACGACAAGAGCTTCGTGCTCTCGCGCCTCACCGACATCGCGCTGGCCGACGGCGCGCTGATCGATTCGGAAAGCGCCGTGATCCTCGACATCGCCAAGCAACTCGACGTGCCGACCAAGCTGGCCTATTCGATCATGATTGGCGCGGCACAGTCGGTCGGCTTCAGGTCAGATGTGAAGCTGAACAGGATGGCGGAGAAGATTCGCCGGTCGATGGCGATCGGATTGAGACAGTAGCTAGAGCGCGCGCTCGACCCAGATGTCGCAGAGATGGCCAAGTGTCTCCACCGACTTGACCATCCATTCGAGCGGCACCCACTCCTTCTTGCCGTGGAAGTTCATCGAGCCGTTGAAAATATTCGGCGTCGGCAGCCCCATAAACGACAGGCGTGATCCATCGGTGCCCCCGCGCACGGGAAGCCGCCGCGGCACCAGTCCGGCGCGACCGACCGCCTCGTCGGCATACGCCACGACATGCGGGACCTCGTCCAGCTTGTACTTCATGTTCCGGTAGGATTCCTTGATGTCAACGGCCACCTTGGCGCCGGGGTACCGCTTCTCCATAAAGGCGGCCGTCTCGCGAAGGATGTCCTCGAATTCGTGCAGGCCTTCCTCGCTGAAGCTGCGGACGAGCAGCTGCGCCTTCGCCTCAGACGTATTGCCGGCCATCGAAATGGGATGCAGGAATCCTTCCCGGCCCTCGGTCGTCTCTGGCGTCCTGTGCTGCGGCAGCGCCATCAACAGCGCGCTCAACACACGCACCGCGTTGACCATCTTGTTCTTGGCGTAACCCGGGTGCACGTCCGCTCCGGTCACCGTCACAAACGCCGTGTCCGCGCAGAACGTCTCGGCTTCGAGCGATCCCAGCCCGGATCCGTCAATCGTGTACGCGACGGCCGCGCCGAACTTCACGACATCAAAATGCTCGGTGCCGCGCCCCACTTCTTCGTCCGGCGTGAATCCCACACGAATGGGGCCGTGCAGGCGGGATGGATGCTCCCTGAACTGCCACAGCGTCTCGACGACGACCGACACGCCAGCCTTGTCGTCGGCGCCAAGCAACGTCGTTCCATCGGTCGTGATGATCGTCAGCCCCGTGCACGCCCCCAACTCGGGCTCATCGGCCACACGGATGACTTGCGAAGCATCACCCGGCAGGACGATGTCGCCACCGTCGTAGTCGCGATGGATCTGGGGCTGGACGTTGGCGCCGCTGACCTCGTGATACGTGTCCACGTGGGCGATGAGGCCAACCGTCGGCACCTTGCCGTCGGCGGGGTGCCCAGTGGGGATGTTCGATGGGAGCGTCGCCATCACGTAACCCCACTCGTCCATCGCGGCGTCGTCGAGCCCGGCGGCCTTCAGATCGTCAACGAGAATACGAAGCAGGTCCTTCTGCTTCTCGGTGGAGGGGTAGCACGTGGCGGTCCCCGACGACTGCGTGTCAATCTTCGCGTATCTGACGAACCGGTCGATCAGGGCTTCTCGTTCAGCCATCGTTTCCTCCACTCCCCGTGTGTCTCTCATCCGCCCGTGATGTACCGCCCGTACGCCACGGCGTCCACGCTGCCGCCGCTCAGCACGGCGACCGTCGAGCGTCCCGCCGGGACGCTTACGCGCGCGGACCCATCGCGAGACCATGACACGTCCTGGCGGCCAAGCACCGCGGCGACCGTGGCGGCACCGCTCGGTTCGACCACCAGTCGCGCGTGATCAAACAGCCACCGGACCGCACGCGCGATGGCCTCGTCGTCCACGGTGATCATGCCATCGACGTAGGCCTGCACGTGCCGGAACGTGATGTCGCCTGGCCGCACCGCGAGCAGGCCGTCGGCGATACCGCTCGCCAACTCGAGGGTGACCGGCCGACCGGCGTGCAGCGACTTGGTCATCCTGTTCGCGCCGGCCGGCTCGACGCCAATGATCCGCACGGTCCGGTTCAGGCTCTTGATCGCCGTGGCGACGCCCGCGATCATGCCCCCACCGCTGGCCGGAACATACACGGCCGACACCTGCGGGCACTGTTCGAGAATCTCGAGACCGATCGTGCCCTGGCCCGCGACAATCCACTCGTGGTCGAACGGCGGGACAATGGTGAGCCCGCGTTCAGCCGCCAGTTGCTCCGTTCTGATCTTCCGCTCAATCGTCGTCGTCCCCTCGAAGACGATCTCCGCGCCCAGCCGGCGCGCCGATTCGACCTTGACGGCCGGCGCCGTGGTGGGCATGACGACGACGGCAGGTACGCCCAGCAGCCGCGCTGCCAGCGACATCGCGATGCCGTGATTGCCGGATGAGAAGGTGATGACGCCTCGGGCCCGATCCGATTCCGGGAGTCTGAGCATCATGTTGACGGCGCCGCGAATCTTGAAGGCCCCGCTGCGTTGGAGATTCTCGCATTTCAAGAAGAGCGGACCTGGAGGTTCGACATCGCCAGTGACGTCGGTCACTTCGAGAAGCGGCGTCACCCGGGCCAGCGGGCGGATCCGGACGGACGCTTCGCGAATCGCGTCGATGGTCACGAGTCCGTCAATCATGGCGGCCAGATTGTGTCATGACGACGCGGGTGACGCCAACCCGGCCGGCCACACTCCGCACGATCGCGACCATGCAGGACGCCTACGCCAGTCCGTGCCTCAGCAGCGAGTCGTGATCGCCGAGGATCGCAGCGACCGGGCCATCCGCTACGACCTCTCCGTGGTCGACGACGATGGCGCGAGAGCAGAGCTCGGTGACAAATCCCAGGTCGTGGCTCGCCACGACAATCGTCGCGGTCAGCCCGCGCAGCAATTCCGCCAGCCCGCGCCGGCCCCGTGGATCGAGGCCAGACGAGGGCTCATCGAGCAGGAGCAGTCCGGGACCGCACGCCAGCACGCCCGCAAGGCACAGGCGCCGTTTCTCGCCGGCCGAGAGATGATGCGGCGAGCGATGCTCGAAACCGGACAAGTCGACGGCAGCCAGGCTCTCTTCGACTGCGCGCGCAATCGTCGTCGCCGGCCAGCGGCGGGCCCGTGGGCCGTAGGCAACATCCTCGCCGACCGTCAGGCCAAACAACTGGTCGTCGGGATCCTGAAACACGACGCCTGTGAGAGCGCGGATCCGCTTGATGCTGCCGGGGGTCAACTCCGTGCCGTCCACCACGACTCGTCCCACAAGGCCGTGGCGGTGCGCCGTACCCCCGTGGTCGTGGACGTGCAGGTATCGACCCCGTTCCGGCAGGAGGCCGGCCACGTGCAGGAGCAGCGTGGACTTTCCGGCGCCATTGGGACCGAGGAGCGCGACGCGTTCTCCGGCGCCGACACGCAGATTGATGCCGTTGAGCGCAGGCGATCCGTCCGGGTAATGGTACGTGAGGCCGGAGACTTCGAAACCGACGGCCCTCGAATCCTCGCTGCTCATGGTTCAAGCCCTCTTGCGCGGCGGGCGCGCTCAAGGGCCTCAGCCCGCTCGAGCGAGCGGAGGAGCAGGGCGGCCACCAACCTGCCGAACCCGCGGACCGTATCTGCCGGTTCGGTCAACAGGTCGCTCCATGCGCCGAACGTCGTGCGTCTGGCCTCGCGTGCCTGGAGCATGGCCCTGACCTGTCGCAGCACAGTCGAGAGGCTGGCCAGTGTCGCCTCGAGCACATCAGCCAATCGTTGCGGCGCACCCAGTTGGCGGGTGCCGCCGACGATGCCGCTGGGCCCGAGCCACGTGGCGATGCCGGCGCCGCCGGCGGCCGCCGCCAGCGCGCGTATCGAGAGGGTCAGCGCCACCAGGCCGCGGGCACGGGTTGGCGCGAGCATCGCCGCGGGCAGCGCGAACACCGCGACGATCGGCATCAGCCACGTGATCCGACGGAGGGCCTCGGCGATCGGCAGGCCCGCTTTGTGAAACGCCAACAGGGCCATGGCAAAACTGAGCGTCCACAGGCCCCACGCCCAGACAGGTGGTCGATCGCCCTGCAATCCTGCCGGCGCCAGGGCTGCGGCCGAGATGACGATCAGTCCGCACGCGAGAACGACGCCGTGGCGCCTACCTGTGTACGGCATCGGTGTGTGCCCGAAGACCCCGGCTGATGAGCCAGGCCAGGATGGCGACCGCGATCGTTCCAAGCGTTCCGGCGATCGCTGTGGCCACGCGGCCCGAGGCTGCCAGTGGCAGCGAGTACTCGGCAAACGGCGCCGGCCACGCGGCGTGGGCGCGACCGGAGAATCCAAGGCGCTCGGCCGCATGTTCCAGGCCATCGGGCAGCGCCGAGGCGAAGGGCGACACGAAGGCCGCGATCACGATGGCCACACCCAGAATGCCGATCAGAGCAGCGGCCGGGTGACTCACCGTGCGACTGGCGTTGAGACCGCGCACCAAGTCCGGTCTCCATCTCAGGACGGTCACGAGGATGGCCCCTGTCAGTGCGGCTTCGAGCACGCCGATGGCCACATGGGTGACCAGCATGATCTGGACGATGGCGCCGAGCGGATAGAGGCCCGACAGGCCGAGCCAGATCCCGGTCAGCACCGATGCCGCTGCGGTGGCCGCGAATGCGCCGACCACGACGCCGATGGCAAACCCGCGCGGGCTTCGCGACCAGCGGGTGGCGAGCGCCGCCACGGCATAGGCGACCGCGACGCCCGCCACGCCCATATCAACGATGTTGGCACCGAGCGCGCTGATGCCGCCGTCCTGGAAGAGCACCGCCTGAATGGCCAGCACGACAGCCATCGCGACGAGCGCGCGCCAAGGGCCGACCAGCGCCGCCGCGAGCGCGCTTCCCACCAGGTGGCCGCTGACACCGGGAGCGACCGGCACGTTGATCATCTGCGCGGCGAACAGGAAGGCCGCCGTCGCGCCGAGAATGCCGGCCGGCATTGGATTGGGGTCGGCCTTCTCCGCCCGTAGTGCGGAAGCCACGCCGACGGCCGCCGCGGCCCAGGTGGCCGTGGTGACGCCGGCGCTCAGAAAGCCGTCAGGAATGTGCATGCGCGTCAGTCCAGGCGTTGCAGGTTGCGCGAGACGGCGCGGCCCAGCATTCGCAGTCGATCGCTCCACGGCAGCCGCCAGAATGTGGTCGCGACGACCCCGTTGGTGAAGAACGTCTTGCGGGAATAGTCGATGGCGATTTCGACGACGACCGGCCTTCCGCCGCGTGCCACCTCGAAGGCCCGATCGAGCGCGGCAGCGACGTGGGCGTCCTGCCCGCATGCCACGTACTCAGCGCCAACGGCCGCGGCCAGCGACTCCACGCTGAATGGCGGCAGCACGCTGTTCTGAGCTTCGCCGAGCGCCGTCCTCTGGAACTGGGCGATCTGCGCGAGTTCGCCATCGCGCAGCACGCAAACCACGACACCGGCGCCGTAGGACGCGGCGGTCATCAGTTCCAGTCCCGTCATCAGCAGTGCGCCATCGCCCGGGAGTGCGACGACGTCGCGAGCCGGATTGGCCAATTTGGCGCCGATCGCGGCCGGTACCGCATAGCCCATGCAGGAGTAATCCACCGGAGCAAGAAACTGGCCCGGCAGGTCCAGTCTGAGATGTTCCATCCCGAGGAAAGTCCCGTTCCCGCTGTCGGTGGCGTAGATCGCGTCTGGCGAACGGTGCTGGAGCGCTTCGAACAGGAGAGCCGGTGTCACACCCGTTTCAGAAGAGTCCCGCGTCACGATTTCTCGCAGGTCGCGATGGCCGACAGCCATGTGTTCAGTGGTGTCGCCCCATTCCCCACGGGCCGTGAGAAGCGGCAGCAGTGCCGACACGAACGCCGAGGCATCGGCCTCGATGGCCAGTGTCGCCGGGAAGTTGCGATGAAACACCTCGCGGTTGATATCGACATGGATGAGCGTGGCCGGGGGCGTGAATCCCCAGCTTCCCGTCCCGACCTCGCTGAACCGGCATCCGATGGCCAGCATGACGTCACATTCGGCCGCGACGGTCCGGACAAACGGCGGCGCCGACCGGCCGAGGCCGTTCCACAACCACAACGGATGGTGCTCCGGAAACACGCCCTTGCCCTGGATGGTGGTCGCGACCGGTGAGCCGAACCTCTCGGCGATCGCCACCAGCGCGGCCCCCGTGTGACGGGCGCCGTATCCGACGTAGAGCAGCACCCGGATCGCGCCATTCAGCAGGCGGGCGGCTTCGGCGAGTGCGTCGGAAGCGACTGTCGTCTCGACGGTGGTGGGGTCGTAGGTGAGCGTTGCCGCCACCTCGTGCGTCAAGAGATAGAAGTTCGCGGGGATCTCGACAGCGACTGGTCCCGGCGTTCCGGCCTGGGCCAGATCGAACGCCTGCCGCACGACCGGGTAGATGTCATCCGGCGTCGCCGGTGTGAGACACGCCTTCGTCACGGGCCGAAGCAGGGCGAGCTGATCCATGTCGTGCAGTTGATACGCGCGGCCGGTGTCGTTGCGGATGCCGCAGGCCAGCACGACCAGTGGAATGTTGTCGAGGCAGGCCTCTGCCACGCCGGACAAGCAGTGCGTCACGCCCGCTCCCGGCACGACGTTGACGACGCCCACCGACGTCGAGGTGCGCGAGACGCCGTCAGCCATGAATCCGGCGCTCTGTTCGTCGGTGATGAGCACGGCGAACACCTGTTGCGACCGATGCAGCGCGTCGTACAGTTCGATGTTGTGGGTGCCGGGGATCCCGAAGGCGAATCGCGCCCCCGCATCCTCCAACGCCCGCACGACCAGATCCGATCCCCGCATCTTCATGACGGCAGCGCTCGCAGTTCCGGCAGCTGCCGGCGGACGCCTTCGGCGACGCGGTCGGCCAGTGCCATGATGGTGACGTACGGGTTGATCTCGGCGCAGCGTGGAAACAGGCTCGCATCCGCCACAAACAGCCACGGCACGCCGTGGACCTGGCCCCAGCTGTCGGTGACCGAGTCGATCGGGCTCGAACCCATGCGGCATCCCCCCATCGGGTGCGCGCTCGCGATGGCGACCTTGCCCAGCACGAGCCCGTCGAACGGGATCAGTTCATCGACCCGATTGGCCTCGGCGGCCTCGATGAGGAACCGCGGCGACGCCGGCGCGTGGATGCGGGCCGCCCCAGCCGCAAAGAAGATGCGCGCCGATGCCCTCATCGCGAGCACCAGCGATCGCTTGACGCGATCGGTGAAGGCATACCGCACGACGGTCCGGCCTTCGCGATCGACGAGCACGCGGTTGTCGCGTTCTGGTGGATCGATGGCGAGCACCAAAATCATCTGCAACCGATCCATCGCCCTCATCAGGCCGCTGTGTTCGGCGCCGAACCCGGTCAGGCTCTTGGCCGTCGTAAACGGGAAGTACATGCACGTTTCCAGCAGGAACCCGTCCGAATCGGCAAAGTGATCGCAGTAGAAGCTCTTCGGGTGCCCCGCGAAGTTGGTGATCGGGCGGTCGTGCTGAGCGACGAGGATTAGCGCCGGATGGCACGTGAAGTATCGGCCCAGTGCCGGCAGCGCCGCGGGCAGCTGAGACCGCAGCATCAGCGCCGGTGATCCGACCGCGCCGGCCGAGACCACCACCGCCCTGGCGCGGACCCGGTACTCTCCCGGGGCCCAGGCGGAGGGCTCTCCGTACGACCGTTCGCTGACGGTCGCGACAACGGCACGATCGTCGATCCGATTGACAGTGCAGTTGGTCACCACGGTGACACCGTGCCGTTCGGCCTCCGGCAGCTGCACGCGATGCGTGCCCATCTTCGCGCCGCTGGGGCATCCGAGATTGCACACGCTCGATCCTGTGCAACCTTTCAGATTCAGCGGGAACTGCTCGACGCGATATCCCAGCGCGCGGCAGCCTTCGGCGAACAACCGGTTGTTGTCATTGAGATCCTCGTCGGCCAGGAGGTGGACGCTGTTGGCCGCCAGGTACTTCTGCGACCGCCGGAGCACATCGCCATGCGTCAGGCCAGCGACGCCCCACCGGTCCAGTGTCGGTTCGGTAATCGTCAGCGAGGTGCCCGTGTACACGACTGTCGATCCGCCGTACGCTCGCCCGAGCGCCAGCGTCATGGAGCGGTCCTCGGTCAGGAACCCGCCATCGTCCACATACAGCCGCCGGGCCATCTCGACCTCGCGGCCGGTGAACTCCGATTCGCGCAGTTTGGGACCCGCCTCGAGGACCACGACACGCGCGCCATTCCGGCAAAGGGGAGCAAGCTCGGTGGCGATCGTGCCGCCACCAGCGCCAGAGCCGATGATGACGATGTCAGCGTCGCGTTCGAGCATGGAGCACCGCGTTGCCGTCGGCCGACGGATGGTAGCCGATCGAAGCGCCCACCTCCGGGCGGGCGTAGTAGCCCATCATGATCAGTGTCCGAACACCCCAGAACCCGCTTCGAATGATCTGGACCGGGCAGTCCTGGAACCAGCGCAGCGCCGCTTCCTGCTGCCGTGGCTCGAGGCGGTCGAGCCGGCGTCCGTAGCGCGCCACTGGCGCCCAACGCAGCACCTGAAGAAACAGCGAGAACTGGCGCTGCATGGCGGCCGGCCGGTCGGCGAGCGCCTCGTCTATCAGCGCGAGCATCTCCGCGTGACCGGCACCGGAGAGCTGCGCCGACTCCGGCACAAGACGCGCCGCAATCAGACTCAACAGGTCGCGCTGACTGTCGGGGATGACACCCACGGGCGTATTGGACCAGAGAGAGGGCCGCCGGCGCAACCGATCTTCGACGCGAGCCTGTCGTGTATCGTGGAGCCCGCGCCAGGCGCGCCTTTCAGCACAAGGCCCGTCAGGGCATGCGGAACTGCAGAGCGCGCAGCGTGTTGATTAGCGCGGCTGACCCGCCGGTCACCGCGACCGCGGTCTGACGGAATTCCCGGCGCGTCGGATAGGTCCTGCGCAGATCGTCAAAGACCAGACCCCGTTCGACAGGAGTCATCCGCGCCGTCCGGCGCAGCCCCTCGTCGTCGCGCGCGATGGGATACGCGGCCGTCGCGACTTCTGCCAGCACGTCCACGTCGCTTCTTCCCTCGCCGGCGATGGTGAGCCGCGGGAGGAGTGGCAACGGCGTGGCGGCGGCGGGGGCCCACGTTGACTCGACCCCAAGGAAGCGGCAGGCGGCGTCGTACACCATCGCCGTGCCGTTCAACTTGCCTTCGAGCGAGTAACCGGCGATGTGGGGCGTGCCGATGTCGACGCGTGCGACGAGCCGCCCGTCGATGGCCGGCTCGTGATCCCAGACATCGAGGATCGTCGCATCGAGCCGATGTCGTTCGAGTGCGCGCGCGAGTGCCTCCTCGTCAATCGCCTCACCCCTTCCGGCGCTGCAGAACCACGCGCCCTGCTTCAGCCGCGACAAGAACTGCTCGCCGATGAGCCGATACGTGGGAAAGGGCCCGTCATACGTCAGCGGCGTGTGACACGTGATGATGTCGCAGTCGAGCAGTTCGTCGATCGGGCGATAGACATCACTCCCGGTGTCGCGCCATTTGGGCGGGTCGTTGAGCACCGGCACCATGCCGAGCGCCCTGGCCTTTTCGACAACCAGCGCCCCGACGTGCCCGACGCCGATCACGCCCACGTGCCGGCCGGCCAGCGCCCATCCGCGGCGGTGAGCCAGCGTCAGCCAGGCGACGGCCATGTATTCGGCGACCGCGTTGGCGTTGCACCCGAGCGCGGCATGGAACGCGACACCCAGCCGCGCAAGATCGTCGACCACGACGTGGTCTGAACCCGACGTGGCCGTGCCGACGAATCGGACGCGTGTGCCCGCCAGCAACGCCTCGTCCACGCGAGTGATCGACCGGACGACGAGCAGGTCGACGTCACGGAGATGATCGCGGGTGATCTGGCGCCCGTGCGACAGGCGTACGTCGCCGAGCGTCTCGAACGCCTCACGGGCGAAGGGGATATTTTCGTCGGCCAGAATGGTCAGCGTCGCCACGTGAGAATCTTACTTGAGGATGAGGCCGAACACCTGGCCCACAAACGCAGTCATTTCGATGGTGGAGCCCGTCGTACGATAGTGGCGCCAGCCTAGCGTCACGCCGCCGGCGAGTCCGCCCTTGGCGTTCTGAAGGAAGTACACCGGCACGTCGATTCGGACAGCGCCCGATGACGGATTCACGGACAGCCGGGGATTGATCGCGAAGGTCGGGCCGAGCAGTTGTCGTACTTCCACTGCCACGCTGTGGGTCCGAATCATCGTGGGCCCGCCGACGATTCTATTGGCGCATTCAAGAATGCCTGCATCGCCCATCGGGACGCAGATCTGCCGGTTGTGCCCGATCTGATATTCCACCACGCGCGCATACTCCGCGCCATACGAGAGCGTGTCGCTGGCAACCAGCCCCGCCCTCGCCTTCACCGCCCAATTCAGGCGGGTCTCGGTCTCACCCTCCGCTGTCGGAGCGGGCACGAAGCTGAACTGCTCCGGACCGAACGTGTAGCTGACGCCGGCAAGAAACAGGCGCCGCGGCGCGAGCCATCGCGCCACCTCATCAGCCTGGCGCGGTTGGCGTGTGCCCGAGGCGGGGAAGACCCCGCCCGGGGCCTCACTCCTCAAGTCACGAATCGAGCACGGCCGCCGCTGCAGGATGATCTTCTCCGCCTTCTCGTACTGACGGCACGCGGCTTCCAGCGCCTCGCTTGCGACTCGTTGCGGGTAACTCGTCCAGAGCAAGCCAAGCTCCACGGTCGACTTGTGGCGGAGTCCGTCGAGATCCGCGAACACGGCCTGCCGCGAACTGCTGTCGACCACGCCCTGGAGTTTCACATCGACCAGCCAATCCCGATGCTGGAAACCGATGCGGGCGCCTGCGATCTTTGTCGTCGAACTCGCTTCGAGAACAAACGTCGGCGTTGGCCCGCTCGTCACCGACCGGGTCGTCGGATCCACCAGCCGGGCCAGCGCGCCGTTGACCGCGCTGCGCCGTTCGGCGGCATTCAGGGTTTCCTGCTGAGTCGAAGCGGTCGAGGGCGTGACTGGTGGTTGCGCTCCGGCGCGCGCGCTGGTCAGCAGGAGCGCCGCGCATGTCATCACGATCGCCGGTTGCGCCTTCGGGTTCATCGCATCCTCCCCGGTTCGATGCGAAGTGTACGAAGGCCGGCGACGGCAGTCTGCCGGATTGCACGAAGAATTCGCGGCGAGCGCCGCACGGACGCGGCGCCCGCCTTGACGATGACTGCGACGCGATCAATCGACGATCGTGAATATCTCGCGATACCCCGAATCGACCAGGGGCAGGAATTTCTGGTGCCCTCTTATTCGCTCAAAACGCTAGCGAACAAGCGTGTGTTGCTAAGGAACTTGCACATCGTGCGGCGCCAAGTGTCGCCAGCAGGACTATCGCCACGCTCCCAGTGCCGAACACAGACTTGCGTTACGGCATATTCCGCTCCGATTCCCCACTCAGCTATCAGTCTGCCGCAGATTCTACCCTGCGCCCAGAACCTCACGGCTCCCGCGATGCGCGTGGCGTAGAATGCGCGGGACTGGACGGTGTGCGACCGTTCTTCTCCGGAAGGGATCACCTATGAAGCGAATCACGTTCCGGGCCGTGCTGCTCGTGGCGCTGTCGTTCCTGTTGATTCCAGGTGTCGCCGGTGCACAGACGCCGAAGTTGTAACCGCAGTATCGTCCGCTCTTGAACGGCGAGATGACACAGGAGGACTGGCATGCGTGGAGCACGGAGTTCAATGCTCTGACGGGCAAGCAGAAAGCCGAGGTCATACGCCGTCACATCCAGATGTGCCTTGATTCGTTCGAATTAACCAACGAACAGCGTGCGTTCGTCACGGACTTCGCCGCAAGATTCGTGACCGAGGTGACCTACCGCGAGACCGACCCGGCGAAACGGGCCGCGATCCAGCAGGCCATGGAGCCGGGATCGGAGAAGGCGAAGGCCCTGCTTGGGCCAGAACTCGCGGCGAGGATCTTCGGCGCGAAGCCGCCGATTTCGGTCGTCATCGCGGTCAAGAACCTTCCGAAGTTCAAGTAGATGACGGCTCCCCTGATGTCCGTGGCGTGACGTATACGTCGCCGCAGAAGGCAGGCTCGGCAAGCACGGGAGGCCGTGATGCGACGAACCCTGTCGGTTGTGGCTAGTGTCGGCGTGGCCCTGATGCCCTTTGTTGGCGCGTCCCATGCCAGCCAAAGCGTGGGACTGAGTCAGTTCACACTGTGGGGTGAAGGGCAATCGACTTGCGAGACGTGGTTAGCTGGACGAAAGAGCGCCGTCGGCACGCCCGAACACACGCGAACCGCCCAGATGCGGCACTGGAGGCGGATCTGCCACACGACGATTGCGGCCCGCCGTCAGCGGATGTGCCTTCAGCAGTTCTGGATTCTCTCGTACTCTTCAGGGACAGTCCTCGTGGCTGGAGCATTCGCGTTACCCGGCGAGAGGGCGTGACCTGCGCCCGACCCACGGGCTCCGTGTTGGCCAAAGGTGAATTACAAAGTAGTTTTCAACCTAGCCGAGGCTGGCTATTCGACGTGGTACTTTCCGCCTTCGGGTTGTTCTTGGTAGTCATCTTCGGGGCGGTAGCACGTTTCCGCCACACTCTTGGCTATCGAAGCAGCCCCTATGGGAATAGGGTAGCCCTCTGGTACTGCCTCGGGTTCGCCGTGATTTGGACGATAGTGACCTCCTTCTCCACTGGACGTGGCAGGTGCAGCCTCGTGTTTCGGAACCGACCGTCTGTGCCACGCGGAGGGCGTCGATTTGTGATCCGCTCAGCGATCCGCGCTGAGCCGCGGCGAGTTGTTGGGCAGCGGTTCGACGTTGCCAGACCGATCAGGCCGCAATGAGCGGAGCGACGTCCTCCCGGCTCACCGATGCGAAGCCGAGTTCTCGCAACACTCGATTGAACGCGGCCACCGAGAGGGCGCCGGGGTTGGTGATTTCCACGCCGATCGGCCGCCCGCCCCTGGCGTAGTCGACCAACAGACCGGCCTCCGCCCGCCGAGTTCGCATGCTACGTTGACCGGGACGGCGCGGCAGGTAGTAGTAGGCCGCGATCGCTCGCCCTCGGCGATACGTCACTTCAAGATACGGGGTGTTCATCGCGCCTTCTTCTCGTTCTCGAGGGGGTACGCGGTGACGACCAGAAGAAGTTGCTCGGTCGTCAGTGGTTCCACAATCACCTCCCACG
>Ga0315273_10008218_pt1 | contig 13145 bp, 7 predicted proteins | sample YL17G02_0_MG_FD_205753 | JGI IMG/M metagenome (GOLD analysis project Ga0315273, IMG submission 205753) | Sediment microbial communities from Yellowstone Lake, YNP, Wyoming, USA - YL17G02_0 | ecosystem: Environmental > Aquatic > Freshwater > Lake > Sediment | place: USA: Wyoming | collected...
TCAGGGATGGGGTGGAGCGAACACTCGACGGTACCATAAACGCTGACAGCCTTATGTACACGGCGGACAGCAAGCACCTCGTGTTCGTCGCGCAGCGCAGAGGAAAGAAGCTTGTGGTGGTGGATGGCAAGGCGGGCAAGGAATACGACGAGTTCCTGCCTTATCTGCCGGTGCTCGAGAACGACAACGTGATCCGAGCGATTGCGCGTCGTGGTGACAAACTGCTCCGCGTGCGCATCTCCATTGCAAAGACCTGAGAACAGACGCCGCGCGACGGAGCCGCGCCGCTACGATAGGTTGATCGGATGGCGGGACGGAGCCGCGCCGCTACCTCGCCTCGACCAGGTGCACCCGTATCATCCACTCGAACGAGCCATCGTCGCCGAGGTCGTGGACGAAGGTGTAGGGCAGCGCGGCCTTGGAGTGTATCTTCTTGGGACTCTTGTCGTAGTGCATGTAGAAGCCCTTGGTGGCGGTGGGGTTGAAGTAGATGCAAACGTAGAAGCCCTCGGGGAGCTTGACCGGGTCGAATTCGAGCTTGTACCACTTGGGGTCGCCGCGTTCGAGCAGGCTGTAGGGCTTGGCTATCTCCTTGATGATCCCGAAGTCCTTGTCGCAGATGAAGACCGAGAAGTCCTCATCGGGCGGCGTCCCCTCGCCGTAGCGAGAACCATACATCTGAACGTAATCGACTGCCCAGGCACCGGGCGGGGTTCTGAAGACGACCGCGTGGCCCGCTCCGGCGGTGCTGCGCATGCCGTCCGAGGAGCCGTCGTCGTATCGCAGCAGCACGCCCGTGTCGTCCTTCTCCTGGATGATGCCCTCGACCGCCTTGTCGGTGATCTCGCGGTCGGCCACTTTCCACTCGACCTTCGGCGTCAGCATCTCCTTCGGCACGAGCGCGGCGGCGGACTGATCTCCCGTGACCTTGGCAAGAGCATCGGCGAATCGCGGCATCAGGTCCTTTCCGTAAGGCTTGCCTTCCAGGGCGGAGTTCATTGCGGACATGACCTTGTCGGTCCCGTACTTGAGGTCCACTGAGCGGAAGACGGCAGCGGCCTTTGTGACGGAGGACTTCGCGGCCTCGGAGTCCTTGCTCTGCTCGTCCAGGCGAGCGGTGCCCTCGGTTTTGGCCACATCGTAGGGCTCCGGGTAGATGTCCTTGCCGAGCTTCTTCGCGACCTCATCGACCACGACCGACCCCGCGTAGTGCGCCCATCCCTCTCCAACGCCGTCCGGCAGCCCGATCATCTTGATGCTGCGATACATCGCGATGTGGCCGAGCTCGTGGCACATGCCGTAGATGTTGAAGTAGCCGCTCTTCATCGGCGGGGCGAGGTCGGAGTTGGACTTGACCGTGAGGAAGATCTCGGACTGGCCGTCGTTCCACAGGACGGTCTTCTGCTCGGGGTCTTTCTCGATGTGGAGCTGGACCTCCGCGGGCATGACGAACTTGAACTGGTCCGCGTAGATGCGCCTTGCCTCAGCCGCCACGGCGAGGAGGGCTTTTGCGTATTCGGGTCTGACGCCTTTGTACTCGGCTCGCGCGCCGTCGGCGGCCAGAGAGCCCTCGGCGAGCTTTGCCGCGTCCGGTTTCTCGACTTTCCACACCACCAGCTTCGTCGCCTTGCCGACGTCCACGGGGATGCGCTCGATGCCGTCCTCGAGCTTCGCCAGGATCGACCCGCTGTCCGGGGACCAGACGTAGGGCGTCCACTTGTCGCGCACCTTCTGCGCGCCCGAGCCATCCGCGTTGACGACCCATATCTCGTCGAGATTCAGCGTGTCCTTGTTGCCCTCCTTGACAAAGTGCCTCTTGCGATAGGCGATCCGCTTGCCGTCCGGGGACCACTTGGGATAGATTGCCCCGCGCATCTCCCAGCGCTTCGATTGCTCGTCATTGGCGTTGTAGGCCGATTCGGTGAGAGCGATGGTCTCCTTTGTCTCGAGGTTCGTCTTCATTATGCGGCCGTCGCAGGGCACACCCGAGTACCACGACCCGCCGCGCACGATCTTGCCCGTGTAGGCGACCCACTTGCCATCGGGCGAGAACTCGACCCCCACCCCGTCGAGGCCTGTGTCCGTGACGTTCGCGGATTCCACATCGATGATCTTGATCTTGTAGTGCGACTGGTACGCTCCCTCGCCGTAGACGATCTTCTTCGAGTCCGGCGACCAGGCGACGTAGGACTTGACCACATCGGACGAGACGCGCTTGATCTTGCCTGTCTGGCTGTTCAGGAGGAAGACCCCGACCTCGCGCGGCTCCTTCTGGACGGCGTTGAAGGCGACGTATCCGCCGTCCGGCGAGATCGAGGGGGTTGCCCAGTAGTAGCCGTCCGTGAGGCTGAGCTGGCTCTCTTTGCCGGTATCGACGGCGATGACGGGTATGCGGTTGTTGTCCCACTGGGTGCAGACGAGGCGGTCCTTGCCGAGCCATTGAACGCTCCACGCGCCGGGGACGCTCGCGACGTGCTTGGGGTTCGAGCCGTCGAGATCGGCGACCCAGAGTGACGTGGCCGGGTCGGCGTACTCGTCATACACCGGCGACTGGTAGGCGACCTGCTCTCCGTCTGGTGACACGGCGAAAGTGCACCGCGCGAGGTCGTCGTCCGCCGCGGTGACGGGCGACGCGCAGACGAGGGCGCAGACGATGAGGAGTGAGAGAATGAGGCCTGGGTTTCGGGATTTCCGTTCCGCTGAGCTCCACTCGGTGAGGCCTGGGTTTCGGGATTTCCGTTCCGCCGAGCTCCACTCAAATCCCGAAACACCTGTTATGATGAGGAGTGAGAGAATGAGAGCGCGGATCATCGGTGATTCCTCCTTGTGTGGCGCGTGCCGCTGATTGGACATACCCAACGGGGCCATTGTTCCGGCGCGGCCATAGAGTAAGTTGCCGTTTGGGACTGACATTCCTTCGGTCTTGAAGTAAGTGAAGGCGTGGGCGGTCTAATCGTTTGGGAGAGGGAGCGTGAGAGTGCCGGGAACAGTCGGTCGAGTTGGGAAGGTATGTGGTTTATGGTAGAATTGCCCCGGGGGTGACACCATAGCTACGACCGGCAAGGAACTCCTGGACTCGGTTGTCCGGGAGGAACCGGACGCCACCCTGGTGGCGCGGATCAAGGACGGCGACGCGGGCGCGTTCGGCGAGCTTGTCGAGCGTCACCAGCGCGCGGTCTACGGCATCGTCTCGCGCATGATATCCGATTGTGACGACGTGGACGATATCGTCCAGGATATCTTCGTCCAGGCGTTCAAGTCTCTTGCCGGTTTCAAGGGAGAGGCGGCGTTTGGGACGTGGGTCTACAGGATTGCCGTGAACACGACGATCAAGCACATGAGAAAGGCCAGGATCAGACGGGGGGCATCGATCGATGACCCGGCGACGGGCCTTAGCGATTCGCTGATGTCTAACGGCTCGGACGATCCTGACGAGGCCGCCGAGAAGGCCGAGCGCAAAGAGGCGGTCAGACGGGCCGTGGAGACACTGCCCGAGCATCATCAGGCGGTCGTGGTGCTCCATTACTTTCAGAACTTCAGTTGCGACGAGATAGCGAAGATAACCGGCTGCTCGGTCGGGACGGTGTGGTCGAGACTGCACTATGCGTGCAGGAAACTCAAAGGGCAGCTTGCGTGGCTGGGCGCGGAGTGAAGCATTTGGAATTTGGAATTTGGAATTTGGAAATCGCGACGGGGCGCGGGAGCACGAGGCTCGTGCGATCAGTGTTTCCCGCGGACGGCATTTCCCAATTCCCAATTCCAAATTCCCAATTCAGAGGGCTGGTGGTAATATGCTGTGCTTGAGATACGGGCGGTTGCTGGTTCCGTATATAGAGTGTGATCTGGATGAGCGGGTGCGGGCGAAGGTGGAGAGGCACGTGTCTCGCTGCGCCAGGTGCGCCGCCGAGCTCGAGGTGATACGTTCGGTCTCCGGCGCGATCAAGTCCGCGGAAGCCCCCGCTATGGAGCCCGCGCCGGATCTGTGGGCGAAGGTCAGCGCGCGGATCGAGCGGGAAGCCATGAGGTCGGCGCCGAGGCCGTGGATTCGCGTGACACAGACGGCATCGGCGTGCGCGGCGGCTGTGTTCGTGGCCGTGGTCGGCGTGAGCCTGATGCACCCGAATCTGCCCCAGGAGAGCGCGCGGCCGTCTCTTCTGAAGAAAGAAGCGCCTGCTGTCGAGAGCCGTGTGGCCGAGTCGAGGGGCGCCGAGCCGGCCGGCCCTGCAGTCGCGGGTCTCCCGCGGCCGGACAGGGCGGCTCCCGTGGAAAGCACGCGCGTCGCCGCTGCAAGAATGACTGCTCCAGCGCCTCGCATGAGAGCATACACTGCCAAGCAGCCTGTTGCGGGTAAGTGGTTTGCGGCTGCGCCTCCGCCAGATTCGTATGACAAGAAAGATGCGGCTCCCTCGGGCGATAAGGAAGCCGTCGCCGAGCGAGCGGTGGTCGGAACTACCCTTCCGATGGGCGCGGCCGTCGGGGGAAGTGCGATGGATCGGGTTGGGATCGATGGGCCGGCTCGTGAGAGCTCGGACGAGGCGGGCAATCTCGCGCGCGGTGCCGTTGCCGCGGCGCCTGCGGCGGCCCCGCCTACGAGCATGTATTTGCATGCCGCGGCGAAGCCGTCAGTTGGCGGCCTGCCGAGCACAACATTGAGCCGGATCGCGTCGGGGACTGAGCGCGCCTCGGCGACGTCTGCGCCGACCGAGGAAGCCGGCGTGAAAACTGACCGCTTCTACGCGGGCGAAGATCTCTCGGACCACGGGTCAGCGGTGGCCAGGGGCGACAAGGGCGAATCGGTGGTGGACGCGTTGAACAAGACCGAGGGGGTTCGGATCGCGGCGTTGTTCACGTATCCCTAATAGGACCAATGAGACTGATAGGACCAATGGGACTCAGAAGGGCAATAGTCTTGAGCATGCTGGCCGCGATGGTCGGCATACCGGCTCAGCCCGCATGGGCGCCGGATGCGTTCACCGACGGGTTGGGGCTCTTCAACGCGGGGGAGTGGACTCGTGCCGCGTCGCAGCTCGTGTCGGCGGCTTCGAGGCGGCCGAACGACGTGGTCTTTCGGCTGACGGCGGGTGTGGCGCTCGCCAGCGTGAAGCGCTACCCTGAGGCGGCGGCGCAGTTCAGGGCTGCCGCACGGGTAGGGCCCGGGGGCATCCTGCCGCAGCTTCTGCTCGACGGCGTCTACGCAGAGATGGGGAATCAGCTCGAATCGCGGCGCTCGCGAGATCAGGCCGGCAGGATAGTCGTCGAGGGCCTCGCGTTCGGGGCGCCCAACAGCTCCGACCAGGCGCTGGCGAGATCACTCGACAAGTACCCGCAGAACGCGATAGCCCATCTGCTCCTCGGCGACCTGTATCAACTGCAGGACAAGCTCGGCCCGGCCAAACAGCAGTATTCGAAAGCGTCCGAGCTGGCGCCGAAGTGGGTCAAGCCGGTCTTCAACCTCGGCATGGCCGACCTGCAGGCCAATCCGAAGGAGGCCGAGCAGAGGTTCACCCAAGCCATCCAGATGGACCCGTCGAACCGGCGCGCTTACCTCTGGCAGGGCGATGCGTATCTCGGACAGAACAAGTTCGGCAAGGCGATCGAGTATTACAACTACGCCGCCAAGGACAAGAAACTCGCGGCTGAGGCGCAGACCAGGATCGGCAACGCTCAGCTCCGAGCCGGGAACTACCGCGCGGCTGAGGAAGGCTTCTCCCAGGCGGCGAAGCAGGCGCCCCAGGACGCGAGGCCGATCGCGGGTCAGGCTCAGGTTTTCCAGAACGAGGGCAAGTATAAGCAAGCCGAAGAGAAATACAACCAGGCGGCGGGTGTTCTTGCCCAGAACAAGGCGCCCGCGCCGTCGCAGGCGGTCGTGAAGGGCCAGATCGCGGAGGTGCAGGTACAGCAGGGCAGGTTCGAGGACGCGATCACGAACCTCAAGCTGGGCTATGAGCTCCATCCGACCGAGGGGAACGCGGAGACGCTCGTCATCGCACAGGGCAAGAGCGGCAGGCTGCAGGAAGGGATATCCGAGAACGAGGCGGCGCTGGCAAAGAACCCCAGGAACGTGCATGCCATGGTCTACCTGCTCTCGGCCTACAAGGCGACCGGGAATCAGCTCTCGCGCATCGACACAGCCAATCGCCTGATCAGAGCCGACCCCGGGAACGCCCCTGCCCACTACGCCGATCTCGGCGCGGCGCAGATGGCGGTAGGCAATGTGGCGGACGGAGTCGAGGCCTATGTGCGCGCGCTCGAATCGGGCGGGCCGACCACCTGGGCCGACACGGCCCGATCCGCAGCATCCGCGGGCGCGCTCGGACAGGTGAGAGACCGCGTCGAGAAGGCGTTCAAGGCGTCGAACAAACTCAGGACGGGGCTCATCCTCTTCGACATCCATTCGATCCGTAAAGACGCGCAGGGGATGATCGCCACCGCCGAAACCCTCATCAAACTCAGCCCCGACCAGCCGACCTGCTGGCTCCGGCTCGGCGAGGCCTACGAACAGGCCGGCAGCAAGGACCTCGCCCTGACCGCCTACTCGGAAGCGGCCGCCGGCTCCGACCCCGAGGCGGCATCCGCAGCAAGATCGCGGATCGAGGCGATAAAGTAGCAACCGCTTCTTTGGACTGCGGGGCTTCAGCACCGCTTTAGAGCGCTTGTCCCATCCAGCGCCCTGGGGCAAAGCGGTGCTGAAGCCCCGCAGTCCACACGGGTGGCCCCAGGGCTTGGTTGCTTGTTTCGTTTTGCCGGAGGAGAGCCGTCGTGGTATAATTGATTAGGCGCGAGGAACTGCTCGCGCCGGAGGAATGCAGTTTGAACCGACACGTGAAGAAGCTGGCCGCGGTCGCCTTCGTGGTGATAATCGTGATGCTCTTGACGGGCCGCGGGCCGCTGAACCAGGGCCAGGGCGCCTCAAAGACGGTTGAATACTCGACCGCGTGGGAGATGGTGGCCAGGGGCGACGTCGCCAGCGGCACGTTCACCAAGGACCAGTTCCGGTTCGAGGACAGAAAAGGTCAGAAGTTCGTCACCAACCTCCTCGCGCAGCCGCAGGCGCAGTCGGACTTCCAGAGCCACCTCCTCAAGAACAAGGTCAAGTTCGGGGTCGAGAAAGCGATATTCTCGGACGCCGTGTGGTCGGTGCTCCTGACCGTGTTCCTGCCGCTGGGGTTCCTGGTCGTCCTGTGGATGCTCTTCATGAAACAGGCGCAGGCGGGTGGCAATCAGGCGCTCTCGTTCGGCAGGAGCCGCGCGAAGCGGTTGACCGAGAACGTGCCGAAGGTGACGTTCGACGACGTGGCCGGGATCGATGAGGCCAAGCAGGAGCTCGAAGAGGTAGTCGAGTTCCTCAAGAACCCGAAGAAGTTCCAGGCGCTCGGGGCGAAGATACCGAAGGGCGTATTGCTGCTGGGACCTCCCGGCTGCGGCAAGACACTGCTCGCGCGGGCGATTGCGGGCGAGGCGGGGGTGCCGTTTTTCCACATCAGCGGGTCGGATTTTGTTGAGATGTTCGTGGGCGTGGGGGCGTCGAGGGTCAGAGACCTCTTCGACACGGCCAAGGCCAACCGCCCGAGCCTGGTCTTCATCGACGAGATCGATGCGGTCGGCCGCCAGCGCGGCGCGGGTCTGGGCGGCGGGCACGACGAGCGCGAGCAGACGCTGAACCAGCTCCTGGTGGAGATGGACGGGTTCGACCCCAACCAGGGCGTGATCCTGATCGCGGCGACCAACAGGCCGGACGTATTGGACCCCGCGCTGCTGCGGCCCGGCAGGTTCGACCGTCGGATTGTGGTCGATAACCCGGACGCGAAGGGTCGGGAAGAGATACTCACGGTCCACGTGAAAGGCAAGCCTCTCGCCGAGGACGTGAACCTCGAAAGCCTCGCGCGCAGGACCCCAGGCTTCTCCGGCGCGGACCTTGCGAACCTCGTGAATGAGGCAGCGCTACTGGCCGCAAGGCGCGAGCAGACGAAGACGTTCATGGCCGACTTCGAGGAGTCCATCGACCGCGTCGTCGCCGGTCCCGAGCGCCGCAGCCGGCTCATCAGCGAGAAGGAAAAGGAGATGGTGGCCTACCACGAGGTCGGGCACGCCATCTGCCTGGAGCTGCTGGAGCACGCCGATCCGGTCCACAAGTTCTCGGTGCTGCCGCGCGGTATGGCTCTCGGCTATACGATGCAGCTTCCCACCCAGGACAAGTACCTCACCACCAAGAACGAGCTGCTCGACAAGGTGGCGGGCCTGCTGGGAGGCCGGGCCGCCGAGGAGATGGTCTTCAACGAGATTTCGACCGGCGCGGCCAACGACCTGCAGGACGCGACCCAGATCGTCCGCGCAATGGTCTGCGAATACGGAATGAGCGACAAGATCGGCCCCCTGACCCTCGGCAAGCGTCACGGCAACCCCTTCCTCGGCCGCGACATCATGGAGGACCGCAACTACTCGGAAGAGATGGCGATGTCGATCGACAAGGAGATTCGCTCCACTATGGAGGCGGCCTACGACCGCGCCAGGACCATCCTCCTCGAAAACCGCGAGAAGATGGACATGATCGTCAAGGTGCTCCTCGAAAAGGAGACGCTCGAACGCGCGGAGTTCCAGGCGCTGATGGAAGGCGCGAGCATCGGATCGGTCGCCAAAGCCCAGGAGCCGTCGGACAAGCCCGCTGAGCCGGAGAAAGCCGCGGCGCCGGAGGAGAAGGTCGAGAGACAGCCGGAGAAGAAGCCGAGGCTGGAACCGGGAGTGGCGTAGTTACGAATTGCGAATTACGACTCACGAGTTGTATCAGTTCAGTTCTGCGCGCACGACTATGCATCGGACGGCTTTTTGCGCCGATGCATAGTCGTGTGGGAAAGGTATGCGTCGGGGCAAACAGCCTCCCGACGCATACCTTTCCCGGAGAACTGAACTGATACCACGAGTTACGAGTTATGAGTTGGGCGGGCAGCGATGCTCGCCTTTTTCGGCCGGGGGTGAGGTAGGATGGCGAGGTATCTAAGGCTGTCGGTGGGGATTGTGCTGGCCTTTGCTGCATTGACCGCGGGTCTGCCGCCGGCGCGGGCCAATGACGCGCTGAAGTTCCGCGTCACCACCCTCACGCCTCGCGCCTACTGCTATTGGAAGTTCTCCAACGCCGCGCGAACTATCCAGGCCGGGGATTACCTCGAATACGATGTCTACCTGAACAGCAGCGCCGTGGGAGTGGGGGGGATAGACGTCAGAAACACCGACGGGACCTACTGGCGCGACTGCGCTGGCTGGGCTGATCAGAACGGCGTCGGCGGCCACCCCGGTCAGCACCTCACCTCCTGGGCGTACCGCAAGTGGTATCACAGAAAGCTGCCGGTTCCCGCGGCCGTCATCGGCAAGACCACGAGCTGGTGGGATCTGGCGCTCGACGGCTGGAGCTGCGGGGTCTGGGAGTGCTATTCGGCTGTCTACGACAACGTGCGCATAACCAACGGCGGCGCCACTGTCCGCAGTATCTACACGGACGGCTCGGCATCTCTCAACCAGCAGGACTTCGCCCTCGGGGGCTCGATCCAGTCCGCCAACCTGCTTTGCGAGCCCACGCGCAGGACCACCACTCAAGTCGCTACGCACTTCTTCTACTGGTACGACGCGGCCACGCAATCATTCTACGACGGCGACATGGTCTTCGACCCGCGCGGACTCTACCACAGCCCGTGGTCCGGGTATGGCACGAATGGCTACTACACCACCCTCAACACGGACTGGTGGGAAGGCGAGTTCCAGGACGTCAAGCGCGCGGGGGTCGATGTAGCGGCTCTCATCTGCTGGGGAGACGTGCCTGGTCAGCCCTGGTTCCAAACGAGCGTGCTATCGACCTATATGGTCCCGGCCCTGGAGCGAAGCGGCGTGGGGGTCAAGATCGCGATGTTCGACGACACCACGTCCGAAGTCTGCCTCTGGAACTACAACAACGGCCGGGGCTGGCAGGCCGATAACAAGATGCCGCTCTCCGATACGGCCAACTGGGCCTACTTCTACGATACCAAGATCAAGCCATTCTTCCAGGCGATACCTCAGAAGCTCTGGGCCACCCACAACGGCCTTCCCCCCGAACAGGGCGGCAGACCGGTCATCTACACTTACACCAGCGGATGGTTCGCCGACGTGAGCACGCACGGCGCGTCGCTGTGGCAGTACGTGAAGACCTCGTTCGCCAACGACTTCAAGGACGCAAACGGCGTCGGCATCACCCCGTTCGTCATACACGAGATGTCGTGGGTCAACGGCGGAGGAGGCTCCACCGGCGACAGCGCCTACGCGTGGGGGGCCGCCCTCTTCGGGCCGAGTATCAACCGCATTGGTTCAGGGGCAAACTGGACCTGCGAAATCGGCGCGGGATATGACGACAGGCTGATCCGCAGCCCCGGCAACTACAAGGACAGACAGCGCCAGCAGACACTTGTCCAGTGGTACAACGGCACATACAGCAGCCGAAAGGTGTGGGAATCGAGCTTCATCACCGTGGAGACCTGGAACGAGCTCTGGGAAGGCACCGGGATCGACAGGAGCATCAACTACCCCGACCCGTGGGGCGCGCCCGGCGCCATGCTCGCGGACACGTTCTACATCGACACCTTCCGCACCCTGATCCAGAGCAGCGTGGGCATCCGGGACAACGACGCGACCTTCCTGCGCACGTGGCAGATCCCGACGGGCACAAGCTACATGGCTAACGGAGTCACGGTGAACCTCCGCAACGACGGTATGCTCCCCTGGGAACCGGGGACTCACTCGCTGGGCGGCCGGCTTCTGAACACCATCACGCGCGAGGTGATACCGGGAAGCGAGCGAGCGCTCGCCGCGGCGCCGGCGGAGGTGCTCGGCGGCGGCGAATGCCAGATCACGTTCACCGTTCCGCATGACTGGCCGACGGGCGGCTACATCCTTCAGCTCGATATGATGCAGGGGCCCACGTGGTTCGCGTCGCTCGGGGACACGCCGGTGTCGAAGTCGGTCAGCCTGACGAGACCGAAGCCCACGGTTTACGACGACGGCACGTATACCTCGAGCGCGACCTCGCTGCACGTCTCGTGGGCGTGGAGTGACTCGCAGAGCACCGTTGTAGGCTACCAGTACGCCGCCGGCACATCGCCCTCCGACCCTGGGTCCGGCTACCTGGTCGGCTGGACGGACGCGGGCGCCGCCACATCGGCGACCATCAACGGCCTGTCGCTCACCAACGGCGCCACGTACTACTTCTACGTCAAGGCCCGCAATGCGGCCGGAGTCTGGAGCGATTCCGGAGCGTCGAACGGGATCATGGTGGACGCAACGCCTCCGAGCACGCCGGCCGTGACCGACGACGGCGCCTACACCACCAGCACGAACACGCTGCACGCCACGTGGACAACGGCCGATCCCGAGTCCGGGCTCAACAACTCCATCTACGCCATCGGAACGAGCCCCGTTGACCCGGGGTCGGGCTACGTCGTCAACTGGACCAGCGTTGCATCCTACTTGTATGTCACCCGCACCGCCCTGACTCTCGCGAGCGGGACGACCTACTACTTCTACGTCAAGGCGCGGAACAAGGCCAACGCGTGGAGCGCGGCGGGGGTGTCCAACGGGATCATGGCGGTGCGTCCGTTCTCGCGCATATCGGAGGTCAGGGCGTTGTCTCCGGGAAGCGGGTTCGTCCTGCCGGAGAAGCTCGTGGCGGGTGCGACGGACGGGGCGGCGTTTCTGGAGGAACCGGACAGATCCTGCGGTATCAGGCTGAACTGGTCGGGCGCTCCTCCTAATCCCGCGGCCAGGGCGGTTGCGGCGGGCAAGTACCTCGGGATCGTGGACAATGAGCCGACGGCGGGTGCCGTGGCAATCGATCCAGGGTCTTCCGGCGGCGCGTTGCCCCTGGGGATGACGAACGCGTCGATCGGCTGGCCTGGTGCAGGGACTCCGCCGCACGCCGGCCCTGACACGAGGGACCTGCTCGTAAGAGTGTGGGGCAGGGTCACGTATTCGAGCTCCACGTTCCTGCTGATAGACGACGGCTCCGGCGTGTGCGATTGGCTCTCGACCCTGGGCAAGAGCGGGATCAAGGTATCCCTTCCGGCGGGGGCGGCGCCGCCTGCGGAGGGGCGCTGCGTCTCGATAACCGGCATATCGCGCGCCTCCTCCGACGGGCGCCGCTGGTTGATGACCAGGACGGCTAACGACGTGGTGGTGTGGTGATGCCCGCCCAGGTATCAGTCGTCTGCCCCGTCTACTGCCACACAGAGGACCACAGGGCGTATCTGAGTGAAGCGCTCGGATCGGTCGCGGCGCAGACGTTTCGCGATCTCGAGCTGGTGATCGTTGACGACGCCTCCCCAATCGACATCATGCCGATCGTCGAAGCAGTAGAGGGTCTCCCGCCGACTCGAATCCTCTGCAATGCCGCGAACCTGGGGCATGCGGAGTCGCGCAACGTCGGGATTCGAGCCGCCGAGTCGGACTCGATCGCCTTCCTCGACCACGACGACATCTGGCTGCCGAAGAAGCTCGAGAGGCAGGTCGGGGTCTTGGACGATAGCCCCGACGCGGCGATGACGTTCTGCGATGTCGAGGTTTTCGGCCCGCACGCGAGGGGGCTCTACATCGACCAGAAGACCATTCCGCTGCGGCCGAGTCTCGTATGGTTCATGTCGCACCGCAACTGCGTGATCACGGTGAGCGCCGTGCTGGTCCGCAAGCAGGCGATGCTGGACATCGGCCTCTTCGACAGCCGCTATTCGACCTGCGACGACTTCGATGCCTGGATCAAGATACTGTCCCGAGCGCCGATCGTGCGCCTGCCCGAGACGCTGGCGCGTTACAGGTTGCACAAGCATAACGTCAACTACTCGGTCGATCGGTTAAACGACAATCGACTGCTCACCGGGCTGATGCTGCAATCCTGGCGTGAGCTTGGAGCGGCCGGCAGGTTGAGGCTCCTGCCCACGCTTGCGAGGAAGCTCGCGGGGCGGGGCTGCTGGTCGCTGAGGAGGATCGCGGGCAGGTGAGATACGATGCTGTCATATTCGACCTCTACGGCACGCTGATGGACTTCTACTCAGATGAGGACTACCGCAAGCTGAACGGCGACATGGGGGATGTGCTGGGGGTACCCGCGGACAGCCTCCTGCGCCTCTGGCTGG
>Ga0315273_10008219_pt1 | contig 13144 bp, 10 predicted proteins | sample YL17G02_0_MG_FD_205753 | JGI IMG/M metagenome (GOLD analysis project Ga0315273, IMG submission 205753) | Sediment microbial communities from Yellowstone Lake, YNP, Wyoming, USA - YL17G02_0 | ecosystem: Environmental > Aquatic > Freshwater > Lake > Sediment | place: USA: Wyoming | collected...
GTACCCTTCGCTCTTGAGGATCGCGCCGAGGATCTCCCGCTGGTTTCGCTCGTCGTCGACGACGAGGACGGTCCCCTTCATCCGGACGTCCCCTCCGCGGGGGGGGCCGCCGGAAGCGCAACCTCGATCCGCGTCCCTTTCCCGGGTGTGGAATCCACGAAGATCTCCCCCCCGTGGGCGTCGACGATCTGCTTCGTAAGGACGAGCCCGAGCCCCAGCCCGGACACCTTCGTGGTGAAGTACGGCTCGAAGATCCTTTCCCGTTCCTCCGCCGGGATGCCGATACCCGTATCCTCCACGACCACGGAGTATCTCCCGTCGGGTCGGGGTCCCGCGGAAACGGAGAGCGTTCCGCCGTTCGGCATCGCGTCGACGGCGTTCCCCACCAGGTTCACCAGCGCCCTCCGCAGCATGTCGGGATCGGCGTGGATCCCCCGGGCATCCTCGAACTCCGTGCGGCAGGAGATCGATTGCGCGCGCAGACGCTCCTCCGCCATCCGCAGCACCCCGGCCGCGAGCTCGGGAATCCGGACGGCCGCGGGGTGGAGCTCGGGAGGACGCCCGTAGAGGATGAAGTTGGTCACCAGCTCGTTCAGCCGCCCGATCTCCTCCTTGATCCGCCCGATCACCTGGCGCTTCTCCGCTTCCCCTTCGGCCCCTTTCCCCTCCGCCATCGCGCCAAGGTGGTCCACCGCGAGCCCGATGAAGTTGAGCGGGTTGCGGATCTCGTGGGCCATCCCCGAAGAGATCTTCCCGAGGTGCGTCAGGTACTGGTTTTCCCGGACCGCTTCCTCGAGCGCCCGGTTCTGCCGGAGCCGGACGATCATCTCGTTGAAGGAGCGGGTGAGCCGTCCCACCTCGTCGTTCCCCTCGACCGGAAGTTCCTGCGAAAGATCCCCGGCGGCCACGGTCTCGGCGGCGTGCGCCAGCCGGACCACGGGGGAGACGTAGTGGGCGGAGATGATGACCGCGAGGACGAGCCCCCCCGAGAAGATGAGGATGGTGCTGAAGAGGCGGAGGTAGAGATTCCGCCGGATCGCCTCGGTGAAGTCGTCGATCTTCAACCGCATGTGGATGTAACCGAGGGTGTCCCCCGCCACCTTGACCGGCACGACGAGGTCCCGGGGCTGGATCTTCTCCCCCGAATCATCCCCGAACGTCGCATTGATGATCAGTTTTTCGGGCGGCAGCTTGACCTTCACCGGCCGGCCGATCGCCTTGGGGTTCGTACTGTCGATGACACCCATATCTTCCCCGACGATCGACACTTCGCGGATCCCCGTCTTCTTCAGCGATTCCACATAATGGTACAGGCGGTCCTCCTCGGAGACCCCCGCCGTCGTCAACTGGTCGACGCTGACGCTGATCGCGTTGGAGAGTTCGAGGAAGCTGTTCTCGAGGTCCCTCTTCAGCGCATCCCGCCCGAAAATGTACGGGATGTACACCGACCCGAGGGAGCAGGCGAAGAGGATCAGCATGACCATCGTGAGCTTGAACTGCAGCCCGCGATCGCGCAACGGAATGCCCGGGAATCTCATTGTGCCTCCAGGAAACCCATGTGCTTCAGTTCATAAATTCGGCAACATATAACCGCTGGGCAGTAAGACACCGGACCCGTGCCCCCCGTTTTTCCTGCTGCGGGGGTACCCCAGCGGCGCGAAGCTCGAGGTGGGATGGGGCGCGGCGGCGGCCAGGGGGATCGTCCCCGCCGCCGCCACCAGAACCAGCGCGATCCCCTTCCCGAACCGGCTCCCTCGCATGGCCATCCCCTTTCCCGATGGTCACTAAATGCCCTATTGTAACAGCCACACAACCCACCAGCCACAGAGGGATCTACAGTGGGGGACACTCCACCCAACAGACCAAGAGTGTCCCCCCTGGCAGGGGGGGACATTCCTGGTTCAATCCCGGGCCGAAGGGAAAGAGTGTCCTCCCACTGCGGTTGGAGGAGTGTCCCTCGCCCACAACCCACAAACCGGCACCTAGTGTAAGATGCCCGGATGGGCGGAGGGATGAAAGTTGCATAAGCGTACGGGCAGGCACTTCCTCAAGCTCGCCGCGTTTCTGCTCTTCGTCGCCGCCGTCACGTACGCCATGCTCTTCACCCCCACCGGCGCGCTCTTCCGGACCGCGGAAGGGCGGAGCGCGCTGGTCAAAGACCTGGATACCCTGGTCCAGTCGGCGGGTCCGCTGGGGCCCGTCGTCTTCGTCCTGATCTACACCATCGGGATTCTCTTCCTCCCCGCCACCCCGTTCACTATCGCGGGCGCCGTGATCTTCGGCAAGTTCCACGGGATGCTGTACAACCTCACGGCAGATGTGCTCGGGGCCTCGATCTCCTTCTACCTCGGGAGGTACTTCCTTCACGGGGTCGCCCGCGGGTTCCTCGAGACCAGGATGCCGTGGTTCGACCGGAAGGCGGCCGTAGAGGGATTTTCCGTGATCTTTTACCTGCGGATCTTCTGGTTCCCCTTCATCGTCCTGAACTACGCCGCCGGGGCGACGCGGATCCGGTTCCGCGACTACCTCCTCGGGACAACACTGGGCCTGCTCCCGCCCGTCTTCATCTTCACCTACTTCGTGGGGGCGATGAGGGATGTCCTCGCCACGTACCGGCGGCCGGCGGACCTGTTGACGTTCGACCTGCTCTTCCCCGTCCTGCTCCTCGTCTTCTCCTTCTTCCTCCCGATCCTCATCAAACGTCTCCGCAAGGGCCGCGAGCTGGTGCCGTGAACTGGCGGAGGATTTCCGTGATCATCCCGGCGTTGGACGAGGAGGAGGCGATCGCCCGCGCGATCCGGTCGTGCCGGGAGGCGGGACCGTGCGAGGTGATCGTCGTCGACGGGGGAAGTCGGGACCGCACGGTGGGGATCGCGCGGGGTGCGGCGGATACCGTGATCGCCGCGCCGCGGGGGAGGGCGGCGCAGATGAACGCGGGCGCGGCCGTCGCCCGCGGGGAGGTCCTCCTCTTCCTGCACGCGGACACCCTCCTGCCCGTGGGATCCGTTACCTCCGTGCTCGGCGCGCTGCAAGACGCGGCGGTGATCGGCGGCGCCTTCCACGTCCGGCTGGCCGCGTCCTCCGGCGCGGGCCGGTACGTCCGTGCCACGCTCGGGATCACGGGGCGGATGATCGGGGCGCGGGCGGGCGTTACGCGGGCGTTCACGGGAGACCAGGCGATCTTCGTGCGGGCGGAGACGTTCCGCTCCGTCGGCGGCTACCCGGAGATCCCGCTGATGGAGGACGTCGAGCTGTCGCGGCGGATGCGGCGGGCGGGAAAGACGGTCCTGCTGCCGCTGTGCGTGGAAACGTCGGGACGCCGCTGGGAGGCGTGGGGCCCCCTCCGGACCATCCTGTTCATGTGGCGCATCCGGACCGGCTACCTCCTCGGGTGGACGCCGTCGCGATGCGCCGATGCGTACCGCCGCAGACCGGCGCTCACGCGCCGGGAACCGGCTCCTCCCACGTCATCCTCAGGGGGGTGAGGACGTTCGCGAGGTCCGGGTGCCGCGGAAGAACCCGCGCGGCGAACCCGTACCGGCCGCTCCCCGCGCACGGGATCTCCACCCGGTAGATCTCCTCGTCGCCGTCGCGCCCGTCGTGGCGCGCCGGCAGGATGGTCCCCATGCGCACCTGCCCGGCGGCATCGTAGAAGCCGTACCGGATCTCGACGGCGACCTCCGCCGGAGCGAGGCCCCCCAGGCGGACGCGGACGGCGACGCCGACCGTGTCCCCCACGCGCATCTCCTTGTGGATCCGCGTCTCCTCTACCCGGATCGTGACCCCCGGCCACGCCGACGCGGTCCGATCCCGCCATGCGGTCAACTCCCGGGCGGCGGAAAATCCGTTCCCGGAAAGCCGCGAACCCGCGCGATGGGCGGGAAGGTACGACGTCGCCGTGTACTCCTGGACCATCCGGTGGGTGTTGAAATACGCGCCCAGCTTGCGGATCGACGCCTTCATCATCGCGATCCAGGCGCGCGGCAACCCCCCGCGGTCCCGATCGTGGAACAGGGGGACGATCTCGTTCTCGAGGAGGCTATAGAGGGCCTCGCACTCGACCCGGTCCTGCTCCTCCGGGTCGCCGTACGTCTCACCGCTCCCGATCGCCCACCCGAGGTCGGGGGAGTACCCCTCGTCCCACCACCCGTCGAGGATCGATACGTTCAGCGCCCCGTTGGCCGCCGCCTTCATCCCGCTCGTCCCCGACGCCTCCAGCGGGCGCCGCGGGTTGTTCAGCCACACGTCGACCCCCTGCACCAGATACCGGGCCACGTTGATGTCGTAATCCTCGAGAAAGACCAGCCGGTCGCGAACCCGCGGGTCCGACGCGAAATGGATCACCGACCGGATGATCTCCTTCGCGGGGAGGTCCTGCGGGTGCGCCTTCCCGGCGAAGAGGATCTGCACCGGCCGGTCCGGGTTCGTCAGGAGCCGGATCAGCCGATCGGGCTGCCGGAAGAGCAGGCTGGCCCGCTTGTAGGTGGCGAACCGCCGGGAGAAGCCGATCGTCAGCGCCTCGGGGTTCAGCGCCTCCTCCGCCGCCCGCTGGAGCGCCATTCCCGCGCCTTGGCGACGCAGTTGGTTTTTCAGCCGCTTTCGGGCGAAGAAGACGAGCCGCTCCCTGCGGGACTGGTGGATCCGCCAGAGCTCTCCGGGGGGGATCGCCTCCACCCGCTCCCACACCGCGTGGTCCGCGGGCTTCTCGACGAACCGCGGCCCGAAGTAGCGCGTGTACAGCTCGACCATCTCGTGGCTGAGCCAGGAGCGGGTGTGGATCCCGTTGGTGATCGCGCGGATCGGCACCTCCCCCTCGGGGAGCGCCGGCCACAGCTCCTTCCACATCGCCCGGGAGGTCTCGGCGTGGAGCTTCGCCACGCCGTTCGCGAACGCCGACGACCGGAGGGCGAACACCGTCATCCCGAACTCCTTCGACCGCGGAGCGCCCGACTGGCCGAGGGCGAGGAACTCCTCCCACGGGATCCCGAGCGGCCGGATCATCGGGTCGAGGTATTTCCGCAGCAGGTCCGGCTCGAACCGTTCGTTCCCCGCGGGGACGGGGGTGTGGGTGGTGAAGACGCCGGTCGCGAGCACCACCTCGCGCGCCTGCGCGAAGGTGAGGCCGTGCGACGCCATCAGGTCGCGGATCCGTTCCACGATGAGGAACGCGGAGTGCCCCTCGTTCATGTGGTACACGGTCGCCTCGATTCCGAGGGCCTTCAGCGCCCGCACCCCGCCCACGCCGAGCAGGATCTCCTGCCGGATGCGCATGTCCCGGTCCCCTCCGTAGAGGGTCGATGTGATCTCCCGGGAGCGCCCGGAGTTTCCCTTGATATTGGTGTCGAGCAGATACAGGGGGGTGCGGCCGACGTCTACCCGCCAGACGCGCGCCTTCACCGCCTCGCCGCCGACGTCCACCGTGATCTCCAGGGGGAGGCCGTCCGTCGTCCTCTCCATCGCCACCGGCATGTTGTACCAGTCGTTGTCCGGGTACAGCTCCTTCTGCCACCCGTCCAGCGACAGCACCTGGCGGAAATATCCCTTCTGGTACAGGAGCCCGACGCCCAGGAGTGGGACCCCGAGATCGGAAGCCGACTTCAGGTGGTCGCCCGAGAGGACTCCGAGCCCCCCGGAGTAGATCGGAAGCCCCTCGTCGATCCCGTACTCACACGAGAAATAGGCCACCCGGGCGCCGGCGTCCGCCCCGTGGGCCTCCTGGAACCACGACGCCCTCTTCCGGTACTCCTGGAACGACCGGTATACCCGCTCGACGTTCGCGACGAAGCTCTCGTCCTTGGCGGCGGCTTCTAGGTCCGCCTGCGGCAGCGTCCCGAGCATCTGCACCGGATTCTGGTACGACTGCTCCCAGAGAACGGGATTCAGCCGGATAAAGAGCATCACCGCCTCCCAGTTCCACGAGAACCAGAGGTTCCGGGCGATCTCCTCGAGCGGAGCGAGTTCCTTCGGGATGTTCGGTCGGACGTGGAAATGACGGATTCGCATGGAAACCTCGTTGAGGGAAGTCGTGCCCCTATGAAACATCAGGTGGGGGGGCAAGTCAATTCGATGCGGGCAACCTCGGCAGCCCGTTGGCAACCAGCAACGAAAAAGGGGGGTAGGCTGGTTGGCCTAACCCCCGGAAAAATCTGGTGGAGCTGATCGGGATCGAACCGACGGCCTCCTGAATGCCATTCAGGCGCTCTCCCAACTGAGCTACAGCCCCACGTTATGTAACGACGAAGATTATCCCATCATGGTGTTAAATGCAATGCCGAAGCAGTGGGAGGACACTCCTCACTTTTTTGACAGGAGGTACACCGCGGACTCGGCGAACAGGTTGGGGCCGAACCCGCGCAGCACCCTCCCCCCATGGTCGTTGGAGAGGTAGACCCGCTGCTCCACCCGCAGGGAGTACTTCCGGCAATACTCCTCGAAATCGGTCACGGTGCAGAAGTGGATGTTCGGCGTGTCGTACCACTCGTAGGGGAGATACTCCGTCTTCGGCATCCGGCCGCGCAGCATCAGGTACATCCGCATCTTCCAGTGGGCGAAGTTCGGGAACCCGACCACCGCCTTCTCGCCCACGCGCAGCATCTCCGACAGGACGACGTGGGGCTTCTTCACCGCCTGCAGCGTCTGGTTGAGGATGATGTAGTCGAAGGACCGGTCGGGGTAATCCTTCAACCCGTGGTCGATGTCCTCCTGCAGGACGGCGAGCCCCCGGGCGATGCACTCCCGGATCCCCTCGTCCGAGATCTCGATGCCGCTGCCGCGGACATCCTTCGTGCGCACCATCTTCTCGAGGAGCGATCCGTCGCCGCACCCGAGGTCGAGCACCTTCGCGCCCCGAGGGACGATATCGAGGATGATGTCGTGGTCGATCCGTGTCCCTGCAGGGCTCAACGGGATGGTGCTCCTGTTCCGCGGGCAAGTTCCGCGAGGTCATGAAGGATGCGGGCCGTAGCCCCCCAGATCGTGAAGCGGTCGTAGTCGAGGAAGTACACCATGTACGGTTTGCCGAGGTAGGTCGTACCGGCGGCGCGGTACCGGGAGAAGTCGGTGAATGCCGACAGCGGGGCGTCGAACGTCTCCGCCACCTCGAACCCGTCCAGGTGGAACCGCGCATCCCGCGGGATCCGGGCGACGAACGGCTGGATGCAGAAGCCCGTGACCGTGGGGACCGGCTCCATCGCCCCCAGCAACTCCACGTCGGCCCCCCGGATCCCCAGCTCCTCCTCCGCCTCGCGCAGCGCGGTGCCCAGCAGGTCCCGGTCGCCCGGGTCACGGCTTCCCCCGGGAAAGCAGATCTGCCCCTTGTGGTGGGGAACGCGCTCGGTCCGGCGGGAGAGCGTCACCGTGATCTCCCCGCCGGAATCCCGCAACGGGACGAGGACCCCCGCGGAGCGCAGCCCCGGGGCCGGCGGCTCGGATGTCGCGACCGGGGAAAGCGCCCCCCGGAGCGCGCCGAAGAACCGGTCCGTATCGAGGGTCACGCGGTTCATTCGCCCCCGGGATCGATCACGGCGAGGAGCTGCCCCTCTTCGACCCGGTCGTTCACCTTCACGCACAGCTCGCGGATGACGCCTGCCAGCGGGGACTTCACCGCGTTCTCGGTTTTCATCACTTCGATGTTCATGACCTCCTCCCCCTTGCGGAGGCGGTCCCCTGCCTTCAGCAACCGGTCCTTCGTCCCGATCCGCCACACCGTCCCGGTGACGGCCGCGCCGATCTCCCCCTTGTTCCCCGGGGAGGCCTTCCGGACCGTCTTGCGCGCCGCGGCGGCCTCGGGCAGCTCGACGGGGAAGACGTGCATGATGTTGTCCACGGAAAGTACGACGTGTTTTACGCCCCCCACCCCCTCGCCGATGGAGACCAGCCGGATGGCGTGCGGCTTGTTGCCGATCGTGATCATCACCTCGTCCCCGGGCTTCCGCAGGCCGTGGAACCAGACGCCGGTCGGCAGCACCGTGGTGTCGCCGTATTGGGCGCGGAACTTGAGGAAATCGGTCGCCGCCTTCGGGTGCATCAGGTAGAGGACGAATTCCTCCTGGGTGACGGAGCGGCCCATCTCGGCCTCCATCGCCGCCCGCGCCTTCTCCAGATCCTCGTCCGGAAGCGCAGACAGCGGGGAGGAGGGTACCCGTTCCGCTTCGACCTTCTCGGCCCACCCTTCCCCGAAGGCGCTCCGGTAGACCCAGTCTTTCGGCCACCCGAACGGGAGGGGGCCGTACTTCCCGAGCAGGAGGTTTTTCAGGTCGTCGGTGGCCACCGTGTAGAGCCGCAGCAGCACGTTCTGGTCTGCGTGGGCCAGCGCCTCGAGCCGTTCCCCCGCCTCGAAGTACCGGTCGAGGACGCTGAACAGCCGCTTGACGCTGTGCTCCCCGCCCTCCTTGTGGTACCGCTGCAGGATCGCCGCCCACGTCGTCCACGTGATCTGCGATCCCGGGGTCACGTCGAAATATTTGATGATCCGGTTCCCGTACGACATCCCCTTCAGGATGTGCGGCATGAGATCGAGGAACCCTCCCTTCTCCGCCTGCTCGAAGGAGGAGGGGAAGGCGCCGCCCGGCATCCGGTGGGCGGTGACGTCGCTGGAGAACCCCTTGAACTGCGATTCGAACCGGTCGTAGCTCCGGATGAAGCCGCGGACCGCGTCGGACGCCTCGGCGGCCCGCTCCATGTCGAACCGCACCTCGTGCCCCAGCTCCCGCAGGTACCGCACCAGCGGGCGCACCGGCGGGTGCCCGTAGAACCGGGAAGAGGCGTCGTCGGTCACGTCGAAGAGCTTCGCCCCCGCCGCCGCCGCCGCGGCCATGGCCGGCATCGCCAACCCGTCCGTGGAGTGCCGGTGGTACAGGACGATCAGACCCGGGTACTTCTGCAGAAACGCATCCACGAGGCGCCGGATCCGGGCCGGGCTGCCCACCCCGGCCATGTCCTTGATCACCAGGATGATGTCCTTCGTGCCGCCGCACAGGGAGACGATCTCCTTGAGCACCCGGAGGTAGTAGGCGTCCGTGGTTTCGGGGGACTCGGTGAAGGAGATGGCCGGCGAGAAGATCTTCCCCCCCCGCAGGACCTCCTCGGCCACCGGCGCCATGTTCGGGACGTAATTCAGGAAGTCGAAGCACCGCCACACGTCGATCGTGGGGAGGAACGACTCGACCGCCAGCCGCACGGTGTTCCTTGAATACATCCGGTATCCCCAGACGTTCGTGGCGCGGATGAGTGTCTGGGTGAGGACGTTCGGCATGATCGAGGAAAAGAGGCGCGCCTCCTCGAAGGGGTGGATCATGTTGTTCATCATGTTCTGGTGCAGGCGGGCGCCGCCGTGGGAGTCGATGGCGAAGTATCCCGAGGCGTCGTAGATCGGGAGCAGACAGGACAGGTCGTGGAGGGTGAACCGGTTCTTGAAGTCGCTCTGGCCGGTGTCGCGCGGCCCGGTCCCGACGAGCCAGATCGCCTTGCCGTCCCGGATGGTCTTGAGAACCTTGCGGTACCCCTTCTTCTTCAGGCTGCCCGGCATCCCTTGCGAATCCTCCCCCTCAGCCGCTGTGGACGTTGCGGCCCAGGCCGGAGACCTCGGCGACGAACCGCGCCACCTTGAAGATCTCCTCCTCGGAATCCACATACTCGGTCAGCCCGGCGATGTTCTCCTCGATGAACCCGGTGTCGATCCTGCCGGCAACGAAATCCGGGTTGTCCATGATCCGCCGCAGGAGCGGGATCGTCGTGCGGACGCCCCAGATGTCGAATTCCCGCAGGGCGCGCCGCATCCGCTGGATCGCCGTCTCCCGGTCCTTCCCGACCGAGCAGATCTTCGACAGCAGGGAGTCGTAGAACGGGGGGACCTCCCACCCCTGGTAGATCCCCGACTCGGTGCGGACAAAGGGGCCGCTGATCTGGCGCAGGAAGGCGATCCTCCCGAACGAGGGGGCGAAATTGTTCTTGGGGTCTTCCGCGTTGACCCGGCACTGGATCGCATGGCCGCGCAGCAGCACGTCCCCCTGCCGCAGGGAGAGCCGCTCGCCGGCCGAGATCTTGTACATCTTCCGGATGATGTCGAAGCCGCTGATCATCTCCGTGACCGTGTGCTCCACCTGGATCCGCGTGTTCACCTCGAGGGCGTAGAATTTTCCTTCCCGGTCCACGAGGAATTCCAGCGTCCCCGCCGTCTCGTACCCGATGTCCTTCATCGCCTTGACGACCACCGCCCCCATCTTCGCCCGGACCTCGGGGGTCAGCAGGGAGCTCGGCGCCTCCTCCACCAGCTTCTGGTGCCGCCGCTGGATGGAGCATTCGCGCTCGCCGAGGTGGATCACGTTCCCGAACCGGTCCGCGAGGAACTGGAACTCGATATGGCGGCCGCCCTCGATGAACTTCTCGACGAAAACCGTCCCCTTCCCGAACGCCTTCTCCGCGACGGAGCGCGCCGAGGCGAGGCTTTCCACGACCTCGTCGGCGGAGAAGACCTTCTGCATCCCCTTCCCGCCCCCGCCGGCGGACGCCTTGATGAGGATCGGCCACCCCACCCGGTCGCCGAACGCGACCACCTTCCGGGGATCGTCCACGTCCTCGAGGGCGGGAGTCACCGGCACGCCGGAGGCCGAGAGCGCCTTGCGGGCCGCGATCTTGTCGCCCAGGATCCGCATGACGCGGGCGGACGGCCCGATGAAGACCAGCCCCTCCCGCTCCACCGCCTCCGCGAAGTCGGGGTTCTCCGCGAGGAACCCGTAACCGGGGAAGATCGCGTCGCATCCGGAGTCCTTCGCAGCGCGCAGGACCGCGTCGATGTCGAGGTAGCTCATCGAGGCGGGGGACGGCCCCAGGCGCACCGCCTCGTCGGCGAGTTTCACGTGCAGGGAGAGGGCATCGCAGTCGGAGTACCCCACCACCACGGGGATCCCCAGCTCCCGCGCCGGCCGGATGGCCCGGCAGGCGATCTCCCCCCGGTTCGCGATGAAGATTTTCCGGAAGACGCCCACGCGCCTGAACCTACCCGATGTCCTTGCCGGTCAGGATCGTAAGCGCCTCTCGGTATTTCAGGGCGGTCTTTTCCACCACGTCCGCCGGCAGGCGCGGCCCCGGCGCCGTCTTGTTCCACGGCAGGGTCAGCAGGTAGTCGCGGACGAACTGCTTGTCGAAGCTCTTCTGCGGGCCCCCGGGCTGGTAGCCGGCGACGGGCCAGAACCGGGAGGAGTCGGGGGTGAGCGCCTCGTCGATCAGGATCAACTCCCCGTCCGCGGTCCCCAGCTCGAACTTCGTGTCGGCGATGAGAATCCCCTTCCCCCTGGCGTACGCGGCCGCCTTGTCGTAGAGGGCGACGACGATCGAGCGCACCTTCTCCGCCGTCTCCTTCCCCACGACCTGGATCATCCGCTCGAAAGAGATGTTCTCGTCGTGCTTCCCCTTCTCCTCTTTCGTGGCGGGGGTGAAGATCGGCTCGGGGAGACGGTCCGATTCGCGCAATCCTTTCGGCAGCGCGATGCCGCACACCTCGCCTTTCTCCATGTATTCCGCCCACCCGGAGCCGGAGAGGTACCCGCGGACGACGCACTCCACGGGGAACGGCTTCGCCTTCCGGCACAGCATGGAGCGGCCGCGCAATGTTTCCGCGTGCACACGGGTCACCGGCGGGAACGCGTCGGCGTCGATGGAGATCATGTGGTTGGGGATGATGTCTTCGAGCATGCGGAACCAGAACGCCGAGATCTGGGTCAGCACTTTCCCCTTCCCCGGGATCCCGTCCGGCATCACCACGTCGAACGCGGAGAGCCGGTCGGAGGCCACCAGGAGGAGTTTCCCGTCGACCTCGTAGATGTCGCGGACCTTCCCGCGACCCAGAAGTTTCAAACCGGAAAGAGACGTCTCGACCACCGTTGTCTGGCTCACGTTGCGGACCTCCAAAGAAGGCGTGGTTGGAATTTTTTACTATACCACACCACCAGAATTCGCTGAGACGGCCTCCGATCACCCGCTCCCCTCGAACTGGAGGGCGTACAGTCTCCGATAGATCCCCCCCGCGGCCATCAGCTCGCCGTGGGTCCCCGACTCCCGCACCTTCCCCTTGTGCATCACGAGAATGCGGTCGGCGGAGAGGACCGTCGACAGCCGGTGGGCGACGACGAGGGCGGTCCGCCCGGGGAGGATCCCCGCCAGCGCCTCCTGGATCCGTCCCTCCGTCACGGGATCGACGCTCGACGTCGCCTCGTCCAGCAGAAGAACGCGCGGCTCCCGGGCCAACGCGCGGGCGAACGACACCATCTGGCGCTGCCCGGTCGACAGCCGCACCCCCCGCTCCCCGACGTCCGTCGCCAGTCCCTCGGCCCATTCCCCGGTGAACCGTTCCACGCCGATCGCCGACAGCGCGGCCCCGACCGCCTCGCCGCCCGCCGCGACGTTCTCCCGGACCGTCCCGGAGAAGAGGAACGGGTCTTGTAGAACGAGGGCGAGCGACCCGCGCAGCTCCTCCCGCGGGATCTCGCGGATGTCCCGCCCGAAAAGGAGGATCTTCCCGCGGCGAATCTCGTAGAAGCGGCACAGCAGGGAGAGGACCGTCGTCTTCCCCGCCCCCGTCGCCCCCACGATCGCCCCGGTTTGCCCTTCCTGGAGGATGAAGGAGACCCCGCGCAGGACCGGTGGTCCCTCCTCCCCCCCTTCGGCCCCCGCGTCGGCGGGCCGCGGGTAGGAGGACCAGACGTCCCGGAACTCGATCGCGGGAACGGCGGCGGCGGACCCGTAGGGGAGTGGGGACGGCGACGGCCGGGCATCGGGTGCGGGTCCGGGCAGGCTTTCCGCGTATTCCGGGGAGATCTCCTCGTCGAGGAGCCGGAAGATCCGCTCGGAGGAGGCGAGCGCCGTCTGCAGGATGTTGTACTTGTCGCTCATGTCCCTGATCGGGTCGTAGAACCGTCGGGCGTATTCGAGGAACGCCACGAGCGTCCCGAAGGTGAGGGCGCCCGAGAGCAGGCCGACGCCGCCGCGCCACAGCAGCAGCGCCACCGCGATCGAGGCGAGCATCTCCACGCCCGGGAAGTAGACGGAGTAGAGGTTGGTGAGCCGGACGCTCTCCGCGGCGTACTCCCCGTTCAGGACGTCGAACCTTCTCTCCGACTTCCCCTCCGTCCCGAACGCCTTGACCACC